>Ga0080003_1000131_pt1 | contig 52969 bp, 60 predicted proteins | sample JossMetagenome_FD_69206 | JGI IMG/M metagenome (GOLD analysis project Ga0080003, IMG submission 69206) | Hot spring microbial communities from Joseph's Coat, Yellowstone National Park, USA - JC2_E (SPADES assembly) (version 2) | ecosystem: Environmental > Aquatic > Thermal springs > Hot (42-90C)... | reverse complement strand
AAAATAAATGGTAAAGAAGGCATCTCCCTGAGCAGGGCTGTTCCTATATCCAGATAGGTTAATATTTAACCAGTAATCTGGAAAGGTGAAGTGTGGTTGCGATGAAGCCGGGAGGGGTCCGGTCATAGGTCCGATGGTGATCGCGGTTGTGTGCGGGAACGATGATGTTTTGAGGGCCTTGGGGGTGAGGGATTCCAAGATGCTTTCTCCCCAGAGAAGAGAAGCTCTGTTCGAAAGGATACATGAGGTCTCGGATTCAATAAGTCATGTGATAGTAAAAGAGGAGGAAATAGATAGAGCAGTCAGTCAAAACGGGCTTAACACGCTTGAAGCTCAGGTTATTTCTGGGATGATAAGGGAAGGGAATGAATATGTGATAGACTGCCCGGACATCAATGAAAAGAGATTTACGGACCTGCTGGTTAAGATGACCGGTAACATAAACATAAGGGCTGAGCACAAGGCTGATCTGAAATACCCCCTTGTTTCTGCAGCATCCATCGTTGCTAAGGTGCTGAGGGATAGGGAGGTAGCAAGGATAAGGGAAGAGATAGGTGATTTCGGATCCGGGTACCCCTCGGACCCGAGAACAGTGGAATTTCTAAGATCATATTTCAAAAAAAACGGGCGCCTTCCACCCCACATCAGAAAGTCTTGGAAGACGGTTAACTCCATAACGGGAACCCTCGATTCGTATTGAAATTATTTATCCGATCATCTAATTGCAAAATGTGAAGGGGGATCTTGACGGTTATTTCCAGCTTTTGAAGGATAGTGTTGAGCGGGAATACGATATAGCAAGGAGGGCAAGGGCTCAGGGCAAGGACAGTGAAACAACAGTCGAGATTCCTCAGGCTGAAGACCTTGCCGGGAGGGTCGAGGCACTCACAGGGATAGAATCTCTCAACATAATAAGGAACCTTTCGGGAAAGTACGATAGGGAGACGGTAGCCATTGAAGCTGCCCTTTCTGTTTCCCAGAACGTGGAGGGTTCCGTTGAGGAGAAGATAGAAAGGGGAATCAGGGTTGCTCTCGCAATCCTTACTGAGGGAATTCTGGTTGCTCCCCTTGAGGGTATCACGGGGGTTAAAATAAAGAGGAGGGGCGAGGATACTTTCCTTTCCATCTATTATTCAGGTCCCATAAGGAGCGCAGGTGGGACAGCCCAGGCCCTGAGCGTTTTCGTGGGTGATCTGTTGAGGAGGAAATTCGGAATCGGGGAATACAGGGCAACACAGGACGAGATTGAAAGGTACAAGGAGGAAATTCCACTTTACGCAAGGGTCCAGCACCTGCAGTACGTCCCGACTTCCGAGGAGATAGAAAACGCGGTCAAAGGTTCCCCTGTCTGTATCACCGGGGAGGGTACAGAGGAGACAGAGGTTGCAGGCCACAGAGATCTTCCTGACGTTGAGACAAACAGGTTAAGGGGTGGAATGGCCCTCGTGATAGCAGAAGGTCTTATATTAAAGGCATCGAAGTTAAGGAAGTACGTGAATACCTTCAGTCTTGAAGGATGGTCGTTTTCCAGTGAGAAAAAGGAGGAGAAGGACATCCTTCCCAATTTTAACTATCTCAAGGAAATGGTCGCGGGTAGACCTGCACTTTCATATCCCTCCGCAAAAGGCGGATTCAGGCTCAGATATGGGCGATCCAGGAACACCGGCCTGGCCGCAGTTGCCATAAACCCGGTAACAATGAAGGTGCTGGATGATTTCATAGCAGTCGGGACGCAGATAAAGATGGAGAGACCGGGAAAGGCAGGTGCCGTTGTGGCCAACGACAGTGTGGAAGGGCCCGCAGTTTTGTTGAAGGACGGGTCGCTTGTCAAGCTTAAAAGCATGGAACTCTACAAGCAACACAGGGAAAATATAGAGAAGATTGTGGATCTGGGGGAGATACTGATCTCATTCGGGGAGTTCATCGAGAATAACAAGGTAGTCTTCCCCGGAGCATTCACAGAGGCGTGGTGGAGGAAGATATGCGAAAGGAAACTCGGCTATGTGCCTGAGGTCACTTCTGACAAGGAGGCTGTGGAATTATCTGTACAAAAAAATGTCCCGCTTCACCCTGCGTGGACACTCCTGTGGCATGATGTGACAGTGGAAGAAATTACGAAGTTCTCCGATCTCGTTCTTCAGCATGGAAATGTCGTGGACGGGTCTCTTCAGCTGCCAAATGAAGGTTTCATAAGAGATTTTCTCGTCAGGGTAGTCTGTGAATTCACCGTTTCCGGAGCGATAAATGTCCGGGATTTTCGAAGTCTTATCCGCCCCCTGGGCCTCGAGCTGGAAGGGGGGCGCATTGTCAGAAAGAGGAGTTATTCAGGAAAGGACCCAATTGAGGCGGTTTCTTCCCTGGCGGGATTTCCCATTTACCCCAAAGGTCCGTCCAGGATAGGGGCGCGCATGGGAAGACCTGAGAAGGCGGAGGAGAGAGTTATGAGTCCTCCGGTCCATGCACTTTTCCCCATAGGAGAAGTGATGAAGAACAGAAGGGATCTGAAGCAGTACGACCGGCTTAAGGGTACCGAAATGCAGGTCAGGAACTGCCCAGCCTGCGGCGCAACCACGTATCTCAACATATGCGATAGGTGCGGTATTCACACGCTGCCCACCGGAAAGACGAGAAAGTTCGATCTCAACATAGGTGAAATCCTGAACAGCAGGGAAAAGAGCCTCGGGATCAGGGTGGAGGGGAAGGTTAACGGCGTCAGAGGGTTAACCTCAGGGAATAAGGTCCCTGAGCCAATAGAAAAGGGAATATTGCGTTCTCTTCATCACGTATATCCGTTCAAGGACGGCACCTGCAGATTTGACATGTCAGACCTTCCCCTCACCCATGCGATGCTGAGCGAGATATCACTATCCGTGGAAAAGGCGAAGGACCTTGGATATAAGAGGGATTACCTCGGCAGGGAGCTTGTGGATGAGTCTCAGATTTTGGAGATTCGCCCGCAGGATATCATTCCCAGTGAAAAGGCGGGCGAATACCTTCTCAAGGTCTCTAAGTTCATAGATGATCTTCTTGTTCGGTTTTACGGTCTGCAACCCTATTACAATGCAAGATCAAAGGAAGACCTCATAGGCTCCATGATCATCGGTCTTGCGCCTCATACATCCGGTGGAATTCTCGGTCGGATCATAGGATTTTCGAAGGCGGATGCATGCTATGCACATCCGTTCTTCCATGCGGCCAAGAGAAGGAACTGTGACGGGGATGAAGATTCCATCATGCTTCTTCTCGACGGTCTCCTGAACTTTTCCAGGGATTATCTCCCCAGTTCCAGGGGTAGCCTGATGGATGCCCCCCTCGTTCTTTCCATAAGAATCGATCCAAGCGAGATAGACAAGGAAGCACTGAACCTGGACATCACAGGGGATTACCCGGAAGAGTTGCTGGAGATGACCTGGAATTTCCCCGATGCTTCGGATATAACCAGGTACGTGGTTACAGCCGGGTCCAGGGTCAAAATCGGCGATTCCTTCCCCGAATGTAAGTTTACGGACCCCACTTCATCGGTGAATCTTGGAACGCTGAGGTCCAGCTACAAGAGCACAGAGAGCATGGAGATGAAGCTGGTCAGGCAGCTGGAGCTGGCCAAGAGAATAGTTGCCGTAAACGCATCTGACATGGCAGAAAGAATATTGAAATACCACTTCATTCCCGACATCATGGGGAACCTTAACAAATTCGGTTCCCAGGCATTCAGATGCACTTCATGCAACAGGATTTACAGGAGGCTGCCTATCAGTGGGAAATGCACCAAGTGTGGTACCCCGCTGATAGGGACTGTTCATAAGGGTAACATAACCAAGTATCTTGAAAAGAGCTATGAAATAACGAACGAATTCGGTGTCAGCAATTATGTCAGGCAGAGGATAAAGATAATGAAGGAATCAGTTAACTCAATATTCAACGCAAAATCTTCAAACTTCAGAACACTGGAGGACTATGACAATTCCTAGGGTCTTCTTCGTTGGAACGGCAGGTTCCGGAAAATCCACGCTGGTTAAAGCTTTCAGGGAGTGGCTAGAAACTCAGAATTATGATGCAATAACGGTCAATCTTGATCCCGGTGCTGAATTTCTTCCGTATGATCCGGATATCGATATACGGGAATCCATATCCCTTGAGGATGTCATGGAGCAGTACAACCTGGGCCCCAACGGCGCCCAGGTCCTCGCCGCTGATCTCATAATAAACGAGGTGGAAAACATCAGGGACACCCTGGAATCGTATGATTCAGATTACGTTCTTCTGGATACCCCGGGCCAGCTTGAGTTATTTGCATTCAGGCAGTCCTCCTCCATGCTCGTGGAAAACATCGGGTCCGGTCTAAGTTCCATGCTCTATCTCTTCGAATCAACCCTCATGAAAGATCCCCAGTCTTATGCTTCACTGAGATTCCTTGGTTTAAGCGTGTTGACGCGCTTTTATATTCCATTTCTGGCAGTCGTCTCAAAATCTGATCTTTTGGAGCCGAGGGAGATAGAGATGATAAAGAAATGGGACAGGAACAAAGAGGAGCTTGTAGCCGACCTCAGAAACATGGCAGCAACCCTGAATAATCAGCTCTCCGAAGAGGTTATCAAAGCAACGGAAACACTTAACCTTCTCGGAGAGAGCATATTCGTCTCTTCTGAGTCAGGCGACGGGATGGAGGACATTTACTCTTTTCTCCAGCATCTTTTTTACGGTTCCGAAGACCTGGAGAAAAGGTAGCCCTCAAGCTCACATTCCTAAAAACATCCTCTTTCCCACGTGAAAATGCAAGAGAAGTTGCTTGGGGACCAGCGAGTTCCAGGAATAAAAGATCGGGAGATCTATGTTACAGTTTCTGTGCTACGCGGTCAAGAGATAAGGTCTCCATCAAGGTAGGAATTATGTCGTACAAAGAATAACTTCCTTAATGCTGAATCATGAGGAAAAATATTTATATTTCGTCTGACATACGTATGACTATGGTAGACAATAACTTTCAGAACTCCGGGAACTTTGTCTCGCCGGATGATGAAGAGCTTGCGAAGATAGTCGAATCCCTGAAGGTGAATATAAGAATCGTGGGGTGCGGCGGTGCTGGCAGCAACACGATCAACAGGTGCGCGAAGTCCGGGATATACGGTGCGGAACTCATTGCAATGAATACGGACGCGCCGCATCTTTTAACAATCCAGGCAAACAGGAAGATCCTGGTTGGAAAGAGAACGACCGGGGGAAGGGGAGCAGGTGCCATCCCCCAGGTAGGGGAAGAATGCGCGAGAGAGAGCTACGATGAGATCGTATCTGCCATTGGAAACTCAGAGATCGTTTTTGTGACATCTGGTATGGGTGGAGGTACCGGTACAGGGGTTGCACCCGTTGTGGCTGAGGCAGCAAAGAGGCAGAAAGCACTGGTAATAAGCATAGTAACACTTCCCTTTTCCGCGGAAGGCAGGGTGAGGATGGATAACGCCATGTACGGCATAGATAGGCTCAGAAAAGTATCAGATACGACGATCGTGATTCCAAACGACAAGCTTCTGGAGATAGTTCCAAGACTCCCGCTGGATCAGGCATTCAAGGTCGCAGACGAAATTCTCATGGAATCCCTGAAGGGTCTAACTGAAATAATAACCAAACCAGGCCTCGTAAATCTTGATTACTCCGATATAAGAACTGTTATGCAGGAAGGAGGAGTAGCAATGATCGGCATCGGAGAGAGCCTCGGTGGAAAGGCAAGCGTTGAAGAAGCTGTGACAGAAGCAATAACCTCCCCCCTGATAGAAGCTGACATCTCAACCACAAAGGGAGCACTCGTAAGGATTGTCGGAGGGGAAGATATGACGATCTCACAGGCAGAAATGGCCGTCAGGATGATCCAGGAAAGGATAAACCCCATGGCCAGAATAGTCTGGGGTGCCTCGGTGGATCCCTCATTGAAGGGAGAATTCAAGGTGCTTGTAGTTCTCACTGGTGTTAACTCTCCTTACTTCCTGAGCTCCTCAAAGGGCGCTGCAATCAAAGGAGCCAGGGGTCTGGATGCAGAAATAGATACGGTGATGTAAAATGGAAAAGAAAAACTTCAGAATTGCCTCGGGTCTCCTTGGTCTCCTGGCATCACTGCTCTTCGTGCTGTACGTGTTCCAGATAGCGCATTCATTCCTTCAGGGGGTTCTCTACACATCGTTCGCCCTGCTAGCATATGCCCTAGCCTCATACCTCATCCTTTCCAGCTCTCCGAACAGGGCTGTGAGGACGGTACCGTTCGTTTATCTTGGTGCAGGGCTGGCTATGATATACGCGGTTGAAATTATACTCGGCGGAAGCAGATTGTTCCTGTATCTTGCGCTCACAACCGCACTCATAGCGGCAATAAGTTACCTCTACGCAGCCTATTCAAGCAGCTACAGCAGGGCCTCATCAAGGCTGGGAGTAAAGACCCACTGATTTCTTTTATTTTTTTAATTTCTTCTGGTTTTTCTGTAGTTTTAATATACCAATTGTTTATCTGAGCTGGTGAAACCCAAAGCACTTGTGTTTGTTGCGCTTCCCTATGCCAACGGAGCCCTTCACCTGGGACAAATAGCTGGAGCTTACCTTCCCTACGATGCCTTCAGGCGATTCATGAAGCTCCGCGGTGTTGATATAATATCAGCATCGGGCAGTGATGAGCACGGGACACCGATAACACTGAGATCCATAAGGGAAGGGGTCCCACCGGGATCGATCGCTTCAAAATACCATGAAATAAACACGGATATTTTCAGAAGGATGAATATAGAGTTTGACGCTTATATTGAAACGTCCTCGCAAATACACAAGAAAATAGTGGCAGAATTTGTAACCCGGCTGAAGGAAAATGGTTTCATATACGAGGGTGAAATGACGCAGCCCTTCTGCACGAAGGAAGGGATCTTCCTGGCTGACAGGTATGTCACAGGAAAGTGCCCTCACTGCGGATATGAGCTTGCAACCGGTGACCAGTGTGAGAATTGCGGCGCCACGCTGGAGCCCTCAGAGCTGATCGATCCAGTGTGCATCTTCGATCACACAACACCTGAATTCAGGAAGACAAAGCATCTCTTCTTCAGGCTTTCTACCCTTCAGGATGAGCTGAGAAAGTACGTTGAATCAAACACGCAGTGGAGGCAGAACGTCATTCGCTACTCATCCAATTTCATAAGAGAGGGGTTGAAGGATCGCCCCATCACCAGGGATCTTAATTGGGGGGTGGAGGTTCCATTTGAAGGTTATGAGGATAAGAGGATATACGTGTGGTTTGAAGCGCTCATAGGTTATCTGACCGGAACCACGATGGCCCTTGGAAGTCCGGAAAGGGCAATGGAAGTGTGGGGAGATAGGAACGTGAAGCAGTACTACTTTATGGGCAAGGACAACATTGCCTTCCACTCGATAATATGGCCAGGAATGCTGATTGCGCACGGCGATATGAATCTGCCGTACTTCATAGCGGCCAATGAGTATCTGAACTTCAAGGGAGAGAAGTTTTCAAAGAGCCGGGGGACGGGGGTTACAATGCCGGAAATGCTCAGCCGCTATGACCCTGAATTCATCAGATTCGGGCTTTTCTACAGTCTGCCGGAGGAACATGATTCCGACTTTTCAATAGAGGAATTTCAGAATAAGGTGAATACTGAACTTATCGACAAGTTCGGTAATTTTGTTAACAGAGCCCTCGTTCTGGCTTTCAAACACGGATCGGTATCTATGGATCAGATTAAGCAGAATGATATTGATGTGGAGGCTGAGAAAAAAATAATGGAAACATTGGGGGATATAGTGGAGAAGATGAACAGGGTAAGCATAAGGGATGCATTCAGATCCTGGCTTGATCTTGCTTATTTCGGGAACTCTTATATTACTAAAAGAAAACCGTGGGAAGCCTGCAAGAAGGAAGGGGCGGACTGCAACGCTGCAATCTATACCGGTGTGAAGCTTGTGTTCGCACTCGCCGTCACAGGTCAGATATTTCTCCCGGAGACGTCGAGGAAAATTCTATCTTGGCTTGGTTACCAGGAACCGGTGATGCTCTCTGAAGATATACAGTTCCCCGTAGCTCGCGTGGTTACCAAGCCCGAGAGGCTTTTCGAGAAAATAGCAGAGGAGAGAATAAATCTGAAACTGGTGGTTGCGAGGATAGAACGTGTTGAAAACCACCCGAATGCTGAGAAACTCTACCTCCTTGACCTCGACCTTGGAAGGGAGAAGAGGAGGATAATAAGTGGGATAAAGGACAGTTATTCGCCCCAGGACCTCGTCGGGAAGAAGATAATAGTGGTGCGGAACCTGAGGCCGGCCAATATCAGAGGCGTAACATCCAACGGGATGCTGCTTGCTGCAGAGGATGAGCTCGGTGTGCACCTTCTCCTTGCACCAGAGTCGGCAAAGGAAGGGGAGGAGGTTGATATGGGTGGAATAGAAACAGACGATTCTGAACTTAGCATAGAAGAGTTCAGGAAAATGAATATAAGAACCCGCGTATTGAATGGGAAAACACTTGCAGAAATTCAGGTGGGACAAAAGTCGTTTCTTCTGAAGGCAGGCGGGGAGTACATTTACGTGGACGGTTCCCCGGCAGAAGGGCTGAAAATAAAATGAAGGGAGACCTTCACATTCACTCCAAATATTCCCCTGACTCCTCCATGGAACCTGAATTGATCGCGAAGTTCTCACTTTCAATCGGACTTGGTTTCATAGCGATAACCGATCACAACGCATTTAGGAATCATAAATTTGATGGGCTGATCACGATCAACGGAGAGGAAATCTCCTCCAGGGACGGCCACATCCTCGGTCTCTTCATTCAGGGGGAGGTTAAAAAAGGGTTAAGCCAGGAGGAAACAGTTGATGCAATAAGAGACCTCAACGGCATAGCGGTTGTGGCACACCCTTACAGGAAGATCACCGGGGTCGGAAAGAGGTTCAGAAACATATACGATGCGGTGGAAGCAAAAAATGGAAGGTGTAGCAGGAAGTGCAATGAGAGAGCCTTATCACTTTCTAGAGAAATGTTAAAGCCCTTTACGGCGGGCAGTGATGCACATTTCTATGAAGAAATAGGCAGAGTGTATCTGGAGGTGGAGGGGAGCGATGAGGAAACCCTCAGGAAGGAGATCATCTCCGGCAATTCTAAGCTTTCTGGAAACGATCTCTCCCTGAAGGGAAGCATCTCCCTCTACCTCAAGCTGGGCAGGGATTACGTTTCGCGTGGCTTCAGGAGGATTTAGGATCAGATTTTGCTGAGTCTCTCAATTATTGACTTTATCCTGTTTTTTGTTTCGGTGTCGTTCTCTATTTTTTCTTTAGAGTCCAGGAGATAATCGGTCAGTATCTCCATGTTTTTAACTGCATCTTCGTAGGTGCTGAAGGAAGAAAAACCGGGCACTATTCTCCACGGGAACCAACTTGATGTCAGTATCTCGTTACCCTTCTCGGTTGTGGTGTAATACTTTTTTCCGTCCTTTATTTCCACCTTAAGCAGGCCTTCGTCCGTCATTGACTCAAGCAGCGGGTATATGTGCCCGGGGGAAGGCCTCCACGTTCCGAGCGACATCCTTTCAAAGGAATTCATTATCATGGCCCCCGTGGATGGTTCTTTTCTCGCGATGCCAAGTATAAGGTATCTCAACCCGAATCCACTGTGGTGCCTTCCATAATGGCCCATCATCCTTTCACTTCTGCCATGTCCCCAACCGAAGAATTCATCATCTTTCATCTTTTCACTCTCCTTTTAGATATCTTTTTCAGATATCTAAAAGAGATATCTAAATTAGATATATATCCTTTTCCATTGCACCATCTAAATCATCAAGGGAGAAGGATACGGTATGCCTCACCCCTCATATTTGGTGATTTAAGCTCCCGATACGTGGTTCTATTGATGTGACCAGATTGTCTATTTCGTCCAGGATACGCTGGTCCATCGTTTTCAGTTGAACTGCCAGAAAATAGGATTCGTTCAGCGGTTTTATGACTATGCTGTGTCCGTTGTGTGTTCTCACATCCACCTCCCTCAGCCTGAATCCTGCACTGCTGACTATTTCCTTTATACCTTCATACGTAACACTCAGGAGGTAGGCCAGTGATTCTTTGGTAGTTTTTGATTTCTCGGCGCTGAAAATAGTCCCCGATACGCTTGACACGAGGAGCATCCTGTCCACATAAGGTTTCTTTGAATAATCCTTAATTATTTTACCGAGTGGTTCCTTGTCCATTACTTAATAGATAAACTTACCTGCGATATAAACTTTGGTCGTCCTAAAAAATCATCCAATGTCCACCAATTCCGTATCTATTCCAAGGAGCAATGATAGGTAAATCGATGAAAATTCTGCGATTATTGCGTTCTTCAGGTAACCATAAGGGTCATCGCACGGATAGGGGAAATCCCAGGCGGAAAAGTTGGAGCTTGACTTCACATCCTTGCAGAATGATATTATATTAACATTCGAACCCTGTCCTGCTATTTTTGAAGCATCATTTTTATCCACGGCAACTGCCTCCACCTTTGAGTTCATCTTCAGAAGCTCCACAAATCTCTTTGAAAGACCGAGGGATCTCCTGTCATAGACGAAAAGTATACCCCCATTTCCAAGCTGCCTTGCTAACCTTTTAGAAACGTTCTCAGTTGACAGGGAAGAGGGAAGCAATGAGTTTACGAACGTGCTTAAGGAAGAATAATCCAGACTGAAACCTCCCAGGGAAAGGAGGCAGCCGGCTATTTCAGGCATAAGAAATTTCATCGGATAACCCCTCGGGAGTGACTGGTATTCCCATCCGTTCTCCTTTGCCACTCTTTTTATAGTTCCGCCGACGGAGACAACCATCCCCTTTTCTCCAGAATTTCTAATGAATGGAACAGCATCCCGTGATTCCCCGTCATGGGATATAATAACTTTGAATCCAGGAGATGATCCTGGTTTATATCCCTTGACAACTGTTATTCTCTCGTCACCTAGTATATCTTCTGCCATCTTTGCTATCGAATACAGCGGTCCATCTGTAAATACAGTTATATTTCCTTTCCTCGGGGGTCCGCATGACATAAACCTCTCCGGAATGGCCTTGATCCAGGAAAAGGGAGGGGAATCATCCAGCTGAATTACGTATTCCTCATCCAGAGGTTCATTCATACCTAAATCAAATGTAAAATTGGAATAATATCATTGCGGACAGAAACTTATATCCCCCATGACATTCAGGAACCAATGGAGGTATCTGTGCTCATCACAGTGAAAAACGACAGGGAGAGACTCAAACTTCTCATGGAATCCCTCGATTCTGTCAAAGATAAGTTTGAGATAGTTGTGGTTGATGCTTATTCAACAGACGGAACATTTGAGTATCTGGAAAGCGTCAAAGATAAAATGGGTCTAGTTTTGTCAAGAAAAGAAGGGAGGAGGTCTGTGGGAAGAAATGAGTGTATCAGACTTGCCTCCGGGTCCAAATTCGTTTTCCTAGATTCTGATACTGTTGTCTCCCGGGATTGGGGGGAGAAAATAATGAATTATCTGCAGGAGAAAATAGTGGCGGGAAAGATTGTTCAGAAATCAGAAAAGAAATGGACTGATTTGGATCGTGTACCAATGTTCGTTGATGGGAATGATGTGACTTACCCGTCAAATAACATTCTTTACTCACGGGATGTGATAGAGAAGGTTGGTCCGTTCGATGAGAATTTTGATACCGCGGAAGACATAGATTTGAATATCAGGGCAGTTAAAGCGGGTTACAGGATAAGATATGCGGAGGATGTCGTGGTCTATCATTTTCCCAGGGCGTCATTCCTATCGCTGATGAGGCAGAGCTACTATGACGGTGTAGGGCGCAGACTTATTCGTAAGAAGTACGGGGTGAAGAGTTCACTGAATCTTGAAAACCTGCGGAAGCATCCATTCTCCGAATCATCAAGGCTGGTGTCCGGGATGCTTGGATACCTTTTCGGTGAGTTCAAGTGATATCCTATATCATACCGGCGATAAATGAAGAAGCCACGATCGGAGGCGTTATAGACAGGATAAGGGAGATTGATCCTGAGGGGGAGATAATAGTCGTGGATTCCGACTCGTCAGACAGAACAGCGGATATTGCATCATCGAAGGGAGCCATTGTGGTTAATGAAAGTAAAAGGGGGTACGGATATGCATACAAGAGGGGGTTCTCCGTGGCAAAGGGTGATATCATATGTACCCTGGATGCGGATGGAACATACCCTCCATCTAATGTACCTCTCCTCCTCAAGGCACTTGAAGCTGGCGCTGACTTTGTATGTGGAGAAAGGCTCACAGGCGCCACCAGGGAAGCAATGATTCCCATGCACAGGGCGGGGAATGTGATTCTGAACCTGCTGACTCAAATTCTATTTATAGTAAATATAACGGATAGCCAGTCAGGGATGTGGCTATTCAGGAGGGAAATCCTGAGTCACATACTCCCTGAAGGAACAGGGATGGAATTCTCAGAGGAGATCAAGATAAGGGCTGCAACACAGTTCTGTTATGTGGAAATACCCATAAGGTACGAGAGAAGGATAAGCGAGAAGAAATTGAGGCCATGGAAGGATGGAATCCGCAACCTGATTTACCTATTCAAACTTCGAATTACCTCCGGATTGAGGACCAGCCATTTCAGATGTTCTCTATCCTCGGGGCTATGAGGAATGTTACCTTTCCCTTGCCGTTCAGGATAGGTGCCTCCATTCTGAGGGGATAATCGTTGCCCAGGGCTATGGATATCTCGTCTGTGCTCTCCAGTGCCCTCAGGAATTTTGTGAGGTATTCGAGAGCAAAGGAGCTCCTTGCGTCTGCCGTATAGATATATTCCTTCGCCTGGCTCCTGGGGATTGTCATTTCAGTTGTTTCCGATTCTGTTTCCCCCTTTGCATACACCCTCATTTCATCGCTCTTCATAGTGAATGTCACAACCTCCGAAATCCCCTCTGCCGCCTTGATGCCTGTGGCCAGGAGAGAAAGGTCTGTGACTATCTTATCCTGTGGTTCTATGGTGGGTATCTTGGGCGTTGTTAGGGTGGAGGGGTCTATGATAGGTATACCCGCTGAAAGATTTCCTATCTTCATCGATATTCTCTTCCCGTCAAATTTCATATCTATTATCTCATTTGGACCTGTTAGTCTCAGAAAGTTCCTCATCTTCTCTATATCCAAACCAAGACTGTCCTCCCCGTCCACGTTGAACTCCTGAAATGCATCCTTCTTTATCTCTACGGATATCATCGCGACCCTCGCAGGATCCATAACCTTTGACGAGATCCCGTCAGGTTTGAAATCAACCCTTGCCTCCTGTACAAGCGTCAGTATGAGGTTTGAAAATTCTCTGATAGTTTTGGCATCAACCTTAATCTGAAGCATAATTACCAGAAGTTAAAAAATTACGCCCTTTTAAGCTTTTCTTTAGTGGGGAAATCTGCGCCGCGCAATTATCGGTTGGATGTCAGGATCTCTGAATAGCCACACCTGCCGCATGTCCACCGGTCTTCATGCTTCGCCAGAAATACTCCGGGCCCACATTTCGGGCAGAATTTTCCCAGCCTTACCAGCTTTCCATCTTCAACTTTGTACATTTCCCTTTTCTGCATTCTTATCACCTTCCTTTGATTTGAGACCATTCCTGATAAGTATGAAATCAGGTTCAAGAAGCATTGCATCCTCCTTGGCTCTGTAAACCTTGGCATATCCCTCGGTGTACTTTTTGCCGAATTTCGAATGCTGATTATCCACTATCACCACTTCTGGCGGAACCTGCAGGTTCAGTGATAACTGTTCCCTGACCTTTTGTCTGCTGGGCGTAGGTTCACCGGGATGGACCAGCCTGTACTTAATTTCACTCCTGTTCAGGAGCTTATTATCCCTCCTCTCAAGTATCTCTATTTTCAACCTCATTCACCCCTTATTTTCTGTATCAAGTTCACCACATTCTTCTTTAGATTTTCTCCGACTTCGTATACAGCTATCCCCTTATCAGGTACACCATAAATAACTATCGCACCTTCCGGGGCAAGAATAATAGCCGGTACCGAAGCAAGATCATCCTCGCCATCAACCTCTATCAGAGTGTTCCCCTTGGCCCTCAACGCTTCATCAATTGAATTCCAGAGTTCAACAGATATGCATCCGGGGGGATTTTTAACTTTGACGTTCCTCTCCCATTTTGAAGGAAGGGGAACTATGGGCTCATTCCTCTTTGTCTTGAAATCTATCACCGCTACTTTCGGCACAATTTTATGTCTCACTGCGGTTGCGGTGACGATGTCACCAACGGTAATGAGCATTTTGGTGAAAAGAAACTCTATCTGCGATTCCTTTGTTACGAGAACGTCTGGAGGCCTTGAAAAGAATTCCCTGTATTCCTGTGGAATAACCAGGTCTCTATCGAACTTTAATTGCATATTCGCCCTGAGATGTGATCCCTGCCTTTTTGGAAATTAGAGACTTCTCCGGATCCAGGATGAAAAGATATCCCTTCCACTCAAGGACTGTATCCCCACCGCATTTTTCACATTTCGTGTTTTCCGTGATGTTCTTGCAGTTCCTACAGGCCCTGATCTTTATCATTTGGTTTCACCCTTTAGCCAGGAAAGTTTTCCCAGGAAGTTTTGTCTCATGGTAAGACCAATCTTGCTTTCCTCCACGTTGGTATCAGAAAGTGATAGGGCAACTATTCTAGCCCGAACATAGTCACCTGTCTTGAGATCCTTCTTGGTGTCCTTTCCGATCATTCTCCTGTTTTCTTCGTCCACCTCTATTCTATCGTCCATCACCTGGCTTACGTGGAGAAGCCCCTCAACAGGTCCGAGACTTATGAATGCGCCAAACTTTTTCACGTCAACAACATCCCCTTCTACGACCTCCTGGAGCATAGGCTGAAATGCAAGGACTGTCATCCTGACATCCTGATATACCCCGCCGTCTCCGTGAACTATGCGCCCCTCCCCTTCGAGTTCTGCCTTGAGAACTAGAAGGTTGATGTACTTTCTATCGTTCTGGTCACGGACCAGGGATCTGTCAAGCATTCCCACCTTTCCCTCTATACTGCTTATGGTCGCGTCGATCGCAGTCTTCTCGTACTCAGGACCTAACTTCTCCGGAGGTATCCTGACCGTCTCAGTTGTCTCCAACAGGAAATACATACGTTCCTCTTATCTTCTGGGGGATATATCCTGAGTATAAATCTTTTTCAAAATCATCGTGACCTTTCCTGGTAATGAGGGGATACAGGTCTACTTTTTCTATCGATGGACATCTCGTCTGCAAGAAATACGGAGCGATTCAGAGGAATTACCTGTTCAGCATGTTTTGCGGGCTGAAAATCTTTTTTATCTCCTCCTCAGTCAAAATTTTCTTCTGTCTGAGAAGTTCCAGCAACGGGATCCCCTTTTCCTTTGATTCCTTTACAAGTTCTGCTGTTTTTTCGTACCCTATAACAGGGTTGAGCAGCAAGGCTGTTCCGGGAGAATTAAGAAGTATGTTGTAAGCGTAATCCCTGTTCACCTTTATACCTTCAAGTGTTTTCGCCCTCATGATTTCAAGTGAGGTGTTCAGTACATCGAATGCTTCGATCAGAACAGTGTAAATTATGGGAGTGAACACATTTATCTCCATCTCGCCCTGCGAGGATGTGTCATTGACGGTCTGGGCAAGTCCCCGCACATAGAGGGCACTCATCGTTATGGCCTCGAAAATACTGGGATTCACCTTGCCGGGCATAATTGAAGAGCCTGGCTGTACTGCCGGAAGAACTATCTCATTGAATCCAGCCACCGGTCCAGAGTTCATGAGCCTGAAATCTCTGGCAATCTTTATAAGGGAAGCGGAGAGATTGGAAAGCATCGATGCCACTAAATTGAAATCGGATGTGAACTGCATCACAGTCATCAAATTTTCTGCCGGGACAAAGTTCTCATGAAGGAACTGATTCAGGTTTGCATACACCATGTCCCTGATTTCTTGCGGCAAATTCGCGCCAGTACCAACGGCAGTTCCTCCGAGGTTCAGCCTTCTCAAACGCTGGATGACGAAATCAGACTGAACTACAAATGACCTGAGCTCATCTGCGTACGCCCTGAATTCTAGGCCAAATGTGACGGCTGAAGCATCCTGAAGGTGAGTTCTGCCTGTTTTTATGCTCATGTCGTGCTCGGCCCCGAGGGCATCTAATTTTTCGATCACAGCCTGCAGCTTGGAAACAAGTTCCCTTATCGCCTGGATAAGCGTTATCCTCACGGCGGCGGGGAAAACATCATTTGTGGACTGCCCTGCATTCACGTGGTTATGGGGGCTCACGATTTCGTGACTACCCAACGGTTTTCCAAGGATCTGAAGTGCCCTGTTAGCAAGGACCTCATTGACGTTCATATTCGTGGATGTTCCTGCACCTGCCTGGATATATTTCAGCGGGAAATCAGTGTAATCCTTTTTTCTGAGAATATCATCTGCAGCTTTAACTATGGCCTCCCCGACATCCTTCTTTATGATTCCCCTTGCCATAAATGCGGTGACGTACGATCTTTTTATAGCAATGAGCGCATCAATTACCCTCTTATCCATTTCCCTCTTGTATGGAAAGTTGGACAGTGCCCTTGCAGTCTCCGGCCCGTAAAGTCTGTCGTCCGGGATCTCAACATCTCCGAGGGAGTCCTTTTCCTTTCGTGGCATTGTTGCTAATGAGAATTTAATATTTAACTGATTTCAGGATTGCGACGGAACCAGTTATGAAAGGAAAGACTATGGAAGGGATAAGGGAATTGCATTACTCCTCTATTTTAAAACAAGTCTAGCGGATAATCCTTGCTCCTAGGGCATCAAGCTCTTCCCTGGATGCCTTGTGAGAGCGCGAGAACCACCAGCGCTGGAATTGCACATCATCACCCGCGTGCCTCGGGAGGACGTGAAGATGGAAATGGTATATGGTCTGGCCTGCAGATTTCCCCGTGGAATGGACGATATTGATCCCATCTGCCTTGAGATTCTTCACTAACATTTCGCTCACGAGCTTTGCAGCCTGCATAGTTGCGTTCAGTGATTCACTGTCAACATCCATTATATTTGAGAAATGCTTGTTGGGGACGACAAGAACGTGCCCCTCAAAAAGAGGGTGGATGTCCAGAAAGGCTGAAACATTTGCATCTCTGTAGATAAATGTGGCCTCCTCCTCGCCGTGTATTATTCTGCAGAACACGCAGTCTTTTGGATAATCTTCTCCACTCAACCATTCCGTATCCACGCAGGGATTAAATTTTTTCCCAGAAAATTATTCAGAGAGCTACAAGAAATTTTATATCTCCTCATCAATACAGTTGCAATGAAGGTGGAATCAAAACTGTCAAGAGAAGAGGAATTCGTCATAGTTAACGGTGGAACTGAAATGCCATTCACCGGGGAGTACTACAACCATTTCCGGAAAGGGACGTACATATGCAAGAGATGCGGCCAGCCACTTTACAGATCGGAGGCGAAATTTGACGCGGGCTGTGGCTGGCCAAGCTTCGACGATTTCATAGCAGGCTCAGTGAGACAGCTTCCTGACAGAGACGGTGTGAGGACAGAAATCAGGTGCTCCAGGTGCGATGCCCATCTGGGCCATGTTTTCTTCGGTGAGGGATTCACCCCCAAGAATACAAGGCACTGCGTGAATTCAATTTCCCTGAAATTTGTGGCTGATGAGGAATGAACAGGCAGATAGTTCTAGGTGCAGGTTGCTTCTGGTGTACGGAAGCAGTTTTCTCCCGGGTTGCCGGTGTCACTGCGACCATGCCAGGTTTCTCTGGCGGTCACGTTGCAAATCCAACCTACGAGGAAGTATGCAGGGGCAATACGGGACACATTGAGGTTGTAAGAGTGGATTTCGACGATAGTGTTGTCAGCCTAGATAAGTTGCTTGAAATTTTCTTCGAAATACACGACCCCACCTCACTGGATAAACAGGGAGAGGATGTTGGATATCAGTATAGATCCGTGATATTCTACGAAAGGAATGAAGATCTGGGGACCATTGAACGGGCAATCAAGAAAGCCCAGACAAGATTCAGCAGGAAGATCGTTACAGAGGTGAGAAAGCTGGAGAACTTTTACCCTGCTGAAGCCTATCACAAGGATTATTTTAGAAACAATCCTGACAAGCCTTACTGCAAGCTCGTCATATCTCCGAAAGTTGAGAAGGCGACGCGTGAATTTCCGGAACTGATAATAAAATAAATTCTAGGTCGGTATCGGTTTCACCTGCTTTCCGATTTTCTTCAGCATGCTCCTCTCAAAGATAACCTTCATGTAAAGGGCATCGTGCTCCAGAAGCGGGGAGAATGAGATCACTGTCATCTCATCATCGAAGTCAGCCATGGCATCCGCGAAGGCCTCGAACTTGAGATTCCCCTTCTTAATAGGCGTTATCCTGTATTCTTCCTGTTCCAGGAATTCAACGCCTGAAAATTCAAAGTACTGGGGTCTTCCCTTCTTTTTCGTTTCTTCTATTATCTCTCTGAAATCTTCCTGCTCCAGCACGGGACCCTTCCTCAGGGAATAAATGTGGGAAATGTTGGTTATCGCGTTGAGGTTCTTCACCTTGCTAGTCAGATAATCCACCTCTTCATCATTTCCAATAACTTCTGCCTTGCCTGAATTTTCAATGCAGAGCTTCGGTTTCAGTTTCAATTTTCCCATTGTTTCAACTATCTGCTGGAGGGAAGAGGCCGTCCTGCTCAAATCTTTCTTCCTCTGTTCCGTCGCGAGACCCAGGTGCGTTATCACATATTCCGCATCCAGAGCATCGGCAAGCACACCGCCCCAAATGGTGTGCTGTATTGAGTCAAGAATCATCTTTTCCTCGTTAGAAAAATCAACATAGTATGGGGTATGGAGGGAAATCTTCACGTCCAGTTCCTTTGCAACATCCCTCGCCAGACTTATTTCCTTATAATCCCTTGCCATGCTCCAGAAGAGCTCAGTTCCTATATCATCTTCCTCTATCTCCCTGTCTATGCCTATGGATGTGTAATTGCCCTCTTCATCGCTTCTCAGAATATCAACGAGAAGGATATCATCAAGCTCCTTCGCTTTCATCCCAACATAGTCCCTAAGTTCCCTTTCCTGTGTGCTTATCCTGAAAAGCTGGATCTCCAGGTAGTTGAGACCCAGCTGGAATGTGTTTTCAACGGCATCCTTCACAGTCCTTCCCTTGGAACCCAGAGGTATTCCAGCAATTCCAAATCTGTACATTCGCTTATCGTTATATGATGTAGGTAATAAAGCCTTGTGAATCCTAAATCAGAGAAGAAATCCCGACTAAAGTAAAGAGGATCCGAGTAGTTTATTCCCGACTTCTGCCAGTTTTGATGAATCCACGACCCTCCTTCCCTTGGCAATTTCACCAAGGAGATTCGAATAAGATTGGTCGTACCTCGGTATAACGTGGATATGAAAATGGTATATGGTCTGCCCCGCATGATAGCCGTTGTTCTGAATAATGTTTATTCCGAGAGGATGGAAAACGGTGTTCAGTGCCACTGCAATTTTCCTGGCAACTTCCACAGCCTCTCTCAGAGTCTCCCGGTCAACCTCAAATATGTTCTCATAATGCTCGTTGGAAATTACAAGGGTATGCCCCACTCCCAGAGGGCGGTGGTCGAGGAACGCAGTCGTCCTGCCAGATTTCATCAGGGTAATAGCTTCACGTTTACCTCTTGCGATGTCGCAGAATGGGCAATCTGTCATTCTTACCGCATTAATTTCCAGAATAAATCCTTTGATCGCTACCTTCGAGTGAGGTGAAGGAGAGGTATAAAGAGGATACCCATTATCCCCAGGATCATCCAGCCTGAATAGTAATTCACTCTGTAAGCAAGGAAAGTAAACAGGTAGGGGGAGCCGGAACCGAAAGCAATGCTGAGGCCATTTACAAATGAAAGTGCAAAGGGAACGGTCGGCTTGTCCTTTATGAATTTCACCGACTCTATATACAGCACTGTGAACCCAGATACAAGGAAGAATCCGGTGGTTGAGCTGAGAATTGCAAGTACTAGAAAATTTCTGGCAAAAGAAATGCCTATGAACGACAGGCCGGTGAAAATGAGCACAAGATAAGCAAACCAGTTTCCCGCATTCTTCATAGAGAAGATCTTACCCCCAACAATCCCTCCAGCGAACCCTAGAATCAGGAAGAGACCATCTATGAGGCCGGCCTGAGATGCCTCTATGTCAAGATAATGTTCCGCGTAGTAAACGAGAAACTGTCCACCGACTGTTTCTGCGAACATTGAAACTATGGTTGCAACTGGGAGAATCCACAGAAGCTTGTTTCTGATAACCCCTTTCAGGGCGGTAGCTAACTGTTTCCCTACTGCTTTCTCCTCCCTCTCCCCGATTAGCGCAACGGAATTTTCCACCGCGGCCAGAATTACCATCGATCCCCCCAACACCAGACCTGCTCTCCATCCAATGGCCTTGTCAACGAAGACCCACCCAAATGCTCCAATTCCTCCTCCAAGATTGAATGCACCATTGTAAAGACCCACCTGATAATTATAAGACTCGGGAGGCGAAATCTCCCTCAGTATGGTCAGCCCCGGAGAAAAGAAAAGAGCTGATCCTGATCCAGCCAGGAATCTCGAGAGGGTGAGTTCCACGAGATTGAATGAAAAACCTGAGAGAATCCCTCCGAGTCCGAGCATCATCAGTCCAATGAATGCAACCCTCTTGGCACCCAGGCGCGAGGCAAGCGCACCACCCGGCAACTGAAATGCCGCAAGACCCAGGTAGAAAGAGGTTGTCACAATTCCGAGATCAACAACCTTTAATCTGAGGTCACTGGAGATGTAGATGAGGCCCGGAGCTATGTCGAACCAGTTCAGTGCATACAGCATCCTCGCGGTTATCACAGAGTAGGCTTTGAAGGCATATCCCAAATCCTTTCCCCCTATGAAATCGTCCCTTGTGAAATTCGAACTACAAGATAATATCTTTCAATTAGCTTGACGTGAGTTTTCAATCAGTGGTAATGGTACTTCCTGTATATCGGAGCCGCTCAGTCAATTTTTAAATACGCCCCTTCCATCTCAAAAAATACTGTTGGCGAGTAAGAAAGATTCAATAGCGGCCAAGCGATTGTTATGCGATGTGAAATGAAAATAATGACTGAAAAGAATTTAAATGAAGCTTTTTGCGGGGAAAGTAAGGCCGCGATGAAGTACATGATCTATTCTGAAGTGGCTGAGAGGAACGGATATCCGAATGTGGGCAAGCTGTTCAGGGCAATATCCTATGCGGAAACTGTGCACGCGACCAATCACTACAGAAATCTAGGTATGATAAAGAGCACAACAGAAAACATTGAGGATGCGATAGCAGGAGAGCACTATGAGGTCACGGAAATGTATCCTGTGTTCAATGAAGTTGCGAAATTCCAGAAGGAAGCAGGTGCTGAGACTTCCACCAGATATGCCCTGGAGGCTGAGAAGATACATGAATCCCTTTACAGGGAGGCCCTCGAATCTGTGAAGGAGAAGAAAGATATAGCGCCAAAGGAAATATACATTTGCCCCGTATGCGGCTATACGGTTGTAGGAAAACCACCGGATAAGTGCCCTGTCTGTGGGACTGACGGAACGAAATTCAAGAAGTTTTAAGATTTTCTTTCATTTTTAATATTTTCATCCTCGATCAAGAGCTCCTTTATCAGATCCCCGACCTTCCAGTTGATTGTTGTTTCAGTTGTTACCGCGACAATCGTGTCCTCATAAGCTCCTGAACCCCTGAGGCATTCAAGAATTCTCATATAATCCTGCCTTTCAAAATTGTGGAGAATCATAACTTTCTTCATTTTCAGCGCCTCTCAATAATTCCGGGGAGGGTCATATATTTTTCATTATGATTATCTATATGTATCCCTATATAGATGCATGGAGAGAATAAGCAAGAGGGTTTCAGAGTATCTTTCGTCCAACCCGTGTGCCATAAGTGCCCTTCAGTCCGGTATTGTCAACTACTCCTCCCTGGCCAGGTTTCTGATGAGGGAACTGAAGACGCAAAACTTCAACGCAATTCTTGCAGCACTGAAAAGGTATCCGGAGAAGAATCCCTCCCTGGAATCATCCTACAGGGCTGCCCTTCGCGAATCCAGGCTGGAAGCATATTATTCCATCAGTAACATAACAGTAAGGAACTCCACGGATAATCTCTCAAGGATCGTTTCCATATATCAGGAAATATTTTCTGCAGGTGGAAAGATAAGGATAGTTCAGGGGAGTCAGGGAATTGTGATAGTGGTAGACAAGAAGAATGCTGAACTTGCAAAATCGAAGTTCCATGAATCGGATGTCCTTTCGATCAGGGATGGATTGGGAGAACTTGTGGTGATCTCCCCTCTCGTAATAGAGAATCTTCGGGGGTATGTGGCGTACATTTCAACTGCCCTGGCAGTAAACGGGGTGAATGTGTATCAGGTTGCAGCCTTCTACAATGATATAACATACATAATGGATGAGAAGTACATGAACACTGCAATAGCCGTGATATCTAGGATGACCTCTGCAGAGTCGAAGGATTGATTGCAATTATGCGACATAACGATTTTCCGCATCTGACATTTATCTCTATGGTTAGCGCCTCATTCATGGAAACGACCTCAAGCTTCCTGTTTATTACCCTTCCCACGAGACAGAATTTCCTGCCATTCTTTTCGAATATGTCAACTGTTGATAGCAGTGTAACTGGAGAGAAGTAGGGGTAGGTAAGGGAGAAAAAAATGCCTGCAACTGCATTAAGGATCAGGTATGATGTCTGGGTCACTCCGTATATTCTGTAGGAAAAAGGACCAATTATCACGGTAATGAGGGAGACGAGGTACGTCATCAATCCGGGATTCAGCCCTTCTACAGACGATATTCTAATGTTTCGATAAATCGTTTTCTCCCTGCCAGCAAGATGGCGGACAAGGACTGCCCTGACTACAAGGGTCCCAAGGATCGAAAAAGCCAGAACTGTTAACCCTATGGCGAGGTCCATGTTCCGATCTCCAGTTCCATAGAGCAGCTCTGGCATATGTCTCCCGGGGTTGGAGAACCGCATATCCTGCATCTTCCAATATTCTTCCCCTCTTCCTTGGAGAGGAGTGATTTTATCTTATCGTATGAATTGATTAATGAGAATTTCGTTCCTGGCGTTCTCTCCTCCCAGGCATCAATGGCATCCCTGAATTCGTTCCTAATCGCAAGCTTTGCGTATGGGCACTCCGCATGAGAAAAATCAATTTTCTGGATTAGAGCATAGAGAAGGACTTCTCTTTCGGGAATTTTCCTCAGTGGCTGGAGCCTCGGTACCAGGCCCTCCTTAACCACAAAATGAGGGCCCATCCTGGAGAGGCGCTCCAGATCACCCCGGACAAGGTTCATCAAGAATGACTGAACTGTGTCATCAAGGTTAAGCCCGGTGACCATGTAATCCACCCTTTCCTCCAACCCGCCCACATTTATCATTTTCCTCCTGAATACGCCGCAGTAGCTGCATGGCAGCATCTTACGCCCGCTGGAAATGTCATCCATCGTCACTCCGTAGAAATCCGACATTCTCAGGATGACGTGCTCAACCCCCAGTTTCTCCGTTAACTTTTTTGCAGCTTCCAGTGTCCGGGATCTGTAATTTTTTATCCCCTCGTCGATACTGATCGCCACGATACTGACATTCCTTATTTTTCCCAGAACCCTCTTGGTTTCAAACAGAGCTACGGAGCTGTCCTTTCCGCCTGAAAGTGCAACTCCAATCCTTGTGGGTTTCGTTATCTTTATCTCATTTCTGAATTCAAGGTTGACCCTCTTCTGGAAGAAGCGGACGAAATGCTTCTCGCAGAGATGGGTTCCATTGTATCTGAGGTATACCACTGCTTCGTTGTTGCAGAAGGAACATCGCATACCGCTTGTAGTGAAAAAAATTATAAAAGCCTTTATTATTATTAGGTATGGAAGATTTTGAAAAGGAACTGTCTGAAATTTCGAAATACTTTGAGACATTCGCAATGACAGACTACGAGCTGAGGGGGTTCCTGGCGCTCATTCTCCTTGGAGCAAGTACGCCGGATACTATAGCAATGACAGCTAAAATACCGAGAACATCCACTTACAAAATTCTTGAGAAACTTGAAGAGAGGGGTTTCATAACCTCCCTTGAAGGTCGTCCCAAGGTTTTCAAGGCAAAGAACATCTATGAAATAAGGAAGATGTTCTCGAAGAATCTGGATGAGCTTTTTGAGAAGCTCACCGACCTCAGTGAAAAATTGACGGAACAGGGGTTACCACAGCTCATATATACGATATACGGAAGGGAAAGAGTTCTTGAGAAGATGAAGGAACTTCTGAATTCTGCGGAGCAGTTTGCAGCAATATCAACTCCTAAGCTGAGGGAATTGAGACAGGAACTTGGAAAGGAAATTGAATCTGCCATAACGAGGAATGTTGTCGTTTCCATTGTTGCCCCTGATAACCAGAGGGTTCCTCAGGGTACGAGGATCTACAGGAACAACTCTCTCATTGCCACGGATATGGTCGCCGACGGAACCAAGGCCCTCATTGCTGCCCCAGATCTTTCAGCCTGTGGTTATACTGACAACCCGTTGCTGGCAGAACACATTAACAGCTACATCGATATGCTGATGAATAAAAAGTGATCGAAGAGTGTTAAGGATATATGTGATAGACAACGGAGGGCAGTGGACGCACAGGGAGTGGAGGGTCCTGAGGGACCTCGGTGTTTCGTGCGAAATAAGGAGTAATGAGTCTGAACTGAGCTCTCTAGAGGACGCGGACGGCCTGGTCCTTTCCGGTGGGTCTCCCTCGATAGTAATGGAGGAATTCAAACTGGGGAAAACCTCTGAGTACCTGAGCAAAATGAAGATTCCGATACTGGGTATCTGTGCCGGTGCCCAGTTCATGGGGAAATTCTACGGGTCCTCGGTCAGGCCTGCGAAGCATCCTGAATTCGGACCCGTCAACATCAAACTTGACAGTGAAAACTCGATTCTGAAGGGGTTTCCGCAGTCATTCATAGCGTGGGAAAACCACAACGACGAGATAGTTGAAGTTCCTGACGGATTCGAGCTTCTTGCATCATCGGAGACGTGCAAGGTACAGGCCATGTCGAATGAGAAGCTGATGAGGTATGCGGTGCAGTTCCATCCGGAGGTTGAGCACACCCAAAACGGCACCCTGCTGTTCAAAAATTTCATCGGGGTATGTGAAGAGAAATAAAATCCCTGACCTTTGACCTGAAGTCCTCGAGGGTTGAATCGTTGCAGATGTAATAGTCGGCAGTTGCAAGAACATTTCCTATCCCCCAGCTGAGCTCCCTGTTTTCCCTCTGGTTGAACTGTTCCAGGTTGTGGGGATCATCCCCCCTTCCTCTTCTCAGGAGTCTCCTGTATCTGTTCTCCCTTCCAGAGGCTATACCCACCACGAGACCTATCTCCATATCACTCCTGAACCTCTCTATTTCTTCAGTATTCCTCACACCCTCAATTACCACAAAATTGCTTTTTATTCTTTCTATAGTTCTCCTGGCCCATACATCCATTCCGTGGCTTCTTCTTTCTTCCGATGCTACTTCCCCGCTCATGGATATATCAAATCCCAATTTCTTTGTGAAGTCCCTGACTATGTCGCCCATATTTATAACTTCAACACCCATACCCCTGGCCACATCGGCGAACTCATCCTTACCCGATCCCGGCATACCGATAACGAGAATTGCCTTAGCTTTCACCCGGCCTTATCATCCTGAAGATTTATAGATTTAGGATAGGGGGAGAGATTTCTGGAGGGGCTTCACATCCTTCAACTGCGATAGAATTTCATCTGCCAGCAGTATTTCCTTTATCTTCTCGTGATCGTAATTAAGGGTTACGGTGGTTGTTCTCCCGTACCTGCCGAAGCTCTGAACTTCAGAATTCACAAGGCCCAGATTACTGAGCTCACTTACGATGTCCGCTACCCTTCTCTGCGTGAGGTTCTGAACCCCAATTCTTTCAGCTATTTTTGCATACAGGTCGTAAAGTTCACCCATAGTGGTTTTACCGCCATTCTTTATCTCGCCTATCAGAGTGACAGAAAAGAGGACGAACTTACTGTGAAGCGGCAGGTTTGAAACAGTATCCACGACCACATCTCTCTCTAGCTTTGCCTTGGCCATGTAAACTATATCGTCCGTTATTCTTTTTTCCTCCTTCATCTCCGCAATCTCCACAGCAACCTTCAGGAGATCTATAGCCCTCCTGGCATCCCCGTGTTCCTGGGCTGCAAGGGCAGCGCAAATCTTGAGGGCAGAATCGTCCACATAACCCGAAATCCCTGCGAACAGTACCCTGTCCTGAAGTATGTCGTATATCTGGGAGGCGTTATAGGGATTGAAAACTATGGTCTCTTCCACAAGCCGGCTTCTTACACGGGGATCAAGGTAATCCGTAAACCTCAGGTCGTTACTTATCCCTATTATGGAGACCTTTGATTCCTCCATCTCTTCGTTCATCCTGAGGAGCTGGTAGAGCACGGAATCTCCGCTCTTCCTGACCAGCCTGTCAATTTCGTCCAGCGTGATTATAACAACTCCGCGAACCCCCTTTACCTTTTCAAGGACGACACTGTAGAGTTTGTCCAGGGGCCAGCCAGTGAACGGTATCTTCTCCTCCCACTCCTCCATTACACCCTGTCCGACCGCAAGGAGAATTCCGTACGGGCTGTCTGCCACACCGCAGTTTATATCCACAATCCTTACGTTAATTCTAACCGAGGAAAGAATTGCTTTCTTCATTTCATTCTCCACGAACTTGACCACGCTTGTCTTACCCACTCCCGGTTTTCCGAATATTATGATGTTGGAAGGTCTGCTGCCCTTCAGGGCGCTGGAGAGTATCTCGGCCAGATGCTCTATTTCCGGTTCTCTATGGGGGAGCCTCTCGGGCAGGAACCCCGGTTCGAGTGCCCTTCTCTCACCGGTTATTATGGATGAAGAGGCAACGAATCTTTCGAATAGGTTTTTAGGAGCTTTTTCCATACTTACTAGCATCTAGAGTCTTCTCTATTAAAACGGTTTCTTATCAGGTCTTTTACCAAAAGGATAATATACGGCGGAGGACCATATACCCCCCTCAATTTCCACTGGAAAGCTGTGAATAATCTATCATTCAACAGGAAGCTCTTTTCTACCGGAATCGCTTTCCAGTGGCACCTTCTCCCTCTCCATCAAATTATCCAGGATATTCTCAGCTTCCCCGACAAGGTACATGGAACCCGTGATAATCACATCCTCTTCACTGTGAAAAGCAAAGTTTACCGCATCACGGTGGTCTCGAATTACTGAAATATCCTTGAAGAACAGTGAGGCCTCTTTCTTGAGATCAGCCGCATCCTTTTTCCTTTCCGGTTCATTGGGTTCCGTGATAAGAAGCTTTGATGATACCTCCGAAAGGTTCTGGAGAATGTTATAGCTGTTCTTATCCTTGAGAACACCGATAACTATGAGAGGGTCCTTGATGCGATAGAGCTTAATGTTCTCGGAGAGCACTCGAGATGCTTCGGAATTATGAGCGCTGTCAAGGATCAGGAGCGGTTTCCTCCTCCTCACCTCAAATCTTCCCGGTACCACGGTCCTCGACAAATTTTTGATAATCTCTTCCTTTGGAGGCGCGAACCCCGTCATTTCCGATGCGAGTATCGCGGCAACAGAATTATTCACCTGGTAAGAACCTAGAGCTCTGAGGGTTAATCTGTAGCTATCCTTCCCCGAATCGAGGGTAAAAGAAGTTCCATCAAGCGAATATGTGATGTTACTTATGGAACAGTCTTCCACCTCCCTCACTTCCGAACCCCTGTCTTTCGCAATGCCTATAAGAACTCTCCTGGCCTGTTCAGGAACCTTACCTATTACCACCGGTTTCCCCTTTTTTATAATACCCCCCTTCTCCCTGGCAATATCTTCAATGGTTCCCCCCAGTCTGTCGGAATGCTCCAAAGATATGCTCGTTATTACTGAAACCTCGGGGTAAATTATATTCGTTGAGTCCAGTCTGCCGCCAAGACCGACCTCCACGGAAGCAAACTGCACCCTCATTTTTCTGAAATATTCAAAAGCCATAACGGTGGTATATTCAAAGAACGTCAGCTGTACTGATTCCCCTCCGTACATTATCTTTGAAGGGTTTCGCCTTATGAAGTCCTCAATGAAGGATGATGGTATTTCTGAATCATCAACAATTATTCTCTCGTTAAATCTCCTCAGGTGTGGAGACGTGTAGAGCCCCGAGAGCATTTTACGCTTGAATATGTTATAGATGAAGTGGGATGTTGATCCCTTCCCATTGGAGCCTGTTATGTGAGCGCTCTTAAATCCCTCATGAGGATTCCCTAGCATGCGGGCAAATGCCTCGGTTGGGCCAAGACCGAGTTTTATCCCGTACCTTGAGAGCGAAAATAGGTAATTTTCCCAATCCATCACGCAGGTAGATTGAACCTAGTAAAAAATTTATTGAAAGAGCGATAAAAGATCATGGGTGAAATAAGGGTAATAGTTGTTGAACCCAAGAATCCAGGAAATCTGGGTGCAATAGCGAGACTGATGAAAAATTTCGGGCTCAGAGACCTCGTTATAGTTAATGCCCGCAGAATTCCAAGTGAGGATATGTTCAGATCCATGAAGGGAAGTGAGATCCTCTTAAAGGCGAAGATGGTGAATTCTCTGGATGAAGCTACCACCGGATTAACGTATCTTGTGGGGACATCCGATGTTATGGCAGACTCACCTAAATCAGTTCTACGCAAGTACATTACTCCTAAGGAATTCAGGCATCTGTTTTCGCGGATTTCCGGTGTGGTTGGCCTTGTACTAGGCCGGGAGGATACAGGCCTCACCAACGAGGAGCTCTCAAAGTGCGACTTCTTCGTTCATATCCCATCCTCTCCTGAATATCCCACTCTCAATGTTTCCAGTGCGGCTGCAATCATTCTTTATGAGCTCTTCAACGTCAAGAAGGTGAAGAGTGATAAGCTGGCCTCGAGGAAGGAAATGGACTTCCTTGTTTCGACATTTAGGGAAAACCTGAAAATCAATGGTTATCCAGAGCACAGGGTTGAGAAGACTTCTCTAATATTCAGAAGGGTGATGTCCAGGGCGCTTCTTACGAAATATGAATTCAGGGTGCTCATTGGCGCGCTGAAATGTAAGTGATATGTGACAATCGTTGCAGGGGATTGAAGTGTTATTATTGTTGAGGAAGGTATCTTATTCTGTTGACAGGTTTTGGAATTCCTGATACCCCCTGAATTCGGGAGAAGCACTACCTCCATCTGAATTGTTGTCAAGAAGCTGTTTGATCACGATTCCCTTAACGTACAGATTTATCCTCTCAATCACATCTGTCCATGTCCTGTCCCTCATGGCTGAGGCAAAGTTCTCATTTTCCACTATCTTATAGGACGCCACCATCATTCTAACATTTCTCAACGTTACCTCTGCTCTTTCTTTCCTTTCGCTCGATTCAAAATGAAAAGGCATAACAGCAATTAGGAATATTTTCTTCCCCCTTGAATTAAGTTTACTGCAAACAGTTGGGAGAATGCTTGATGAAAATTTTCCAGCAGGAGACGCTATGATAACCACATCCTCCGGTTGATTCTTTGAATCTATCATATCCATGGCTTCTTCAGGGGATGAACAGTTGGATGAGCTGATGAGTACTGGCTTTCCGTAGTTTATCTTATTCGCGATGTTGATTCCTGCTCCTCCTATTCCTATTATGTTCAGTTTGTCTGACATATAAATGACATTAATATGACAATACTTAAGTTTTTTGGTATATAAACGTATAACCACTATTTAGCAAGCGTTTTTATCCTCGAAAGGAGGACGGCCGGAGGTATCTTGAAGAAATATTCGTTTTCCACGCCACCCCCGTATCCCTTTCCCAGCTTCCTCTTTCCTATGAATCCAGACAGTTCCAGGGAATTTATGAACTTGTAGAGTCTGGACTCATTTATATCAGGTTTTATCTTTTTTATATTCACGGTTTTGAACGTGGATTCCGCACCGAGGCTATCCAGGAGACCGGCGAGTAACATCAGATCCTCCTCCTCAAAATTCGCGAGGGAGCTATCTTCAAGAGGGGGTGAAAAATCCCTGTATGCTTTGAGAACCACCTCCTCGTTCATGATGGAGCCCTCGGTCTCTGCAATCAGGGCCGAATTCCTGAGGAGCTCTATTGCTGTTCGCGCACTTCCACTGTCTTCCACTAGGTATGATATCCTCTCCAGTGCATCTGTTGTGTAAGAGCCTTCATAGAAACCTGCCCTGGCCCTATCAGAAATTATCTCGAACAGCTCTTCCCTGCTGTATTCCTGCAGCGTAACTCTATTGTATTTCCCCAGTCCTGAGATCGTACTGCTGTCAAGGAACATCTCAGGTTCCTCTATGGTCAAGAGAACAAGGTTCAAATTCGGTCCTCCAAGTTCGCTGCTTCTTGAAAGGAGATATACCACCTGCGTCCTTGTTCTCTTCAGAGAATGTGCCTCATCCAGTATTATCAGCGCTCTCTGTGGCAGGCGTTTAAGGAGAGTCTTGAAAAGAGTTTCCGAGGGTATGTTTCCATAATCCGATGATTTTCCAGCAGCTTCATTGAGTAGCTGCGTTACTATTCCTCTGTCAGTGGACGTGACATAACAGTTCACATAGAACCCCCTGAATTCCGGAAGACGCCTGAACAGGTATTTTCCCAGAAGCGTTTTACCGGTGCCGGGATTTCCGCGAATGATAAGTGTAGATGATGTTTCGCTTAATTTTATAATGTTGACGATTCTTGAAATGTAATCTTCCCTTCCGATGAACCTTTCTGGCACGTATTCCTGAGAGAAGACGGTAGGGTTTGAAATGACCTTCATTCAACTGTTAAAGGAAAGTTAATTATAAAGCCTATTATGAGGGTTTATGGAATACATAACTCTGGGAAAATCTGACTTAAAGGTCTCTGTTATAGGTCTCGGTGCCTGGCAGGCTGGGGCCAAGGGTTGGGGAAAGATAGTGGATTCGGAGGTAAAGGAGGCCATTCTGACATCAGTTGAAATGGGGTTGAATTTCATCGATACAGCGGAGGTATACGGTGACGGTCATTCCGAGGAGGTAATTGGTCAGGTCATAAAGGATTTCAGGGATGACATAGTTATAGCGACGAAGGTGTCAGGCAACCATCTGAAGCCAGAGTATATAGAGAGGGCACTGGATGGGAGTCTGAAGAGACTGAAGACGAATTACGTTGACCTATACCAGATCCACTGGCCCGATATCTATACCTCGCTCAGGGACACCATGAAAACACTGGAGAGACTGGCTGCAAATGGAAAGATACGTTACATCGGCCTTTCGAACTTCAGCGTCTGCCAGATAGAAGAAGCCAGGTCATACCTTTCCACCATGGATATAGTTTCAAATCAGGTTCGCTATAACATAATACAGAGGGAAATAGAGGATGAGATGCTTCCATACATGAAAAAGGAAAATATAAGTGTAATAGCCTACTCTCCGCTCGCACAGGGACTGCTGACATTCAAATACGATCACGCAACTTTTGAACCCACGGATGTCAGGCGGAACAACAAACTGTTTTCCGAGAGCAATATCAGGGTAATTTCATCATTCCTTTCAGTGCTCAGAGAGATTTCTATGGAGACAGGGCACTCGGTGGTGCAGATTGCGCTAAACTGGCTCATTTCAAAGGGTAACGTTGTTCCGATTCCCGGCGCGAAGAACAGGGATCAGGCCACCATAAATCTTCAGTCGAATGGCTGGCGTCTCACAGCTGACCAGAATAGAAGGATAGAAGAGAAATATGCTGAGATAAAGGACAAGATAGACCTCTTCTGATCTAATCTTCCTCCCTTCCGAAGAGCTCTATTCTCGTTCCAAACAGCAGGCTCTTGAATTCGGGTGAGACATCGTACTGCCTTGTTAAAATGTTGCTCTCTATCAGCATGAGTTCAGATAGCTCATCGGGGTAGCCTTCGGAGAAGACTATCTCCTTGATTCCTGCATTTATTATCATCTTTGAACAGTCGGAGCAGGGGTGAGTTGTGACGTATATTATGCTATCATTTATAGCAGTTCCATTGTACGCTGCCTGTATTATTGCGTTCTGCTCAGCATGCAATCCCCTGCACAGTTCCCTTCTCTCCCCAGAGGGTACCTTCAACTGTTCCCTCAGGCATCCAAGATCGTCGCAGTGGAGCGCCCCCCTCGGAGGACCGTTGTAGCCAGTGGAAATAATTCTTCTGTCCTTCACAATCACTGCCCCCACCTTGCGTCTTACGCAGTTTGACCTTGTCGCCGCCAGAAATGCGATCCGCATAAAATATTCGTCCCAAGAAGGTCTTTCCATTTTGATTTAATGCCTAGCCGATAGAAAAACATTTTCAGTGGCAAAAGTTTTATATCCCCAGACTCCTTAGATTTGTCTATGGCAAAGTATACGTTCAAATGTGCAGACATTGGAATGAATTGCGGCTTCCAGACTAAAGCCTCTACCAAGGAAGAACTGATGCCCCTTATAGCGGAGCACGCGAAGACGGCTCACGGTATGAATGAGATACCGCCTGACGTAATGGAAAAGGTGAACAAGGCAATCAAAAAGAGTTTCTTCTGATTTTCCCGCTAACACGTGGAACCCTGGCTCAGTGACTCGGGTATCACGAAATTTTTTTCTATTTTATAAAGAAAGTTGGGGGTTTGGGGGAAGCAGTAAAACTCCAATCTACCATTAAGGAAGTTTTTGATCGTATTCCATAACGTGTGGATTACCTATAAGGAATAAGGTTCATCCAATACTTGCAATGCATGGTATGAGCATTTCTCTATGCTCCGGCCGGGATTTGAACCCGGGTCGTGGGATTGAGAGCCCCATATGCTTGGCCGGACTACACCACCGGAGCCAGCCTTAATTGAGCAATAATATAAAATCTCTATGAATGGCAATGTTTCAATTCTTAATGCTTTCCTGCAGATGGAAGAAGTAAATGATAGAAAGCTCTAATTTTTAATTCCAGGCTTCATTATTTTTCACAAGACGAAAACATCTTCCTTCGAAACGTTTGCCAGAATGTTCAAAGGATAAAGCTTATCCTTCCCTTCGAAACGAAGTAGGCATTCCCTGAAGGTATGTCCTCATATATTCTCACCCCCTTCTCAGTCGTAGTAACCCGTGAGCCCTGCTCAACGGAACGGAAGGAAACAATCCTGTCATTATTTTCTGATACGAATCTAAGAATTGCCATCTCATTCCTTTCATCATCCTCTATCTCAATCTCAAAATTTTCCCTTTCCCCGATTCTGGATGTATCCTGGGAGAACGGCGGTGACATCAACGGTTCAGTCCTGCCAATTCTCGACGGTATGAGACCTAACTGCCTCACCATCTCTTCCCTCTCCTCAGGCAACATCTCTCTGTTGATCCCGAGCCCCTTCTGTAGAGTTGAAATGGGATCCGTTTTTTTATCGAGAGCTCTCTGATCCATCAACTCCTTTTCTGAGATAACAACATGGAGTTCATCCCTGGCCCTGGTGAATGCAACGTATAGTATTCTCACTTCCTCATCCGCTGAGAACCTGAATCTCTCGCTCCTGGAGAATATGCTCCTGCTGGGCGAAGTTATGAAATCCCTGTCCTTCTTTGAGATTACCCCGGAGAATTCATCCACATAGTATTTCTCCCGGTCAGGACCCGTGCGAAGATCGTAGATGATAACTACCTTGAACTCCAGTCCCTTGGCCTGATGTATCGTCATAACCTTGACCCTGGAATCATCGAGAAGGAGGTCATCAACAGGGCCGCTTTCCTTCGTTTCCTGTGCGTTTATCATCCATTGTGAAAGCTGATTTGGGTCCCCACCGTAGGATGTGACGTGCGAGGTTACCAGTTGCATTATCCTGTTTACCCTGCTAACTCTTTCCACCCCGTCATCGCTTCCAAGGAGCCGTGAAATGTAACCCTCCTTCCACAATATCTTGTTGAGAACGAAATCTATCCTCTCCTCCCTTAGCATTTCCCGGTACCGTCCAAATTTTGATTCAAGGATCGACTGAAATTCATTTCTCCTTGAAGCAAGGTCCGTGACTCCAAAATCGAAAAATGGAGAAAAAAGGAGGGCGACCTGAGCAACCCTGTCTCCGGGGTCCCCCAAATATCTGACGAGGGAGAGTACATCAAGCCCTTCTTGAGATTTCAGGATAGATTCACCGGATATGACAACGCAATCTATACCTTCCCTCCTCAGAAACCTCCTGAGATTAAAGAAATCTGAAGATGTTCTGCTGAGTATCGCTATGTCAGCCAATCTTGTCCCCTCCCTGACCTTCTTCTTGATTATTTCGGCCACAGCACTTATTTTATCTTCCACAATGTAGAGGAAAGCGTTCCCCTCTCTGTCCGTTGAAGGTTCCATCCTCTGGTAGCTCATTATCTTCGGGAAGAAATTGTTGTAGAACGAAATCAGGTTTGTTGCACTCCTCCTGTTTTTGGGGAAGACCAAGCGGTCTTTTATTTTTTCAACGAGTCTGTTTTGAGCGGACGGATGCGCACCCCTGAATGAGTAAATGCTCTGGTTGAGGTCTCCTACTATGAAGAATGCTGAACCGGAATCAAGGAACTTTTCGAAGACAAGAACCTGTAGTTCGTCCGTGTCCTGGAACTCATCCACCAGGATGTACCGTATCTTGGATGATATCTCATCCCCCTTTTTCTCAAGGATGGAGATTGTATAAACAAGGAGGTCATCAAAATCCATCAACCTCTCCTCAAGTTTTACATCCTGGTATGCCTCAACGGCCCCTCTCAGTATCACGAGAAGCGATGGAATTGCACTTATTTTCATCCTTGCAATGCATTCCTTGATGACCTCTGAATCAATAATTGATTTCGAGAATTTCGTAAAGAAAGAGCGATTGATGTTAAGCATATAGGCGAAATAGCCTTTTCCCGTCTCTATGATTTCAACGAGCTCATTTATTATCTGTTCCACATCCATACCGAAATCGTCTAAAAGCCTGTCCAGAGACTCCGTCTCTTCCCCCTTGCCACTACCATTTCTCAGGGAAATGAGGTACTGCCTTACCGTCCTCTCCAGGAGGTTGTGGGATTCAAGGTCATCCATCACCCTGAAGTGTCCGGGCAGTCCTATCACGCTACCGTAATATCTGATGATTCTGGAGCAGAAGTTGTGGATAGTGCCTACATTTGATTCCGGGAGCTGCCTTATGATATCCACCTTTCCATCCTTCAGGGCCTTCTCCTTTAGCCTTCCGATCATCTCCTTTGCTGCCCTCTCAGTGAAAGTGATGGCGGCAACGTGTTCAACCCCCTCCGAAACCATGAGGTCGTAACACCTCTTTATCAGCTCCTCCGTTTTCCCTGAACCCGGGACGGCAGAAACGAAACCGCTGTTCATATCACCACCTCCTCTCCTGGATCCTGCAGACGCTCAATAAAGGACAGAAAAGCTGGTTCTCGCATTTCCAGAGACTTCCCCCTTCCTTCACTACCGGGTCGCAATCTCCTTCGATGAGGTCTCTAAGGGTTAAATTCACAATGTCCCTGCATTTCTTTACCTGGGCATTCTCATTGGGTATCTCCTGATAGAATCCCGCGGTTGCGTATCCTTCCCTGATATCTCGAAATGAAACATAAGCTGCAGCCTTGACCTTCCTTCCAAGCGTTGATTCCACGCCCAGCTTGTAAAAGAAAAGCTGCACCTTTCCGTGTTCTTCGTCACAGAGATCGTTCTTCGGATATCCGTAAAGGGAGCTCTTGTAGTCGATTATGCAGAGACCATCCTTCTCCTCGTCAATCCTGTCCACAATACCACCGATGCTTATCCTGCTCCCGTTGAACTCGTAGTAAACTGGCTTTCCGTTCTCCGGGAAGCGGAATTCTCTGAGGATGGTATGCCTGCCCTGACCGACAGCTTTTGATGCATCCATTTTGAAGAATTCAGTCAAGCGGCCGCTCTTCAGATATTTATCCCTGTAAAATTTGAGTGCCTGTCTCTTGGAAATATACTTCTCCCTTTTCATCTCGTTTTCCAGGTAGGAATCCGCCAGATGGGAGAAATCTGCAGGGGAAATATCTGTGGAATAGAATTTTTCCAGTATCCTGTGCGTGAGACTTCCCGTGTTCCTGGGGTCCAGGAATTCAATCGGTGCCTCTATCTCATCGATCCCGAGAATCCAATTTACAAAACCCTTGAAGTGACATCCTATGTAATTTTCCAGGGAAGTGGGGTACACGGGTTTCTCCAGCTTCGCTTTCACAATTTCGTAGCTCAGCAGATATTTTTTTGTGATATTCATCTGAGCTACTGTTTCCCAGGTGTTAAATGCGACAGTAGGCACAAAGACTGAATCCCTGGTTGCATATTTTTCCTCAGCCGGGATGCTGTCATAGAAGGGAGTGCTTTCGCTGAATGAAAGCTTTTCATCAAGTTCTGACCTAGAAAGTACAACGTTTTTTGCTGGCTCAATAACTCCCCTCAGCAAGCTCTCCTTCATGGAATCGTATTCCCCTGACAGTCCGAGCTTATCAAGCAAACCTCTCGCCATATCCGGGAATTCCCTTAAAGAGCTTGCCGAGTCAAGACCGGAAATGTACACATTGTCGAAGGGAATTCCGTAGAGGTCCTCGGCCTTCCCTATGAACACGCTTCCATTCCCGGGAATGTTCACCCTCGGGAAGTATTTGAGGGACTCGAGAAAGCTCACCATCTCCTGTATGTCAGATGAAGAGCCATCAAATGCAGCGGACAGGATGCGAGTTATCTTCAGAACAGGGTTTCCATTAAGGTATTTAGAAGCGAAAGAATCCAATGCCGCTAAACCTTTCCCGGCCGCTATTTCTCTTGAAAAAGTTTCCAGATCCATGAGAATGTCCCTGCTCAATCCCGCATCACCGAAAAGCGTTTTCCAGTCCTCCATCCCCCTGATGACATTTTTGTCGTAGGCAATTTCCTTTATCTGTCTGACCTTGAAAGGGTTCACGCCAGAATATGGGTTCTCGATGAGGGAAATCATGTAATCGTAAGAATAATCACTGTATATACAGTAGAGAGAAGTAATGAGAAATGAAAATGGTGCATCATTGAGGGAGCAGTAGGATACATCTGAAGCAACCACAGGTCTGATTCCGTAGAGTTCCATCTCCTTTATGAAGGTCGACAGGAAATAATCATCCGGAACCACGACGCATGTCCTTCCATCTTTATTAATTAGATCTTTCACCACCCACCTTATCTCGGAAAGATAGTCAGGGAATCTGAACTTCCTGATGTCCTTGGGTCTGCTCTCAAATTCATAGATTTTTTGAAATAACTTCCCGAATGGGGTGAAGAAAGTCGGTATATGGCTCACATAAGAGAGAAAGGCATCGCGCTTCACCGGAAACAGGTCTATGAACTCTGAGAAGTCCTCAATTTGATTTTTACCTATGGATGATATTAACTTGTAAAAATTTACGAGAACTTCACTGTATTTCTCAACTAGCTTCTCAGCGGTATCTGAGGCAGTTACCCTGTGGAATGATGAACCCTTTCCTGAAAGTGAAAGAAATTTCAGCAGCTTTCTTATATTTTCCAATTCCTCTATCGGGGAACCGGCCCGAATCAGATATATTGCCTGCTCCTCCTCCGAAATTAATTTAATTCCCAGAGAAAGGGAGATCTCCTTGAGTAGATCCACTACACCCTGGCTTCTCTCCCCTGAGATCAGTGAGAATATCTTTGCACTGCCAGTGCTGTAAAATATGTGCTTTTTCTCACTCCCAGACACCACACTTCCAGAGGTCAATGTTCAATATATTACTTATTAGTCTTAACTCTTTGCCGGCTCATATCTCCCCTGAACTGTCTGTATCCTGGAATTCTTTTTTTCTCTGTTGCTTGGACATTTCGCATTTTACCCCGTGAATCTTCCTTCTGTCAGAGTGATGAAATTTTGAACCCGGAGGATTGCCACTTTCATTTCAGAGGCATCATTCAACGAGAACCTTTATTTCGGTCTGGTCCTCCGTAAGAACTCTAAAATTACCCTTGTAACCGCAAACTTTGCAAGTAAAAGGAATACTAAGAAAACAATTAAAAGTAATCTCTGCTGGTCCTCCCACCTCTAGTGAGGTTGAGCCGCACCTGGGGCAGGAGACCAGCAGGGTTGTCAAATGAAACACCTCCTTAACCGGTCACGTGCTGGAAGTCCACCAGATGTCCGCCTATTGCAGTCGTCCCGATGTACAGGGTAAGGACAGCTACGCCGAAAAACGCAATAGCTGCAAGGATTGCCGCAACCATTACCGCTTTTCTGTTGCTGGTAACTGTGATTGGTGTCACAAGTATTCCGCCTATTCCAGCACCAAGATACATCAACAGGAGTGCGATAGGTTCACTTGTCATTCCGAGTTTGTAGCCGTCAACGCCGTAAGTTATTGCAAATATTCCCGCAAAGAAGCTAAATACGCCTGTAAATGTCAGGGATGATTTATTCAGCAGAATGACACCCGTAATTATAGACACTAAGCCAAGAAACACCATCGGATCCCCGAAAAGCTCACCGTATGCAACAGTAAATGGCAGCGGAACTATAATGCTGTAAAGAATACCATAGAGGAAGGTGTAAGCGCCTGTTCCCAGAAGGAAATAGGAGAATCCCCTGTTGATTTCTTCTATATTCCTGTTCATCACGAATCTGTATATCGCATAGACACCAAATCCGAAGAACATTATTCCCACTATGTATAGGTTGGCAGCCAATGGGTCTGTAAATAACCAGGCCATTTTATATCACCGGAAAGTATATTGCGAGAAGGTATTTCACACATCGTGCACGCCCGGGCGCATTCAAGCGCATCCGTGAACATAAACACATCTTAATTCGTTCATTCTTCTTACAAGTTTACAAATACATAAACAAGAAATCCCCGACCCTCAGGGAGGAGATGAATTGCTATTTATTTAATAATTCTAGGAATCTAACGGAACCAGTACCCATGGGCGGTGGGGAATTAACGCATGATAAACCCACGAAAAAGGGTGTAAGGTGTAGTAACGCCTCTGAACTGCATGATGGAGGACTTTCGGTGAAGCAGGAATCTCAAATCCTTCAAGGAGGATGTCAAGGAGAGGGCTGAAAATAGAAATATTTAAATGTTATGTTTAAATAATTCCGCATCAATGGATGTAAGTAAGAATACAAACTCAGAAATTGATGGTGACGCAAGAAGGAAGATTAGAAAATTGAACATGAGAAAGAATGAAGAGTTCAGATTCCTTCTTGGGAAATACCTGAAAGACCTGCCTGAAAGCGTTCGCGGGAACATTTTCGGTTCCATTTATGCGAAAGCCGCGAAGAACGGGGTCACTGAGGCCAGGGATTACGTTCTCGTGAAGAAGAAGGAGGGGGTAATAGATGACGATACGAGCAGAAAGCTCATAGACCTTATTTACGATTACAGCACGTACCGTTAAGAATACTGGGTGAACCTTTCGTAATCCCCCTTGGCTTCCAGGATTCCTATCCTGACGCCCGCATCGAGCCAGGCGTAGGCATAGGCGCTTGCTGCCAGGGAATTTTCGTAGTCACCCTTCCGGTAGAAGAATGAAGCATCAGTGAGATAGTTGCGGCACATCTCAAGGAAATCCTGCGCAGCCCTCCAGAGGAAACTCTCCTGTGGAACTGATATTTTTACCTCCTTTAGCGCCTCGTTCCCTTTTTCAATGTACGCCCTGCATCTCTCCTGCAGATTCATCTGACCACCCTTACGTTCTTTCCCCCATCATCAGTCTCCCTCGGTCTTACTTCCACGAAGAGTGGAACGGGCAGCTCCGGAGAAATGACAAGCGCAGTTCCTACTGGAAGTCTCTGTATTTCATCCAGAGAAGATGGGGTAAGACCCTCCACAGAACTCCCTATTGCCTTTAAATCGTTCGGGTTGGTGACCTTGAGTATCAGCTGTGTGCCGCATTGTGAAAGAACGTTCTTATCGATTTTCGCAGGCCTTTGAGAGACAACGAGCATACCGAACCCGAATTTCCTCCCCTCGGAAGCAACTGTTCGCATTATCTTTGAGGAAAATGCCTTTCCCTGCTGTGGAGCAAAATTGTGCGCTTCTTCCACGACCATCAGAAGGGGAGGAATCTTTTCCTTCTTTCTTGATTCGAACAGGGAATAGAGGAGGCGATGAACAACGAGTTCCTGCACGTCTGGAGGAAGACCCTTCATCTCTATTATGGAGACCTTCCCCTTGATGACGATGTCATCCACCCTCAAACCCTTTTTCTTAAGGATGTTCAATGAGTTCAGGTAGCTCAGCTCCTTTTCAAGGGTCTGGGATAATGAGGAATTGTCCTGCCTCTTGAGCTCATTGATTATGTCATCAAAATCATAGTCCTTAACTGTGAGGCGCAGTGCATCCACCGCCTTTCTCAGGGGCACAAAATAGGATCTGGGATCGGCGAGGTTCATTATGCTGATGAGTTCCTTCACGTTGACCTGGGACAGGGTAAAGGCAAGCTCCCTGTCACCGCCCCCCGGGGAAAAGACTACAATCTTGTCGGCATATGATTGTGGCCTTACACCAAATCTCTTCATTTCCGAGGACTCAGTTGCTCTCCTCTTCATGGCGGAGTATTCGCCGTGAGGATCTATTATCACGACGGTTACATCATTCTTCATCAGCTCCTCCACTATCACCCCTGTGAGGTAGCTCTTACCTCCGCCTGTTTTGGCCATTACAGATATGTGTTTCTGAACCATGGAATCTATGTCAATGGAAAACGGAATGTTGTGGCCATAAACCAGTCCAATATACGCTCTTCCCTTGCGGTTATTTCCTATGTTCAGAGTGCTGGAGATGAATCCGTCTTCCGCGTAATAAACGGGAGTACCTGCCTGAAATGGAGTCCTTGGATACTGGAGTATACCTTTGGCGTCCCTGAACCCTATGATTATTATCTGTGCGGATATCGTTTGCTGGATAGCAACATCTACCCCCGCCATCACTGCATAGGATTTCTCTATGGAGAGATTTGTCTTTGCCTCTATTGAATCAACCTTTCCAAGTACCCAGCCATCTTCCGGATGTTTGATTCTAACGTAGTCACCCTGTTTTAATTTTCCAGAAACGGAACAGTTGACCACTGTCGGCTTGATGTCTCCGTAGAGTATTCCCACGGGTTCCATGATTACCCCTTCCACTCCGAAATCTTCTCTCTTATTATTTCAACTCCTCTCTGCACCCTTGCGGGTTCCTCTGCACCTATTCCTACCCTTATGATCGAATCCTCACCGAAGAAGTATCCAGGCACCGTGGAAACGCCTCTGGCAATGAGTGACAGTGAAAATTTCAATGACTCCTTCCCCACGGTAAGGGCATTGACAACACTCCCCCTGTAGCCAATTATGTGCTCATCAAGAGTATCGAAGAGTATCCTGGAGTTCTCTTCCAGTTTTTTCTTGTTGTATTCTCCATAAACCTTTATGTTGTCCAGCAAATAGCTACCCCTCCGTCTCACAAGGGTGGAAATCATTGGGACGATGATATCATTTCTCTCCTTCATCTCCTCTATCATATTCTTCCCGGATATGATCCACCCCATCTTTATCCCGCTCTCCCCGAAAAATTTTGATAAGGAACCCACTGTAATGGTGTTACCAGTTTCTAGCCTCTTTGGAAAGATTCCGTTGAAAAATGAAAATGTATCGTCCACTATAAGGTAAGAATCGTTGCCCTCTGTTTCCCTACCTATGGATTTCAGGCTCTCTTCACTCCAGGGAAGGCCAGTAGGATTGTTTGGATTGCTGATGAAGTAGGCAGCTCTCTCCTCTACGTCCCAGGGTGAGAGATCCACACCCTCTGAAGAAAGCCTTTTATCTAGGACAACTCTGATTCCCATTTCCCTGGCCTGATAATAAAACACTGGATATTCTGGAACTATCGTGACAAGTTTCTCTATCTTCTGTCTGAGGTGGTAGAGGACGAAGAAGGATGCAAAGGTACCAGAGGGCGTAATGATGACCTGGTCCGTATCAACCCCATACAACTTGGCAATCTGCTTTTCCACTTCTGGTGTTCCGAGGCCGTCCGGACTCATCCCCCTCATACCGCTGGAAGCCAGATTTATGTTCGCTTCGGGCAGGGAATCCATATACCTGAACATTGAGATCTCCATAGGCATGTGAGTACAATTACTTCACAGATATACAGTCTTCCATGTTGTTGTTCTCCCTCTCATAAAAATTATAAAATTCACGCGGCGAGGGGAAAGCTGTTATTTCAACCTATAAAAAATTATAATAATATCCAAGGCATCATTTTAGTGCATTGGAGAGATAGAGAGAACCTATAGGCAGCGGATGCATTACCTCCCCCTTTAGGCCAGGGGATAACAGGGGATGGGCATTGTGGATCTCAATAAAGGATCGCTCTTGAGAGGGTGATGGTAAGCGTGAAAATAATCAAGTTAGGAGGCAGCGTGATCACCAGGAAGGAAGAATACAGGAGAGCAAGACCTGACCTTATCTCTCAGCTCTGCTCAAGATTTAAAGGCAGGAGAGATATTGTTCTCGTTCACGGTGCAGGATCATTTGGTCACATCCTTGCATTGAGAAACGGTCTCGAAACTCCTGGAAGGATAAATGGGAAACAGGAAGCTGTAGCCAGGGTGACTTATGATGTTTCTTATCTAAACAATATTGTTATTAAAACACTGATAAAATCTGGTATACCAGCCGTGGGAATTCCGCCTCATTCCATATATCCTGACGAAATCCGTGATTTTTCAACCGTCAAGCATTATCTTGAATCTGGCATAGTTCCGGTCCTCTACGGAGATGTGATAGTAGAGAATAGGCAATTCAGGATTATCTCCGGGGATCAGATCATCCTGGATCTTTCTCGTGTTTTTGGGCCGGATGAGGTTGCATTTCTTTCCGATGTTGATGGCCTATATACCGCGGACCCAAAATTAGACCCCGGGGCGAGGCTCATAAGAAGAATCAGGTCAAATGAACTAAATATCGAAGGAAAGGGAAGTGATGCTACCGGATCTATGGCAGGAAAGATAAGGAACATAAGGGAAATTATGAAATATACCAAAAGGGTTGTGATTATCAATGGCAACTATCCTGAAAGGCTCGAATCCTTTCTCAGGGGAAAGAGGTTCATCGGGACGGTGATCACGTGACGATAGAGAGAAGAAAGATTGAGCATATAGACATTATATCGAAGGGAAATGTCACTCACGAATACAACTTCTGGGATGATATAGAGATAGTACAGAAATCCATGCCAGAGGTGGACTTTGATGAGATAAATACCACTGTGGAATTTCTGGGAAAGAAGTTGAACCTCCCTATTCTCATATCATCCATGACCGGGGGTCATCCTGAGACCAAAAGGATAAATGAAAACCTTGCCAGGGGCGCGGCTGAAGCTGGAATAGCAATGGGCGTTGGTTCAGAGAGGGCGGCCATACAGAACAGGAGCAATGAAGATTCCTATGAGGTAGTCACTCACTACGACGTGCCCTTTAGAATTGCCAATATAGGCGCACCCCAGCTGATAGATCAGGGGAGGGCTGCCCTGAGCGATGATGATATAGAATATGCGGTATCCCTTGTAAAGGCAGACGCCCTGGCGGTACATTTTAACTTCGTGCAGGAACTCTCCCAGCCTGAAGGCGACAGGAAGTCAAGGGGGATCAAAGATCGTCTTTCCATTCTCTCGAGAAAATACAGGATCATAGCAAAGGAAACAGGTGCAGGATTTTCTGCCAGTGATGCACTCGATTTCAAGATGTCGGGCGTGGCTGCGATAGACGTGGGAGGCAGGTCGGGAACGTCATTCGCTGCGGTTGAATCAAGGAGAAGCGAGATGAGAGGCAACACGGAAAAGGAAAACATAGGGAAAACATTCTGGAACTGGGGGATTCCTTCACCTGTATCTGTCATCGTTGCGAATGTCGGGCTTCCGCTCATTGCCTCAGGCGGGATTAGAAGCGGTCTGGACGTGTTCAGGGGGATCGCGCTTGGTTCGTCGCTGGCTGGGCTCGCCTCGACTTTCCTCCGCGCTGCCCTTAAGTCCGATGCGGAAGTGATAAAATTGATAGGAAGACTCGAGAATGAACTCAGAACAGCCATGTTTCTTACGGGCTGTTCAAATGTGACGGAAATTAGAAATGTAAAGAGGGTATACACGGGAAGATTACTGGAATGGATGAAACAAATCAAATGAACAGGTGCCCCTCCTGCAATCAGGAAACTCTTGAGAGGGGGGTTCAGGAGCTTGACGTGCCGCATTTTGGCAGGGTTACCCTTTTCTATATGAGGTGCAAGAATTGCGGGTTCCGTGTAAATGACTTTTCATTTGAGGGCGATTATCCAAAGGAGTCCAGGGTAATGATAAGGGACAGAAAGGACATGGACACAAAGATTATAAGAAGCGGAAAAGCCACAGTTCTTATTCCTGAGTTGGGTTTAGAGCTGTACCCAGGCCCCCTATCCGAATCCTTCATAACGAACGTGGAGGGTCTCCTGAACAGATTCCTCGAGCTTCTCCCCCTTTTTAAGGAGGGAAAAAAGCTGGATGAATTCAGAGAAAAGATCGACAGAGCTCTTTCTGGAGAGATGGAATTCAGTATAATTCTCAAGGATCCTTCAGGGGTTTCCCATTTTCTGAGGGACCTACACTGAAATCCTCGATCACGAGGTTCTTCTGGAGACCCCTTTCAACTATGCTCGCGGATTTTATCGAAATGCAGCAATCCTCCAGGGGTGAGCAGGTTACCAGGGTTTCATACTCCCCTCCCTCGCCCACAAGTGATACCCCGTGCCTTTCCCTGGCTAGCTTCAGTGTCCTGATAGTTTCCTCCCCTATTTTCTGACCTAGAAGTTTTTCATCGAGTCCCTCCGCCGCTACGGAGACGAATATTGCAGTGGAACCGGAGGAAAGGAATTCATCAATTATTTTCTCCTCATCCTTTCTCCAAAGGGGAAAAAATGGGATGAGTCCGTGCCTGAAACTCATTTCTTCCAATTTGCTTTTCTGATAGTCCGATCTTATTGCCCCGGCAACCAGAAAATGTCCCGAAAAAGAGCCAACTATGCTCTCGAATTCATCTTCTCCGCAGACTATATTCCTCAGGCCAAGGCATTTTGAAACCACTGAACCAATGGAGGCATTGGGGTAATGAAACATGTACGAATCTTCCTCCGGTATCACAGTTATGGTTGCAACTATATCCATGCCTATCATCCTCGCTATATTAAGGCTGAGAAAGGAATCCTTTCCTCCTGACAGCAGGGAAACAGCCTTCATTCCGGGATGTCAGAACCCTTGACCTTCACGCCCAGGGATGAAAGATAGTTTATCACCCTCATGAAATTGCCCTCATCCCCTGCCACGACTTCAGGGGCAACTATTCCGCTTTCCTTTATCATTCCCTTGGCCACAAGGTCAGTTATCGCTGCGTTTGTGAATCCGGTTGTTCTGGTCATTGCTGAGAAACCTGTTGTATGGTCCTGCCTGTCAAAGAGCTTGTACCTTAGCTCCTTCGTTCCGGGAACGGAAATATTCACCTCCATGTAAAGTATATCAGGAATATCCGGGAAACTCAGGTTCTTCGTGAAAAGGGCCGCGAGCATCTCCTTGGGTGATATTTTCTTGTTAGATACTCCAATTGGCTCTTCATCCAGGAGCCCCAGGGACATCAGCATCCTTATCTTTTCCATATGCCCCCTGAACCTTATGGTCTTCTCAGCCATGTTTCTGGCCCTGACGTTCCTTATCAGCGACCTCAGTCCATTTGTATAGAAAGCTTCAAGTGAACCAAGACCGTTCACGAAGAAGTATTCAATCCCCTCGCCAGGTTTTTCCCTTATAACTTTTCCATTTTTAACAACTTCAACCTCCCTTGTATATTCATCCAGAGTATCCATGGGCGAGAAGAGAACCTTGTATCCTAGGGGAGGGATGTTATTCTCCGGAAGCCCCCCGACCTTAATATCAACGGTATCAAGCTCACCGTATTTTGAATATACATGGCCCACTATTATATTCGAAAGCCCCGGAGCAACTCCCGCATCAGGAACGACAGTAATTCCAGCATCTTTCACCTCCTCCTCAACAGAATAGAAATCCTCTGGCATGAAGCTGTTATCCACCAGGTCCGTCCCAGCAGCACATGCTTCCTTAATCACCTTCATCCCGAATCTCCCCGGAAGTGAACCAGAAACTACGTCGTAGCCTCTCATAACGTCCCGCAATGAGTCAATGGCTGCGTTCACCTTTATCGTCTGGATCCCATATTTTTTCCTGAGGTACTGAAGCCTGTTCTCGTTTAGGTCAGCCACAACTAGTTCATGATCCCTTCTCAGGGCATAAATAATCCCTTCTCCGACGATTCCCCCTCCAAGAACGAGTATCTTCAAGTTACCACCAGATTGTAGAGGCAGTTACGGATAAATGCTTTTTCATACTATCGCCGGAAAGATTTTCTTCCTCCAGGCTGCAAACAGATTAAATTCTGAGACCTTATGTCGTCCGGTGAAATACGACATAATCCTCCTCCACCCCCCATCCATATATGATTTCAGGAAACGGGACATCGTAGCCGGTCCCATCTCGGAACTAGTACCAAGTACAGGTGTATTTGAGATGTACCCAATCGGTTTTCTCGCCATGCTTTCCTATCTCAATTCTAAAGGCCTGAGAGCGAGGATAGACAACATTGCCCTGAAGATGCTCAACTCCAAGAGATATGACTTCAGAGAGGAGCTCCTCAAGATGGATACAGAATTCATAGGTATTGACCTTCACTGGCTTCCTCACGTGCACGGCGCCATATCAGTAGCAAGATTGATAAAAAACGTTAGACCGGATATCAAGGTGATGTTCGGTGGCTTTAGCTCCACATACTATGCGAAGGAAATAATAACGGAGGTTAAGGATGTGGACATCGTTGTCAGGGGGGATGCCACAGAGATACCTATGTCGATGATACTGGAAGGAAAGAAGATGGAAGAAGTGCCAAATGTAATTTACAGAGAGGGAGGGAGAATACTGGATAACGGATTCAGCTATGTCCCGAACGTTGACTACCAGATCTATGATTATCTTCAGATCGTGAAGAGTTCTCTGAGGTCAGCGGATGTCATCGGTCACCTTCCATACTGTGACTGGTTGAAAGAGCCAGTGGCAATGGTCCTTTCCGTTCATGGGTGTTCATTCGGATGCGCGATATGCGGGGGATCACATTTTGCATTCAAGAACTTCTACAACAGGCCGGGCCCCGTATACAGGTCTGCAGAACGGATCGTGGAGGATGTGATGAGTGTGAACAACGATCTGAGGATTCCTGTGTTCGTCGTTGGGGATATTTTGATGAGACCCAGGAGGGAAAGGGAATATATATTCAGCAGCCTCAGGAAGGAGGGATTGGATATTCCAATGCTTTTTGAGGTGTTCTACCCCCATCCCAGGGAGGAGCTTGAGGATCTGGTGAAGGTCACGCACGACGTTTCAATGGAAATATCTCCTGATTCATCAGATGACCAGATAAGGATGAGAAACGGTCGCCCCTACAGGAACAGGGAACTGGAGAAGTTCATATCAGACTTTCTAGCTTTAGGAGGGAAGAAGATGGATGTTTATTTCATAGTCGGTCTCTCCAGCCAAACCAGGGAGGATGTTATGAGGGATGTGAAGTATGCCGGTAAGCTCATGGAAATGAATAACAGGGACCGGAGACTTTTCACATTCACCTCACCCCTCTCCCCCTTCCTTGATCCCGGTTCAATCGCATTCGAAACCCCCTCGCTAGGATACAAATTAAGGTTCAGGACCCTGATGGATCATTACAACGCTCTTGACAGCGGAAGAACCTGGGAGGACTTCCTGAACTATGAGACAGCATGGATGGACAGGCAAACGCTTGTTGAAACAACCTACGATGCAATAGATGAACTTCTCAAGGTGAAGGAAAATCTCGGGTATATAAGTGAAGAGGAATACGAAAAATCCCACAATATAATAGAGGGAAGCAGGCTTGCGGTCAAGCTCTCGAGGATCGGGGATCTGGGAATGATCGAAAAGGGTGACACCCTTGTCCGTTCCTGTGCAGGGAAATACACCATATTGAAAAAGGAGATAATGTGGGGCTCAGGTGAAGGAGGGGAGAGGAGGCTCATATTCATGATATACCGTTACCTTCACTCCTCCAGGAAATGAGTTTCCGGAAAGATAATTATCCGTTTCAACAATCCGGGGTAAATGAAATTTGTTGAATTCCTGAAAGGCCTGAAGGCACCTCTCTATTTCACCAGTGCGAGCCCGGTTCTGCTTGGCTGGGGGTTCTCGCACTTCAGGCTTTCCTATCTCCTTGCCCTTCTTTTCACAGTTACTATTTCCATGCAGGCGGGTATGAATCTCGCCATGGATTATTTTGATCACATGAACTCCAGGCCGCTCAGGAATGAAGATACTTTCTTTCCCATAGGCTCGCTTTTCATCGAAAAGTACCATGTCAGACCTGAAGCGATCAGGGTTGCATTCGTATCTCTGATGATCGTTGCAGTGGTTTCTGGGCTTGCCGTCGTTTATATTACGAGGAACCTCATCCTTCTTTATCTTGGTCTATCCGCGGTATTCCTTTCCCTTCTCTATGTTATCCCTCCTGTCAAGCTGGGTGCAAGGGGAATCGGAGAAATATCCACTTTCTTCTCGTTCGGCCCATTCACTCTGATTGGAACCGTAATAGCCCTGGGGGGAAAGGTTTCCATCGAAGTTATATTCTTGTCAATCAGCCTCGGTTTGCTTGCCTCCTCTATCAGGTACCTCCATCACCTCCCGGAGGACAGGCAGGATGGAGTTAGGGTAAGATATTTCAGGCTCTTCTACCCCATCCTTGTCCTGGGGGCCGCGTTAATTTCTTCTGTATTCAGGAACATTGAAATACCGATGATCATAATATTTATAGGTGGGTTAGTCCATGTTGCATTCCTTCCCAGGGGTTCCTTCGCCATATCCAGGAGAACCAACCAGATAGTTCTAATACACTTCTGTTTCACTTTATTAATTCTTTTCTTTCTATATTTCAGTGTTTGAACTCAGCCTATAACAGTTCCCTCGTATCTCTTCCCCTTTATGCAGTTGAAAACGTTTTCCATATCCTTGAATGATACGATTTTAATCTTTATCTCGCTTCTTCTGGCGATGTTCAGCGAGAGAATATCGAGGGGAAAATTCGCACCTGCTCTCCTTTTCTCCTCTGAAATCATCTTTATTGCCCTGACGTAACTTGCCTCCCTCAATCTCCTTGCGCCAGGATCATCGGGGTTCCGGTCATAAAGGCCATCTACATTTGTCACGTTGATCACAGTTCTGCTCCCTATAGCCTCTGCAAGGAGAAGGGAGACTGCATCAGTGGTATGTCCCGGCTCCGTACCCCCCATAATCACCTTTCCATATATCTTGAAGTCCCTGACAGCAGCGTCTATAGTGGTTGGCACCTCTTCTATTTCCCCGAGGGCAAGCGAAAGAGAGAGCGCATTCACCCTAGTGAAATGAATTCCCATCATATCAAGTTGATATTCCCCTACCCCGATCTCTCTCAGCCAGGAGATCCTCTCCCGTGCCTGGGGTCCCCCTCCCACAACTATTGCGTACTTCCTCTCCTTCTTTATCCCGGATATGAATGTTTCCAGGTACCTTTCCCCTTCCTTCGAAAAAATCGATCCGCCCAAACTTATCACGGGGGTCGTCACAGGGCAACAAGATATAATAGCATAAAAACTTCACGAATGAAGTTCAGATGCCAGATGAGGAGCATGCCAGGGTAGTTTTCAGCAAGATTCCGAGAATTTACGACAGGATGAACACACTGATGTCAATGGGCATGGATATCTTCTGGCGACTGGAGCTCCTCTCACTTTCTCCGAAGGATGGTTTAATTTTAGATGTTGGAACAGGTACAGGGAAACTAGAGAGTCTGGACAGTTCCCAGAGAAGTTTCGTAGGTCTGGATGTAACGAGGGAGATGATAGAGCTGAACAGGAATAGAGGAATGACTGTTCTAGCCTCCGCCACCTCTTTACCCTTCAAGGAAGGGAGTTTCAGCGGTGTGATCTCAGCATTTGTCCTGAGGAACCTGCCTTCCACTGAGAAATACTTTTCAGAGGCATTTCTAGTCCTGAAGAAGGGAGGAGTAATGGCTAACCTTGATGCGTTTCCAGAGAGGAGACCATTGGTTTCAGAATTCTTCTCTCTCTATTTTTACCGCTTTATTCCGCGGATAATGGGGGTAACGCGCTATGCGGAATCATACGAATACCTTGCGCAAAGCGTTAGGGATTTCAAAACACCAGAAAAGGTCGCGGAGGAGATGAGCCGCGCCGGGTTTTCGGGTGTGAAAGTGAGGAAATTTATATCACCGTCTGCCGCAATAGTGTACGGCAGAAAGGAATGAGAGAATATATTAATCCATAAATTCATTACTAAATTATGAAAAGGGACCTTCTGAACATAATATGCTGTCCAGTATGTAAGGAAGACCTCATGCTCACTGTTGAGGAAGAGAACGAGGAAGAAATCATAAGGGGCACTTTGGAATGCAAGAAGTGCCATCATAGATATCCCATAGAGGATGGCATTCCAAATCTTCTTCCGCCAAAATGAAAGGATTGGAGGGTGAGATAGAAGGAATTCCCGCAGCCCTATGCGTTAGATGCAAGGGGGCCAAACTGCTCTGCGGGAAAGCATCCTGTCCCATAGTCACGAAGCTGTACCTCTCCTCCCTTATCCCGGGTCACATTGAGGGAGTTGCCGGTAATAGTCCTCCCTCTGTATTTGTGGGCCATAACGGTTACCCCAGGGTAAGGGTCGGTCCATCCATTCCCAGTGATAGGGGCGATACGGCCATATATGATAACCCCCAAGAATGGGCAAATTTTTCCGTGCAGGAAATAGCAAGGCTCAGATTTTCACTTTTCAGGGGGTATAAGGTCCTCAGAGTTGACGAGGCATCCAATCCGGCGAGATATCTCCTTGATCTTCATGACATGACGGTATCATCCAGGCCTGTTCCTGCGGAGATTGAATATGCGAAGTTCGAGGGGAGCGTGGATTACTCCCCTGAAACACAGCCTTTTGGACCGGGTGGTTACTTAAAAAGGTTCACGCACTCATCATCATCCTCAGACCCTCATATCGAGAAGGTTTACTATGATACCGACTTAAATGCGAAAGAGGCAATTGTCTCTCTTTATAAAGAGGAAAACGTTTATACCATTCAGAAGGCGCTCTCCATAGGAATGATAGGAAAGGCCAGGTTCAGGCGGATCGTCCCTACAAGGTGGGCAATAACCGCAGTGGACAAGATGCTTTCAGATCATTTCCTTTCCATAGTATCAAGGTGTGAGGAGGTTGATTCCTATCTTTATTTTCACAGCAGGAGGATAGGAAACGAGTATTACGTACTGATATTCCCTGATGCTTATTGGTTCGAGATGATTGAGGTCTGGAACAACGGTTCCATATGGACGCTTGACAGGCAGCCCGTGATAGAGAGTGATTATGAGAAAATGGGGAGGATGATCTCAACACCAAAAATAGGGGGTTCATTCTTTGCCGCAAGACTACCGGTGCTTGAATACCTGGCACGAAAGGGAAGAAAGGGAGGGATTCTGGTAGTAAGGTTCATAGATGGTGATTACACCATGCCTCTCGGGGTCTGGCAGGTCAGGGAAAATGTGAGGGATGCCCTCAAGAAGGAAAATAATCTAGAAAGCATGGAGCAGTTCTTCTCAATTATTGATGTGAGGAGGTCCCTTAATCTTAAGGGTTACAGCAAAACATATCTATTCAGAAAAAATCAAAAAAGGATAACGGAATTCGTGAGCTAAATGACACTCTCTAGGGTTTACGTGATACCCCACGGGGATGAGATAATATCAATGCCTAATGAGGATGCTAGAGTGATGAATGGAAAAATAAAAGAGGTTACTAAGGGGGACGATGCCGACACCATCGCGATAATAAGTCCTCATTTTCTAAGGGTTTCAAGCGGTGTAGCAGTTATAAACACAAACTATGTCTCCGGGGAATATAAGATAAAGAGGAGAAACATCAAGGGGCACTACAGGGTAGACAAAGATCTGAATTCCAGGATTCTCGGATCATCAAGATATTTTGTGGAAACCGTTTTTGTGACAACTGAAGGGCGTTTGTCAAATTTCCCTCTTGACTTCGGTTCTCTGATTCCCCTCTCTTTTTTTGATGTGGATACAGTTTCCGTGATGGGGCAATGGAGGGCATATCACCCGAAAATATTGAGGAAACTCGGTGCACTGCTATATCAAGCGGTTTCATCATCCCGGTCCCTCATTTCAGTGGTTTTCAGCGCTGACCAGGCCCATGCTCATTCCAGATCTGGAAGGTACGGTTACGATCCGAGGGCAAGAGAGTACGATGAGATGATTATCAATTCGATAAAGGATAACGATTTCAGGGAGCTTGCTAACGTGAAAAATGAATTTATAGAGGGGGCGAAGCCTGACAGCTTCTGGCTCATGTTGATGTTTTCAGGTTTCGTGGACAGGGGTAATCTGAGACCCGTGTTTCACTATTATTATGTGCAAAGATATTTCGGAATGATGCTTGCAACCGCAGTATGAAAAAAATTATTAGTACATCAATACTTCCCTTTAGGGCTCGTGGTCTAGCGGCTATGACGTCTCCCTGACACGGAGGAGATCACCGGTTCGAATCCGGTCGGGCCCATTATGGTTAGGGGGTTTTTCAAGAATTTTATCAATTCCAGTTACCTCGGGAAGTGGGGTATTGTCGGCATTCTCATTGGCATAGTTGCCGGACTCGGTGCGACAGTATTCTATTACCTTCTCCAATTTACGAC
>Ga0080003_1000130_pt1 | contig 53105 bp, 55 predicted proteins | sample JossMetagenome_FD_69206 | JGI IMG/M metagenome (GOLD analysis project Ga0080003, IMG submission 69206) | Hot spring microbial communities from Joseph's Coat, Yellowstone National Park, USA - JC2_E (SPADES assembly) (version 2) | ecosystem: Environmental > Aquatic > Thermal springs > Hot (42-90C)... | reverse complement strand
CTAAAGTGAATAATGATAAGACAAAGTTTGGAAAGATAGCAATATTATCAAATCTAGATGAGATAGGTCAAAGAATATATCTCATCTACAAAACAAGAGAAGAGGTAGAGATAGCCTTTGAGGCTATGAAAAATGAAATGGAGAATGATAAAACATATCTATCAGATGACGATGCAGTTAGAGGTTTTTCATATCATTCATATCTCTATATCTCTACTTTAGAATCCTTAATCTACTGAGAGAAAAAGGACTGATGGAAAAGATTTCAGTGAATGAACTATTGTTTGAACTTTCAAAAGTATATCTGGTAGAATATAGTGATGGAAGTAAAAGGTTGAGTGTGCTATCATCAAAGGCAGAAAAATTGGAAAAACACTTGAAGTAAAGATATTCCCTAAAAATCTGAGGAGTTAAGGTTTTAAATTTAAAAAAGGAAAGTAAATAAGGTTAGTTAACTTCTTATTATATATGAGGCAGATTAAATATTATTTTTTACTTTATTTGGCAGTTGCTATAGCGATAATGCTAGCATTTTATTTCTTTGGGGGCAACAAAATAATTGTGATATTCCCTTTTGTGTTTATTTTTTGGCAGGGATATAGTGATTATTCCTTGGTTATTGTATTTTTTATTTTGGTATTATTTCTATTATTACTTTTTGGCACATTATACTTTATACAATATTCTGAAAAATTAGAGGATATAAAAAGTTCATTTACCGGAGTAGTGTTTCTAGGGCCATTTCCAGTTGTAATATCAAATAATAAAAACGTAAAAAAATACTTGATTTATCTTTTTGTGGTAGGAATCGTACTCTTTATTGTAACGTTCTTAATATTTTTTGGTTTTTGACCAATTATAAGACCTTCTTTTAGAGGTTCTTCCAAATCCACATGAAGAGCATACCTTCTTCTGTAAATGATACGAATGGTTACCACACCTTCTGCATATACCATGTGTAATTTTCCCGCCTGATTTTGATGGGGTTCCTTTTCCCATTTTTCACACCTTGCTTTATGGGGATATATAAATTACGTTATCCCCTCTTACTATTGTAAGTTCATGCTTCCTAATAACTTCGTTGTTTAAGTATTCTTCTGCAGCTTTTAATACTAAATTCATATGAGGATCATATCCTTCTAATATGCCTCTGAATGATTTGTTTCCTTTTAGTTCTACTATTATAGGCTTTGATATACTTTGGTTTAACATTGCTATAGGTTTTTGCATGAAACATCACTTTTTGTGTAAATAGGGGGATTACTTACAACTAATAAATATTTTTCTATTTTTATTACACAATGGATCTAAATTGAGGGTTATCTATATATAGGAAAAATTTCTGAATGACGTAATTTCTATTACATACTGCCTTTACAAAGGGATTATCAAGAAATCACCAAACATTCTAGGAGGGGGTGAATTGCTCAAAGTATATATACAGCAATGTTGCATTGATATAAAACATTGATATAAAATACAGAACACTGATGCCCCTAGAGGGGCAACTGAGGGAACTGCTGAGGCTCCAGCACATTAGGTGCTTTATGTGATGAGAATATGTCAGTCATTAAACAAATGTAGATTCTTTTCTAATTCGTTTATTAAGTGATCTATATGTACTTTTTTAATATGTGGCATTATAACAAATCTTAATCCAGGAGGATCTTTAACTAAAGATACGTAATACCCTTTCTCATATAAATTCTCCTGTATTTTTTTAGAATTTTTTGTTTTTGCAGTAATTATATTCATTATAGGATCTATGATAGGTTTAATTCCTAATTTTTCAAGTTTATTTTTCATATATAGTGTATTTTTCCAACACCTATTTACAATTTCTTTATACCCATTCTCACCCAACAAATATAGTGCTGCATAAGATGCTGCTACTGCACCAGATGGCTTTGTACCTAGTAAAGTGTAGTTATAGTTGGCAGATAAGTATGGAGTTTCAAATTTTATGCTTTCCATCATTTTTTGGTTTCTCAATAATAATACACTAGATGGAACCGGTGCCATACCCATTTTATGAAAATCTGCAAGAAGGGTTTTAACACTTTTTAATGAAAAATCAAATTTGTATTTTTTTAAATGAGAAAGGTAGGGTATAACAAACCCACCGAATGCTGCATCTACATGTACGATGAATTTATCCTCTGCTATATCAGAAATTTTCTCAATTGGATCAATAATACCAAGTTCAGTAGATCCTGCAGAAGTTACAATGCATGCTGTATTGTCATCTAATTTTTCTTTTAAATCTTCAATGTCCATTTGATATTGATCGTTTACTTTTACGTATTCACCTTTCATACCTAGAAGGTTAATTGCTTTTAGTATAGAAAAATGCGCAGTTTTTGTTAACAACACTTTTGTTTTTTTGGTATAATTCCTTGCAATCCATAAAGAAGTTATGTTGCCTTCCGTTCCACCTGAAGTAAGGTATCCATATCCACCTTTTAAGTGCATAACCTTTTTCAATTCATTTATTAAAATATCATGCATTTCTTTTGTGCCTGTATACAATAAGGGATTGCCGAGATTAGACTCAATGAACTTTATATAAATTTTTTTTGTATAAGGGAGAGGTGCTGTGCACATGGAATTGAAAATTTTCCCATCTTTAAAATGTACATTTTTTTTATAATAAAAATCAAGCAATTTAGATAACTCTTCACTATGCTTTTTCATGGAATAACCCTCAATATGTTAGTTATGTTATGGCATATTTTAAAACTTTACCTATACAATTTCAGTTTATGATTTTCTTTAATCATACCAAAAACCCACTTTAGAAGTAATAATATTTGTTTTCTATGCTATAGAAGTAGCTTAACTGTTTATTCTGCCATAGTATTTATGAAATATTTTATATCATTGAAATACAATCATACTTTGTTATGACCAAAGATGAAGGAAAACTGGAAAATGATATAACGCAAATGCTTGAATATCTTATGAATGGTTTATCTAAGTCAATTGTTGAAAAGCAAAAGCAAAAACTAAATATTAAAGATAATATAAAAACAAAAGAAGACGCACTTAGGCTTATAGATGCTATATATGAAGTAATATACCAGATTGCGGGTGAATCTCATGCCAAAATGGTTAAGGAAAGGCTTCTGAAGGAGGTTGAAAACTTTGAGTGATAAAAAATTTATAAAAACATATGTAGAAGGGTTGGATGAACAGATTGAAGGCGGTATTCCAGGAGGACATGTTGTTCTTATATCTGGATATCCGGGGAGTATGAAATCTTCTTTTTGCTTTAATATTGCATACAATTATGTTAAAAAGGATAATGGAAGGGTACTTTATTTGTCAATGGAACAAAGCAGGGATAGCCTTATAACTCAGATGAAAAACATGGGCATGGATATCCTTGAACTTGGTGAAAAACTTTCAATATTGGATGTTGGATGGATGAGAAAGGAGTTGAGGGAAAGCAATGAAATGAAAATCAATTGGTTGGATTCTATACTTACCCAACTTAGGAATTATAAAGAATTTACTTCATATGATTTGCTTATCTTGGATTCTCTGGATGCTCTTTACGCCATGAGTTCTATTGAAATAAATAGGAATAACCTGTTCTTTTTCTTTGAAGCCTTACGTGAACTACATGTAACTTCTTTGCTTATATCAGAGATGGATCCAGATAAAAAGAGCTTTGGAAAATATGGAGTAGAAGCATTTTTAGCTGATGGAATAATCCATCTTGATTTCGAAAAGGTTGGAAAAAGTATAGGTAGGTATATAGGAATAGTTAAGATGAGGTCAGTAAGGCATTCTACGGATTATTACTCTTTGATTGTTGACCAAAATGTAATGAAAATAGTTAAACGATGAGGATTTCATGGGTGTAAAACTTAAGGATATTATTGTATCCCACCCCATTTCAATTTCAGAATTAAGAACAAAGCAAATTGCTATTGATGCATATAATACGATTTATCAATTTTTGACCACAATAAGGGGATACGATGGATTTTATCTATCAGATAATGAAAATAACATTACTTCTCATTTGGCTGGTCTTTTTTATAGAACTTCTTATATCATCATGAATTCTATTTTTCCTGTTTATGTTTTTGATGGGAAACCCAATCCATTAAAGGAAGCTACACTTGAATCACGTTTCCATATGCGTGAAAAAGCAATGAACGAATGGAAAACCGCATTAGTAGAGGGGGACATGGATATGGCGTACAAAAAAGCAAGGCAATCTACAAGAATTACTTCAGAAATTGTAGAATCTTCTAAGGAATTGCTTTCTTATATGGGCATACCATATTTAACAGCCAATTCAGATGGGGAAGCATTATCTGCGTATTTATCTAGAAAGGGATCTGTGTGGGCTTCTGCTTCGCAAGATTATGACTCCTTGATATACAATGCAACTAGGATTGTAAGGAATTTTGCTGTGGAAAGGAAAAAGAGTAGCAATAAAGTAGATTTCGAAATTATTTACACTGATGAAGTTCTTAATAATTTGGGGATTACCCATGAACAGCTTATCGATATTGCTATATTAGTTGGCACAGATTTTAATGAAGGTGTTATGGGCATAGGTCCTAAAAAGGCGTTATCTTTAATTAAAAAATTTGGGAAAATAGAAGATATAGAGGGAATTGATATTTCAAGTATACCTTATAAGGAAGTAAGGGAAATATTTAAATCCCCTAATGTGGAGGAGTTTGATTCGTTTAACTTGAAATGGGGGAAAATTGATAAAGAAGGGTTATTGCATTTTTTATGTGATAAACATAATTTTTCAAAGGAAAGAATAAAAAATGTCATTGATAAACTCCCCTCTTCAAAACAGAGCAATTTAGATTCTTTCTAATTTTTGTTTTTAACTTTAAAACAACTTAAAATAGTTTTAATGTATAGTGGTGGCTTGATTAAAGAGGATAAGCAATGCTTCGCCCTAAAAGGAGATATATATTAGTTGAGTATTATTCCAGGCATGACCTTGAAAAGATATTAAACGATTTTATGCGTGATAATAATATTGTTATGAAAAATTCTCTTAAAATTTTTCCTTCCACTAATGGTATGTTTTTAGTGAGAATTGACCTTGCCTATGAAAAAGCTTTTAAATTTTTTTTTAAAAAATATAACATTAATGTAGTGAAAACATATGGCACATTAAAAAAATGGAAGCAATTGAAATATATAGGTTAATTACTTTATATTTCCTTAAGGATAGGATGTTCTTGCTTTATAAACAGTGCCTTTATCATTCTTACATAAGGTCTTATTCCATCTTCTGCATCTTTTATGTGGTTTATTAAGATTACCTACTGTTTATTAGAACAGATATTGAGATACTGCCTAAATTTATAACCTTTTCATGATTCATATCCGCTTAAAGGCCATAGCTTTCTTGTTCATTAATCAGTGAATTATTTTATATATAGATAACCATATCTTATAAATGTATGAAGGTTCTTGTGATGTTATCTGGTGGAATAGATTCACCTGTTGCTGCTTATATGCTTTTGAAAAATTCATATGAAGTTGTCGGCCTTCATATGGATAATAGGCCATTTACAGATGATACTATGCTTTGGAAGGTAAAGCAACATGTTAAAATCTTGGAAAAAATGTTTAACAAAAAAATAAAACTTTATATTGCACCCCACGGCATTAACCAAATAGAATTCATAAAAAATGCGGATAGAAAAATTGGGTGTTTGCTTTGTAGGAGATTGATGTGGAGAGTTGCTAATGAAATTGCTATGAAAGAGGGGTGTGATTTCATTGCCACTGGTGAATCAATAGGCCAGGTTGCTTCACAAACATTGAAGAATATTCAAGTGGAAAGTGAAGTATTGTCTTTGCCGATTATAAGGCCATTAGCTGGGCTAGATAAAATGGAAATTGTAAAAATTGCTAAAGAAATTGGAACGTATGAGACTTCTATTACGCCTAGTATATGTTGTCAAGTGGTTCCAAATCAACCGGCAACCAATGCCAATCTAGAACATGTGAAAGAAGAAGAAGCAAAGGTAAATATTAATAAAATGCTTCAAAATGCGTTGCAAGGAGAAGAGATTATACAATGAATTATGTTGTTAAATTATGCGACCAAAAAGGAGCATTTGAAATTATTATTGATGAGTTTAACATTAATATTGCAAAGGTTCAGTTAGGTAATCAAAACATAAATTACATCGACGCAAAAGAACTCCTTATTGCTAATATACATAATGCAGAGTGTTTGTTATTTAAATCTGGTAGAATACTTGTTAAAACACATGATGAAAATATAGCTAAAGAAGTTGCAGAATTCATTACCTCTTGGGCAACACTATAGTATCTGGATAAAATAATGTAAAAAAAAAACATATAGCTGTAAGGACTATCCTACATTCATGCCTTATAATAGAAGGTGGAGTAATATCAAAAATAGGATATATTTAGACCATGTATTTATTGCTGGCATATCCAATGTAAAAAATATAACGGCATCTAAATTTCTTAAGAAATGGCTTCCTCTTGGCTTGATTGCAGGAATTGCGGGAGGTTTTGTTTCAATTTTATTTTATTTATCATTGATTACTTTTTATGATATTTCTGCCTTTCTTATAAGTAAACACATTGCTTTTTACCTTATTTTGCCTCCTATTGGATTTGTCATTTCGTTTTTGATTCTTCACTATGCTAAACTCGACAATATTCATCCAATGGATGATTTGATAAAATCATTTCATAACAAAGAGGATAAAATTAGAAAATATAACTGGATTCCAATTCTTTTTGCTTCTACGTTATCATTAGGATTAGGTGGCTCAGGCGGGCCAGAAGCACCTGTAAGCTACATGTCTGCAAGCTTTACTAACTTTTTTTCCGGTTTGTTTAAAAATATTTTTAATTTCAGTTCGATAGATAAAAAAACATTTGTTTTAAGTTCAATAGCAGGTGCACTTGGTGCTATATTCAAAGCGCCCTTTGGAGGAGCAATTTTTGCCCTTGAAATTCCGTACAGCCATGATATAGAGTCGGGTTCTACCATTCCAGCCCTAATTGCTGGTGTAGTGGGTTATCTAGTTTATGGGGGGGTAGTGGGATTCCAGCCTCTTGTACAGATACCTTATCCACAGTATACTATTGTATGGATACCTTTCTTTGTGTATATTATTTTAACAGGGGTAATAGCAGGTTTAGTGAGCATTTTGATTATTAAACTTATTAATGCAAATAATACCTTTTTAAAAAGTTTAAAAAAATACAATATCCTTTTGCCTGTATTTATTGCCGGTTCTTTGATTGCATATATAGACTTGTTTGAACCATACATCTCAGGAGAAGGAGAAAATGTTATTTATTCCCTTTTTGATATGAATTTTAACTGGGTTTTTATTAAAAATTATGGGGCATTAGCTTTATTTTGGGTAATTTTATTTTTAGTTATTTTTTTGATTAGTAAAATTATGAGCACTACTATAACACTTGGATCTGGAATGCCCCTTGGTATTTTTTTCCCTTCACTTGTGATAGGATCCCTTATTGGTGAAATTGTAGGGCTTTCTTTTCATCTAAGCAATATTGGAATAGACATACTTGTCACTGTTGGAATGGCAAGTGTTCTTGCGGGCACTACTAAGACACCTATAGCATCAGTTCTTATAATAACAGAAACTGTTGGAATATTCACAGCTTCGATACCTTTAGCACTAGGAGTTATTGTGAGTTATATATTAACAGGGGAAAATACAATGAATAAATCTCAGTTAGTGAAGAAGGGCATTGAAATTGATTACGATATACTGAAAGACTTGAAAGTGAAAGATGCGTGCAGAACCAACATACTAACGGTTTCTATAGATTCTACAATAGGCCAAGCAAGGGAGATTGCTAGCAAGGAATATCATGTTGTTATCCCTGTTGTAATTGATAACGAAAATAGCAAAAAAAAGGTTGTGGGCATTATCTATACGGAATCATTGAAAAAAACGAGCCATGGTTTTGATGATAAAAATATCATAACTATTATGCAGAGCCATTTTGATTATGTAGACATGGATAAAAATTTGCTTGATGCATATAACCTTATGGTCACTAGAGACATTGCAAGGCTTATAGTTGTTGATTCAAAAGATAAATTTAAGTTATATGGAATTCTAACAATGAGTGATATATTGAGCATATTATCAGAAAAAATAGAATGAGGAGTGTGAGTGATATAAACGAAAGGGAATATTCGTCATTATTTACAGATAATTTAAGTATAAAAGATTTATCAGATTGTGCCGTTTTGGATATGAAAGGGAAGTATGCTTTAACTACAGATGTGGTTATAGAAAATGTACATTTTTTTAATGGATCTAATCCTAAAAGGATAGGCATGTTTAGCATAAATGTAAATCTTAGCGATCTTGCCTCTGCTGGTGCTTCGCCTGTTGCGGTATTGATCACTGTGGGTATTAAAAAGAATACAGACAAAGAATATGTTTTAGAAGTAGTAAAAGGCATTAAAAAAGCCCTTGGCAAGTACAATGTTAAGGCGATAGGAGGGGATACCAAAGAATCTTCTGCTTTTTTTATATCTGTTACTGCCATAGGAAAAATAAAAAGAAGGCTATCTAGATACGGTGTTAAACCAGGAGATTTAGTTTGCGTAACAGGAAAGCTTGGAAGAACTGGAATGAATTATTATAAGTGGATGAAAACCCAAAATAAAATTTATATTGACAACATTTTAAATATAGAACCCAAAATAAAGGAAGGGCAAATACTAGCCTCAAGTAAACATGTAAGTGCTTCAATGGATTTGTCTGATGGCCTTGTAGAATCCCTGAACATACTTGGCAAACTTAACAATGTTGGATTTATTTTAGATAAAAAAAAGATCCCTGTTGATCCCAAAGCCAAAAAATATTCATTGAAAGAGGATATACCTTTAGAAAGAATGTATGATTTTGGTGGAGATTATGAGCTCTTGTTTACAATTGAAAAAAAGTATGTAACACATCTTCAAAAAAAGATGGATTTTCATATTATAGGATATGCAACTAATAAAATAGGGGTTTATTATAATAATGATATTGCCCCAGACTTTGGGTTTAAACATTTTCAATAAGATTGTTCAATCTAGAATATTACAACTGCAATCACTTAAAATTCCAATAATGATATATAGATTGAAGAATATTATAAGAAGGTAATTAGCATGGTAGAAGAGAAATACGATTCAGAAGATGAGCTTTCTAAAGAAAGGATTGAACGTATTAGGAGGGAAGAACATAAAGCAGTAATGATTTTGAGAAATGAACAAAAGAAGATAGAGAAGGATGCTGCTAAAATTGCATACAAAGCCAAAAAGTACGAAACTAAAGCACAGAAGCACGTAAATATTGCATTTAAATATAAAGATAAAGTGAATGTTATAAACACAAAGATTAAAGCAATACAAGATGAAATCAAAAACCTTACAACTAGCCTTAAATCCCCAGATAATAAAGGGGGAGAAATTACGTTGGTTATAAAAAAGAAGGAATCCAAAATTGCAGGATTGCAAGCCAAAATAAAAGCTTATGAAAAAAAGGATAGTGACCACATGCTAGAGGCGTCTAAATATAAAGAAAAAGCAGGAAAATTAAGTGAAGCTTCAAAACAATTGAACCTTGAAGCAGAAATAATGAAAAAAAGGGTAGATAGGATAGAGCAAACACTTTTTGAATCACAGTAACTTTTTTACAGTATCCCTTAAAACTTTAATGTCTTCTTTTTTTTCACCTGTGTTTATAATATATAATATGCTTGTTACAGACAGCCAAAGTAAAGCGTGAAGTTTATTGATAATCCCCATATTCTTTTCCCCTTATTTTTATAGCTTTTTCTAAAAATATTTTGTTAGATTCTTCATTCATTTTAGAAATATACCTAGGTTTAACTTCGTTACACAAATAAACAGTTTTACCAGCCCTCATAATAACATAACCATCGTTGATTGCTTGCTTTGCATTTATGGTTAATATGATTGGTTCATTTGTATGCACTAGGCCTGCAAGCATAGCATGTTCAGGGGTATCGCTTAAATGGACTTTTTTTCTATCTTTGGGAAACAATCCTTTTGATAAAATGAGATCTACTTCTTCCTCACTTGTAGGATAATATAGCTCATTAGGTATGTTGTCAGTAGGTAGATCCAAATCTACATCTATTGAATGCCCGTATGTTGCCCTTATTTTATCTTCATTTATCTGAAACCGACCCTTTGGATCTGTTTCAACTATTGCAATAATATGGTAATCTTTTAACCAGTAAAAACTTTCTTTGTTTTCTTTCAAAGAAAAAATTATATCTTTAATTGGAACCCAACCATGCTTATCTAATGAAATTTTATATAAATCTGGCATATGCCTTAAAATCGTAGTTATTGTTCTGCTTAGCCTATCTTGCTCCCTGTCACTTAGTATGAACTCACCTTCTTCTCCACATATAGGGCAAACTTTGCCTCTAAAATAACCATCATTCTTGCATTTTCTTATCATGTTTATCACTTAACGAGAACCGAGAACAAAAGAGTCATATATTTGTGCATATTTTTTACTCATTTTTTGGGAGGCTGATTTTAATATTTTTATTGCTTTTGACCCTTCTTTAACTTTTATTAGTACTCTTGGAGGATCACTTTCACTTAAAAAATATTGGGCAGAGTAAACATCAGGATCTTGTTGAATCTCTGTGACGAGAGGAATTACTATACTCACGTCTCCATCAATAAGCTTGAATTCAATTTCATTATCGGTGTTTTTTAAAAATTCTATTTTCATATTTATCATATCCCTTAAAGAGTACACCCTTTTATTTTTTATTGTTTACTAGTAACTTTTTTAATTTTTTGTCAATTTATTTTTAATGAAATTAAATGTTCGAGGAATACAATTTCATCACTCTTTTATCCCCGTTTATTTTTTTGATTATTTTTACACTTTGCAGTGGTACATACTCTTCCCACTTTCCACCTTGAGCCATTAAACTACGTATATTAGTGCCAGAATAAATTTCTCTATTGTAAAATGGGATTTTATATATTTTTTTATCCGCTTCCTTAGCGATCTCCATTGTGAAAGGATCATTGCATGCTACATAGTTATATGGGGGCAATAACATGTCAAGGTATTTGTACCATAGGTAATGGCTGTTTATATCAGCTACTGGAACTATGAATATGTTATTTTTATTACTTAAGGAACTTTTAAGCATCATCCATCTTTCCGATGCAGTAAAAGGATTTTTTTGTGTATAACTTTCTTGACTACTGCCGATCACTATTACTATTTCATCAAATTGAGAGATCAATCCTTCAATTACTTTGTAATGCCCTTTATGAAAGGGCTGGAACCTACCTACATAAAGCACTCTTTCATTCAACTTCTAAATCCTCCATTTCATCTAAAAATTCTTCAATGTACTTACATTTAGTAGTTAAATAGTACATGCAATGCTCACACCGTAAGTCATCAAATTCTTTTTTTAGTTTAAGGTTGAATACATAACATTCTCTACCTACATATCCATCTTCTGCATTCAATTCATTTTTGTTGATGTCATATGGTATTTTTGTAGATGATTTCGTGCTTTTTATTTTACTTTTTTTATTTGTTTTTTTCATAAATCACCTTTTTACAGTTCTTTTTTAATGAACATTTGCACTAGGTGTTATAGGATTTGTATTGATAAGGTTTGTTAGCTTGTGCAATACGCTACTATCGCTTTTATCTATATTGAGTGCATATTTCAATACTTCACTGAAATGTGTTACTGGTATTATTTGGATTTTACCAATGTAACGTTCCTCCATAAGAACATCATTTAAATTTGCTTTGGGAATTATCACTTTCTTTATGCCTGCTTCAACAGCAGCCTCTATTTTAGCAGTAACCCCTCCTATAGGAAGTACTTCACCACGTATATTCATTGAACCCGTCATGGCAACTTCTTGGTTAACTGGCACATTTTCTAGTGCAGACATAACTGCAGTTGCAATAGAAATAGAGGCAGAATCACCTTCTACCCCTTCATAGGTACCTATGAATTGTATATGGATATCGTAATTGCTGATGTTATCACCTATGTATTTTTTGATAAAAGCAGATACATTTTCTACTGATTCTTTGGCTATTTCACCTAGCTTTCCTGTTGCTATTACCCTTCCACTGTTTTTTGAATGAGAAGGCGTAACTTCTGCTACGATTGGAAGTACCATGCCTGCAAATTCACTAAGCCCAGATTCTGGTGCACCCATCACGACAAGGCCGTTTACCACCCCTACTTGTTCTCCCTGATTTGAAATCATGCTATATTCTTTCCTCTTTTCAATAGACCTTTCTGCTATTTGTTGTTCTAAGGTTTTTGCAATTCTTTTTGCATTTATAACATGCCTAGCAGTTACTAGCGGGGAACCTTCATGATTGGCTAAATCCCCTGCTACCCTTATTAAACCACCAAGTTCCCTTAGCCTAAGCGTAAGTTGCCCCCTCCTTCCTGCTCTCCTTTGGGCTTCTCTTATAACTTCACCTATGGCATATTTATCAAAATGTGGGATCTTCTTATCTTTCATTACTTCTTGTGCAATAAACCTGATCAATTTTTGCCTATTTTCTTCGTTATCAGGCATAATAGACTTCATATATACTTCATATCCATATCCTCTAATCCTAGATCTTAACGCTGGATGCATGCCTTGTATAGATTCTAAATTCCCTGCTGCTACAAGTATAAAATTGCATGGAACTGGTTCAGTTTTTACTAAAGCACCTGCACTCCTTTCGCTTTGACCTATAATAGAATATTTTTTTTCTTGCATTGCAGTAAGCATACTATGTTGGCTTTCCATTTTTAGCAAGTTTATTTCATCTATGAACAATACACCATTATGCGCCTTGTGTATCGCACCTGCTTCTACCCTTTCATGAGGTGGTGTCTCTAATCCTCCTGATTGGAATGGATCATGCTTTACATCCCCTAATAGTGCACCCGCATGGGCACCAGTAGCATCTACGAAAGGGGGCTTATCTGTAGGTTCATGGCTTATTAGCAATTTTGGAATCATTACCCCATCATTTTTGCCACTTCCTACCCTGAAAGCCATTACCAGTAAAGCAATTGCCATTATACCTACGAACAGAGCACTGGGATTAGGAGCACCCATTCCAAAACTAAAGTATATTGCTAGTGCAAGTATTGATACCACAATAAATATCAATATCATGTTTTTTTGCTGCCTAACTTCAGCTGCTTTTAGCTTATAGCTGTTCACTATTTGCTTTCCACGCCCAGCTGGTACAACTCTTACTTTAGGTTCGTTAGGCTCTTCTTCATTAGGGTATATTAAAATATCTTCCATGGTTTCATGGGGCAAAAAATCAACCATAGACCGTGCTATCATTGATTTCCCCGTTCCTGGATCGCCTACAAGTATTACATGCCTTCTTTGTTTAGCTGCTTTTTTAACAACATTTATGGCTTCGTCTTGCCCAATAACTTGATCCATTAATATATTTGGCACTTGTACATCTTTTGTGCTTTGGATATTTAATTTTTCAATCCACCTATCTAACTCGGTTTGCATTTCTTTTTGCGTAAAATCTATATTGTCCATACTTTCATTATTTTGCATAAATAATCATCATCCAATAAAGGAATTTTTTGGTTTACGTTATTTAATGAGGCTTTATGCTATAAAAAGGTTTTCTTTTTTTTGTATATACTGTCCAGTAAGCATTTTTGAGTTTATTTGAGATCAAACGTTGTAGAAAATGGCCATTGTAATTTCTAGAATGTTTACTTATGTTTAATGGTTATAGAAGTTCATATTAAGCCAGTAATTTTTAGTAATGCCTTCTTTTTTTAATGGATTGTTTATTATAACGATATTTTATAATTTAAATCTTTAGGGATAAAATGGCAATTATTTTTAACTACCTCTACGTTTTTAAAAATAAAGATAGCATTCATAGAAATTTATTATCTCTTAAACGAGTGTATAAAGAAATATGTTATAAAATATCAAACTATGTAGTAGGGGATTGTACTAAAAAAGAGGGGGTGAGGATAAAATATTTGATAAAAATGGTTTACAGTTTTAGTTTTATTTTCAGGTGTAATCAATTTGACTAAAATAGAACAGGATGTATTTATTGGGATATACGATATTCAACTAACCAAATAAATTAAATAGAAACGTTTAATATTGTTATCTATGGCAGACCTTACTAAAGTTAAATATATGGTGCCTACATGGACAGATATAGAACAATGGATTGATCAAATCACTAAAAAAATTAAAAAATCCGATTTTAAACCAGATATTGTTATTGCATTAACGAGAGGAGGGTGGGTTCCAGCTAGAATTATATGTGATCATCTTATTATAAAAGAACTATACGCAATAAAAACAGAACACTGGGGATTGACAGCTACGCGTGATGGCAGTGCAAAATTAAGGGATAAAATAGCGGTAGATTTAACAAATAAAAAAGTTTTAATTGTTGATGATATTACTGATACTGGACAGAGTTTAAAGCTTGCTATAGACCATGTATCCCAACTTACCCCATCAGTTCTTAAAACAGCAACCCTTATACATATAAGTCATTCTTCTGTTCAACCTGATTTTTACGCAGAACTTATGAAAGAAGAAGATTGGAAGTGGGTAATATTCCCTTGGAATTATAGAGAGGATATAAAAAACATTTTATCTTCTTACAAAGGTATTTCTGAAAATTATGAAGATATATCTAATCAAATAAAAAAAGACATTAACATAAATGTGGATCCATTGTTGATTAAAGATTTGTTAACGAATTGATTTTGGTGCAACTATGAATAATGTTAAAATTGAAAATTTGCCAGGCATTGGAAAAAAAATTACAATTGAATTAATTGATGGGTTGGCTATAATTATTATTTCAGATTCTCAAGAACGTTTCATAACCTTAAAGGATAAAGGAGGTAAGGAACTTACCGTAAAATTATCTAATGAGGATTACAGGACATTTTGTGCTATGATGATTGCAGGCGATATGTTCTGAGGGATATAATTATGGATATAGTATCTGCTCTTGGTGTTCTATTGTTTCTTTCTTTTTTAGGTTCTTATTTAATGGAATACTTTGGGCAATCAACAGTTCTTGCTTATATCATTATTGGAATTTTTATTGGTCCATACATAGACCTTCGCCCTTTAGGGATACCATATACAGGATTAATACAGAATACTTCTATACTTTCAATGTTTGGCAACATTGGATTGATTTTTATATTTTTCTTTATTGGATTAAATTTTTCTTTTAGAAAACTTTCAAAATACAAAACACCTTCCATAATAATTGGGATTTTTGATGTCTCCATAAATATGATTGCAGGTATTGCGATAGGGTTTATTTTTCATTGGCCTGTTTTAGATACATTATTTTTGGCAAGCATTATAGCCATGAGTTCAACTGCGATCACAGTAAAAGCTATCGAAGACTTGAAAAGATTAACAACTCCTGAAACAGAACTTATGATTAGCATTATGATTGTAGAAGATTTCCTTTCAGTTTTAATATTGACCATATTAAGTTCGTCATATCTTACAACTATAAAAAGTATAAATTTAGCTATTTTTGAATCGTTTGGTATTATAACATTGATAGCATTTTATATGATACTAACGTTTATTTTTATACCTACTATAAAAAACAAAATTGTTAAGAGGTCTAGTGATGAAGTTGTAGTTATGTTTGTAGTTGGCATTGTTATGTTGTCAGGTAGCTTATCAGCTTTTTTCAGCATATCCCCAATAATAGGGGCTTTTTTTATAGGTATGGCATTGGCAGAAACAGATTTATCTAAATTAGTAGAAAGCAAAGTTAGGCCTATTGGTTTTTTGTTTATTACTCTATTTTTTATATATATTGGTACATTAATTAACCCTTTTTCTATAACGAACCTTATGCCAATAATTATAGCCTCTTTATTTGCTATTTTTGTAGTTGAACTTATAATCGTAAGTAGCTTGGTGTTTCTTCTAGGGTATACTTCCTCAATATCTACAAGTGTTGGTATTGGATTATTGCCAAGAAACGAAGAATCTTTTGTTTATGCTTCATTGGGTTCAACCTTAAAAAACAATTCTGAACCTTTGCTTACCAAGGGATCTTTGTTGTTCCCTATTGCTGGCATTATATCCCTTGTTACAACAATAATTACACCAGTATTTATAAAATTCAGTAAAAAAATTGCTAATTTTTTATCTTTTTTTGTACCAAAAAGTGTAAAATGGAGTGCGGGGATTATATCTAAAACAATGAAGATTGCTTTATCCAATTCAACGTATATAAAGATGGGGAATGTATATATGATGGCATTTCCCCCCATCCTCAATTTGGCGATTCTAATGATAGCATTTTATTTTTATTCTTTTTTTATTTTACCATTGATTTTAATTTCATTAATAATAGATTTTTACATGTTCAAGACAAGCCTTATAGGGGTATCTTCTAGGGTGTATTATGAAGGCATAAAATCTAAAAAAAGTGCGTTGTTGTATTCTTCCTACGTTTTAACTTTTTTTTCGTCTACAATATATCTACCCATTTTGTTTTTAGAGAAAAATTCAGATTTGATTATATATGCAAGTATTTTTGCGATATTGTTCATTTACATTTTGTTTATTATTTTTTACAAACTAGAACATCTTGAAAAATTTTCCAAGATAAAATAAATTCATGGCATATATTTATAAGGATATACCATATATAATACCATTATGACTAAAAAACCATTTTCTACAGCATACATTATGTCGTTTTCAAATGCCAATATAAATGGGATTTTAAAAAAAATAGATGTTGATTCTTCAGGAATAACAATAATGTCTAATAAAGCCAAAGTAGTAAATATTTTTATAAAAGGGTTAGATATTAAAGCGGCTAACATTATGAAACAGGAATTTTTAGCTGCTGGTGCAGATTTGGCAATATCAAAAAACGCTTCCATGTTTAGGGGGAAAAAAACCGATGCCATAGCTATTGCTTCTATATCACAATACAAAAGAGTTATTGGCAAACTTAAAGTTCAACCATTTGGCATACCATTGGTAGCTAATTACCTTGAGAATATATTGAATAACGTACTAACCCCTAAAAAAATCCCATTGTTACCCCTTTTATATGATAAACCTTTGATAATGGGCATCCTTAATGTTACACCTGATTCGTTTTATGATGGTGGGAAATATTTTAATGTTGAACATGCAATTTCACATGGTATTGAGATGTTATCACAAGGGGCAGATATTGTAGATGTGGGTGGCATGTCCTCTAGACCTGGTGCAAGCGAAATTTCAAGCAAAGAAGAATTAAGTAGAACTATACCAGTAATAGATGCGCTAAACAATAAAGGGATTTTATCAATAGATACAATGCACCCCGAAGTTGCAGATGCTGCACTTATTCATGGTGCAAAGATTATAAATGATATAACAGGATTTAAAAATTATAGAATGGTTAAAGTGGCTAAAAAAAGGAAAGCTATTGCATTAGTTATGCATATGAAAGGAGATCCAAAAACCATGCAAAATGATCCAGTATATGAAGATGTTGTAACAGAGATATACAATTTTTTTGAAAAAAAGATAAAAATGCTTAATAAAAATGGGATAAATGAGATAATCATAGATCCTGGGATAGGTTTTGGAAAAACATTAGAACATAACATAACAATACTTAAAAACATATATGCTTTTAAGTCATTAGGATATCCTGTTATGATTGGCGTATCTAGGAAATCGTTCATTGGTAAAATTACTGGCAAGGATGTTGAAAATCGCCTTTATGGAAGTATTGCTGTAGAGTTATATGAAATGCTTAATGGGGTGGATATAGCAAGGGTACATGATGTTGCTGAAACAATAGATGCCTTTATGATGTTGAATGCATTAAAAAAGTAAATATAAATTTATGTTGTAATGGAAAGTGATAAATTATGGACGATGATGATTATTATCAGATACTAGGAGTTCCAAGGGATGCTAGTCCAGATGACATAAAAAAAGCATTTAGAACCTTAGCTAAAAAATACCATCCAGATATGAATGCAGAGAACAAGCAAGAAGCAGCAGAAAAATTCAAAAAAATATCAGAGGCGTATGAGGTACTTATTGATCCTAAAAAAAGGGAGTTATATGATCAATATGGGAAAGAGGGGGTAAAAACTCAATTTGGTCCTGAGGGATTTAATTGGGCAAACTTTACCCATGCTTCAGATGTGGAGGATCTTTTTGGGGATGAGTTTTTAAGATCTTTTTTTGAACAATTCGGTGGAGGAATGGGTGGTTTTGGCAATGTTACGTTTGGCAATTATGGCCGGATGAGAAGGAGGCACGGCAATGAAGCAAGCGATATTCAAATATCAGTGGATATAACATTAGCCGAAATGATTAATGGATGTAAAAAAAATATAGATATATGGAGATATGAGATATGCAATGTGTGCCATGGTACTGGTTCAAGAAGTTCTAGTATTAAGCAGTGCCCAACATGCAACGGATCTGGAGAAGTTAGGAATGTACGTTCCCATGGGTATTCAAGAATTGTTACTATATCTACATGCCCAACATGCAACGGATCTGGGACTGTAAATGATGACCCTTGCAAGGAGTGTAATGGAAAAGGTGTTAAAAGGGTAAAGAAAAATATAACAATAAATATTGACCCAGGGGTTCCTGACAAAACCATATTGAGGCTGAAGAATGAAGGGAACCAAGGGGTAGATGGTACTAAAGGGGATGTGTACATTGTTGTAAATTTGATAAATGACCCAAATTTTGTTGTAGATGGATTAGATTTGCATTCTACTATAACAGTTCCTTTTTATACAGCAATATTAGGAGGCAATGTATCCTTTGAAACACCAACAAAAACACTTTATGTAAAAATTTCTCCTGGCACTCAACCAGATGATGTTCTTAGGATAAAAGGAGAAGGGGTACCTGAATGGAGGAATTCTAGCAAAAAGGGGGATATATACCTGAAAGTAAAGATATCAATTCCTAAATTATCGGAATTAAATTCTGAACAAAAGGAAAAGCTTAAAGCTTTCTTGGATTCCCTAGGGAATAATACATCCACTAAAAGGAAATGGTTTCCATTATGAAAGATTCACCAAGAATTAAAGACCTTCCATCATCTGAACGCCCAATAGAAAGATTAATAAAAAATGGACCCCGTTCACTTTCAATGACAGAACTTCTTGCTATACTTATTGGTTCAGGAGTTAAAGGTGAAAATGCATATAATGTTGCTGAAAAAATTTTATCCACATATACCTCAAAAAATTTGATAAACATTCATTTTAATGAACTTATGTCTTTAAAGGGCATTGGTAAAACTAAAGCATCTAGAATCATAGCAGGAATTGAATTAACTAAACGTTTGCAATCATATAGTGAGGATAAAGCCGTATACATAAATTCTTCTGAACACGCATTTAATCTTGTGATAAATGAATTGAAAGATTGTACAAAAGAGGCTTTAATAGCCATATTTTTAACGAGAAATAATAGATTGATAAATTATGTAAAAATAGGTTGGGGAGGAATATCCTCAATTACAGTTAAAGCAAAGGATATTTTAATAGAAGCTTTAAAATCAGATGCTGAAAAAATAATTCTAGTACATAATCATCCTTCAGGGGATCTTAGTCCTAGCAAAGAAGATGTTGAATTTACAAAAAATTTGATAAAACAATGTGAGGTTATAAATATTCCACTAATAGACCATCTAGTCGTTAGTTCTAAAGGATATAAGTCTATCATGTGAGGCATAGTTCATTATTAAAATATATAAAATACATTATAATTCACTCATTTTAAGTATGCCTTCTGGCTTAATTATACCATTAATTGAATCATTTTCAATACAATTTACGGCAGCTTTAGCAAGTAAATTTACGTTTATTGGCATGCCTACATCAAAAGATTTGCCTACGAATGGAAGCTTTGATATTTTATAAATAGTAGAATAAAGATATAGCATTTTATTGTTGCCATATACAGGACCAGGCCTAAATATAACACTTTTAAAATTTTTTTTAAATATATATTCTTCTGCTTTTCTTTTTGAAAGTATATAATCTTTGGATATTAGTGGAGGTTTAGCGTACGCAGATACGAACACAAACTTTTTTATTTCACTTTTTTCAGATTCTTCAGCTAGAATTATTGCACTTTCACCGTTTATTTTCTTAAAAGTAATGCCTTTAGAGGGTTTTTCTTTTATTATTCCAACAGCATGAATAACTGCATAAACATCATTCAATTGTCTTGACCACGTTGATGGTTCTAATAGGTCACCTTTTATCCATTTTACCTCTTTCATCCATGGTTCTATCTTTAATGGATAGCCTTTTCTGCTTAAGCTTAGGACTTCGTATCCTTTATTAAAAGCTGTTCTAACTATTGCCCCACCTATAAAACCAGTACCCCCTGCAACAAATATTTTGATTTTGCCCTTGCCCATATTATGATATATACATTATGCATATTAAGAGTTTCTCTAATATTTAATTAAAATGTGTATTATTTCATTGTTCGCCATACCCGCCATTTTTCTTTATAGGAATATTTCTTTTCTTTTTCATTGGGAGAAACTATTGGGGAAATCCATGGTTTAAAAACAATTTTTTGTGGAAAAGGGCTTGTTACAGGCCTTTTTAAAAGGTCTTTAGTCAAGTCTGATAGCTTATGAAATTTCCTCCAGTCTTTTTCATGGTGAGTACTTGTTTGTTCCATTCGTACTTTTTTGGCTTCTTCTACGTATTGAATTGCATTGTTATTGATTATGCTCTTAGCAGGTTCTATATCTTTTTCTAGAACTATCGCTTCGAAAGGGCATTCAGCTACACATATTTTGCATCCAATGCATTTTCCAGTAAGATAGGGGAATTCTGTCATCCATAGTCTTTTTTTGTTATCCCCTTCTATACTAGAACGTGTAGGAGGGGTCATGTCTATTGCTTTTACTGGGCATACATCCATGCAAACACCACATGAATGGCATTGGTCGCTAATCTTAAGGTAAAATGCCATAGCGCACCTTCATTCTTTTACTACATCTTTCCTTGTTGATGGCTGCTCTTTTTTCTTGCTTGATGCCTTTGAAAAAATATTTGGAAATACAACATATAAAAATGCTATTAACCCCAAAATGGATATTATTGTAAAGCATGCATAAAAAGAATTCACTGCTAATGTTGTATTAACGGTTGAGCTGAAGTTGTTATACATATATGTCCATATATCAGATCCCCCTGTAGAGGTTGTAATAGATCCATTTGAAAGTGTTACATATCCAGCATTGGCATATCCGACTATGCTTTCTGTTACAAAAACAACACCGGTCAAGTAAAAAAATGTAGCTACTGCTATTAAGGCTGTTACCACTTTGTTAGCTGTTTCATTTTCATCTGTATCTATAATCAATTTTAGTAATAATGCTGCAGCGACTAAAACTATAGAAAGAGGCATAAAAGGAACTGCTATTGGATAATCACCAAAAGTTCCAACATAAAACAGTTCAAACCCCAACAATAAAGTTCCAAACATTAAGCCGTCTCTTATCATGACGTATGCTAACCACCATATATCGGCTCCTAACCTTAATGTAAACTTATCTAATGTTCTTAAAAAATAGTTCCTTGCGATTTGCAGTGAAAAAGCACCTAAAAATAACATCGTTACTGTTAATGCAATGGTAGTTTCTGTGTATACAGAACCACCAGATACAAATCCAGCAGATATATTTCCTGCAGAAGTTGCATTGATATGCCCAACATTAAATGATATTGTATGCACCGCTCCCAATATAGATATTATGAATGCTCCGACTATAATCATTGCTACTGGGATATACCCTCTAACCATTTTATTATTTTTTATCATTATATATACACCTTCCTAATATTATGCTATTATATAGGTTATTTAATACATTTTATGCATATTAATTTTGCTTTTAACAAATAGTTTATTCATATATTTTATAAACATAGATGTAATTTTTAATAAACAATTATTGAACGGGTTGATCGACTTTTATTAAAATTCTAAAGGCATGTAAATTTTTTGCAAAAGATTATAAATATTAATTAGATAAATCCATATATAGATAAATGTATTTTGGTTATAGTAGATTTTGAAGAGGTTTGCAACATGGCTAAAAATGATAGAAAGAATACAATTCCGCCAGAAATTATAAATTTTTTGAGCGCTACTAGTGGAAGGTCTTTGCTAGTGAAAGGGGGTTCTGGAACAGGTAAAACAACCTTTGCCCTTCAGTTACTAGAAAGTTTTGCTTCCCCCGAAAACAGTTTTTATTTATCTACTAGAGTGTCTGATGAAGCACTATTTAGCCAATTCCCTTGGTTAAGAGAAAAGGAAATGAAAAGAAGGATTCTAGATTCTAGTAAGATGCTTCTTGATGTACTATACAAAAAGGAAGAAGAAACCCCTAAGGAAGAAATTAAAACCATTGCAACAGCACGTTCATTCTTGAAATCAATTGATGGGGAATATGGTCCACCATCTAGGGTAGATAGGACAAGGTTGAGTATGCTTATTGAAGAAAATCATATGCCTGAGGTTGAAAGTTTATATGATATGATTGATCATATTTTGCCAAATAAAGCAATGGTGGTTGTTGATAGTATAGAAGGTATAACACATAAATATGGACTTGAAATGGAAGAAGTAGTTATGTGTTTTCAGAAAGATTTAGTAGAAAATAGTAATGTTAATGTTGTTATGGTATTGGAAAAAGCAGATGCTGGTGGTATTGAATACTTAGCAGATGGCCTTATTTCAATGGAGAGGGGAGAAATAGAAGAAAGGAGAGTTAGGTATGTACATTTAGAAAAATTAAGAGCTACAGAGATAAGCCAGCCCTTTTACCCCGTAACACTTAAAGACGGTAAATTCAATTCTTTTTTGCCTTGGGTAGGTGGAAAATCGTCGCATTCTAAATGGGAAATTGAAAATGTTAAAGAAGAGTTTTTCAGTACCGGAGTGCCAGATTTAGATGAGTTGTTAGGTGGAGGATTTAAGAAAGGTTCATACAATGGATTTGAAGTAGGCGAAGGTGTTTCTAGGGAAGAGTATTATTCAATATTAAGACCTATTTTCTTAAGTTTTTTAGCGAGAAAAAGAGGCATTATAGCGATATTACCAGGTGGTGAAGCCCCTGAAATTTTCCGCGATGATTTAACTAAATACATTGATCCAGAGGTTTTTGATAACGTAGTAAGAATAGCAGATTATTTTGCAGCAAATACAGACAAAAAGTACATTATGCCTTTGAGGAAGGGTACAACCGAAGATGCACTAAGAATATGGAGAGATGGGGAAAAAGCTGCACGTGGAATTGGAAATTATTCAAATGATAAAGGCAATCCATTCATAGAATATACAGGGTTTGATTCATTAGAATATATACAAGGTGAATCGCCGGCAATCAAAGGCCTTTTAACAGGTGTAGTGAGAACCAAATTAGCAGGGGATTTAGGAATTGGGCTATTGAAACCAGGATTGAAAGTAACCAAAGAAGTGTTTAATATGATGGATACGTATTTCAAGATCGTTTCTATAGGGCATACACCATGCATCTATGGAATAAAACCAAAAACCAAGATATATGCTGTAACTCCAGATCAGGTCAAAGGAGAACCATATATAAACCTTAACCCGATTGTTTAATTTTTTCCAATATATTTTCAATTTGTTTTACTTTTTCAGAATTGCCTATTTTTTTGTATATATAATATGCGTTTTCTAGATTGCTTTTTGATTCTGCATATTCTTTTTTCATTAAAAGAAAATTACCATACTCAAACGATACCGTTGCTTCGATATAAGCTATTTCACTATTTTTTGCCATGGATAAACTTTCTTTGTAGTAATATTCTGCATTAGATAAATCATTCATGAGTTCATACATTTTTGCAAAAGATAAATATGTATCAATAATACCAGCAACATCAGATAGCTCATCCATTATGCTTATAGCCATATAATTAGACTCTATAGCCCTTTTAAAATCTTTTTTCATAGCATAACATAATGATTCATTCATATATCCCCAAGCAATGTTTTTTCTATAACCGTATTTAGCAGACAAACCTTCTACTACTCTAAAATAGTACAACGCTTTTTCTATATATTCCATATCATTTTTTTCATATCCTATTCTAGAATATAGTGCACCTATATTGTTGTATAAAACCATGTAATATTCACTTGATTGCATGCTTTTCAATAGCATTTCCGCTTTTTTGAAATAATTTAATGCACTTTCCATGTTACCTTTATCTAATTCTATTGACCCAAAATAGGTATATGCATAACCATCCCATAGTTCATTATTTTCCACATTGATTTTTAATGCTTTATAAAACCATTCTTCAGCTTTTTTTATGTCCCCTTTTTTCCAGTGTAAGTAACCTATATGGCAATAACTTTCTTTTACTTTTTCATATATTTTATTTTTGTCAAATAAATTTATTCCTTCAATAATGTATTCTTCTGCAATTACGAATTGAGCCATTGTAGTGTAGACCCTTCCTAATATTAAGTTACTTTCACCTATCATTATTTCATCATGCATTATTTTCCCGTAATTGGATAGTAAATTAGCATACGATATTGTATCATTCCATTTTCCATATTTCCATGTTAAATCTGCCAATTTCTTAACGATATTAGATTCATTTTCAGGTGACGGCATGTATTCCTTAATTGATATCAAAGCTTTCCTGTAGTAATCAATAGCCATTTCAATGGATAAAGTGTTGTTGGCCTTTTGGGCAGCAAGTAAACAGTATTCATAAGCTTTTGCCCAGTCATTGCCTTCATAAAAATGTAAAGCCAATTCATACACTATTTTAGCTTTTTTTATGTTTTCTAGAGATTCTATGGCATATGCGAATTTTTTGTGATAATACTTTTTCCTTACCACAGACATGTCTTCTAATATTACGTCTCTCATTAAAGGATAATAAAATGAATATACTTCACCCCTCACTTTTTTTATAATGTTTTTTTCTTCTAATGAATTGATTGCTTCATCTATGATTTCTCCATTCATTACCTTTTTCAATATAGATTTAGAAAAGGATTTACCAGAAATTGCGATATATTGAAGTAAATCAGTTTCATTTTTATTAAGTTTTTTTAAAAGCATATGAAAAATTTTTTTTATATTATCAGAAGTGAAAATTAGATTTGAGTATTCAGTAAAAACCCATCTTCCACCATCTTTTTTCTTTATTGCATTTCTCTTTAAGGACTCGTTCAAGAGTTCGTAAATAAAAAAAGGTATACCCCCAGATTTTTCATATATCCATTCTACATAAGAAGGGTTTATATAAGAAAAATTAAGCATGCTTTCAATATATTTTTTGGTTTCTATGTATGTAAAGGGTTCAAGAATTATAGTTTCTGTAGTATCTTTGTTATTTTCCATCTTTCTGAGTAAAGCCTTTTGATTTTCATTAATTAAATCTTCCCTTACAGCTACAAAGATAGCAAATTGAGCATTCCGTAATGACATAGAGAGTTTATCTAAAAATTTTATTGACCTTTGATCTGCGTATTGAAAATCGTCTATTAAGAATACATATGTTTTTTTGCTTGCTACATTCTTTATTTTTTCTTCTATCACACATTCTGTTTCATAATCAGCTTCACTGTTCACTGATATTAAAGACACATTAGATGAAAGATGGGAAAGTTCCATAGGAAGGATGTTGCTTGAGGATGTAACAGTGCCTTCTTCTGCAATTGGTAGCAATCCTATAGGGATATCATTAATATTTTCAATAAGTTTTTTATCTTCTTCTTCTATTTTATGCACCATCCATTTAAAGCAGAAATATGGTTCTGTACTTACGTCGTCCGGAAGTTTTAGATATATAACATTATAAAGTTTTTTTTCAGCAATTTTTTGTATTTGTTTTAGTAAAAGGCTTTTGCCTGTACCTAAGTACCCCCTTATAACGAAAAGTTTTTTGGATTTGCTAATATTATCTAAATATGAATCAATATCTGCCAATATTTTATCCCTGTTCAAATATGGAATTTCTTCAATCATTTTTTCGTTTAGTATTATAGGTTATAGGTTAGATATATGTTACCATAATTGGTATTTAGGTTACTATTTTTTAACCATGGTAACTTTAATATTTGTAAGTTATCATCCCTATGGATTCAGGAATGCTTAAACTCTTTGAGTATAACTTTATACCTTTACCCCTCACCATATTCCACAGGGAATGCTTTTTTTATTATATTGTACTGAATGTTTGTAAAGTTTTAGCAAACATTATATTCAAAAATAGTTTTTAATACTATATGAAAGTTGCAAAGATAGATAATAAATATTATGCTGTTAAGGGCTCTACGTTAATCGATTTAAAAAATTTTTCATTAGAATCTCTGATGCATGAGGATATAGTAAAAGATTTGGATAGGGAGATAACTAATAAAGAAGGCATACCCCTGCCTTCAGTTATGGATCCGCCAGTAACTCCTCCTAAAATTCTTGCTGCTGGTTTAAATTATGAAGATCATGCTAAAGAGACCAACCAAAAACCCCCAAAAGAACCTATTTTCTTTCAAAAAGCATCTACTGCGATTATTGGTCATGGACAAAGTATCATTTTGCCTAAATCAGTTAATCAATTGGATTATGAAGCTGAACTTGCAGTGGTTATTGGTAAGAGGGGGAAATATATAAGCAGAGATAGGGCTTATGAGTATGTCTTAGGGTATACAATTATGAACGATGTTAGTTCAAGGGACCATCAATTTAAGTACAACAAGCAATGGTTTGTAGGCAAAAGCTTTGATACATTTGCTCCGTTAGGGCCTTGGATTGTTGATAAGTGGTCAATTGGAAACCCCCACTCATTGGATATAGAATGTAAAGTAAACGGAATTACTAGGCAAAATTCCAATACATCTAGGATGATTTTTGATATCCCTACCCTTATAGAATTTATAAGTAGCATACTTACCTTAGAACAATTTGATGTTATTTCTACAGGAACACCTTCTGGTGTTGCGCTTTCTAAGACCCCTAGCCAATATTTAAAAGATAATGATGTTGTAGAGATTAAAATAGAAAAGATAGGGTTGTTGAGAAATACCATAAAGTCTGAAAATAGGTGAGGGAGTGATTGCTTTAGGTATAGAGGGCACTGCACATACTGCATCTGTGGGGATAGTAACAGAAGCCGGGGAAATACTTTCCAATGCAAGCTCATCTATATCTTCTGAATCAGAAGGCATCCATCCTAGAGTGGCTGCTAATCATCATGCTGATGCATTTCCTAACTTGATTAAGAAAGCGTTGCGTGATGCCAATATTCAATTAAAGGATATTGATATTATTGGATACTCAAAAGGGCCTGGTTTAGGGCCTTGCTTAAGAACTACTGTTACGGCTGCACGTGCATTGGCTATACACCTAGGTAAACCAATTATAGGGGTAAATCACTGCATTGCTCATATAGAAATTGGCAGATTGTTATGCAAGGTAAATGACCCACTTATTTTGTATGTTTCAGGTGGCAATACGCAGATTATTTATTATTCAGTAAATAGGTATCGTATAGTAGGAGAAACAATAGACATAGGAATAGGGAATTTTTTTGATAAACTTGGGAGGGAAATGAAGATGAAATTTCCATCAGGGCCCAAGATAGAGGAACTCGCTAAAAAAGGCAATAAATTGCTTGACCTTCCTTATACTGTAAAAGGTATGGATGTAGCATTTTCTGGCCTATTAACCTCTTTAAAATCTTATATCGAAAAAGGGGAGAAATATGAAAATATCTGTTATTCTGCCCAGGAATATGCCTTTTCCATGCTTACAGAAGTTACCGAACGAACCGTTAGTTATTTAGATAATAGAGATGTCCTTATTGTTGGTGGTGTAGCTAGAAACCAATTGTTATTTGAGAAGATAAGAAAAATGGTTTCAATACACGGTGGGAAAGTTTATTCTCCCCCTGGACAATATTGTTCAGATAACGGTGCGATGATCGCATGGGCAAGTATATTAAATTATAAAAATTCACCAATTTTTGATGATGCTTCTAGTGCTTCAATTGATCCCAGGTATAGAACAGACCAGGTAGTGGTAAATTGGAGGTAGATACCAAGCAAACTATTTATAGCACACAATTTGTTTTTTAGATGGTGTCTTCATGAATAAAAAAAATATGAAGAAAAAAGAAGATTACGAGGACGAGGAAGAAGAAGAGGATGAGGAAGATTAAATAAAATTATTTTTATGCTTCTTTTTGTTCTGCAACCTTTCCATTATTTGTATCACTATTTTTTTCTAATGACCCTGCTATCGTATATGAGATTTTGTGATCTATTTTATCTAAGTGCTTGTTAGTGCTTTTTGTAAGTATTTCAAGAGTATCTTTAATATTTTTTATTTCCTCATTTACATGTTCTGTTACGGATTCTGTTTTTCCTTCTAATTCACCAATTTTGATTTTCACAGACTCAATGCTTTCTTCAACAATATTTTTGATCATTCCTTTAAACATCTCATCATTTAGCATAGAAGTATTAAACTCATTGATTTTTTTTGCACTATCCATAGAAACTATTTTAATTTGCACTAGTATATCATTGGCATCTTTAATAGATTCACTAACTTTTTTGATTTCTTCCATTATGGGCATATTTTCTACAGAAGTTTTTACACCCTCTTTTATCATCTCATTTATTCCTACGACCTTTTTTTCAATTGCTTCATTTATTATGTTAGGGATTTTATCATTTATAGATTGAAGATTGTTTTTAATCTCTTCTAGTGCGGCTTTATTTTCGTTGCTAGCTTCAGCTAACTTACCTTCTATTTGTTCCATTTTAGTGTTAAAATGTTTGTATAGATATTCGTTGATCTCGTCGTTATGTTCACCCTGTGCCATTAACATTTTTTCAATGAAATATAATACAATATGCTCCTTTCCTTTTATTATAGATAGGTCGCTTTTATCAATTGAATCCCTCAATTCTTTGTTTCCAGTATACTGTGCTAAATCCTCTTTAAACTGTTTATCAATTATTGCTGCTCCAGGGCGTGCCATTATTTCACCGCATAATATAACGGAATGTGTTATATTTATTATTTACTTTGAATAAGCTTAGATAAATTATCGAAAAGCATATATGTTGTTACTGGCCCTACACCACCCGGTGTAGGAGTTACAAATGAGGAATAACCTATAAGATTGTTGTAATCAATATCTCCTACAAACTTTTTTTTATTGTTTTCTACAAGTTCACTTACACCTACATCAATTATAACACCATTTTCTTTGAGGTAATCCCTTGTAATATAATGTGGTTTTCCTATTGCGGTTATGACTATGTCTGCTTTTTTGGTATGTTCCTTTAAATCTGGTGTTTTAGAATGGCACATCGTAACAGTACAATCAATACCTTTTTTAGTAAGCATAAGATGAAGAGGCAACCCTACAATTTCAGTTCTATTGATTATTACTACATTTTTTCCATGCTCCAATAGGTTGTTTTCAAGGATTATATGATATACTGCTTTAGCAGTAGATGGTGCAACTATACCAGATGAAAACATCATGCCTTTTCTTATGTAGGATACTGCATCTACATCTTTGTTAGGATCAATATTTTTTCTTAACCATTCATTGTTGAGATGGGAGGGAAGTGGAAAATCAACTAGTATTCCATTTATAAATTCGTCTTTATTTATCTTTTCGATTATTGTTTCAAACTCATTTTGAGAGATATTTTCTTCTAAGAATATTTCTTTTAGTACAATTCCAAGTTCAAATGCCATAGAACGAATTTTTTTGAGATAACTTACTGATGCCCTTTGCCCTTTAAATCCTACAAAACATAACGTAGCATGCTTTAACAAAATATCCTTCTTTAAATCTTCAATATGTGTTTTTACATATTGTTCCCCATCAAATATAGTTGTTTTCATGATTATCCACTATTGTGAATTTTAATGGGAGGCAAAAGCATAGTTGATGTGTTGTAATTATTCTGTTCAACTATGCCATCAATTGATGGATCCATTGGATACATAGATTTCAATTTTTTAAATATTTCATTACTTTCATTTTTTTCATTGCTATTTTTATGGCTTTCAATTTTTGCTAGTTGATGTAAAATATAAGGCAGTGTAATATCTTTACATTTTGAAATATATTCAAAGGCCTTATCGTAATCCTGGAGGAACATATAGATTTCGGACAAGAAATAATACGCTTCGTAAAATGTTTCGTCAATGCTTGTCGCTTTTTTTAAAAACACAATGGCATCGTCCGGGTTGCTTAACATAGCTTGTGCATAGTAATATTCGGGTGTTATGTCATTAGTGTTTTCATATTTTTTGAATATTTCCCTCGCTTTGTTTATTTGGCCTAAAGTAATAAAAAAGATCGCTTCAGATACTGCCGTTTTTATAGAATAGTTAATGGATAACGCTTTATTGTATAGATTTTCAATTTCATTTGTGGGTTTTTTGTAGAAAAACCATAAATTTGCTATACATCTGATTACATTATCATCATTTACCTCTTCGACATTGAAATCTTTTGTTACACTGTATAAGAAAAGGGCATCTTTATATGTTTTTGGTTCAGGAATGCGTGGGAGGGAATCCTTAGCACCAGATATGAGCAATAATAGGTAGTCACTAATACCATGGGAACATACATAACCAGTATTTTCTATCACTTTGTCAATATTTGCAAGGCATTCTATATTGCTGTATTGATTAGGGAGATACAACATTGCAAATGGATCATTGTTTGCTGAATCAATACATTCATTACACAGATAGTAATTTTCAGTATCTTTTCCACAAACAATACATTTATGGTTAACCATTAAGATCACATTCAATGCTTATTTAGCAAATGGGCACCTTGCTGAGATATTTTAGTAACAATTACATCCCCGTATGGCTCTAGTATATCAACCAATTTGGAGGTTTTGCCATATGCATAAATAGTGTTGCCTATCATAGCTAATGAAGCCATACCACCATGCTCCCATATTACGTCAATGGCTTCTTTCATTAATCGTGTAGGAAGTTTAGTGTTTAACGAAAATTCTTTCCCATATTTGAATATGCCTTCTAGTGTAGTTTCTTTAGAGATGTTTTCCATTGCAATGTGCCCATGTTTATTAAACATAACACGTTTTGAGTTGCTATCTAAAATTTCTTTTGTTTTTACAGGTGGACCAATAACACATAAAACTATTTCCCCAGACTCTAAGATTTTATCATAGTGAATATGTTGTGGTATGCCTGGATCATATCTAACATCAATACCCCCAATACACTCTGCAGCCACATCACCTAAGCCACCCCTCAATTCAATTTCAGCTGTATGGCTAGCATTAACTGCCTCTTTATAGGTCAACCCAAGGCAAGAAGACAATGCGATAGCAGAAGATAATGTACCAGCAGCACTCATCCCACATCCTTGAGATATTGGAAGTTCTGTTTTTATGTTCACCTTAATTTTGTATTTCATATCCTTTGCTAGAAGTTTAAGTGCACGTAGTGTAACTTCGTTGTTTTCATTTTTACCGTTCACTTCTACACTGATAGATTGCCTTCTAGAGGGTGTTATTATAACTTCGGCGTTTGCACCTTTTTTTGTACAAATTCCAGCACCTTTAGATCCTTTGCGATCGATGTGTGGGCTATTGGTATCTATCTCAAAAAAGGCAGATATATGTCCAGGGGAATATGCTTCTGCACTTGGCATTTAATTGTTCACCAATTTTGAATGTATATAAAAATATTTAATTATACCTTTTATATTTTGATTATTTTGTTTATAGAAATTGTAAATAAACGTTTTTGGTTAGCTAATTACATAAGTTAAAAAATAAAAAATCAGGATTGCGTATTAGATCTGCTGTAAATAAGAAAAATTTGTGTAGAATTATTCTAAATTTATAGCAATATTGTTACACCACCACATTATTTCTAATGAAATCGTTTCTAATCTCAGATATTGTTGAATTTTTTGGGTTTTTGTATATGCCAATGTTGGTAACTAGGTAATTTATTTTTTTCAATTCAACTTTTTCAAACAATGGGATTTTTAACGTCTTTTCAAAAGTAGTATAATCAATAAAATAATCTAATGATGGTGATTCTATTCCTGCTTTATACGATTCACATATTGCATATACTGGGTGTTTAAGATTTGTAGCACATTCTACTAATGTTTTAGTCCCTATTTTGTTTACAATATATTCTTTATAAATGCCATCAGAACCTGTAACTACTGCATCAGATTTCTGTATAAAAAAGCATATAGAGGAGTCAGGTATTATATACACATTAGAGTACTTTGAGTATTCAGTGAAGGCTTTATCCAATTCATTTCCTGGTTTAGATTCCATTAAATAAACCGTATCAATTTTAGAATTTTTTATTAAAGACAACACAGCCGAACTAAAACTTATGGTGACAAAAACTTTTATCTTTAAGTTTTTCAAGTAAGTTTTTAATGATTTGTTAGCATTGCTTTTGTACTTTTTTAATCGATTTATTGCAACTTTCAATTCATAATCATTCTTAACTTTGCTAATCACTTCTGCAATATTGCTTAGTGTTGCCATTGGCCTTATAGAAATAACCCTATCAATTACGTTTTTTAAATCTTTAAACTCAACTAATGAAAGCAATTCTAGGGCCTTATCCATATACCATGAAGAACCATGGTTTAAATCATTTTCCATAACTTCAATGCTTTTTTCTATTATTTTTTTCATTCACATACCATTTTATTGAATTTGCAAAATAGTTATTTTAGGGAAAGGTAAAATGCATAATGGTCTTTTTCATATTTCTCTAACGATACTTTATCTTTTATTATGAAAGTTTTATCCAAGGATTCTTCTACCTTTTTTGCGATTTCACTAGGATTTTTAGATGAGTCTATGCTCATCAACTTAGCCATAAAAATCACTTCTCCTTTGTTGCCTAAATAGGTTTGAGAATTTTTTATTAATATATCTACCTGGTTGGGTTGCGCTATATCCTGATAAATAAGATCAACCTTAGGTACGAGGGAGAAGTAATTCTCTATTTTTTCAGCATCTGCTAGTATAGGGAATATATTTTTGCGAGATTTTGCCAATCCAAGAAGTTTAATGAATGGCTCTTTGGAAAATTCTATTGCGTATATTTGACCTTGGGGGATTAAATCAGATATATGGCTTACTGTAGTTCCTGTACTTGCCCCTAGGTATAAAACGATTTCATCTTTTTTCCATTGAAAATCAATGTTTTTTAGCATTAATAAAGATGCCAGCTTACTTCTGTATGGATTCCAGAATCTATATTCCACCTCGTTGAATTTTACCAACTTTTCACCATAAACACTATGTCCAGGTACAAGGTTGAGAGTGTATAGGGATTCTTTATCCCTAATCAAAAATTTATTGTTCATTTAAATTACTTATGAAGTATTACTTACAAAAAATTTTCTATAGATAATAACAATAAAAATGTTGTGCATATAACGAAATAATTATTGCGATATATTTTAATAAAGAACAGGAATATTTGACTAATAGTGTCTAAAATAGAAGATGATATAAAAGCTATAGAAGAAGAAATCAAAAAAACAGCTTATAATAAGAAAAGCGAACATCATGTAGGCAGGTTAAAGGCTAAGCTAGCATACCTTAAATCCGAAGCTGAAAAGAGGAGGGCATCGCATAAAGGTGCTGGAATTAAATACGCTGTGAAAAAAAGTGGAAACGCTACTGTCTGCCTTTTGGGTTTTCCCTCTGTTGGAAAAAGCACTATATTAAACAAACTCACCAATGCAAATAGTGAAGTTGGTGCATATGATTTCACTACTGTGTCCATCGTACCGGGTAATTTGGCTTATAAAGGGGCCAATATACAAATATTAGATATGCCTGGAATTATAGAGGGTGCATCTGTAGGCAAAGGAAGGGGAAAGGCAGTTATATCCGTTGCTAGGGTGAGTGATTTAATTATTCTTGTTTTAGATCCAGTAAAATACAAGGTATCTGCATTGATAAAAGAGTTAGAATTTGCCAATATTATACCAAATGGCACCAAGCCTAATGTAATTATAACACATAAAGAGAAAGGAGGGCTAAAGATTGTAAGCACAGTTAAATTAACTAAAATTGATACTAAAATGGTGGAAGAAGTTTTGCACGAATGGCAATTATTCAATGGAGAAGTTGTAATAAGGGAAGATGTTACAATTGATCAGATCATAGATGTTGTATCTGGGGCAAAGGTTTATATTCCAGCTATAGCAGTAGTAAATAAAAAAGATTTACTTTCCAATGAACTTAAAGATACATTGGAGAAGGAACTTAAAAATATAGACCATATATATATATCAGCTGAAAATGGTATAGGCATAGAAGATCTTAAGGAACTCATATACAATAAACTAAATTTAATAGCCATTTATTTGAAACCACCAGGAAAAGAACCAGATTTGAAAGAACCATTGATTATGAAAAGTGGATCTACAATTAAAACGCTTTGCGAAACACTTCACAAAGACATACTTGAAAACTTTAAATATGCACAGGTTTGGGGTAAGGCTGTTAAGTTTCCAGGCCAAATTGTTGGGCTTGATTATGTATTGAACAATAATGACATTGTAACAATACAGGTTAAGCATAGAACTGATTAATAAATTTCATCAAATATATATTCATTGAATTTTCTATATCCTAAAACCACCATAAATTCAAAAGGAGTTAAGATAGGTATTGAATAACGTTTATAATCATCAATAGCAATCCTGCTACATGCTGTGGATACTATACCATCGATTTTAGCCCCTATGAAATCCTCTGGTTTTAGGTTGTCGGTTACATAGATTTCTGCATTAACTCCTTTTTTTTCAGCCATTTTTTTTAATGACATTGCATATTTTTCCCTATTTTGCCCCAATTTTATAGATATTACAATAGCCCAATTTTTTGCAAAATAACCACGTTTTATAACATTTTCACGTTCTTTAATAAAATCCCTTTTGGATTTTGATATATCTGTTATTTCCCCTGTTGCTGGATTATATGCAATTACAAGCTTACCGGTTATTACTGCCATTGGAATTGGATGAAACATGCCATCTCCAATATATAGCACAATATCCTCATTTTCAATATACTTTAGAGGGGAAAAATTGCATCCGAGTACAATTGGTGAAGAATTAACCCTTTTATCACCATTTGGGTAGGTGATAGTGATCTTATGTTTTTTTAATTCTTCTCCCACTTTGTAAGCAATTTTTTTGTATGTAATGGTATATACAATCCCTATACTTTTTATTTCTGAAATATTTAGAATTGATAAAAGGTTAGAAAAGCCATTGAGATTATCTATTTTTTTGTATAACTTTACGAAATATATCTTTTGGGGATACAAGACATTATCTATCCTTTCATGCCCAAACTGAATTATGGCATCGAATTCCGGTGTGTTTTTAACGTCACATGCCCCGTAACATTCCTCTAGTTGGAAATACAAATATCCTTTTGTCATTTTAGTTAATGAATTTTTAATTTCATCTTTATAACTCTTTAGGCCTGATGGTAACTGAACCAATATTTTTTTATATTCTAGTTTTGCATTTTCAAGTTCTGAGTAATCTACTTCATAGTTTTCTAGCAACCACATAATTAATGATATTTTCTTTATACATAAAAGGATTTACCCCTCTCTTGCATATTTTATATGGGGTTATAAGGCATTTATCTTTTTAGATATCGAAAAAGATAAATAAGGTTAAAAGTATTATTGTTTATGAAGTCTTACCAATACATTATAATTTCTTTGGTTATGATCTTTATATCTTTTTTTGTAAGGGTTATTGGTTTTTTACTTGATAAAAATATTGCACTAGAATTAGAGGCCATACACATTATAGTGGATATGTTTATTACATTTTTTATTCTAGTAACTTTACGAATAATTTCTAGTAATTATAGCAAAAAATTTTCATATGGGTTGTTTAAGGTAGAGGATCTTATTTCCTTTATTTTAGCAATTATTGTGGCTTTGACTGGAATTGAGTTATTTTATACTGGCATATTATCAAAGCCATATTTTAGCTTTATTTCCGGCATATTTCAAGGAATTTCAGTAATACCATTATTTTTTGCTGGGTATTTCAAGATCATAGCTGGTAATGAAATGAGATCACCTTCCCTTATAAATGATGGAAAGCATACGTATACAGATGTTTATGAGGGCTTGGGTGTATCAATAGGGCTTATTCTTACAGGTGTATTTAACAATGCCCTTTTTTATTATGTTTCTGTAACAATAGCACTGATTGCTCTAATATACACCACCTATTCAATAGGAAAAGACTCTACACTTAGCTTACTTGATCTTCCTAAAGACACAAATATGAAGAAAAAAATAGAAATGTTGTTATATAACATTCAAGAAGTAAAAGAAGTTAAAGAAACTAGAATGAGGTGGGCAGGTCCGGTATTATTTGTCGAACTTGTTATTGAAATGGATCCATTATTAACAATAGAAGATGCACATCCTATTACAGAAAACATTGAAAAAAAAGTAAAAAATTCAATAGAAGGAGTATATTCTGTGACAGTACATGTAGAACCAATAAAGCGCAAAAATTTGAAAGTGCTTGTTCCTATAACGGATAAAAACAATAAGGCGTATATTAGTGATAAACTTGTTAAATCCCCATACTTCTGCATAATAAATTTAGATGAAAATAATGTCGTACAAATTTCCTTTCATGATAATACTATAGATACTTCAGAGGATTTAGCTGGCATAAAGTTCAAGGAATACCTGATGAACAACAAAATTACTGATATTGTATGTAGAGAGGTTGGTGAAATTACATACGGGCTAATGCTTTCGTATGGCATTTATTGTTGGCATTCTAATAATGATTCTTTGGAAAATATCATAAATTTAATGAAAAACAACCAATTAAAAAAAATAATGCATCCAACTAAAAACTCTATTAGAAAAGTAAAAGAGTAATTCCATTTATTTTTATGGATTAATAAAATATAATGCCCATAGGGGATTTAACTTTGATACTACATATAAAAGGAAAGAAAGATGTAAGATTGTGCATAATTCATGAATGGCTATTCTTAAGGAAAGATAAGATATTAAGATTTTTTATTGATTGCTACCTACGTAAGGGCCTTTGTGTATCATAGGGTCATTAATCAACTGAGGAGGAACTAACCCCTCTATCATTTTTTGAGTGGTCGCATATCTATAAAGTGCTGCTACTAAAACTGTGTCTGCTGTTGTAACAATAATCAATACAATAGAACCTAAAATCATTCCAATTCCCATTAAAAGGATTCCATATATAGCAAGATGTTTGAAATACAAAAGATAAAACCCGTAAATACCTATTAATAGGGAGGATATTACACCAATGGCACCTATAGCTGCCATAATAAGATTTGAAATGAACGTTGTTCCAAAATTTTCCATGAACAAGGATTCAGACCTATCCAAAGAATCCCATATAGACATATCTTCAAATAAAATGACAGGAATAATGAAGTATGAAGAGATAGCCCACACAGTTTCAAGGGATATTCCAACTACATCCCCGATAAAAGAACCTAAAAAACCACCGATTTTATCAGAAAGTATATAGGTAATTAGCCTGATTATTATACCTACAGTTGCAGCGACAATTGCCCATAACAATATTTTAGTTATTTTGGAATTTGCTAATTTAATACCATCGGATACCGTTGCTTGTTTTCCATTTAACTTAAGCATTGCTGCACCCATAAGAGATGCTGAAAAATAAGTTCCTACCAACCAAAACAAAAAATACGCAGGTATCCATATTATAATTATTACAACTGCAGTACTCGTTCCACTGATAACTATTTTATTCATTAAGGCTTCATATGAAAAAAAAGAGAACAATATTAAAATGCCTATAAATGCTAGAGAAGACATTACAGGAAACAACAATAAAGATTCATCTTCCCTTATAACTCTGAATGAGGTATTAGTAGCATCCCATGAATTAAATTTAGTTATGCCCATTTAACTAACATATTATAATATAAGTATTTAAATTTATTTTTGTAACAATGTAACAATTTTGTATGATAATTTGAAGAATGCCAGTTATGTTTATAAACTATTAGGCATTATTTTTGAAAATATCAATATAGATAATATCAAATGGATAATTCAACGTAACATTTTAATCAAAAATTAACATTTTATAATTAAAAATTGAAATAGGTATATTGTATTTTTATTGCTTTAGAATGTTGGCCCTTGCCCTACATATGGACCTTGCCCAATGTAAGGGTTTGCTTTTCCTAAATACTGTGAGTGTATTAACCCTTCTTCTATCTTACCAGTTGTAGCATATTTGTACAAAGCAGCTATTAGAACACCATCAACAGCAGACCCTATTAGTAAAGAGATAGCTCCTAGAACTATTCCTACTACGATTAGTAATATCCCCAGCAAAAAGGTGTGTATTGCCATAAATATTCCTGCCACTACCAAAAGGGCTCCACCTAATATACCACCTCCTATAATAGCATCGACAATTAAGTTTGATATAATTGTATTGCCAAAGTTATTCCAATAAATTGATGCAGACCTCTTGAGGGATTTCCACGCAGAGAGATTTTCATATAGTAAAACTGGCAATATAAAGTAAGTAGCTATACCCCATGTAGCACCTGCAGCAACGGACAAAATAAGCCTTCCTAACCCTTTAATTTTGCTTGCAATGATGCTAATGATTATGCCTACTGTTCCAGCGAATATAGCCCATAAAAAGATTTTTTTCCATTGAGACTTAGCACCTTCAATACCATCTGAAAAACTTGCTTGTTGGCCATTAAGTTTGATCATGCTTGCATTTATAAGCGCAGCCGAGAAAAAAGTATGGACAAACCACAACATAAAATACCCTATAATCCATATTATGGCTATCAATGCATACTTGCTTGTGCTAGACTGTATTGATGAAATTATTACTAAGGAAGAGAAAGTTGCCAGTAACATTACAATGCCTATTAATGATAATGCTGATACTACAGGAAACAACAACAACGCTTTATCTTCTTTTATCATTCTGAAAGCGGTTTTGCTTATTCTCCAAGATTCACTCCATGTTTCGAACATAATTAAAATATATTAATGCAAATATTTAAAATTAACCCATTTATTTTATGCTTGATAAATAATAATCATATAAATTTTTATGTTATCCAATATTTTAATAAATTGAATCCATACGAAAAAAATAAGAAAGTGATTGTTATATGCACATATATGATAAATTTTGATTTGAATTATCAAGGTGTTAAACTTTATTTTGGAGAAGGATCTGTTACAAAATTGTCAGATCATATAAAAGGATTGAAGAACGTTATAGTTGCAACGGGCAAGTCGAGTGCTATTAAATCAGGGGCTTTTGGGGATGTAAAGAGTGAATTGGAAAAATATAACATAAACTATTATGTTTACGATGAAATTACGCCCAATCCAACTGTACAACAAGCGCAAACCCTTGTGGAATTGATCAAAAAAGAGAAGGCTGAGGGGATTGTTGCTATTGGTGGAGGGAGTGTTATTGATACCGCGAAAGTTGCAGGTGTTGCAAAAGCTGAAAATAGCAATGTAATAGATTATTTCTTATATAGGAAAAAAACAACAAAAACATTTCCACTTTTTGTTGTGAATCTTACTCATGGCACAGGTACAGAGGTAGATAGGTACTCAGTGCTTACTGAACCAGAAACCAAAAAAAAGAGAGGGTTCGTTACTATGTATCCTACTATAAGTGTAGATAACCCCGAATACCTTATTTCATTGCCAAAGGATCAAACCATTTTTACTAGCCTTGATGCTTTTTATCATTCATATGAATCTTCAACTAAGATCAGCTCATCGCCATATGTAGACGCACATTCAAATGCAGCTGTTTCTACTATACAAAAGTGGCTTCCTAAAACATTAGAAGGATTATCCAATAAAGATAATCGATACTGGCTTTTATATGCATCCATGATGGCAGGAATTGCAATAGACCTTGCTGGTACACATATAATACACCTCATAGAACATGCTATAAGTGGCACCAATCCTAATGTGCCGCATGGTGCAGGATTAGCGATGGTAGGGCCTAGGGCAGTGTACTATGTACATAAATTCATCCCTGAAAAATCAGCAGCTATTCTTTCTATATTAGATCCTAGCATAAAGCCAGTAAAAGAGGATGCAGAAAAAGCGGAAAAAGCTTTGAAAAAATTTCAGGAAAATATTGGTTTTAATCAAACGTTAGGGGATTATGGCATAGGAAAAGGGGATGTAGAGAATATAGTAAAGATGGCAGTGGAAGGGATTCGACTTCAGGGTAAAGGGATACCCCTTTTAAAAGAGGAGGAGATAAAAGATATTGTTTTATCCGCATTATAAAAATCATAAAACCATATAATAATACTTTATTTTTGTAGTGGCTACTGTGTTAATTATCCCTAACTTTACAAAAATTAGATAATATTTTCCTTTTTTTACTTATTTCAGTAGAAAAGTTTATTAACTTGTATGTATTATCTAATTAGATAATTATGACTTATCCCGATTGGGTCTTGAAATACAAGACAAAAGGTACGCATATCCGTGCTAATAACAACAATTACTACCTTTACAAGGTACATAGCATATGGAACAAACAAAAGAAAAGATCACAACTCATTACTGATAAGTACCTTGGCAAAATAACTCCTGAGGGAATAATTCCCCCTAAACATGAAAGGGTTATTGAAGAACTTGAGCATATTACGGTTAAGGAGTATGGTGCTTCTAGGTTCATCCATATTATAGGTGAAGATATCCTTGAAAACCTTAAAAAAATATTCCCTAATGGAGAACTTATATTTACAATGGCTGCAATAAGGTTCCTTCACAATTCATCATTGAAAAATATGCAGCTGTTCTATGATACTTCATATTTTTCAGATGTGTTTGATATAGACCTATCGCCCAGAATGCTAGGGGATATTCTACGTAGCATAGGGATGGATAGGTCTAGAATCGTTAGTTTTTTAAAATCTTATCTCTTAAACGCAGAATATGTGGCAATAGACCTAACCCACATATTCTCATTATCTGAGAATGTTATATCAAGTATGATAGGTCATAATTCAAAGAATGAATTTTCACCTCAGATCCAACTGTTGTATTTATTTGACATAATTAACAACGAACCCTCATACTATAGAATGATGGTAGGATCAGTAACAAGTGTATCCTCAATAAAAGTCACCTTAGAAGAGAGTGGAATTAAAAATATTGTATTGGTAGGGGACAAAGGTTTCTATTCTGAGGAGAATGTAAAAGAAATGGAAGAAAATAACCTACATTACATTCTTCCATTGAAAAGGAATCTATCATTTATAGATTACAACTATGATAGAAGGAACATGAAATTTTTCTTTTTTGAAGGCCGCCAAATATGGTATTACGAAAAGGATCAATCCCCAAGGAGAATAATATTGTTTTTAGATGAGCATCTAAAAGTGGAAGAAGAGAAAGATTATCTGAGGAATATTAAAGAGGATGAGATGGAACAATTTTATACAAAGTATAAAGAGATGGGGACAATAACAGTAATAACGGATCTAAAAGAGAGGGGAGAAAAGATATATGAGTATTTAAAAGCAAGAGTAAATATAGAGCAACTATTTGACACGTTCAAAAACATCTTAGAAGCAGACAGGACATATATGAGGGATGATTATGAGCTAGAAGGATGGATGTTAGTGAATTTTGTAACAATGCTACTTTATTACAGGATATACAACACATTAAGAGGTAGGGAAATGCTGAATAATTATTCACCAAAGGATATACTGATACACCTTTCAAGAATCCAAGAAATAAAGATAGGTGAAAAATGGCTCAAGACGGAGATACCAAAAAAAACGAGGAAAATAATTGAAAAACTAAAGATGCCTATTATCTAAAATTGAAAAGTTACGGTTTTATATATCTTATTATTCATATATAAACCTCTTTACAATCCTATTTGTTTAATGCTATATAAAAGTTGCCATTTATTTAATAGAGGTAAAATACTTATATATAAATAATTAACATATTTATATTTATTTTATAAATTCATTTTTGTACTGGATATAACAGTATAGGTAGTGGTAATTAATATCCATAACCCTATATCTTTTAGGTAATGGATTCTTTTTTAACTTACATTACAGAGGCAATGAAAAATGTGATTAGATTTATTATTTATGCTCTAACAAAATAGATAATTGCATTAAATGGTTCTATAAATTTTTAAATATTTAAAATAGATAGCATGGTTTGTGAAAATATGAAAGTCAAAGTGGTTATCAATGGTTTTGGCATTATTGGAAAAAGGGTTGCAGATGCTGTTAAAAAACAGTCAGATATGGAACTTATAGGGGTAGTAAAGGCACATCAGTCATATAGTGCTAACATTGCAAATGAATTGGGGTATCCACTATATATTGCAAGTTCAACCAATAAAGAGGATTTTTTGAAGGCTGGTTCAAAGATTGAAGGTACATTAGATGATGCATTACAAATGGCAGATGTGGTTGTAGATGCTACACCGGATAAGGTAGGTAAGGCCAATGCAGAGATTTATAAAAAGTATAAAAATTTGAAAGCAATATGGCAAGGTGGGGAAAAAGCAGATATTGCAGAAGTTTCATTCAACGCCATGGCCAACTATGAAAAGGCCCTGGGGAAAAAATATGTGCGGGTTGTATCATGCAATACAACTGCACTGTGTAGGAGCATAGCAAGCATTAAAGAACATTACAATATTAAAGAAGTTAATGCGGTTATAGTAAGAAGGGCTGCAGATCCATCAGAAACCACTAAAGGGCCTATAAATTCTCTTGAACCTGCATTGCATATACCCTCCCATCATGGGCCTGATGTACGCAGTGTGCTCCCAGATGTGAACATTCAAACCATGGCAGTAAAAGCCCCAACAACTCTTATGCACATTCATTCTATAATCATGAAAATCAATGAAAATGCTAGTGTAGAAGAAATTTTGAAAATATTTGAAAATGCCCCAAGAATACGTATATTTAAAGAAAATGATAAAATTACAGGAACTGCTGAGCTTATAGAATATGCCCGTGACCTAGGGAGGACAAGAGGTGACTTGATGGAGAACGCTGTTTGGAAAGAGGGGTTGAATGTAGTGGATAAAACCATTTATTATTACCAAGCGGTTCATCAGGAATCCATTGTTGTCCCTGAAAACATAGATGCCATCCATGCAATGTTTGAAATGTTTAAAGACAAAAACAGTTCTATAAAGTCAACAGACAACACACTAGGCATTTCAAAGAACTAGGATCTTCTAAATATTTCTTTAATATTTATTTCACCATTCTTCATAAAAACTACTTCTATACCCATCATAAACCTTCTAAATGCATAGCTTGGATAATACCATATCACGCTTGTTTCTTGCCCATTACTTTTCACTATATATGGGAATAAGCTAGGTTCAAACATGCCCTTTTCTTTTAGCAATTTATAGGATTTGTAAATGGCTTTGTATAAAGGGGAATAGTTGGTAGATTTTATATTCAACTTTTTTAATATGGATTTCTTACCCCTTAACAAATCGAAATTAAAAAGGGTTGAAGTATAACCTTCATCTATGCTTTCGTGCTTTACTATGAGCCATTTGAATGGGCTCATTGTGGGTTCTACATACAAATCATTCCCCTTTTTGATGTATGCTAGGATTGTCACCCTTAACACATAATTGCCCAATATAATTATGTATAGGATAGATAACATAAAGTAAAAGTAGGTTATGCTTACGTTGTAAATCCTAAATAAAACCAACATTACAGTAAAGGCATAAGAAATTCCTAATATGTAAAAATTGACTGCCCTTTCAACATTTAATGAAATTTCCATGCCTGAAAAAGGCCAGAATGGTTTTACTGAAAAATCAGTTAATCCATCCATTATTAAGTGGGATGTCCCACCAACAAGCAATAACAGGTAATCAATCAGAAAATTGTTCCAATGTGGCATGTAAACAAGATATAATGCCACGAATGGATAAAATAAAGCCATAAAAAGGTAGCTATGCATAAATCCATGATGCTTGAACAATGGGCTAATTTTCCTTAAGGGAATTAAAAAGATATCAAAATCAGGAATGGCAGCACCTAGAATACCTGTTGCTAACATTAAATCAGTCCTTACACCTATGGCGTATAATATAAGGTATGCCATGACAAGATGTGAAAGAAAATCCATATCATTTAAATTGCATTCTATTATATAATGTTTTAATGCATATTATGCCATAACAAATTATAAGTAGAATTATTTTGTTAGTATTGAGCGTTATGAATATCGATGATTTGATTGCATATGCAAAGAGAAGGGGATTATTCTGGAATTCGTCAGAAATTTATGGAGGAATTTCAGGGGCATATGATTATGGCCATATAGGAACATTGATAAAAAGGAATTTTGAAAAAGAGTGGCTAAATTTTTTTTTGAATTTATCTGATAATTTTTATCAAATAGACCCAGCTGTTATGATGCCAGAAAAAGTTTTGGTATCTTCTGGGCATAAGGCGCATTTCAACGATCTTGTGGTAATTTGCGAAAAATGCAAAACACCATATAGGGCAGATGTTTTGCTTTCTGATGTAGGCATTGAAATAAATGAAGGTGCTGTTTCAGAAGAGGTGGATACTACAATTAATGAAAAAAAAATACGTTGCCCAAAGTGCAATGGAAAATTGTCTAATGCCAAACCATTTAACCTGATGTTTGATTTAAAATTAGGTCCATCGGGTGAAGAGATTGGATACCTCAGGCCAGAAACAGCGCAAGGAGCATACTTGAATTTTTACAGGGAATTTAATATACTTCGAAAGGAACTTCCACTGGGGCTTGCTATAATAGGTAAAGCGTATAGGAATGAAATTGCCCCTAGGCAGGGCCTTTACAGGCTAAGGGAACTTTTGCAAGCAGAACTTCAAATATTTTTTGATCCACAAAATCCAAATGAGGTAATAAACAAATCAATAAGTGGTGAGATTTGGGAATCTAGAAAAATAAACGTCGTTTACGCAAATAATGAATCTAAAATTATTACCATAAAAGATTTTATTGATTCTGGCATACCGTCATTTTATGCTTTTTACTTATCTATGGTGGATATATTTTATAGGGAGGTTTTAAAATATCCTTTGGAAAAGCTTAGATATCATGAAAAAGGTGAAAAAGACCGTGCTTTTTACAATAAAATCCATTTTGACATTGAGTTGAATATTGAAAGTTTTAACGGGTTTAGAGAAGTAGGGGGAATACATTACCGTACAGATTATGACCTTACTAACCATTCTAAGGGGTCTATGCAGGACCTGTCAGTTCCTTTTATGGATAAAAAGTTTATACCCCACGTCCTTGAACTAAGCTTTGGTGTGGATAGAAATATTTGGGCACTAATAGATATTTTTTTTAATAAAGAAGGGGATAGGAACGTACTTCATTTGCCAGAATATATTGCACCTATGCTAGCAGGCATATTTCCATTGCAGAAAGATCTAGCTATAAAGGCATATGAAATTTATAATTCGCTGAGAAGAAGGTTTGCCCTTTTTTATGATCAATCAGGGTCCATTGGAAAGAGGTATGCAAGGGCAGATGAAATAGGCATTCCTTACTGCATTACAATTGATTACGATACGTTGAATAAGGAATCCCCTAACTTTGATACAGTTACAATTAGGGAGAGAGATACAAAAAATCAAGAAAGAATTAAAATAACTGAACTTGAATATTTTTTGATGAAACATAGCATTTATAAAATAGAAGGCAATTTTTATGATGGAAGTATGGGTAGAAAAATATAGGCCAAAAACACTTTCAGAGGTTGTAGGCAATAAAGAGATAGTAGAAAAGTTGCAGAGTTATGCAAAAATTAAGAATATGCCGCATCTTATTTTTGCAGGACCACCAGGAGTAGGAAAAACCACTTGTGCCCTTGCCCTTGTAAAAGATCTGTATGGAAATGATTGGGGCTTAAACTTTATGGAGTTGAATGCCTCTGATGAAAGGGGGATAGACGTAGTTAGGAAGAAAATTAAAGATTTTGCACGTACAAGTGTTATACATGGGTTCAAAATTTTGTTTTTGGATGAGGCGGATGCACTTACTTCAGATGCACAGTCAGCATTGCGCAGGACAATGGAAAAGTATAGCAACAACTGCAGGTTTATATTATCTTGCAATTATTCCTCTAAAATCATTGAAGCGATACAATCCCGTTGTGCAGTATTCAGGTTCAATTCTATTGATGAAGGGGAACTTATAGCGCATTTGAAGGATATTGCTAAAAAAGAGGGTAAACATGTCACCGAAGATGCATACAAAGACATTGCTAAAATATCAGAAGGGGACATGAGAAAAGCTATAAATATATTGCAGATGGCAACCTCAGTATCAAAGGAAGTAACAAGGGATGATGTTTATAAGGTTACTGGAAGTGCACACCCTTCAGATGTTAAAGATATGATATTAAAAGCGATAAAAGGGGATTTTATTGAATCTAGAAAGATATTAGATGATATTATTGCAAAGCAAGGAGTAAGTGGGGATGAAGTTTTGAGAGCCATACATACCACTATATTGGATATGCCTGAAATAAATGAACAAATATTATTGAAAATAATTGATAAAATAGGAGAAATTGATTTTAGGATCGTTGAAGGTTCAAGTGATAGAATCCAACTCGAAGCTTTGCTTGCATATTTAGCTATTGCAAAAGAGGATAAGATATGATTTTATGTGATCGGGATATTTTGAATGAAATTAAAAAAGGGAATATTGTTATAGACCCTTTTGATGAATCTAAACTTACTCCTAATGGATATGACCTTTCTATAGGAGAAATAATGGTTTCTGGAAGCACTTATGAAAAGTATAAATTAAAAAAAGGTGATTTTTTTATTATATCCACATTGGAGCATGTTTATTTTGGGTCTAATTTTGCGGGGCATATGTATATAAAAAGCAGGTGGTCTAGGAAAGGTATTTTTTATTCTTTTGGATATATAGATAACGGCTTTAATGGAAACTTAACACTTTCATTTTATTCTGCTATAAGCGATGTTGAGATAGCCCATGGCATGGCTTTTGTACAGCTTGTAATAGATGAACTATCAGATTTTCCTGAAAAAAATTATAAAATAAGGTCTGGAAATTTTCAAAATAGTAAAGGTATTATGGTAGAGCCACAGAAATAATGGTTGTGCTTGCTGGAGAACTTGCTACAGCCAAACCTGTTTTAAGGCTTCTTCTTTTGAGTTCTTTAAGCAGGGATATTACTGTTCTTAAGCTCGAGGCACCTATAGGAGCTCCTATGGAAGTAGTACCACCATTTACGTTCAATTTATCTTTAGATATTGATAACTCTTTGGATAATACAATCCCTGCTACAGAATAAAGCTCATTGTATTCAATTAAATCATAAGTATCAATTGATATTGAGTTTGTTTCTAAAAAGGATTTCACTGCACTTACAGGGGATTCAAGAAAATTTTCAGGCTTATTTCCACTAACCATTACGTTGCCTATGTACCCAATAACAGGCAAGTTATTTTCTTGCACAAATCGCTCAGAAGCCATCATTATAGCGGCAGCTCCATCAGCAATTTTGAAAGAATTTCCAGCTGTGATTTTACCATCTTCTTTAAACAAAGGGGGCATTCTAGTCAACTTTTCTGGTTGTAAATCTTGGTCTATACATTCATCTTCTACAAAATCTTTTTTGTTATTGAATTCTTTTTTAACTGGTACAATTTCATCTGAAATTTTAGGTTTTGCATCCAATGCCCTTTTATTGTTTTCATATGCATATAAATCAAGGTCACTTTTGCTTAGATTGTATTTTTGTGCAAGGTTTTCCGCAAACATACCGATGTGTTGGTTGTAAAAGAATTCCCATAAACCATCGTAAACCATTGTATCAATGGCACTTACATTACCGAATTTAGCACCAAACCTCATTGTAGGCAAAATATAAGGGGACATGCTCATGGACTCTGCCCCTACTACGATTATGGAATTTCTTAATTCTGCCTTTATTTCATTATACGCTATAATCGTACCCATCATACCTGATGTAAAGGACTGATTGATTTCATATGCATTTACTTCATTCTTCAATCCAGCATAAACAGCTGCTTGTTTAGCAGGATTTTGAGATTGCCCAGATGTTAGAGAACTTGCCAATATCAATTCCTCTATTTTTTCTGCCTGAAGGTTTGTAGTTTCCAATAAATTTTTTATAGTAATTGAAGCTAACAAGGGAGACCTAACCTCTTTTAATGTTCCGCCAAGCCTTCCGAATGGTGTCCTTTTTCCTTCTATAACAGCTACCCTTGCCATATATATCACCCTGAAGTTCTTGGCGCTAGAAGATATTTTACAGTGCCATTACCATCTGCAAATGAAAAATCTATTTGTAGTGGATAATCATTCGAAAAAGACATTGTGATAAAGTCACTTGTGTTTATTGCTTTGACCATATTAGAGAAGTAGTCAATCGGGTATGTGCTTTTTATTGTATCTGGTGCTTCTATAGCTTTGAGGTCTTCTTTGCCAATCTTCAAACTAACTTTATCAGAGGAGTCACCTTCAGACTCGAGAAGCAAGCCAGTAGAATCAACAATTAGAGATATTTGCTCAGAAATTGATTCACTCCCTTTTATTGCTTGCTTTATATCTTCAGTTTTTACAATTACTTTACCCTGCATAGTCAGCGATGGCAATTTTGCATCAGATATGCTTTCAGGATCTAACAAACCCATCTCCCTTTTTAGGTTGCCTAAAATAATTGAGATATAATTTTTTTTGCCATCATATTCTAGCTTTACTATATCCCCACTTTTAGTGAGTTTTATTACGTCATTAAGTTTTTTTAATGATAACCCTATTTGGCATTCGGTTGCTTTGTAAACCTCAAAAACAGAACTACTCAACGATAGGTCTACCATAGCAATATGGGACGGATCAATTGCTTTAGCCTTAATACCATCTGGAGAAATCAACAACTTTACTTCTTCTACTACAGAATACAGAACATCTGAAAATTCCTTTAAAATATCTGATTTTATTGCTGCTTCTAACATTTAAAATCCCTCTCTTAAAACCAAATAATTGATATGTTGCCGTTATAAAATCTTTTGCTTGTATTCTATTAAATAATACTATTAAATAATAATTTTATTTCCTCTCATGAAATTTGAAGGTTTTTTAGGTCATTTTCTAGTCGGTTAGATTTTTTTTCTAATTTAATTTCTTTGCACAATTTTATGGCTTCGATATAATACTTCTTTGCTTCTTCTATACGTTTCATCTTTATGAGCAATTTAGCGTACTGTTCATATGCACTTGATTGCCCCTCTTTGTTTGGCATTCCATTATACATGTTTATTGCTTTTTGTATTATTTCTTCTGCTTTTTCATATTCACCTTTATATTCGTAATATAAACTTTCGCTTTCCATAATTGATATTTCATCAGTAATGCTTAGCTCTACATTCTTTTCTTTGCTATTTTTTGCATCTTCTATGTATTGCCATGCTTTATCCATTTCCCCTATTTTAATATATAAATCAGCAAGGCTTGTGCATTCAGAGGGGTACAAATAATAAATTTCATGTTTTATAAGTGTATCATAAGATAAATGAAGGTAATACTTGCCTTTTTCATATTCTTTTCTCTCTACATACAGGTTTCCAAGATTCATGTAAGAAAGAGTGAGTGAGTAATTGGCATTGAGTTTTTTAGCAACTTCTATATTTTCTAGTATCATTTTTTCTGCTTTATCGTATTCTTCTGCATCTACATATATGGCAGATATATTGTTGTTGGCAGTTAATATACCTTCTATATTAGATATTCTCTCTGCAATGGCTTTATACCTAAGATAATATTCCATTGATTTATCGTAATTGCTTTTAATGTTTTCTACAATGCCTAGATTATTCAACGTATGCCCCAAAACTTCTAGTAATCCCAGCTTCTCCCTAATTCTTAAGGCTTTGTTAAGATATTCTTCTGCCTTTTTAAAGTCGTTTTGGTAGTAGTATACAGTTCCCATTCTATGGTATGAATGGGCCATGTCCCCTTCGTTTTTATGAACCTCTGCCATCTTAAGAGCTTTGTTGTAATACTCCATTGCCTTTTTATTAGCACCTTTCATTTCGTATATATGGCCAATGTAGTTGTGGATTAAGGCCTCGTATTTATCTATGTTGTGCATATTGCCTATTTTCAGTGCATTTGAGTATTCTTCATTTGCTTTTTCATATTCGCTTTCCTCAAAGTAGGCATGCCCAATTTTTATGTGGATAAGTATTGCACCTTCATAATAATCAATGTTATTTGCGATTTTCAGCCCGTTTTGGTAATAATTTATGCCTTCTTCCATGTTCCCTTTGCTTATCTCACAATCCCCCAGGTTAATATATGTCTCAGTAACCAATTTATTTTCCTCGTTGTTCCACTCCTTATTTTTATTATAATTTTTTAGTATGATTTCCCCTACCTTTATTTCATCTTCTACGTCGTATTCTTCTTTTAGTATTCTCATTTGCTCTATTCTGTATTGTAACTCTTCGTGATATTTTTCTAATAAACCGTACAAATAGCATATCTCTTCTATTTCCTCTTTTATGCCCCTTTTGTATTTTGCCATTAACACTTTCAATGCATTATTTGCATATTCTTCTAACTGCCCTTTGCTTAATTCATTTATTACTTTGCTTGCCATTCCTTTAGAGGTTAGAACCAAATTATCTCCAGCCAACTCTTTTATTAACCCTTTTTTTGTTAAATTTTCAATAACTTCAACAATTTTAGATTCGTCTGTCTTGAGAATTTCGACCAAGGTACTGTATTTACCTTTTCCATTCATTATAGACAAAAGTTCTATTATCTTTTTTTCTTCTTTTGTATACTGCTCCTCTTTTCCAGCATTTGCTAGTTTTATTGCTTTGCCTATGTTTCCTTCACACATATTGAGCAGTTCTTCATTCCATGAAATGCCTTTTTGATTCAATATTTTAATAATTTCATCCCTGCTTAATGGTGGTATTCTAAAGACTTTTATTTTTTTTTCTTGTATTTCTTCGTTTATTTCCTTTGACAATCCTTCTTCATTGCTAGCAGTTGCGATTATATACACACCCATACCTTCAATTACCCTTGTTAAGTAAGCGATAAAATCTATAGTTCCCTTGTCCGCCTCATCAATATCATCAATGCCAATAACAAGAGGTGAATAATCTTTGGTTATCCCCTTTATTTCCTTTAACAATCCTTCTAATCCGGCATACCTGTCTTTTACATTTACATCCATGTTTATTCCACTTAGGGCCATGGGAACAACCGATATCCCACCGATCTTTTCCCTAAAATTTTTTATTCCTTCACGTATTGATCCGAATGCTATTCCTTTGCCTAGTTCACCACTTGTATAGATAGTATGGTAACCCTCTTTGCTTAGCTGAGATAAAACATTATAAAGTATTGTGCTTTTACCAGAACCATTTTCACCCATGCATAATACATTACAACCTTTGGATTCACTTACTATAGCACGATAAAGTTCATCTTCTATGTTCATATAAAATTACATATTAATTACACAAATAAATAGTATATTAAATAAACTTTTAATATATCTATAAATAAATTATAATGTCCATTTGTTTAAGGACTCTTCCTCTGTATAATGCAAATCCTTAGCAGGAATTACTATGCTAGCCGGCAATAGGCATTCTTTTATTTCTGTTAATTTTTTGGCTGTTGAAAAAAGGATTTTTTCGTTGCTCATACCTGCGCGCATAATAAAAACAGATTTGCATTCCTCCATATTAAAGCCCATTTTAATCGTGCTATTGATGAGTTTTTTCATTGCTATTCTTGGATCCATAAAACTCCCTTTGTCTAGATCTAGTAAAACAATTGTATGCGCATTTATTGAAAGATTATTCAGTATCGTTTTTACAACAGATTCTGGAACATATTCTTCATTGTAATAGGGGATAGAAGTTGTTTTACCGAATTTATAGGAATGCAATCCTAAAATGGAGGATATGTAATGTATTATTGACACATTATTTATAACTTTCACCTTAACATTTTTGCTTATAAGCCAGTCATATAACCAATGATGCGTTGTAGCTACGAAAGGGTCACCAGTAACAAGAAAAGATATGGATTTTTCAGGCAGATCTTTGTAAAATGATTCGTATTGCTCTTCTACCTCTTTTCTATTAATAGATACTATCTCTTTTTTTGTAATATCTTTGAGAGTGTTTACCAGGTCCTCACTTTGATAAGAGGTATATGAGTCATAGTAAATAATATCAGATTGCATTATTGCAATAAGGCCTTCTATCGTAAGTGATTCTATAGACCCTTTTAAACCTGTGCCTATAAAATAGAATATCCCTTTTTCTGGATTGGTATTCATTATCATCTTTGCAAGACTTTTTACAAATTCTTTGGCATATCCCATGCTATTATTTTCATTAACCATGTTAATATACACCTTTATAGAGGATTGTACTTTTGGATGTTTTGATTAATCTATTGCATCTATAATTAGCCTATCCTTACATCCTTATGCACTCAGTAATTGTTAGGTTATGGTTTCTGTTAACCATGTTAACATCCACCTTTGGAAGTTATCATCCCTGTGAATTCAGGGATGCTTAAACTTCGCGGGTATAACCCTATACCCTCTATCCCGTCCGCAAACGCTTCAGGAACTGCCTTCCTTATTATGTTATATGCAGCATTGAGATCTGCATGCATCAGTATTCCATCCTTGGATCTGAAAATGCCCCTTTTTATTCTTTTCCCCATGTACTCATCATGATGTTCAATGCTTTCATT
>Ga0080003_1000128_pt1 | contig 53859 bp, 48 predicted proteins | sample JossMetagenome_FD_69206 | JGI IMG/M metagenome (GOLD analysis project Ga0080003, IMG submission 69206) | Hot spring microbial communities from Joseph's Coat, Yellowstone National Park, USA - JC2_E (SPADES assembly) (version 2) | ecosystem: Environmental > Aquatic > Thermal springs > Hot (42-90C)... | reverse complement strand
GAGGGGCTCAATAATCCTCGTGGCTGGCTACCCTGGGGCAGGGAAGACCACGCTGGCCTCCCAGTTCGCCTACGCAGGCGCAACGTCGGGGGAGCCCTCCCTATACGTCAGCTTCGTGGAGCCGAGGGACGACTTCATCGATAACGCCCTCTCCTTCGGCATGGACTTCAGGCCGCTTGAGGAGAGGGGCACCTTCAAGTACTACGAGGCCCTCAGCGTCAGCGACCCAGAGGCCCTAGGCGACGTTATTGAGGACGTGCTCTCCCAGGTGGACTCCATGGGGGCGAAGAGGGTAGTGCTTGACAGCGTCACAGCTGTTGAGCAGCTCGCCAGGGACCCCCCGAGGGCCAGGGAGATCATGCACTCAGCCCTCTACCTTGGCCTCAAGAGGAGGGGGGCGACCTCCCTGCTTATAGCTGAGCTGCCGTTTGGGGCCGAGTCCTCACCCATTGGCCCTGAGGAGTTCATAGCTGACGGCGTGATAGTTCTCAAGTACAGGGTCTTCAAGAACAAGCTCGAGAGGTACGCCGAGATAAGGAAGATGAGGGGGACTAACGTAGAGTACGCCTCGCTGCCCTACGCCTTCACGACCAGGGGCGTTGAGTTCCCCCCTCCCCTGAGGCCCGAGGCGCTGCCGAGCGGCGCCAGGTACGAGAGGGCGTGCAGGCTGGGCAGGCTGACGATAACACCAGGCATGGGCACCCTAATACTCTACGACTCCTCCGTTGACCCGGTCCAGTTCTCCGCCTATTACCTGGTGGCGCCTGCCATCGCCTTAGGCCTAAGGACTCGGTACGGCTCCTACATCCACGGGGCAACCAGCTTAAGGGACGTGTTAGCAACGTGCGGCGACCTGTTGCAGGGCAAGCTAAACAACCTGATGGCTGAGAGTTTCGAGGCCTCCTCAATGACGATAGGGGAGGCTGAGCTTAGGACCTACGCGAGCGACAGGGACTTCAGGCCAGACGTGGTCGTGGTTGAGGGCATTCACCTGCTCCGCGAGTTCAACACGCTTGATGACTACACGGGACTCATATACAGGACGCTGCTGCGCAGGGCCTCCATGGGCATGATGACTTTCCACCTCTACGCCTCGCCCAGGGAGGGCGCCCGGGACGTGCCGCTCTCGACGTACTATGACAACGTCCTCTACCTCTACGTCAAGGGTGACAGGCTCGTGCTCGAGCCGCTCAGGGTCTGGGGCGAGCTGGCTCCTCCGAGGGAGCCCGTGCTCACTGGCAGCCTGGAGGCTGACTGCAGGTCAATATTAATGGGGGGTGTGGCAAGTGCTCCAGGTCCTGAGGGGTCAGCGCTGAGCTGCCTCCCGAGGAGGCCCTGAGCTCAGGCTAAACTCCTGGGCCGCCCAAGGGACCCTGGCACGGTGCAGGTCCTAGTAATAGGCGGAGCCGCGGGGATGCCAGCAGCCTCGTGGGCCAGAGGAGGTCATAGGCGGGCTGGGCGTCATAGCGGCTGCGATCATGAGGAGGATGATAGCCGATGACCTCTTCTTCGTTGAGATAGGCTACCACCCGAGCTCAGGCAGGGCCTGGGACCCCGTAGTGCTGGCCGCCAGGCAGCTCATGAGAACATAGCCTCAGTGGGATAACCCGTCACCACCGCTCAGTCACTGATGGTGTCCTCATCGGCCGCCTTAGAGTTGCCCAGGCGGCTTAAATGCTCTATACACTTGCTGTCAACCCTTGAGGCAAGCCTTGAGGCAAGCCTGTCGTTGACGTGCTTGCCGTGAGGCCTGAGGCCCCCGCTGAAGGCCATCGGTATGTGGAGGAGCTCATGGACTATGACCTTCACCTTCTCCCTTGGGGGCAGGCCGTCAAACCTCTCTGAGATGAACTCTATGAGGTAGGCTGGCTCCATGTTCAGGGCGAACCTCCAGGCCGATGGCATCAGGTATATCCTTGCTACGGCCCTTGACCTTGAGCCCCTGCTCCTCACAACGTAAAGCCTTTCGAGGTCTATGTAGCTGAGGCCCAGGCTTCCAACAACGCACTTAACCGCCTCCTCAAGGTCCCTGTCCCTCTCGAACCTCAAGGTGTGCCCTTAAGTGCTGAGGCCCTTAGAGTAAGAAGGGGGAGAGGGCTTCCAGGGCGGTGGGCAATCTTGGAGAGGGATGACCTCTCAGCCCTGCTCGCGGCCATACTGGGCGGCGTTGGGGCTATAGCCCTCTTCATGGGGGCCGTCGCGGAGGCGCTCGGCTGCGCCCTATGCAGGTACGTCATGTACGCCGGCGTCGCCATGCTCCTTATATCGGCTGCCCTCCTTGGGCTCCTCTTCATCCCCCCAAGGAGGGCAGGCGTCACCTGACAAGTATAACAGTGACAGGCGCGTGGGCCGCGACAGCAATGGCAGTTGACCCCACGTTTATGTCGCCGTTTATGCTTGTCCCCCTCGCGCCCATTATCACGGCGTCGTAGGAGCCCTCAGCTATAGTCTTGAGTATCTCGTTTGCCGCGCTCGAGGAGGACTGGCTGTACCTTGACACAACAAACCTGTACTCAGCCCTCCCCCCGACCCTGTCCTCGACCAGCTTCCTCACCACGTCAGCGCTTGAGCACTCTGAGCAGGCGTAGAGGACGGTGAGCCTAGAGCCGTACCTCATTGCAAAGTCAACTGCCAGGTCGAGGGCCTTCATGCTTGACCCCGAGCCGTCGACAGGCACCAGCAGCTCCCTGAGCCAGAAGCTTATGGTGTAGCTCGGCTCAACGCCCCTGCTCAAGCCCTGCCACCCCCTGCCAGGGCCTCCAGCGCTGGGAGGCCCTCGCCCGAGAGAAAAGCTAGGAAGGCCGCGGCGCCCGTTGATATGTGCACCTTTGCGTCGCTCGTGCCAGGCTCAAGGCCACTCATCGCAGCGACGTGGCCCCCGCCAAGTATTGCATAGCCCTTGCAATCCATGGCCGCCCTTATCATGGCCTCTGTCCCCTCCCTGAACCTCGGGTCCTCGACGACGCCCATGGGGCCCCTCAACACAACGAGCTTCGCCTCCTCCACCATTGATGAGTACGCGTCAACAGTGCCTCCCCCTACGTCCATTATTAGGCCGCTCACCCTCCCCATGGGCTCCTCCCTCACCTCCTCGCCCTCAAGCACCTTATAGTCAACAGGCACCTCTATGGGGGCGCCCATCATCAGGAGCCTCCTGGCCCTGGGCAGGAGGGCGAGGGCGCCTGACCTCTCAAGCGCCTCCATGCTGCTCGTGCTCAGCATGATACCCTTCGCCACCGTGAACAGCTCCCCCACAAGCCCCCCTGTAAGTATCCTGTCGGCCAGCCTGTTCCTCACGAGGTTCTCAATAACCTTTATGGTGTCCGCCACCCTCGCTCCCCCGAGCACGAAGACCTTGGGCGAGAGGGACCTGTCAAGCACCTTAGCAAGGGCCGCCACCTCCCTCTCCATCAGCCTGCCGGCCGCCGAGGGGAGCACAGCTGGGAAGCCGACGACGCTCGGCTCGCTCCTGTGGGCGGTCGCAAAGGCGTCGTTGACGTAGTACTGGAAGAGGGGGGAGAGGTACCTCACGAGGTATGTGTTCGCCTGCTGCCTCAGGGGGGCCTCGACGAGCTCCTCTGAGGCGAACCTGACGTTCTCAAGCATAGCAGCCTCGCCGGGCCTGAGGGACTTTATGGAGTCCCTGGCGTAGGGCCCCATGACGTCATCTATGAACTTCACCTCCTGTCCAAGGTATGCCGAGAGCACCTTGGCGTGCTGCCTGAGGCTGACGAAGTCCCTGCCCCCCGGCCTGCCCTGGTGCGACATTAGGACCACCGCGTTGTCGCGCTCCAGCAGCTCCCTTATGGTCTGCAGGTGGGCCCTTATCCTTGAGTCGTCCATCAGCATCCCGGCGTCGTTAACCGGGGAGTTAAAGTCCACCCTGACCAGCACCCTCGAGCCCCTGGCGTCAAGGTCATCGAGGGTCCTGATGCTGAGCTCTCCCAGGCGTATCAGGACTGCCCCCCAGCTGGGGCCTGCGGCTGGGAGGTAAAAGTGCCCTAGAGGAGGGCCTCTAGGTGCGCGGCCAGGGCCCCAAATAAGTCTCCCCTCGCAGCCCTCACAGGGGAAGGGTTGCAGTTCACCGCGGTGGCCTGCGACGACGGGGTCGTGAGGAAGCTGGGAGGCGGCCTCACAGCAGTGGCCTGCGTCTCCTACAGGGAGCTGTGGCCCGTCGAGGCATCCATAGGCCTCATAAGGGTCGACGGCCTTGACGCCACCTCCGTGCTCTCAGGCATGGTATCACTCATGGCCAGGCCCCCGGGCGTCATAATGCTTGACTCAATAACGATCGGGGGCTTCAACTTCGTCTCCCTGCCAGCGCTCCACAGGCTCACGGGGCTCCCCGTCGTCGTGGCCTACAGCTACATGCCGAGCCTCAGGAGGCTCGAGGTCCCTCTTAGGCAGCACTTCAGCGACGCCGAGCTCAGGCTGAGGGCCATATCACTCGTCTCAAACGCCAGGAGGGTTGAGACGGCCAGGGGGGAGCTCTACCTTGTGACGTGGGGCATAGGCCTTGATGATGCCAGGGAGCTGGTCGAGTCATACCAGGTTTTCACTCGTGTCCCTGAGCCCATAAGGGTGGCCCACAGGCTCGCCTCTGAGGCCTCCGATGTCTTAGGTTTGCAGAAGGGGGCGAGCGGCCAAGGGGAGGGCCAGTCCAAGGCGCTGTGAAGTTTTGCTAATTTATTAAAATCTATTATAAAACTTTAAAATATAAATAGAAAATAATAACAGAAATAGGTGAACGTGCGATTCAAAGTCATAAAAACTGTAAGCCAATAAATTTTATAACTTCACAAACGTAGAGCGGCCCTGGTGGACTCCTTGAGGACCAAGAGGGCCCTGGCCCTCGTCCTTGTCATCATTGTCTCAGCCTCGCTGCTCGCGGGGCTGTTCTACCTGACGCCTGGCATGCTCTACTGGGGGGATGTAATAATAAGGGCTTACGCTGTAGGAAACAACCGCAAGTTGATCTGGCTCACCAACGCCTCCTTCTCGGTGTGGGCCTGGGCGCCGACCCCCAACGGGACGGAGTTCATGCCTATCTACAATGGGACAGGGTTCCAGGCGGTAATAGGCCTGGGCAGGTTAGTCAGCTGGGCCGAGGACTGGGTACATGCTTATGGCAGGGTCGCCATAAGCGCCTTTAAGCCCTCGATAATAATTTGGGTCTCATACTACATACCTTTGCCGAACGGCAGCGTCGAGCTTGTGGCTCAGCCCTTCTACAGGCCCCTTAACCTCAGCTTCCCGCTGAGCGGCGGCTGGGGCGTGGTAGTAAACGCTGTGATGGGCCGCCCCTTCAGGACCATCGTGAAGGCCAGCGGAGCGGCCGCGAGGGGCTCAGGTGAGGCGTCGACCCCCTCACCCCCGTTCTACGTGGCGCCTCACGTAATTGCGTGGTACCCCAACAACAAGGGCATGGCACCCATAAGCTTCGCTGTGGCCTTAACGCAACCCAATTCTCTCGTTTCTTCTAATGAAGGCTTAGCAGATGTGAATATAGTACCATTCGGATTCCCTGCCGTCGTGGACTCCGTCACGTTGTCTGGTAGCGAGTTCGAGGCCGCTCTAAGAGACGCTGAGTCGGGGAACCTGCTACAGGCCGTCAGCACGCTTTCCCCAGTGATGGGGGCCGCGCTCAACTTCACGATCCTCATAAGCAACACCGCAGCAGCGGCCGAAATCCCATCGACCGATGACGACATAAGCCAGCTCTACATGGTTGGCCAGGGCGCGCTGGTCAACTGGACGGAGCAGAGCGCTTCCGGCAGGCCAGTAACCTGGTACCTCAGCCTCCAGCTGACGGAGGCTAAGCTCGCGAAGGTCGAGCACTACACGACCATTGCGCTCTATGGCTGGATGGGCTACGACTGGTGCGTCAACCTGAGCGAGTGGGCCCATGAGCAGCAGGTCCTCATGCAGGACCAGCGCTACTCCTTTGGGACCGGCATGAACTCCACGTGCCCGCCCCCCAACACGCCGGCGCCAGTCATATGGGAGGACTACGCCACTAACCTGACGTATTACACTACGGTGAAGCCTGGCGGTAACTTCATAGAGCTCTCTTATGAGCTCTCACACGGCGTTAACGGGACCATCATAAGCCCTATGGGCGCGGGCGTCGACCTTGGCTCAGCCATAGCGTCAGTGATGGAGGGCAATGATTTCGGCCAGCCAGGGGCAACCGCCTTCGCGGACCTAATAGCGGGGGTCCTCGACCCCTTCCAGTACCTGGTGTTTAGCACTATTATGGTGTTCAACAGCTTCCCCCCGCCGTATTACGTTAACGTATACTTCAATGGCCTGACCCCCGTGTACTATAACGCCAGCGGCTACGGCTTCACCCTGCCCGGGAAGCTGGTGCTTATAAATCTGACCTCCTCGCACTGAAGGCTAAGGGGCGCTAGGCGCCCTAGTAAAGGCCTTTTTCTTTAACTTTTTGGCGTGAACCTCTAAACCTAGTGACAAAGGTGAAAGGCAAGCCTCGCCCTTTAGGGCGGGGAGGAGGCCAGCTCTTACGCCCGCCCAAGGGCATGATATCCCTGTGAGACAAGGCCATTACGTTGAAGCTCTCCGCTAGATATCGATCTCGAGGAGGCCCTCAGGGCTCACCCTCACGCCGTACCTCTTAAGCGGGGGCTGCAGCTCCCTGTTAAACTCGCACCGCCTCTCAGGCATGACTATTGGCTGTGAAACCATGTCGCCGGTCAGCACGTCGAACTTAGCCTTATGGAGCGGGCAGACGGCAATGTGCCCGTCCTCAACGTCGCTGAGCACGCCGCAGCCCATGTGAGGGCACCTGGCGTCCATGGCGTAGAAGTTGCCGTTATGCTTGACTATGAGTATTGGGGTGTTATCTACCATAATGACGGCGTGGTCCCTTGTGTCAAAGATTTTAGCCAGGACGGACACCTTACGAAATACCATACATAGATCGCCTAGCTATTGCTAGCAAATCAACTAGTTAATAAAACTTATACATGGATTGCATGGGGCTCAGCGGCCGCGGGCCTCAGGGGCTGCGCTCATTTGTAGGAGCAGGCGGCGACCCTTGGCATTGATGCCCTGCGCCTCGTGGCGTCGCCTGACCTCAGGGGCTCCCTCAGGTGATTTTGAGGCTCAGTACTCGCTGAGGGTGCCGTCCCTCCTGGCCCTGTTGAAGCCGTAGGTGTAAACCGCGACCCCCAGGGGGAGCAGGACTAAGTCGTAGATGAGGAGCACAACGACATACCAGAGGACGCCGCCCAGGCCAACGCCGTCCAGGAGGGCCAGCCTGAGGCCCTGCAGGGCGGGCGTCAGCGGCACGGCATAACTTATGTACCTCAGCCAGGTCGGGAGCACCGAGACGGGGAACACCGTGCCGGCTATCAACGTGGTCACAGTTGAGAAGAAGAAGGCCACTGGGTTCCCCTGCTTGGTTATCATAACTATGCCGCCCGCCACCATTGATATCCCAACGGTGGCTATGAGCAGCTCAGCCACCATTATGACTGCAGCTGGCAGCCCTGACGCCAGGTACCTGACCCCGAGGCCGTAGCCTACGGCCAGGGTCACCGCCATGCTTATCGAGTTCATTATGAAGCCCCACAGCGTTGAGTATATCAGCATGCCGAGGACCCCGCTCTGGGTCATAAGGTAGTGCTCTATGGTGCCCATGAGCTGCTCGTTCCTCATCCTTCCGCTTATAGTTGTTATAACTGACGAGACGTAGCCCTGGAACGCCAGGCCTATTACCACGAAGGGCGTGTAGTCCTGGGGCCTCATACTGAAGGCCCCGCTCACTATCCTTGCACCCAGCGCCGTCCCAGTGAAATAGTAGGTGAACACTGGAAGGACCCAGCTGAGGACGTTAAGGGCTATCTGCGTCCTGTAGGTGCTCCAGACCCTGAAGCCCCTGAGGTAGACATAGGCGTAGAGCCTCGCGGCCACTATGCTAAGCCTCCTCGCCACGCTCAAGCCATGCCACCCCTCCAGGCCCGGGCGCCCCTGGCCCTCGCCCTGTAGTCTATCTCCATCATTTCCTCGCCGACAAGGGCAGCGTAGACGTCCTCAAGCGTCGGCTCGTCCTCCCTGTAGTACTCCGCCCTCCCGTCCAGCTTGTCGGCCATGCTGCTCGGCACCCTGAGCACGGCCCTGTTACCCCTGACGAACGCCATGAACCTCCTGAGGTCCCTGGGGACGGCGTCATAAGGAAGTGAGACCTCCACCACCTTGCCCACCGCTGCCTTCAGCTCGGCCGGCGTGCCCTCAGCTATAATCTTGCCGTACTTTATCACGTATATGTAGTCGGCCAGGCCCTCCACCTCGCCCATGTAGTGGCTGGTCATGAGCACCGCCTTGTCCCTCGAGAGCGACTTCACGAGGCCCCTGAGCTCCCTGGCCGAGACGGGGTCAAGGCCCAGGGTTGGCTCGTCAAGCAGGAGCACTGGAGGGTCGTGAATTAGCGCCCTGGCGAGGGCCAGCCTCCTCTGCATGCCAAGGCTGTACTTCATGTACTGAACGCCTGCCCACCCGCTAAGGCCCACCAGCTCCAGCACCTCCCTAGCCCTCTGCTTTGCCTCGCCCAGGCCCATGTTATAGAGGCTCGCGAAGAATAGCAGGTTCTCGTAGCCCGTCAGCCTGTAGTAGAAGAGCCTCTCGCCCGTCAGCACCAGGCCCAGGCTCCCCCTGACCTCCTTTACCTCCCTTGTGACGTCGTGCCCCATGACGTAGGCCCTCCCCGACGTGGGCAGCAGCAGCGTCGAGAGTATCTTTATCAGCGTCGTCTTGCCTGACCCGTTTGGCCCCACAAGGGCCACCACGGAGCTCCTTGGAACCCTGACGCTAACCCCGTCCAGCGCCCTGACCTCTGCAGATTTCACCCTGAAGGTCCGCGTCAGGCTCTGGGTCTCCACGGCCTCCGTGGCACTCCACTCTCTCAGTGATATATCGAAAAGCTCCAGCCAAATAAGTTCAGCTGCTGCAGAGGAGCAGGAGCCTCGAGGCAACCCTCATGGCCCTGAAGTCGCCCCTCGGCATAACCCCTCTCCTCCTCATGGACTCCACGAGCCTCCCCAGCTGCTCCGCCGTGACCCCCAGCAGCTTAGCCGCCGAGCTGAAGTCCTCCGCTGACGCTATGGCCCTCACGGCCCTGAGATCCTCCTCGCCCAGGCTCCCGCAGAAGGAGAGGGGCAGCGTCACCCTCTCCAGGGCCTCCTCCACGGCGTCAACTATAAGCTCCCTCAGCTCGTCGGGCTGAACGAAGAGCTGGTCATCGAGTATTATCACTTCAATCCCTAGCCTTGAGGCCACGGCCCTGGCGGCCTCGTCAGAGTAGCCCCTGGCCACTATGGCCGGCCTCATGCCTGTCAGCACGGAGTTCACATAGGCCTGCCTCATGGAGGACACGTCCGCCAGGCCTGCCTTGACCTCAACCGCATAGACTATGTTGTTCTTCTCAGCGACTATGTCTATATCTGAGACCTCGACGCCGTCTACAACCACCTTCCTGTGGAACTCCAGTACCCTGAAGCCCATCGACTCCAGGTGGGAGGCCGCTACGGACTCGCTGGCCCTGAGCACCCGCTCACCAGGCGCCCTGTGGAGGCCAAGGTAAATATTGTAAAGGATAAATCTGAAACACCTAGGTTGTCCAAGTCCTGGGGCTTAGTCGCCGGCCCCGCAAAGTTCGAAAAAGAGAAAAGATAAAAAACGTCAGCCCCTAACTAAGCGTCGGTGCAGGCTTTTGTCTGGACCCATAAGGGCCGACGCCGCATTCATAGGCGGAGGTCCAGCCTCGCTCTTTGGCGCCCTCGAGCTCGCCAGGGCGGGCCTCAAGGTAGTCATAGTAGAGGACAGGGAGAACCTGGGCGGCACCTGCCTCAACGCTGGCTGCGTGCCATCGAAGGCGCTTAGGGAGTGGGCTATAAGGGTTGACGACGCCGTCTCCCTGGGGGCCAGGGTTGACCCCGATGAGGCCTGGAGGAGGGCGGTCAACGCCACGGAGAGGGTCCAGTCCCAGTTGTTCTCCCAGCTCAGGTGGCTCGTTGGGCAGCTTAGCGAGAACCTGACCCTGCTCAGGGGCTGGGCCACGATAACAGGGGACAGGTCGCTCAGGGTCAGCCTTAAGGACGGCGGGGAGGCTGAGGTGAGCTTCAGGTACCTTCACATAGGGGCCGGCTCAGTCGACTTCATCCCCGAGATCCCGGGCAGGGAGCTGTGCATGACGAGCGAGGACCTCTACGCCTACTCAAGGACTCCCAGGGATCTGCCTGACTCCATGGTGATAGTGGGCGGGGGCTACATAGGCGTTGAGATGGCTGAGATACTCTCAAGGTTCGGGGTTAAGGTAACGTTGGTTGAGAGCGCTGACAGGCTGCTGCCCAACATGCCTGTAGACATCTCGAGGGCCGCGCTCAGCCTTCTGCAGAGGAGGGGCGTTGACGTGAGGCTTGGCTACAGGGCGTCCGCCGTGGAGGTCAGAGGCGACGCTAAGGTCCTGAGGGCGGTTGCAAGGGACGGCTCCGCCGTGGAGGTCAGAGGCGACGAGGTCCTGATGGCAGTCGACAGGAGGCCCAGGCTGAGCGGCTACGGCCTGGAGGCGCTGGGCCTCGAGCTGGAAGGCGGCGTAAGGGTTAGCGAGGGCATGAGGACAAGCGTCCCCAACGTCTTCGCGGCAGGTGACGTCACCGGGAGACTTATGCTGGAGCACGCGGCCGCGAAGGGAGGCCTGGTCGCTGCAAGGAACATGCTCCTCGGCAGGGACCTCTACAGGATGAGCTACGTAGACGTACCCCAGGTAGTCTACACCGTGCCCGAGATGGGGGTTGTGGGGTACACGGAGGAGCAGCTCAAGTCCATGGGGGTTAAGTTCGACGTCATAAGGTACGGCCTGCAGGCGGAGGCCTACAGCCTCACGGTTGGGGGCCAGGAGGGGTGGGTCAAGCTGTTGGTTGACGAGTCCGGCAGGGTGATGGGAGCGCAGGCCTTCGCGCCGGACGCCTCCTCCATACTCACGGCCTTCGCCATGGCCATGAACTCAGGCCTTGACTCTGAGGGGCTCTACTGGCTTGCCGTGCCCCACCCGTCGCCCATGGAGCCGATAACAGATGCCTTCAGGCAGGCTTAAACAGGAGCGGCTGGCGCCGCGGCCGGGATTTGAACCCGGGTCACGGGCTTGACAGGCCCGCATACTATGCCGGGCTGTACTACCGCGGCGTGCCATCGCATATAACCATGCTGGGGGCTATTAATTTTTTTGTGCCTCATTGCCGCCTGGCCTACCTAGCTCCTAGGGTTACAGGCACGGCCTGGCCAAAGGCGAGCCCCGGGGCCGTTGCACCCATGGCGCCAGCCGCGGCTAAGCAAAGAGAGATAACTTAAACGCCGAGCCCGCGAGAAGGGATGGGCGCTGGGAGGCTCAATGAAGCTCAGCGGCTGCACCACGGTCAGAGGCCCAGCTATGATAGCTGTGAGGGACGGGGGCCTGAAGCTCATGGGAGGGCCAGTCACGGCAGGCTCATCAATAACCGTGCCCGTCGGCAGGGCTGTGATAGCTGAGGGCGATGGCGAGGTTGAGATAAGCGGCGGCCAGCTTGGGCAGTGCGACCCCGAGGGACTCAAGGCCCTTGAGTCCCTCATAGATGAGCTCAGGGGCGCCAGGAGGGTGGTCCTCGTGGGGCCAACCGACAGCGGCAAGAGCACGCTGGCGGCGTACCTCTACAACTCAGGCGCTGTGAACTCAATAATATCAACCGACGTCGGCCAGAACGAGGTCTACTGCCCCGGCTTCGAGGCCCTCTCCATGCCTCCAAGGCCGTTTACGCCTGGCTCCTCAGCGCCTGAGCCGCTCTCCGCCTGCCTGGTGGGCGACTACACGCCAAGGGGCCTAGAGGCCAGGTACTTAGCCTGTGCCATCAGGCTCTCCAGTCTCTCCGGCAGCTTCGTCGTAGACACCGACGGCTGGGCCTCGGGGGAGGGGGCAGAGCTCAAGGCGGCCCTGGCGCTCGCCGTGGGCGCGGACGCCGTGGTTGCCATAGGCCTCGACCAGGGGTCATTATCAATACTGAGGCACGAGATGGCAGGCCCCCTTGTGGTCGCTCCAAGGCTCGCCCCAGCCGGGAAGAGCCAGGCTGAGAGGAGGACCAACAGGGACAGGCTGCTCGCCTCATGCATGATGGGGTCGAGGAGGAGGGTGCTCAGCCTCGACGGCCTCCTCGTTGAGGGGAGGGAGCCTGAGGCCTGGGAGGGCCTGCTTGTAGGCCTTCGGGACGCGGGGGGCGACCACTTCGCTGTTGTCGAGAGGGGGCCCTCAAGGTCGGGCTCTATAACTGTGCTAACGCAGTACATGGGCAGCGTCGAGCTCATTAGGCTTGGAAGGGCAAGGGTTGACCTGAAGGCCTTCGGGGGCCTTCTTCAGGCCTAGCTACTCAGGCGCCCTGAAGCGCCTCCCCGGCGACTGGGCGACCAGCTGCTGCACCTCGTTGATAAGGGAGTCGAAGGGCACCACCTCCTGCTCCCCCTGCCTCCACCTCCTCCTGACGCTCACCGTCCTGCTGGAGGCCTCCTTCTCGCCCACAACTGCAATTATTGGCACCCACGCCTTGCCAGCCGACCTTATCCTGGCCCCGAGGCTCTTGCTCGCTGGGTCAAGGTAGGCCCTGGCGCCCGCCGCCTGGAGCTCAGAGAGCAGCTCCTCCGCGTACTGGGCCTGCTGCTCCTTCACTGGCACAACCGCCGCCTGGAGGGGCGCCATCCAGAAGGGGAGCGAGGGCGTTGAGCCGGCCTCCGCCTCCCTGAGGCCCGCGTCAACCGCTGAGGAGGCTATGAGCCTCAGGGGGCCGAGGCACGTGAACTGGTTCCCCCTTACGGAGCCGTGGGCTGCCACCGCTGCCGCGCCCTTTGACCTGCTCATGTAGACCCCGAGCCTAACAGAGTACTGCACGTCGTAGTTCACTGAGAAGCCTCTGTCGCTTGAGGCGTCAAGCCATGTGAGGCCCTTGGCCATGGTCCCTGATACCTCAGAGAGCGCCTTGACTAACTCCTCCTCGCCCACGTCACCGGCCTTAACTACCACGTCGCCCCCTGGGACGGGCGACCTCAGCCTGACGGAGCCCTCCTCTAGGTACCTGGCCGCGTCAAGGCACGACCTCAGTATGGAGGCCAGGCCGCTCACGCCGTAGAGCTCCGAGGGCCCTCCGCCGCTCGTCCTCGGCTCGCCCCCAAGCCTCTCAGCCGCCCAAGAGGCGAGGGACTCCATCATCACCTCCCCCAGCCTTGTCAGGCCGTCGCTGGTGACGCCCAGCTTCTCCATGGTTCCAATAGCCTCGTTGTCCCATGGGTTCCCGGGCTCCAGCTCCCTTGGCATGAGGCCTGAGTCCATGGCCTCCTTGGGCGACAGTAGCTTGCCATCGGCTATGAACCACGGCCCCCTGGGGGCAGTTATTGTCCTGGAGAGCTCGCAGGCCGGGTGGCCTGGGCACGTTATGGTGAACCCCTTGTACCAGCCGAAGGGCGCCCTAGCCGTGCTAAAGCCCATGGCCTTAAGCTCGTCCTCGACCCTCCTGAGTATCGCAGCGGCCTGCTCTGGCGGCGCCAGGCTTGGCGAGAGGTGGGCGAAGGGGTAGACCACGGCGCACTTGACGCCAGACCTCCTCGCGTGTTCGGCTATCTCAAGGGCCGCCTGCCTAGCCAGGTCAGGGGCGTCGCCCTCCTCGACGCTTATGAAGCCCACGACGCAGTCCCTGCCCTCGAACTTAGATGGGGGGTCAGGCGGACTCTCAATTGCCTCCTCGACAGCCCAGAACTTGACCTCTGAGACGTGAATCATGAGCAGCCTCAAGCTGTGCCCACCTCAGCTCAGCGCCCAGCCCTTAAAGGCTCAGCCGAAGACGCTCTTGTTTACCATCTTTATAAGCCTCACGTAGTTGTTGCACTTGGCCTCGAGGCCGCTGCAGGAGACCTCGTATGTCAGCTGGCCGTCGAAGTGAACGAGGGACCCAGCGACCCTGAACCAGTCCACGGTCCCAGTCATTGGAGGCATGTGGTCGTCCGAGTAGCCGTCGTTGTCGTGCGCGTGAACCTCAGCTATGAGGCCAGCCTCGGCAACCTTGCTTATCTCCTCAGGCGGGTCCTTGGAGTTGACGTTGAGGTGACCTATGTCAACGCAGAGCCTGAGGCCTTCGACGGAGCCAGCTATCTTTATGAGCTCGTCAACGGTTGACCCCACTATGTCGCCCTCCAGCCTGTTCTCCACGGCCAGCGTGAGGCCCAGGTCCCTGGCCTCCCTGGCGAGCCTTGAGAGGGCGCTTATGTTTGCGGCCACCGCCTCGTCGGAGTGCCTCAGCGGGAGGGTGTGTATGACCGCTATGGAGGCCCCCATCTCCCTGGCTGCCCTCATCCACCTTATCATGCGTGTGAAGGCCCCCTCCTTGCCCTGCGCCAGCATGTCTAGTGTCTGCTTGTCGTAGGGCAGGTGGACGCTCGAGGGGCTGAGGCCCTGGCGCTTCAGCGACGCCTGCGTGTCCTCAAGCAGCGCGTCCTCCTGACCCCTCCTGTTGAGGAAGTTGTCGTAGCTCAGCTCGTAGTAGTCAACCCCCATGTTGTGGAGTCTAGTCACAGCGTCAGCCGGGAGCAGGGACCTGTATATCATTGTAGCGTAGGCTACCCTCATGCTACCAGCCAGGCCTGGGCTCCACGGCCAAGATATTAGCCTTATACAGCACTGAATCTCTTTCCAGAGAGAAAAATATTTTAAGCGTGAAGAGGACATCTTTTCAGAAGGCGAAAGGACGTGAAGGATTTCACAAAGCCGTTGACTGTAGCTGACGGCATACACTGGGTTGGTGTCAACGACAGGAGGAAGGTCAGGTTTGAGAACATGTGGCCCATACCAGAGGGCATATCATACAACGCCTACGTTATTGACGCAGGCGACGGGTTCATAGCCGTTGACGGTGTCGAGGAGGACTACTCCGAGGAGTACTTCTCCAAGCTGAGGGCGGTGGTCGGGGACCTCTCAAGGGTTAAGCTGATAGTTGTGAACCACCTCGAGCCCGACCACCAGGGCACCCTGGAGGAGCTCGTAAGGAGGACGGCGGCGCCGGTGGCCATATCAAGTATAGGGGCCAAGATGATGGATGACTTCTACGACGTCCCTGGCGACAGGCTGAGGCCTGTCAAGGACGGCGAGGTGCTTGAGGTTGGCAGCAGGAGGCTGAGGTTCATCTACACCCCCTGGCTCCACTGGCCTGAGACCATGATGACCCTTGAGGAGGTCAACGGCGTCCTCTTCACATGTGACGTCTTCGGCTCCTACAGGGCCCTGAGCGAGGGCCTGTTCGACGACGAGGTCCCCCTTGACAAGTACATACCTGAGGCCAAGAGGTACTACGTTAACATAGTTGGTAAGTACGCTAAGAACACGCTTGACGCGCTGAAGAAGCTGGGGCCCCTGATGAGCTCAGTCAAGGTGATAGCGCCAGCCCACGGACCTCTCTACAGGTCAAACCCGCGGCTGCCCCTCGACCTGTATGAGGAGTGGGCGCTCCCAAGGCCTGAGAGGGAGGTGTCAATACTCTACATTAGCATGTACGGTCACACCGTTAAGGCCCTTAAGAGGCTGGAGGAGGACCTCAGCTCAAGGGGGCTGAACGTCAAGGCTATTGACGCCGCCGAGGTCCACATTTCAGACGTGCTGAGCGAGGCCAACAACTCAGCCGGGCTCATCGTGATGTTCCCCACCTACGACGCCTCAATCCCGATGCCCCTCTACGAGGCCCTCTACACCTTCCAGGTGAAGATGTTCGGCAGGGGAAGGCCGGCGGGGGTTGTGACATCATATGGGTGGGGGCCAATAGCTAAGATAGCCGCGGACCAGCTGCAGAGGTCAGGCTTTAAGGTAGTTGAGCCGCTGGTCACGCTTAGGACCAGGCCCAGGCCAGAGGAGCTCGAGAAGATGGACGAGCTCGCGGCCTCAGTGGCGAAGGCCGTCGACGAGTTCATGGCTTCCCAGAGGGGCTCGTGAGCCGGGGGAGGCCCCTCAGGCCCGCCAGGGCCATAAGGGTGGCCCACCTGACCAGGTCCCTCCTGATCACCTTGCCCTCAGTCATGAGGCCTATTATGCCCTGGGCCGACCCTATGTCCTTGAGGCCGTACCTCCTTCCCACGGCCTCGTCCAGCTCAGAGCTCATGGCCTCCCTGGCGACCTCCTCTGGCACCTCGAAGGCGGGGGAGGCGCCGCAGGCGCTGGAGCTGCCGGCAACCACGCAGGTGAACGTTATGACATACCAGGAGCCTGAGACGCTGAAGAGACCCGACTCCACGCCGACGCCGTGATCAGCGCCCCTCGACGCCAGCGAGGCCCTCAGCATAGCAAGCCTCCTCGTCTCCTCGAGCCCAACCGGCTGGGGCGGCAGGCCGCTCACGGCCACAGGCGTAACCCTGGCGCAGCTGTAGATGAGCTCGTAGGCCTCCCTGACGCCCTCCAGCTTAACCGGGTTGGAGCTCCCCACCGCGGCGCTTGGGCACGTCAAGCTCTCACGCCCTGGCACACGGCGCCGTACCTTGTTATTAGCTGGCGCCTAAGAGGAGGTGGCGCCGCGGGCGGGATTTGAACCCGCGCGGGGTTTCCCCCACCGGCTTAGCAGGCCGGCGCCCTAGCCAGCTAGGCGACCGCGGCACCGCTCTTCCGTAAAAAGCAAGGAACTTATAACCTTTAGCATCCTTGAGGGCGCGCCTCCCATGGTTAGTCAGGTGCCCTGGCGGTGACGCTGGCTCGCAGGCGCCCTGGCCGGCCTGCGGCGCCCCTGTGCCCCTCTGGCGCCTGCGGGGCGAGCGGTTGCGCTGACCCCGGCGCTGGCAAGGTGCCTGTTTTAAGGTAATTAAGCTCAAGGCGCCTAAGTTTAACGGCCTCTGTGATGTGTTACCTCCGGCACTGAGCGGTGAAGTCAAGGCATTTGGCTGAGAGGCCTTAAGAGGACAGTGGAAAAGAAAGCGTGGCTTAAAGGAAAGGCCTGAAGGCTAGCTCTTGGCGACCCCCTCGGCCTGGCCCGCCTGCTGCGTCACCAGCTTCACCTTGGGCGCCTTGGAGGTCAGCTCCTGCCAGTCCTTGAGGTTGTATATGCACCCTGGGTCCGGGGCCAGCGGGTCGCCGTAGTAGCCGTAGGCCCTGGCCCTGCAGCCGCCGCATATGTTCCTGTATGGGCAGACCCTGCAGTAGCCCTTGAGGTTGTCCCTGTTCCTAAGCTGCTCAAAGAGCGGGCTCTTGGTCCATATGTCCCAGAAGCTCTGCTTCCTCAGGTTGCCCACCACGGCGGGCAGGAAGACGCACGGCGACACGTCCCCGTTGGGCTGTATCGCAGCGTATATCCTGCCGGCGCCGCAGCCGCCCACGAACTCAGCCACGGCCTTAACTATTGGGTCTCCGCTCACCGCGAAGTGGGTCGGCGCCACCTCCTGGCCGCCGCTGACCTGGAGGGCCACCCTGCCGTACTGGGGGGCAGTGCTAACTATCTGGAGCCCAGGCCTCTTCTTCATCTCGAGGTAGATCTCCCTCAGGAACTTCTCCCTCTCAACAGGGTCCAGGTCAAGCCACGCGTTCTCAAGGCCCCTGCCCGTTGGAACGAAGTTGAAGAATATCACCCTCTTGACCCCTATCTCCTCAGCAAGGTCGAGCAGGTTCTTGACCTCACCTATGTTCACCTTCGTTATTGTGACTGCCATGCCGTGGTCCATGCCCAGCTTGACCGCGTTCTCAAGCGCCTTTACGGCCCTCTCCCATGAGCCGGGCACGCCCCTGAACTTGTCGTGGACCTTGGGGTCGGCGCTGTCTATCGAGACCTCGACGTACCTCAGCCCCTCCTCCTTAGCCTTGGCCAGCTCGTTTATGTCAGCGAAGAGCCAGCCGTTGGTCGCGACGGCGGTGTGTATGCCCCTTGACGACAGCTCCCTCACTATCCTGTGGAAGTGGGGGTGTATAGTAGGCTCGCCGCCGCTTAAGGCCACGGAGGCCACGCCCGCCCTGTCGAGCTCGTCAACGACCCTCAGCTTCTCCTCCAGGGTCAGCTCGTCAGGGGTCGGGGCTCCAGCCCTCTGGTAGCAGTGTATGCACTTCAGGTTGCACATGTTTGTGAAGTTCCAGACTATCAGGAAGGGGGCTGGCATCTTCTGCGGCACGGTGACGCCGTAGAGGCCAAGGCCCTTCATTACGAGCGCTACCCCCCTCCTTATCGCTGGGTCGCTTATGGACTTCTTGGCGGACTCGACGTCGCCGTGAAGCGCCTTTATGCCGACCTCTATGGACTTGTTAATTATCGGCATGAGGAACCTGGCCGTGAGCGGGCACTCGACTATCTGCTCGCCGACGAAGGCGCTCAGTGAATGATATATGAGCGGCGCCTCCTTCTCCGTGCCGTCAGCATACTTAACTTTAACTGTCCTTGTGGCGAGCCTCAGCGACGCCCTTGTGACGGGGTTGTTAAAGATGAGCCTTATGCCCGCCAGCAGGTGGCCTATGTTCCCCTTATCCTTCTTATTACCTCCCTCCTCGCCCTCAAGCTTCTCAACTACCGGGTTACCGGCCTCGCTCAATCCCTCTCACCTCCTCCCCACCTCAGGGGCTCAAAGACGCGCCCAAGCGCGTCGCCAAACGTCGAGAGGGTCTCCCTGGTGATCACTGAGACCAGGTCACCGAACCTCCCGGCCCTCATCTCCTGCCACATGAAGCCGAGCCTCAGGTAGAACTTCCTGTAGGCGTAAATCAGGGCCCTGCCCAGCTGCTCGGCCGTGAAGTTGAAGCCCCTTATGACAGGCCTCACGGTGGTGTAGTGCTCCCAGTTAGTGTCAACTATCAGGTTGTTCTTAACTGCGAAGTCCCATAGCGGGGTGCCAGGGTAAGGCGTCAGTGCCGTGAACTGGGCGTAGTCGGGGCCTAGCTTCACGGCGAGCTCAGCGGTCTGCTTCATGTCGTCAACAGTCTCCCAGGGGAATCCAAGGATGAAGGAGCCTGTGGCGAAGCCCCTGAGCTCCTTCTTCCACTGGAACACCCTCCTGGCCTGCTCCAGGGTTATCTTCTTCCCTATCCTGTTCAGCGTCTCCTGGCTGGCTGACTCGACGCCGAAGTAGAGGGCGTTGCAGCCGTTGTCGTATAGCAGCTTCATTATGTCCTTGCTCATGTGGTCGACCCTGGCGCCGCAGGAGAACTTGATGTCAAGCCCCCTCGTCCTTATCTCGTTCACGAAGTCCCTCACGAACTTCCAGTTAGCCGTGAACTCGTCGTCAGTGAACACTATCTGCTTCGTCCCGTACTTGTTAACGAGGTACTCTATCTCGTCGGCCACGCCCTTGGCGGACCTGTACCTGTACCTCCTGCCCCAGTAGTAGCTGGTTATGCAGTACATGCAGCCATAAGGGCAGCCCCTGCTTGCCATGACGTGGGCTATCCTAATGGGCTTGTTGAAAAGCGTGTACTTGTCCATGTCCAGGAGCTCCCTGTCAGGCCACGGCAGCTTGTCGAGGTCCTCTATGAAGGGCCTGTCAGGCGTCACTGCGGTCCTGCCCTGCTCCCTGAAGACGAGGCCCTTGATCGCCTTCAGGGCCTCGTAGTCCCTCCCCCTCTTCTCGAGCGTATCCGTCAGCTCAAGCATAGTGAACTCGCCCTCGCCCCTGACGACGAAGTCATAGCCGGCGTCAAGGGCCTCGTCATACATGTAGGTCGCGTGGGTGCCCCCGGCCACTAGGGTGATGTCGGGCATCTCCCTCCTCAGCTCCTTTGCCGCGAGGTAGCCCTTGGGGGCCAGCGGGGTCATCATGGAGACCCCAACTATGTCCGGGTCAAACGACTTGACCTCGGCCATCCACGACTTCAGGTCGAGCCTCCTGGTCGGGCTGTCAACTATCTTGACCTTGTGGCCAGCCTGCTCGAGGACTGACGCTATGTATGCCAGCCCCAGGGGAGGGGCCCTCATCCCTGTTACCTTGTAGATCTCCAGGTTGTGAACATCTGGGGGCAGGGCCAGCAAGACTTTCGTTTCTTATCCCCTAGTTACTATTATATTGTTTTGAGAGATATATGTAAAACTGTAGATGAGACAAGGGAGTAGTCTAAGGAAGCCTGTAGATGAGCCCTCTCCTTTTCTCCCCTTTCCCAGGCCATGGGCGTCAGCAGAGCGCCAGCACCCTGGCCATGGCTCCCTCTGCGCCCCTCACCCTGAGCGGCGCTATGAAGAGGGTCACGTTGTTGCAGCCTACCAGCTCCTTAAGGTTGCAGGCGCCCTCAACTATCATGACGCCTGAGGAGAGCAGCCTGGCGTGAACGTATGACACGTCGTCAGGGCTCACCGTTGGCTTCCACGGGAAGCCCTCGGCCCCAGCCCAGCCGGCCACGCTCATTCCCTCAGTTACAACCGCGCCCACTTTGACCTCAGCGAGGTAGTCCGCGGCGCCCCTGTCAAGGTAGGGCCAGGCGTAGAGGTAGAGCTCTGAGCCCCTCATTGACGAGAAGCCCGTGTAGAGGACCGCCGCCCTCCCCTTCCTAACCTTGCCTTCGAGGTCGCGCCTCGTTATCGGTTCCCCTGGCCTCTTGTTGCTGAGGTCCACAACGTCCGCCCCTGCTATGAGCCTCGAGGGCTCTATTGAGTCAACGGACCCCCCTCCAGGTATGAAGTGGAGAGGGGCGTCAACGTGCGTGCCTGAGTGGGAGCCCGCCTCAAGCCTTGAGAGCGTCACCTCGCCGGGCCTCGAGCCCCTCATCACGAACTCGTGCTTAAACGGCGGGTCGCCCGGGTAGGTTGGCATGCCGTTGAAGAGGTCGCACGTCAGGTCAACGACCCTACCGAGGCTGAGTCCCAAGGCAGTCCCTCGCGGCTGGGGTAGAGCTAGCTTAAACGCCCTCCTGTAGCCAGAGTATGCCAGAGGCCCCGGGAAGTAGTCCCTCACTGTTCGGGGCCGCGAACTGGCATCGCCCTATAAGAATTGATAAGAGGGGGACCGTAATATCTGTAGTTATGCATGAGGTTGTCCCTGATCTTAACTAAGGGCGCATCACCCTCTTCCCATAAACCTCTACCACCTCAGGGGAGATGATGGAGCCTGAGGACTGGGGCCTGTTCTTCCAAGAGGATCACGCCCGTGGGGCCGATGACTTCTGTTGAGATAACTGGCGAGGGAGAGGGGGTCACGAGGAGGCCCTCTGAGCTGTTGAACAGGGCTGAGAAGAGGTGAGAAGCTCTAGGGGCCGAAAAAGGACGATATCGGTAGGTGGTAAGAAAGCGGTTCAGGTAAACAGGCCCTGGGTTGCGTTCTCTAACGTAACTGAGTAGGCCTCAACCAAGTAGAGGCCCTGGACCCTCCCCTCGACAAGGCCCACTATCACTGCGCCGACCGGTAGCCTTGACGCCGTCAGGTTGCCCGTCACTTTGGTTGAGCCCGTGATCTCAACGAGCACAAAGACCACGTGGTGGGACGAGAGGTTGACAACCTTAGCTATGCCTATGTAGGCGCTGGAGTTAACCTCGTAGAGCAGTACGGCCCTCAGCTCCACCACCTTGCCAATTATGTTCTGTGAGCTGATGAAGGCGTAGAGCCTCTCGTCAAGCTTTATGACGAGCTCGTCTGCACTGGCTATAGCGTGGCCGACCGCCCTTGCCGGCCCGTGGGAGCTTGAGCTCAGGTTCCCTGCAAGGCCCAGGCTCTTGTTAGCTAGCACTATTGACTGGTTAAGCATCACGAGGGAGCCCGTGTCGTTGCCCCTGGCGAACAGGAGCACGGCCGTGTAGGTGTCGTTTAGCGCCTCCTCGAGCAGGTTGAGGGCCTTCTCAGCTGTCTGGTTCTCGCTGCCGCTTAGCTGCTGGAGCAGCGGCTGTACGGCCTGGATGCTCTCGTTAATGCCCCTAATTACGTGGGCCTGGGCCTCAACGACCATCACGCGGCCTGAGGCGTTGGGGAATGGCATCAGCTCAGGGGCCTCGGACTCCAGCTCCTCAGCCGTCCTTGCCATCTCAACGAGCTGGGCAGGGGTCGCGTTGACAGCTGACCTGTTGAGGAGCCCCTCGATTGCCCCGAAGACCTCCTCCGCCTCGTCTGACGGGCTCACGTTGGCCTGCTGCAGGAAGGCCCAGGCCTGCTCGGCCTCGTGCTTTGCATGCGCTATGTGCTCCGCTATCCTCCCTATCATCGCCTTCTTGGCGTACTCTGAGACGTTTAATGAGAGGTTGGAGAGCTGCTGCTTGAGCTGGGAGAGGACCTGGGCGGCGGCGCTGGCGTTGCCCTGCGCCGCGTACTTAAGCCCCTGCTTCACCATTGAAATTAGCTGCTCCCTCTCCGTGCTGTTGAGGGCTGGGTTTGATGAAACGAAGGCCTCTATCGCCCTGAGCTGGGCCTCAACGCCTATGGCCTGAGGCATTGGGGCCGGCCTTGCCTTCTTGAGCTGCGTCGCCAGGACCTTCATAATGCCTATGGCGACCCCTATGCACTGGCCGTAGTTCCCTTGCCTGTAGTAGGAGAGGGCCTCAGAGTAGAGCTCCTCGGCCTCCGTCACGTTAACACCCTGGGCCTTGGCAACAGCTATGGCCCTCTGGGTTATGTTAAGTAGCACCTCAGCTGACGTTGCCGTGGCGTTAGCGCCGCCCTGCTGCCCCTGGGTCGCCTGAGCCGCCGCCTTTATCAAAGATAGAGGGGAGAGCAGCGCCAGGCCAACCATAAGGGCCAGCGCAGCTGCCATCAAGCCGCTCCTCACTTGCACCACCGCTCGCGCTCACGCTGGCCTTGCGGCGCCTATTAGGGCCGCGGCGGGAGCCTGCTCCCGCCCCCTCCCGGGGCTTCCCGCTACCCGTCGCGAGCGGCTCCCTAAAAGGGGGTCCCTCAACTACTGGGGCGGGACCGCGTGATGAGAAGGTCCGTCTCAGCGGCAGTGGCGGCGGCCGTGGTGGTAGTGGTAGTTGCAGTTGCGGCCGTTGGGGCCTACTACTATTACACCAGCAGGGGAGGCACCGTCTACTTCTACATGACTGACCCAGGAGGCCACTCCAGCTCAGGCTCCGGCGCCTCCAACAACACCTCCTTCGCCATCTACCTCGCAGTTACGTCAATAATGATACACAGCGCCTCCAAGGGGTGGATGACCGTCTCTAACAAGACTATAACCGTCCAGCTGAGCTCATCACTGTCACTGATAACGTCGAAGAGCCTGCCGCCCGGCAACTACACTGAGATAAGGTTCGTGGTGTCCTCCGTCACGGTCCAGGTGGGGGGCGTCAACGTCTCAGCCAGCCTGCCGAGCGGCGTGCTGAAGGCGCCCATAATCAACGGCGGCCTCCAGGTGACCAGCGGCAAGAGCGCCTACCTAGTGATATATATGGGGCCGCACCTGGTGCTGACCGGCAACGGGCAGTACGTGCTGAGGCCAGTTATAACTGTCGAGGCCTACTACTCGCCGCTCACGTCTAACGCCACAACAACCACGTCGTGAGAAGCCTTAAATTGCATGAGTTTCGCTTTTTATTAGAAACTCCTCACAGGTGAGGTGATGGCATTGAGGGGGGCCGTGGCGGTAGCGACACTTGCGGTTGCGCTGCTGGCACTGCTGGCGGTCGCCAGGGCCCAGGCGACATCGATTTCAGCCACTGCTAGGATAGATGAGGCCGGCGACCTGGAGCTCTACGCCGTCTACAACGTGACGAGCGCCCCGGCCCTCCTGGTGGTCCCAGCTAAGTCGCCTGCAGCCTACTTCGCCGTCGAGAACGGCACCACCGAGCTGCCAGTGCAGTACAACGGCACCGACCTCCTGGTGGCGGTTGACCAGCCAGGCATCGTTAACGTCTCCTACCTGACGCTCCAGGCGACCTCAAAGGAGGGGGCCCTCTGGGAGGCCAACTTCACCATGCCGTGCCCTGGCGACGTCTTCCTGCCGCCCCAGTCGACGCCAATATACGTGAGCCCCGTGCCTCAGCAGGTGTTCTACGTCAACGGGTCGCCGGCCCTCGTGATGCCCTCGGGCCCAGTTACCATAGAGTACATGATGTCGCCGCCCGTGAGCACCACGACTACAGTGGTTGCACACAGCGTCACGACGACCAGCAGCATAACCCCAACAACGACCACGACGCGCGCCCCCTCACCCTCGTACCTGTTGCCTCTCATAATAGTTGTGGTGATTGTTGCTGCAGGGGGAGCCGGCGCCGCCCTAGTTATGCGCAGGAGGGGAGGCGGCGGCCCGGCCGAGGCCCTGGACGACAGGGACAGGGCAATACTGTCAGCTATATCAAAGCTTGGGGGTGAGGCCACGGCCTCCCAGGTGATGGGTGAGACAAACATACCCAGGAGCCCCCTGTACAGGAGGCTTGACAAGCTGGTCAGGCTGGGCTACCTTGAGGAGGGCGTCAGGGGGAACACAAAGGTCTACAGGTGCAGGAGGCCGGGCTGCTCCTAGCGGGCCGGCCTGAGGAGCAGCGTTATTATCTCCCTGGGCCTGTAGGAGAACCTCACAGCGTCGCCCTCAACCTGTATTGTCCTTGGCACCTCTTCCTCCTCAAGTATGTTGACGCTCCTGGCCTCGGCGACCCTGAAGGGGGCCCTCAGCACGCCGACGCCGGAGGAGTTGTGGGCCTCAAACATCCTGACCACTAGGCCGTCGCCGTCCTCAGGCGCCTTAACGGCCTCAAGCACCAGGTTCTCCGGGGAGAGCTCCATAAGCGACGCCTCCCTGTTACCGCTGGCCACGACCAGCGGGAAGGCGTACTCGTAGGCAGCTCTCGGCACCCTTGCCTGCCTCCAGTCGCCGGCGTGCGCCATCAGCGCGTAGGTGAAGTCCTGGGCCTCAAGGTCGGTGGCCGGGTCAGGGAACATGGGGGTCCTGAGGAGCGTCAGCCCAACTCTGTTGCCCTCAACGCTCGCGCCGTACTTCTTGGGGGAGAGCAGCGCAACGCCCCTGCCGGAGTCGTAGAGGTCTATGAACTTCTGGAAAGGCACCTCAAACATGGCCTTCTCCCAGCTTGTGTTCTTGAAGGCGGGCTCCTCCAGCACCCCCATGGGGGCGCCGTAGGCGTAGCGGTCAGCGTTCGTGTTGAAGGAGTGCCACGCCTTCACCATGAGCTCCCTGTCGACGAACTCGGCGTGCACCTTGAACTCAAGCAGGGGGAGGCCGGCGTAGAGCCTGACCTCCTGGACCAGCCTGTTCCTGCCGAGGCTGTAGCTTATGAGGGCCGACGCCATGAGCGGACCGCTGTACTTCACGGCGACGGAGTCGGCCCTCAGCCTCAGCTCGCCGGCCCTGTAGCCGGGCTCTATGTCCCAGGCGTCAGCCCAGCCTGGGGAGTTCTGGTAGACGGCGACCTCGTTGGCGGCCCCGCTCACGAGCTCCTCGCCAGCGGCCTTAAGAACCAACGACGTTATAGTGCCATCCCTGGATATCACTGCCCTGACGGCGGAGTTCTCAAGGACTGCCGAGTCCCCCTCGGCCCTCGCCGAGGCCCTGTCGCCGGGGTCCAGGGGCCTGAGCGGGGCGAAGCCCATGGCTGGGGCGCTCACGTAGGCCAGGTAGCCCTCGTCTATGCGCTGTGACCCCTTGATCGGCCTGTCAGCTATAATATAGCCGTGCCTGCGCCACGGCAGGGAGTTGAAGACCGCAAGCCCCTCGCCGCCGGCCGCTGAGGCCATCGCCTTCAGCGCGTCCGCCCTGAGCTCGTCAGTCAGGGACCTCAGCTCCCTGTAGACCTCCTCGTAGACCTCCCTGACCGCCGAGCCCGGCAGCACGTCGTGGAACTCGTCCCTCATTATGACCTTCCAGCGCGCCTGGACCCTCTCCCTGTCGTACGTGCCCGAGAGGGCCTGCCAGGCCTCAAGCTCCCTCATCCACCTCTCAGCCTCGAAGTGCAGCGCCTTCATGAGCGAGTGGCTCGTGTAGGTCCCCCTGTGGGTCTCAACGTATAGCCTCCCCCTCCACCTTCCCGCCGAGCTGAAGTCCACCGCCTTGAAGTACTCCGAGGGGGTGGCGTGCACGAGCCTTGGGAGCCCGGGGAGCTCGTTTACTATGTTGAACTTCAGCTCCATGTCCTCGTTGGGCCCGCCTCCCCCGTCGCCGTAGCCGTAGGACAGGAGCGCCGGGCGCTCCTTGGTTGGCCAGCTCTCCCACTGCTCAAGCACAGCTGAGGCCGTCAGGGGGCTGTTGTAGCCCCCGTCGCCGAAGCCGTAGACCACGGCGGGGAGCGGCTCGCCGTCGCCGCCGTCCCAGAGGAAGGGGCCGTAGGGGAACCTGTTGGTGTCGTTCCAGGTCAGCTTGTGGGTGGCGAAGTACTTTATGCCCCCGAGCCTGGCTATCTGCGCCAGCGTCGCCTGGAAGCCGAAGCTGTCGGGCAGCCACAGCACCTCGGCCCTCCTGCCGAAGAGCCTCTCGAAGTACCTCTGCGAGTAGAGCAGCTGCCTCGCCATAGACTCCCCTGAGGTCACGTTGGGGTCAAACTCAACGTAGCCAGCCCCCAGCTCCCACCTGCCCTCCCTGACGAGCTGGGCGACCCTGTCAAGCAGCTCGGGCGCGTCCTGGGAGAGCCACTCGTAGTAGAGGGCTGAGGACTGGACGTACTTCATCTCCTTGAACTTCTCCATGAGGCTGACCACGGTCGCCGTGGTCCTCAGCACCTTCCTCCTCGACTCGCTGAAGGGCCAGAGCCACGCTGCGTCTATGTGGGCGTGGCCAACCGCGTAGATCACGCCTGGCCTGCCGTACCTGCCCTCAAGCGACCTCAGGCCCTCCTTGAGCTCCCTGAGGGCCTCCTCAACCCCGGCTGGCCGCTGCTCCACGTACACCTTCTCAGCGAGGCCGGGGTCTATGGAGATCAGTAGCCTGTTGACGTCATAGTAGCTTGTCCTGTAAACGGCTGAGGCCAGCAGCACCTGCGTCGGCGAGACAGCGTTCACCCTCACGCGCGAGAGGGCCCTGGAGAGCAGCGAGCTGAGGTCGTCCCTCAGCTGCGCGTCCCTCGTGGCCCTGGCCAGCTCCAGGGCGGAGGAGGCGTAGAGGTAGAGCTCGTAGCCGACGGGGTCCCTCTCAACTATGAAGGCCTCGGGCGGCATGGGCTGGGCGGGCTCCCCGAAGTCGCCGTAAGCCGTGGGCTCAGCCACCACCTCGTGGCTGCCGGGCGGCAGGGGGACCTGGACGTGCTCGGCGTCGACCTCGTAGTAGGGCCTGCCGTCAAGCCTTATGAGGGCCGGCGACTGCCTCGAGGTCACGACCATGTAGAGGTTCTGCCCGACCTCGTTGTAGAGGAACCTGTAGTCAAGGCCTCCGGCCGGGGACCAGCTGACGGCCCTGGGCCTCCTGAAGGAGGAGGCCAGCACGAGCAGCGTCCTCAGCTCGATGGCCTGTTGGCTCAGCCTGTCCATCTGGGCACCCAGCTCAGCGTTGCCGGCCCAGAAAAATAGAGGTCCCTCCAGTGTCCCTTATTAGGCTCCCCCTTGCCTGTCGGCCGCGGTGAGCGGCTGGTCGCCAGGAGCCTGCTCTGGCTCAGGGCGGACCCTGAGGCCATAAGGGAGCTCAAGTGTAGGCTGTGGCTGCTCCAGCAGCAGGGCGTCAGGGTCACGTTTGACCCCTCCTCCAGCTGGGAGGTTGCGGTGATGCCCCTCGCCGGCTCGCCGGAGTACGCCCTCCTGGCTGGCGCCGTTGACGGCAGGCCGAAGGTGTTTGAGCCCGACCCCCTGAGGGCCCTGCTGCTGGCCCTGGCCTACCCCTCGGGCTCCTTCAGCTCCCTCCAGGTAGGCGTCGACCCAGGTAGGAGGGCCTGCGGCGTCGCAGCGATAGCTGACGGCCTGGTCTTCCACGCCTCCCCCTCCGCCTGCGGCGACGTGGGGAGGGAGGTCTCAAGGATCGTCAGGGCAGCCCCCAGCGAGAGGTACAGGGTGCTCCTGGGCTCGGGCACGGGCTGGGAGGAGGTCGCCGGGTCCCTGCTTGAGGCAGGCCTGCAGTTTGAGGTTGTTGACGAGTACGGCACCACCAGCAGCCGCCTGGAGCTGCCCGTGAGGCTCAAGGACAGGAACCTCAGGGCCGCCCTGAGGCTGGCCATGACTCCCCCTCTCAGCTTTTAACTCCCTTGACTTCAGCTCCCCTGGGCTCTCAGCTTGAGGGGGTCGCTGAGCTCCTTTGTGGAGGAGGTAGGCTACGAGAACATAGGCCAGGTCAGGAGGGAGTACGAGGCCGCCGCTGAGATCAAGAGGAGGCAGGGCTCCGGGAGGGCGCTGAGGTTCCGCGTCGAGGGCTCAGAGCAGGACGCCGTTAGTAACGTTATTGACAGCAGGGACAAGGTGATCAGGGCCCTGGGGGCCAGCGACCTCAGGGACGCCTACTACAGGATACTGAGGGCCATGAGCGTGCAGGGCGAGCTGAGGGAGGTCGGCCAGCCGAGGCTCAGGGAGGCCTCGAGGGGGCTCATGTCCCTCCCCGCTGTCAAGTTCTACGAGAGGGACGGGGGCCTCTACCTAACCAGCGCCATCTTCATAGCCTGCTACGAGGGCGCGTGCAACGCCAGCGTCCACAGGGTAATGCTGCTCGGCGAGAGGAGGGCCGCCGTGAGGCTCGTGCCGAGGCACCTCTGGTACCTCTACAACAAGGCCATATCCAGGGGCCAGTCGCTGCCCGTGACAGTTATAGTTGGGGTTCACCCGGCCGTGATGCTCGCCGCCGCCTCCTCGCCTCCCCTGGGCTTCTTCGAGCTGAGGGGGGCGGCCGCCGTGGTGGGCGGCATTGAGGTCTTCAGGACTCCAGTGCACGGCAACCCTGTGCCCGCGGGGGCCTCTGCCGTCATAGAGGGCTACCTCACCGCTGAGCAGGCGGACGAGGGCCCCTTCGTGGAGGCCATGGCCGGCTACGACAGGGTCAGGAGGCAGCCCGTGCTGGAGGTGAGGCAGGTCCTCATAAACCCTGACGAGGTCTCCCACGTGATCCTGCCGGGCGGCCTCGAGCACGGCATGATAATGGGCTTCCCGAGGGAGGCGGCGATCTACGACGCCGTCTCAAAGGTCGTGCCTGAGGTGGTTGCTGTGAGGCTCACGCCGGCCAGCGGCACTTGGCTCCACGCAGTCATATCCGTCAGGAAGAGCCACGACGGCGACCCGAAGAACGCGATAATGGCGGCCTTCGCCGCCCACCCGAGCCTGAAGCACGTCGTAGTGGTTGATGACGACATAAACGTTGACGACCCGAGGGACGTGGAGTGGGCCATAGCCACCAGGTTCCAGGCCGACAGGGGCCTTGTGGTGATAACCCGCGCCAGGGGCTCAACCCTTGACCCGAGCAGCGAGGTCGACGGCATGACATCCAAGGTTGGCATAGATGCCACGAGGCCGATAAACGGCGGCGAGAGGTTCGAGAGGGCCAGGATACCTGGCCTCGACTAGCTCAGCTGACGCCGTGTTAACTCCCCGGTTTACACCTCCTTAGCCGGGTAGCCAGGCCTCACCAGCCTGGAGAGGTCCCTGAGCGCAGCCACCTTGTCCTCAGGCACGCCGCGCCTCCTCAGCGCGTCCTCAAGCCTTGCCCCCCTGCTGACCTCCTCGGCGACGCTCGTGGCGGCGTCGTAGCCTATTATGGGGGAGAACACGGTGACCAGGGCCTGGCTGGCCTCGGCCAGGGCCCTCATCCTCTCCGCGTTGGCCCTCAGCCTCCTGACGACCATGGCGTCAACCTTCCTCAGTGCCTCCGAGAGCAGGGACGCCTCAAGCTGGACGTCGTAGCCGACCAGGGGGACGCCCATGTTAAGCTCGAGCTCGCCGAGGGAGGAGGCCCAGGCGACGGCCGCGTCGAGGCCAACGACCTGGGCCACCGCCTGCATCGCCGCCTCAAGGGTCACGGGGTTCTTCTTGCCAGGCATTATGCTGCTGCCAGCTATCTCCTCAGGTACCTCTATCTCCCCCAGGCCCGTGTTGGGGCCCGAGTTGAGGAGCCTCAGGTCCTGGCTCAGCCTGTGAAGGTCTAAGGCCAGGGACCTCATGACGCCGCTGACGGCGGCCAGGTCGGCGAGGCTCCTCATGGCCCTCATCCTGTTGGCCTGCCTCAGCCTGAGCCCCGTGAGGGACGACAGCTCCCCCAGGGCCAGCTCGGCGAACCTCGGGTGGGAGTTGACGCCGGTGCCCACGGCGGTGCCGCCCAGGGGGACCTCGAGCAGCCTAGCAGAGGCGGCCTCAAGGGCTGACGCGTCGCCCTCTATTGCGTCAGCGTAGGCCTCCAGCTCCATGCCGAAGGTGACAGGCATGGCGTCCCTCAGGTGCGTCCTGCCTGGCTTGACGAGGCCCGTGTACTCCGAGGCCCTTGACCTCAGCGAGGACGCGAGCCCCCTGGCCGCCGGCAGCACCAGCTCTGTGATGGCCCTGTAGGCTGCAAGCCTTATCGCCGTGGGGACGACGTCGTTGCTGGACTGCCCCATGTTGACATGGTCGTTCGGGTGCACCCTGGCGCCGCACCTCTCACCCGCGTGGAGGGCTATGACCTCGTTCACGTTCATGTTGAGGCCGGTCCCTGAGCCCGTCTGGAACACGTCAACTGTTACCTCAGGGTCGTAAGCGCCCTGGGAGAGCCTCAGGGCCTCCTCGTATATGCATGAGGCCGCGCGCTCGTCCAGGAGGCCCAGCTGGGAGTTGGCCTTGGCCGCTGAGGCCTTTATGAGCCCCATGGCCCATATTATGAGCCTCGGGAACCTGGTGCCAGTCTCAAGGTAGTACTCCCTGGAACTCTCCGCGTAGCTCAAGCCAGCCACCGACCTGGAGGAGGGCGCTGAGAATATTATGGAGGAGCACGGACGCCGGCCGCTGCGCTTAAAAGAGAAGGCGTCCGCCCTACCTTGGGCTTGGGTTGAGGGTTGACCTAAGGGTAAGGGTTGCTGGCCTCGAGCTTCAGCACCCCGTTATGAATGCCAGCGGCATAATGGGCGAGAGCCTGGACGGCCTGATAGCTATAGCTAGGTCAGGGGTCAGCGCGCTCGTGACGAAGTCCTACACGCCCTCCCCCAGGCAGCCCTACCCAATGCCGAGGGTCGTGCACTTTGACGTTGGCTCACTGAACGCGGTAGGCCTCGCCAACCCTGGCATAGAGGGCCTGAGGGAGCACATGAGGGCGCTGAGGGAGCTCAGGCTGCCCATTATAGTGAGCGTGGCCGGCTCCACGCCTGACGACTTCGCTAGGGTCGCCGCGGCGGCAGAGGAGTCTGGGGCCTCAGCCGTTGAGCTGAACCTCAGCTGCCCCCACGTGGAGAGGATGGGCCTCGACATAGGCATGGACCCTGACATGAGCAGGAGGGTGGTCAGCGCTGTCGCCTCAACAGTTAAGGTGCCGGTGATAGCCAAGCTGGGGGTCTCGGACAGGCTGCTTGAGGTAGCCGAGTCCTCCCTGGAGGCCGGGGCCAGGGGGCTGACGCTCATAAACACCGTGAGGGCTATGAGGATTGACGTCTACAACATCAGGCCGTCCCTGGGCCACGGGATAGGCGGGCTCTCGGGGCCCGCAGTACACCCCATAGCGGTCAGGGCGGTCTACGAGGTCTACAGGGAGCTGAGGCCTGACATAGTGGGGGCTGGGGGAGTGGAGAGGTGGGAGGACGCGGCCGAGCTGATCCTGGCAGGGGCGAGGGCTGTTCAGGTGGGCTCAGGGCTAGTGAGGAGGGGGCTGCAGGTGATAGGCGAGGTCAGGAGGGGGCTCTCGGAGTACATGGACTACATGGGCTTCAGGTCTATTTCAGACATGGCTGGGGCCGCCAACAGGGACTGATGTAAACGCTTTAATATGAGCCTTTCACCGTACACCAAGGCTCGACTTTGAGCTCAAGGCTGACCAGCGTCAAGGCACTAGCAGCCCTGTCAGTGGTCCTGGCGGCCGTCGTGATAGCCGCCGTCCTCAGGGGGTACGATGGGGTCCAGGCCCTTGACCAGGCAGTTCTAAGCTACCTTGACCTGAGGTCGCCGGCCATCTACTACTTCTCCTACACAGCGAGCCTGGAGGCGTTCGCTGCCGTCACGGCAATAGCCTACTTCCTGGACGTCGGCCTCCATAGAAGCGCCTCAAGGAGGCTGGTCTCCTTTGCGGTAGCCATAATACTCTCAATGATAGTGGCCGCCCTGCTCAAGGCGTACGTCATGGAGCCCCGCCCCCACGAGCCCCTTATCTACTTCGGCCTCCTGGGCAACCTGGTGAACTCTGATTACTACGGCTTCCCGTCAGGCCACACGGTGAGGGTCACGGTCCTGGCCTACTACCTGATGACCACGCCCTCCACCAGGAGGAAGGGCCTCGGCTACGCAGCCTCCGCCTACGCTATTGCAATAATGGTGAGCAGGCTCCTCCTGCAGGTCCACTGGCTCTGGGACATAGTAGGCGGCGTGGTGGTGGGCCTGTGGTCCTGCTCCCTTGTTGACGGCGTCGGCGAGAGGGCCTGGGTCTACATATACAATAGGACGTTCGGGCTGGCGAGGCCCCTCAGGCTCAGGCCTAACTAATAAAGCCCCGGCCGCTCGCCGGGAGGAGGAAGAGAAGTGGCGGAGCGAGGGTTCATAGTAGACGCCATGCTTGGCACGCTGGCCAAGTGGCTTAGGATGCTGGGCTACGACACCTTATACTCTAGGTCCTACAACGACGCCCAGATAATCAGCATAGCCGCGAGGACGGGCAGGGTGATAGTTACAAGCGACAGGGGCCTGTACGCGAGGGCCCAGAGGGCCGAGCTGAGGGCCGTCCTCCTGCCTGAGGCCAACGTGGCCAGCAACCTTGCCAGGCTCGCCTCGGAGGGCCTCATAGAGCTGAGGGTCGACCCCTCCCTCAGCAGGTGCCCCATATGCAACGGCAAGCTGAGGGAGGTCACAGACAAGAACGCCGTGAGGGGCAGGGTGCCCCCGGGCGCCCTAGCCAAGTATGACAAGTTCTACGTCTGCACGAGGTGCGGCCACGTCTACTGGGAGGGAGGACACTGGGTCAACATAAGGAGGATCGTCAGCGAGGCCAGGCTCCTCCTCCAGGGCGTCAGCGAGGGGGGCGGGCGGCAGGCGCAGGCCTAGCTGCAAGGTAAAATGCGGCCGCGCCCGCCAGCGCTATTGCCCCTGCAATTATGCCCGTGAGGGCTGTGCCGACCCTGAGCGAAGGGGGGTATATGAAGGCGGCTATAGCAGTTGAGAAGCCCCCGACGACCCTTGCCACCAGGAAGACAACGTTGGTGCCGGTGGCCCTGAGCTCTGCAGGGTATGTCTCGCTCGCCCACACCCCTAGGAAGGAGAAGTAGCCGGAGGCGAAGAACATGAGGGAGAGTGCAGCTAGGCCGGCGTAGCCCCTTGCAAGGACCACGAGGGCGGCCGCGGACGCGAGGCTAACCGCTATGAACGCCAGGGCGGTCTTCAGCCTGCCGGCTACGTCGGAGGCCCAGCCCGCAACAATAAAGCCAATGAAGCCAACTATTGAGAGCGGCTCAACCCACGACCTGCTGAGCCCCATTGACGTTATGAATGAGGGCACCACGGAGAGCAGCGGTATTGTGAACATGAAGGCCCCAACGGATATCGCGGAGAGGCCAGCTGTGAGCAGCGCCAGCCTCCTGTCGAAGGCCCTGAGGCCGAGGCCCCTGTAGCTTCTCGCGGCCGTCTCAGCTACCAGGGAGTTAAGCGCCACGGTGAGGATGAGACTAACAAGGCCAACCACCAGGAAGTAGGTCCTCCAGTGGGGCACGAGCTGGAAGGTGAGCGCGTCCAGGAAGAAGCCTATGAAGTAGAGGCCCTGCATGATGCCCCCCACTAGCCCCCTTGAGCTCCTCAGCAGCTCCACGACCACTGGGTATGAGACCCCGTTCTGGGCGTTGACGCCGAAGCCGACGAAGAACCAGGCGGCGTAGAGCTGGGCAAGGCCCCTGAGCTGGGAGGCCAGGGCAACGGCGACGCTGAACACGGCCTCCGCGACGTAGAGCGCCGCCCTCCTGCCGGCCCTGTCAGCCAGGTAGCCAATTGCGACGCCGCCTATCGCCCCTCCTATGAAGTCCACCGGTATGGCGACCAGCACAAGGGCCTTGGGGACCCTGAGGGAGGCCGAGAGCTGGTCAGCGGCAAGGGATATTGAGAAGACAGCGTAGGCCGACAGCATGAAGGGTATGAGGACTCCTAGCAGGGAGGCCCAGCGGCTCAAGCTAGTTCCTAGCGCCTGCCCAGGCCTGGCGAGTAAAATCGCTTAGCCCCTGCCCGCTGTGGCGCGCGGGGAGGAGCGCTTTTAACTTGCCGGGCCTCAAGAGTCTCGGTGAGCTTATGACGGCTGAGCCCCTTGTCAGGGACATAATGCACTCTCCCCCCATAACGGTGACTCCAATAACCCCTGTGAACGAGGCCGTCCAGCTAATGATAGACAGGGGCGTCGGCTCCCTCCTAGTTGTTGACGACAGCGGCAGCCTCATGGGGATAGTCACCAAGACGGACATAGTGAGGGAGGTGGTTGCAAGGGGGCTCCCGCGCAGCGTGCCCATAGGCAACATAATGACAAGGAACCCCTACTTCGTCTTTGAGGACTACACCGTTAAGGAGGCCGCTGAGCTCATGGGCAGCCACACCATAGGTCACCTCCCCGTGCTCTCAAGGGAGAACATGAGGCCCGTTGGCGTGGTCTCCAAGAGGGACATAATCAGGCTTGCGCCCCACTACATAACGCTCGTCTACGTCCTCAGGTCGCAGGTCGGCTGAGCGGCGGTCCTGTGCGTCGCCGTGTTAACTCCCCGGTTTACGCTAGGCCTGCTGGAGGGGCGCGTCAAGGCCAGGCGCCCTGGCCCTCTCAAGCCCCTGGTATGCCTCGGCAACCTTTTGCCCCTATACCATAACTTCAGTCACCTTACCTTTACTCATGGTAGAGCGCAGGGGCTTGGCCCTCGGCCGCCTCCACTGTGTCAGGTGGGTAATGGGGCCCCTGGAGCCCAACGGCGCGGCAGGAGGCCCAGAACAGGTTAAAAGGGAGGCCAGGCAAAGCTGAGGTGGGCATTTTGCCCTGGCGCGGTCGAGACGTAATAGATCCGAGGGAGTTCTCCAGGGAGGACCTGGAGGCTCTCTTTGAGAGGGCTGATGAGATGAGGAAGGAGCTCTCCGCGGGCTCAGTCAAGAGGAGGCTCGATGGCAGAATAGTGGCCACCGCATTCTTTGAGCCATCAACTAGGACAAGGCTGAGCTTTGAGGCGGCCGCCAAGAGGCTGGGGGCTGACGTCATAGGGTTCTCGGCGGAGGAGGGCACCAGCGTCGCAAAGGGCGAGAGCTTCGTTGACACCATAAGGATGCTGGACGGCTACTCGGACCTGATAGTTGTCAGACACAAGTACGAGGGGGCCGCAATGCTGGCAGCTGAGGTCGCCCAGGCCCCAGTGATAAACGGGGGCGACGGGAGCCAGCACCACCCCACGCAGGCCATGCTTGACCTCTACACCGTGAGGACCCTCTTCGGCTCTGTTGACGGCCTGAACTTCCTCCTGCTCGGCGACCTCAGGTACGCGAGGACGGTCGCCAGCCTGCTCAGGATGCTCACTGCGTTCAGGCCCGCCTCCGTCATGCTCTCGTCGCCGCCCCAGCTGAGGCTGAGGGACGAGGTGAGGGAGGACGTTGAGTCGAGGGGCCTCAAGCTTATTGAGGTGCCCCTCGAGGAGGGACTCTCGAGGGCGGACGTGATATACGTGACGAGGATACAGAGGGAGAGGTTCCCGGACCTGCAGGAGTATGAGAAGGTTAGGGGGAGCTACAGGGTCACCAGGAGGCTCCTCGAGGCCTACGCCAGGAGGGGGGCCAAGGTGCTCCACCCGCTGCCCAGGGTTGATGAGCTCACGCCCGACGTTGACAACACTGAGTTCCAGGCCTACTTCACTCAGGCGAGGCTGGGGGTGCCGCTCAGGATGGCCCTCCTCTCCCTTGTGCTTGGAGGTGATGGGGCATGAGCCAGGGGACAGGCGGCGAGGGGAGGAAGCTGCTCGTGAGCAAGATAAGGGACGGCACTGTCATCGACCACATACCCGCGGGCAGGGCCCTTGTTGTGCTCAGGATACTGGGCGTCACAGGCTCTGAGGGCTTCAGGGTGGCAGTGGTAATGAACGTAGACAGCGCCAGGATGAAGGTCAAGGACATAGTGAAGCTCGAGGGCTACTACCCGAGGATGGAGGACATAATGAAGGTCTCCCTTGTCGCCCCGGAGGCCACTGTTAACATAGTGAGGGACTACAATGTCGTGGAGAAGAGGAGGGTCGAGGTGCCGAAGGTCATAGAGGGCGTGCTGAGGTGCCCTAACCCAACGTGCATATCGCGTAAGTCGGGCGAGCCCGTCGTCAGCAGGTTTGAGGTAATCAGCAGCTCCCCCCTGAGGCTGAGGTGCTACTACTGCGGCACCGAGCTCGGGGAGCGCGAGGTGATATCTCAGCTGGTGGGAGGCAGCTGATGGCCGACGCCTCCTTCTGCGGCAGGCTTTACGACGCCAGGGGGCCTCTGGGGGAGGGCTGCGTCAACGTCAGTAACGGCATCATAGAGTCCATAAGCTCCGAGCCCAGGGGCGAGGAGGTGCACAGCTACCACGGCGACGGCCTCTACGTAGCCCCAGGGCTCATAGACCTGCACGTGCACCTCAGGGGCCTCGAGCTCTCCTACAAGGAGGACGAGGCAAGCGGCACCATGGCGGCCCTGGCATCAGGCGTAACCCTCGTGACTGACATGCCTAACACGAGGCCCAGGCTCTCGACGCCAGAGGCGCTTAGGGCTAAGCTTGAGGCGCTCAGGGGCGCCTCATACGTTGACCACGCCGTCTACGCCGGCGTGCCCGACTCCCCTGAGCTCGTGGGGCGGCTGGCCTCAATGCCTATAGCCGGCTTCAAGGTGTTCCCCGAGGACCTCGCCAGCAGGTGGGGGAGCGTCGAAGTCATCCTAAACATGAGGGACCTCCTGGTCGTACTTCACCCGGAGCTCCCCGAGGCCGAGAGGGCGTGGGCGGAGGAGAACTACGAGAGGGACGAGCTGAGGGGCTGCTGGGCCGAGGGGGCGAGCCTCTACTACGTGGCCTCAGCCAGGGCCAGGGTTCACATAACCCACGTCTCCTGCCCGGGCACCCTCAGGCTGGCAAAGTCGATGGGGCTCACGGCTGACACCACGCCGCACTACCTGCTCTACAGCCACCTGCTGGGCGGCTGTCACTTCAGGGTCAACCCGCCCCTCAGGGACGAGGTCACCAGGTCCCTCATGCTTAAGGCTGTGGTGGAGGGCCAGGTCGACGCGCTGGCCAGCGACCACGCCCCTCACTCCCCGCAGGAGAAGTCGTCGTGGCCCCACTGCCCGGCGGGCATACCGTGGCTCGGCCTGTGGCCCTGGGCACTCTACAGGCTCGTGAGCTCAGGGGCGATGGGCAGGGGCGAGTTCCTCCGGCTCTTAACGACGGGGCCAGCTAGGGTGCTCGGCCTCGGCAACCTCTACGGCCTCCTGGAGCCAGGCCACAGGGCCAACCTCGTTGTGGTTGAAGAGCGGCCTCGGAGGTTCGCGGGCACCTACAGCAAGGCCCCCTACTGGCACTACTTCATGGGCGACCTCTACGCCGCGCCAAAGGCCGTGGTAGTAGGCGGAAGGCTGGTCGCGGAGGACATGGAGGTCCTGGGCAGGCCTAAGACTATAAACCCCTTTGAGGGGGGCATGCCGTCTAGGGCCTAGCCTGGCCCCACAGCTCCTCCTCTATTGACCTCAGGCGGGCCTCGTCTATGACTTTCAGCCTCAGCGCCTCGCTGAGTATATCCCTGAGCGTGGTGAGCGACAGCAGCCTGACGCCCATCTGCTCAAGGGCCTCCCTCGCCCCCTGGCCCCTGTCAACTATGACCTCAGCTATGACCTCCCTGGCCCCGTGCGACTTGGCCACCTTCGCAGCGAAGGCCAGGCTGCCCCCGGTCGTGGCAACGTCGTCTATGACCACGGCCCCTCTACTTGAGACTTCAGCCCCCTCAAGGTCCCTCTCAGTGCCGTGCCCCTTGGGGTGGCGGGCGTACGCCAGGGGAAGGCCGAGCTCAAGGGCTATGGCTGACGCCCATGGGACCCCTCCGGTGGCCACGCCCACTGCGACGCAGTCGCCGCAGCCAATATCAAGGAGCCTGTGGGAGAGCTCAAGGGATATCAGCCTGAAGAGCCTGGGGTCCCCTATGACCTTCCTCATGTCGACGTAGACGTGGCTCACTCCGCCTGAGGTCAGCCTGAACTCGCCGAAGAGCACGGCCCCCGACCTTATGAGCTCCCCCTCAAGCCATCCCACGGCGGCACACCCTCAGGGCCTCTGCCTGCTGCCTGGCAACCTCCTCAGCCGCAGCCCTGGGGTCAGGGCCTGACGTTATGCTCCTCCCGACTATCTCGTAGTCTGCCCCGGCGCAGAGGGCGTCCCCCGGCCTGGCCCCCTGGGCCCCCACGCCCGGGGAGAGCACCTTGACCTCGCTGCCTAGGGCGGCCCTCACGGCTGATATAACGTTAGGCCTCGTCGCCGGGGCGACCACCCCCCACGGCCTAGCCTTTGATATGACCTTCAGCAGCTGCCCCAGGCTGCCGTCGTAGACCTCCTGCGAGCCGGGGTGACTCATGGAGGCCACGAGGACCAGCTTCAGGCCCCACCCCCTGAGCCCCTCCGAGAGCTCGTCCAGGGCGCCTGAGTAGCCTATGAAGGAGTGCGCTATGACAGCGTCAACAAAGTCCTTCACGGCTGAGACCGTGCTTAGCATCACGTCCCCCACGTCGGCAAGCTTAAGGTCAGCCACAATCAAGCCCCCGTAGCTCGACCTCATGGCTGCCAGGGAGCCCACGCCGCACCTGAGCAGGAACGGCACCCCCACCTTGGCGCCGCTCACTATGTCATCAAGCTGCAACGGGAGCCTGGCCGCTGCCTCGCACGAGCCCGACAGGGGGCCGTCTATAGCCAATATTATGGGACTTCCAGCCATAAAGCCCCCTGGGAGGGGTCGCCTCGGCGTTTTAAGCTGAGGTGCCGCCTGAGGCCCACTCCAGGAACCTTGAGACCGCCTCCTGGAGGGAGGTGTAGCTGAAGCCCTCGAGCCTTCTGCTCACGTAGAAGTAGTTGTACTTCAGCGTCCTGTACAGCAGCTTGAGCGACGAGCTGGGGGCCAGGTAGGCCAGCCTCGCGGCCCACCTGAGGCTGAGCCTGCGGCACCTCCTGCCCATTTGCCTGCAGATCTCCATGCCTATGTCGCCTATGTCCACCTCGAAGGGCCAGTTGACGTAGACCCAGGACCTGTCAAGGGAGCCGGAGCTGGCCATCTCGGCGACCATCGCCACGTCGCCCGCGTAGACGGCGTTCCTTGAGCCCGTGAAGAGCGTCAGGCCCCTCCTAGCAGCCCAGAGGGTGGCCCTCCACTGCGGCTCGTAGCCCCAGGGGCCGAAGATCACCGAGGGCCTCAGTATGGCCCACCTGCCCCCAAGTGCCTCGTCGCTTGAGACGAGGAGCCTCTCGCCCTCGGCCTTGGTGATCTCGTAGGGCGTCCTGTGCACGAAGGTTGCTGGGTCGAGGTGCCTCTCCTCCTCCGAGACCTTTGAGCCGGGGGGCACCCCCCTTATCTCTGTGGAGACGCCCGTCGAGCTCACGTACACGACCCTCGCCTTCACCTGGGAGGCAGCTGATATAACCCTCCTCAGGAGGTTGACGTGTGCCTCCTCTAAGGCCTCCCTGCTGCCCGCGAGCACGCCGGCCACGTGATGGTAGGCGTCTCCCCCGACCCTTGCAAGGGCCTCTGGGGTTATGCTGTCCAGCAACAGGATATCAGCCCCCATCCTCCTTATGTCCTCAGCTATCCTGGGCCTCTTCTTTATTGAGGAGGGCCTAGCTACGACGAGCACCTCGTGCCTCTTCCTCAGCTCAGCCACCAGGTTAGCCCCGACGAAGCCGACGCCTCCAACTACTACCTGCTTCAAGCAGCCTCCCCTAAACATTAAGGCACTCAACTTTAAAATATAAATATATACAGTTTTCTTAAAACTTCAAGGGTCGCTGCACTACTTCGAGGGGCTCAGGGAGCAGGGCCTCCGAGGCTCGGGAGCCTACGCCTCGAGGTACTGGCGGCGCAGCCATGCCGGCATAGCCCTGTTAAAGAACTCATCAGCGGCTTAAGAAAAAAAGGTAGGAGGAACTAAGTAGAGCTCGGTTGCTGCCCGTCCTGCCGCGGGCTGCCACAGCCATGGCGTAAACTACTATGAAGAGCGTGAGGACAACTATAGCTAGGCCGGCGGCCAGGACCTGGCCGAGGCCGTCAGTTATCATCCACGCTAGGACGCAGTCGGCGCCCAGCACAATGCCTGTTAGGCCGACGTAGGGCGTCGCCTTGGTTGCCCCGAGGGCTCTCTCATCACTGCCCGTGATGGCTATCGCGGAGGCCGCGGCCCCAGCCAGCACTGGCATTAGGTAGAAGGCGAAGATTAGGTGACCTCTCATGAACAGGTCATCATACATGAAGCCAGGGCCGCCGCTCGGCGGGGTGCCGTTTACGCCGAAGCCGAAGAACGCCTCGTTGAACTCTATTGGGTAGCCTATGCCGACAAGCACGAATATGGCGGCAAGCCACGTAGCGATCTCGAGTATTAGCAGGTTCCTCCTGCTCATCGGCCTTGAGGCCAGGACGCCGGAGCCCATGAGGCCGAGGGCCACTATCAGGGCGCCCCAGCCTATGAGGCCTGTCTGGGAGTCGTCAAGGGCCAGGCCGTTGACTCCCTGGGGGCCGAAGGGAGCTATCGTCGGGATCGAGTAGGTGCCGTAGGATGATATTATGTAAAGCACGGTCATCGAGATCGTGCCAAATATGGCGACTATCATGCCGGCGTCAACAAGCCTCCTGGCAGGCCCTCTGTAGGAGCTGTAGCCAACAGCCATAGCTACCAGGGCCACTATGGCGCCCCCTATGGCAGGCAGCATCTCGTGCGAGTGTGACGTTATCACGTTGCCAAGGAACGTCGAGGGGCCTCCCCACTCGTTTATGAGCGACATAACCCATGAGGGCGCCCCCGCGAAGTTGAGGTACTGGCCCCAGGCGGCTGTGAGGCCCATGAAGCCCGCTATCAACGCTGAGGCTGTCGACACTACCAGGAGGGCGTAGGCGCTCCAGGTGGCCCTGGCCAGGGACCTGACCCCCCTGTCGATGAAGGGGAAGGCCAGGAGGCCTATGAACACTGCGAGGCTCAGGGCGAAAAGCCAGACGTCCCTCAGCCCCTGAACGACGTCATCGGCCGTCGAGGCCCACGCAGGGTAGAAGAGGCCGACCCCAAGCACGTTAAGCGCCATTATTGGCACATTGCTGGCGCTGACGGCGAGGGAGAGCCTCCTGGGCAGGCCAACCACGTAGGAGACCGCGAGGAGGCCAAGCATAACTAGCTCAAACATGACGGCGTGGTAGTAGGCGACCTCAGTAGCGCTGAAGTCGCCAGGCTCAAGCCACCTGACGCCAGGCACGAGAGGGGAGACTGCCAGGAGGACCGCCATATAGGCGACCGCGAGCATCATCTGGAGGCGGAGGTCCAGGAAGCCTGAGGGCCCACGCGCGGGGTTGCGCAACGGACTCACCATTTCTTATATAGAGAAAGTCACTTAAAAAGGCTTAACTGACCTTAATTAATATTTAGCATAAAATTAAGAAGGCAAAGCTTATAAGTCCTCTCTGTCACCTCTGTAATACAGAGGTGACAGGTGTGAGCTCCCAGGAGGGCAGCGGCGGCGAGGGCGAGGAGAAGGGGAAGGCGTACACGATAAGGGGCCTTGACCCCGAGCTCTACGAGAGGTTTAGCAGGACCGCCAAGGACCTAGGCGTCACGGTTGGGGACCTGATGAACATGGCCATGAGTAACCTGCTGGTCAGCATAGAGGCCACCAAGGACGTGGGCCAGAGGGTGTCGAGCGCCCTGTCAAGGATAGTTGATAAGCTCAAGGAGGCCCAGGCGAGCGCGATGAAGACCGTTGTGGGGGCGGTGGCTGACTTCGACCTCATAAGCAACATTGACGAGCTCACGGTGACGAAGGCCGACCTTCAGGCGGCGGACAAGCCCATAGTGTTCTCAAACATAAAGAGGCTCGTCTTCGCGCCCGACGTGGACTGGGACACAATAAACTCCAAGGTTAGGTCAATAAAGGTCGTGAACGAGCTCGTGGTGCCCAAGGGGGTGCCGGTCCTCCAGCTTGCCAAGAGGTGCCAGCTGGTCAGGCGCATAGAAGTGCAGTGACCCCGAGACCCTTTTCCCTAGGAGCGCTTAATTATTTCATCGTTATTTTTAAGTGCGCGCGACGCCCGTTAAGCTATGAGGAAGGACTTTGGCGTCCCAGCTCCAGTACGAGCTTGAGGGCATAGATAAGCTGAGGAGCGGTACCCTGCTGCTAATAGTGGTGCCGCTGCTCCTGCTCGCTGCATCAATTGTGATAGGCATAGGCGCGTTCCTTGCCACAAGGCCGGCTGCGGGGGCAGTCGTTAGTGTTAACGGCGCCACCAGGTATGTGGTCCACATGGGGCCTGCTCCCCTGCCGCTAGCTGCCTCGCTAGGGGCTGCCATAGGCGTCGCCGCTATAGCCGCGGTGCTGCTGGTGGTTTCATTTCTGGCCCTTGGGAGGCTCAGCGTGGGCTTCAAGGCCCTTGAGGCGGCCGGCAAGGGAGGCTGGGCCGGGGTCGCGGGGGTCTGGCTCATCATAGCTGCCGTGATAGTTGCCCTGGTGGGCGCGGCGACCTTCATGTTCGGCGGCTTCATAGCAGTGGACCTGAGCTTCATAATAGCCGTCGTGGGCTTCATACTTATAGGCGTCGGCCTCTTCGAGGTGGGCTCACATTACAACGACGCACTGCTGGAGGCGGGCGGCATACTGACAGCCATACCGCTCGTCATAACCAGCTTCATAGGCCTCATCATAAGCTATGTCGGCCTCGGCGAGGTCGAGAGGAGGCTCAGGGAGGCCGCCCCTAAGGCCTGAACTCATAGGCTCTTTTAGCAGCTGAGCGGACCTTGTCCTCGAGCACCTCAGCCCCTATCCCGCTGGCCCTGGGCGCGGATATGGTGCCGTCCCTGTTGAGCTCCCAGGGGGGCTCAACTATGTCCTCCTCGTAGTACCTTGAGCTGGCGCTTATGTCGTTAGGGTACCTGACACCCTCCAGGGTAGCGGCGGCCACCAGGTGGCCCCTGCCGACCCCCGTCTCAAGCATGCCGCCTATCCAGATGGGCCTCCCCAGCTGGCGGTACCAGAGGTCATGGATCCTGAGCGTCTCGCCGAGGCCTCCCACCCTCGCAGGCTTGACGTTTATTATCATGGCTGAGCCCAGCTGGTAGGCCTTCCTCGCGTCGTCAGCGTCAGCTACGCTCTCGTCAAGGCATATTGGGGTCCTTATGTGCCTTGCGAGCTCGGCGTGGTCCACGAGGTCCCTCCAGCCCAGCGGCTGCTCTATCATGAGCAGGCCGAAGTCATCGAGCCTCCTGAAGACCTCCACGTCGCTCAGCGTGTAGGCGGCGTTGGCGTCAACCTGAAGCTTAAGGGAGGGGCCGAGGACCTCCCTGAGCCTCCTGACGGGCTCCACGTCGTAGCCCGGCCTTATCTTTATCTTCACCCTCTGGTAGCCCTCCTGGACGTAGCTGTCAACCACCCTCACGAGGTCCTCGAGGGAGGGCTGGATGCCGACGCTTACACCGCTGGCTATCCTGTCCCTCACTCCCCCTATGTACTGCCACAGGGGCCTCCCCTCGAGCTTTGCGGCGAGGTCCCAGAGGGCCATCTCGACGCCGGCCTTAGCCATGTTGTGGCCCCTTATCCTTGAGACCAGGGCGGGGAAGCCCCTCGGGCCCACGTCGCCCTTCAGCTGGGGCAGTATGAAGTCCCTTATAACGTGCCAAGCCGTCTCATTCGTCTCATAGCTGTACCAAGGGCCTGAGTCCGCGACCACCTCGCCCCAGCCGACCTCCCCACCCCTCTCCTCCGCCCTCACAAGTATCGCGGGCCTCTCCAGCGTCTTGCCGAAGCTGGTCTCAAAGGGTGACTTAAGCCTGACCCAGACCTCCAGGAGCTCAACCTTCCTCAGCTCCACGGTCTCACCCCATCAAGGACCTCGCCCAGCGGCTCCCTTACCATGACCACGTAGCCGTGCCCCTCGGCGCCCCAGGTGAAGTCCGAGGCTACGTAGCCCTGGGAGAGGTAATAGGTGTAGGCCTCCCTCGTGGCCCCCCTCCACCTTGAGGCGAGGCCCGGGTCGGCGTCCCTCACCTTAGATATTGACCTGGGCAGGCCAACGAGGACAACGTCAGGCGACCTAGAGAGGTCCGGCCCCTCGGGGACCTCAAGGCCGGCCTGGCCCCTCGGCCTCACGGCCACGTGTGCACCCATGCTGACCAGCTCCTCGGCCTTGGGCACCCTGGCCTCCCCCGACACCTTCAAGTTTACGTTCCTGCTGTCCAGGTGCCACTCGGCTATGGCCCTGTCGGTCTCAAGGCCGGCGTTTATGGAGTCCCTTATATCGCCGTAGTACCTCACCCTGTACTGCCTGAATATGGCCCCAAGCTTGCCGAGGTTGAAGTGGGCGTTGAGGCTCTGCAGGGGGTCGAAGGTCCACTTTATGAGCCTGACGCCTGCGGCCAGCGCCTCGCGCCTCTGGGCAAGCTTGAGCTGGGTCCCCAGGCCCCTGTACTTGGCCCCCTCTACGACCCCAGTCATGTGGCTGTAGAAGTAGGTGCCCTCGGGGGCCTCGACGAACCAGCCGAAGGAGAAGCCCACCACCCTGCCACTGTCTATGGCCCCAATCACTATGCCGCCGTTCTCCACCAGGGCCCTGAGCATGTGGAGCGGCACTGCCTCGCAGCTCGACCTGTCCATGCCCCAGGCCGAGCGCTGAACGTCAACCACCTGGGAGAGCTCTGAGGGCTCGAGGAGGCGCCTTATCTCCACTCAGGCCACCTGCCCAGGGGCATTAGCGCGAGCTTAAAACCGGCTCATATTCCCACACCTGGGCTGCGGGCTTGATATACACGAGGCTTGGAAGGGGCGGCCCTCAGGTGAGCGCCGTGGGCCTTGGCTTCTGGGAGGTGGGCTCAAGGACCTGGAGGGGCAGCCCTGAGGTCGCTGAGGCCATAGTCAGGGCCGCCCACGAGGAGGGCATAAACTTCTTCGACACGGCCGAGGTCTACGGCATGGGGAGGAGCGAGGAGGCCCTCGGGGAGGCCGTGAGGAGGCTCGGCATAGGGGAGCACGTTGTTGTTGCTAGCAAAGTGGGCGGCTTCAGGCCCACCCCCTACTTCATACTCAAGGGCGCTGAGGGCGTGAGGAGGCGCCTCGGCTTCGCCCCCGCCCTGCTGCAGCTCCACTGGCCCCCGCCGGCCTGGATACCCCTCTGCCAGCCCCTGAGAGGCCTTGAGAGGGCGGTGAAGGCTGGCCTTGCGGAGTACGTGGGGCTCTCGAACTTCTCGGGGAGGCTGCTCGAGGAGGCGCTTTACTGCTTCAGCTCCCTGGAGCCCGTGAGCGACCAGGTCGAGTACAGCCTGGCCTACAGGACCCCTGAGCTCGACGTAGCTAAAGTGGCCAGGGCCAAAGGAATTGGCATCATCGCCTACTCGCCCCTCGCCAAGGGAGCCCTAGCTGGGGTCACTGCCTCAAGGGCCGTGCAGAGGGTTGACCCGCGCTTCAAGGCGGCCGCCTCCGACAGGGAGCTCATGGATGCCCTCAAGGGGGTCGCGGGCCGCCTAGGGGCAACGACAGCCCAGGTCTCCCTGGCGTGGCTAATATCTAAGGGCGCCGTGCCCATACCAGGGACCACTAAGCCCGACAGGGCCAGGGAGCTCGCGGAGTCAGCTGACGTCAAGCTGAGCCCTGAGGACGTTGAGCTGCTCGACAGGGCGAGCTCAAAGTTCGTAACTGCGTGGGGGAGGGAGTACGGCAACCTGAGGTCCATAAGGTACGTCCCGTGCGCCCTCCAGTACCTAGGGCTTAGAGCTATGGGCGGCGCCTAGACTTTAAGGTGGAGGAAAAGCGAGGGCCCCCTTCAGCTGCAGCCAAGGGCCCACTGCCTGGTCTTTGGCCTATTAGATTACACGACCCCGGTCCACCTGTAGAGGAACACGACGACGCTGTAGAAGTAGGTGACGCCTGAGCCCGCGGGGCTCCAGGCGTAGTAGACAGAGGCGAACACCTTCACAGGCTGGTAGTAGGGCAGGGGGCTGGGCGGGGTTATGGGCTGGGGCACTATGGCGCCAGTGGTGGGGTCAATGTACTGCACCGCCGCTGGGGTGAAGGAGGTTGCGTTGGCCAGGAACGGGGCCCCAGTTATGTTGCCGCACTGCTTTAGCGCGCTCACCCCGTACATCATTAGGTCGTAGATGGTGGCGTCAAGGGTCTCAGACACGTTTGCCTGCGGCCCGCCCGCGAGGGCGGGGAACTGGTAGAACTCGTAGTTGCCGTAGGTGGTCACAGACGTGTAGTTTGAGAAGAACGGGCTGCCAGCGTACGGGTTGACCCTAAGCGCTATCCTCAGCATCTGGTATGACTTAGCCATGTCGCCGAGGCCGTAGGTTATGGCGTAGACCCCGGCCTGCGGGTTGACGGGGTAGAAGCTGGGGTAGGGGAACATTATGACGGAGCCCGTCCTGTTGCTGTAGATTCCAATGAAGACGTCATAGACCAGTATGTAGGTGCTGTTGGGCCTCAGCCTCATCATCTCAAGGTAGGCGGGGCTCTGGTCCACGGGGGCCGTGAAGGCGTTGGCCACGAGGCCTATCTGGGTGCCGTTTATGGTTGATCCGTCGACGACCGTGGTCCTGTTTGCTAGGACTCCTATCCAGTAGCCGTAGTCCCACCACGACACTACAGCTGAGCCAGGGCTCGTGTTCTCCTTAATGTAGCTAAGGGCGTCGGTCCAGGCGCTGCTTATTGGCACCACGGTCCTTGAGCCGCTGCCGCTGGGCACTGTCATGGCAGGCGTCCAGCCGGTCTCAAGTGCCGGCGCCTGGAGCCTGAGGGCCTCGGCGTCCTGCACCGCGTAGAGGCCTGAGAAGGCCACCACCGCTACAACTAGCGTCGCTGCAACGCCAACAGCGAGCCAGTTGGGGCTCTCAACAGTCCTCCTCTCCTTCTTCACGTAGGTCCTGGACCTCTGCGAGGCCAGGAAGGCCACTGCCATGCCGGCTGAGATTGCCGTGAAGATAGCGGCCGACGGTATGTAGTAGGCCTGGTTGGCCCCACCGTAGGTGAAGATTACTGAGAGGACGAACGCTGTCAGGAAGACCACCTCTGGCCCCGAGGGCCTCCACGACCTTGAGGCAGCCGCGGCCACCAGGGCCACTAGGCCTATGACCGTCGTTATGAAGAAGGGCCCTAGGTCTGCCAGCACCTGAGAGGCCGGGACGCCCATGTACTCTTGGACCGTTAAGGGCACTACTGATGTGGGCGGCGGGGAGAGGCCGAGGCCCATGAGCATCCTTGAGCTGGCGCTTATGAGGCCGCTCAGGAGCACGTCAATGGCCAGCGGCGCGAGCAGCAACAGCATAAAGACGTGGACCCTGACGCTGTAGGAGCTGCTCAGCCTGAGCCTTGCAAGGCCGAGCCTGTCGTACCAGGCCTCCAGGGCGTACACTATGAGCGTTGCCTCAGGGGCAAGTCCAACGCCCCTGTAGAAGAGGCTCAGAGGCGTGGCAGGTGATGTAAGTGAGACGGCGGCAAAGGAGGCCCACGCGGTTAGGTAGATGAGGAGCCTCGACGGCGTTGGCCTTATTATGAAGGGCTCCAGGAGGGCCGCCAGGGAGATGATTAGGGCGTAGTACTGGTAGCCTCCCCAGAACCACGCTATGAGGCCCCCGGAGGCGCCTGAGGCGACGGCCAGCGCTAGGGCCCTCGCCCTTCCCTTGGCCCTAGTGGAGAGGGCAAGGAAGTAGAGCGGGTAAGGCATTATCATGAGGCCCATGTAGACCTTGGCCGGGTCGCTGGCGAAGCCGTGGTCTAGGGCCAGCGTCGGCATAAACGCGACGCCGAGGGCCGCCACAAGGCCGCCGGCCCTCGAGTCCGTGGCCGCCTTAACGGCCAGGTAAGTCCCGACCACGCCCAGCGCCGTGAAGGCAACTGGCGACATAGAGAGCGCCAGCTCTGTTGAGACCCTGCCCCCGGTGAGCTTCGCTATGGCAGCGGCGAGCCACGGGAGGCCGAGGTACTCACTCCTAAGGAAGTCCCTGCCCCAGGGGTACCACCAGAAGGCGACCCTGGAGAGGCCGCTGAGGCCGCCGAGGTCGTGGCTGTAGAAGTAGTTGGCGAGCCAGAGGTACTCGTAGGGGTCCACCTCGTTAAGGGTTGAGCCGTACCTGAAGTAAGGTATGAGCCTGAGGTACACCGTGACGGCTAGCAGGGCCAGGAGGGCGGCTATTGAGAGGTAAGGCCAAGCCGCAGCCAGGGCCCTGAAGACCCCCTTGACCGAGTAGCCTTCCTGCTCGCGCCCCGAGCGGCGCGCCCCTTGCCTGAAGCCATTGACCCTCAGGGATGACCCCGCGCCGTCAAAAGGCGAGGAGCGTTAAATAGTTTATATCATAATTAAATTACTTTATTCCAGGCAGCCGTCGCTTACCTGAAGAAGGCTATGGCGGCCCCCACTATGAAGCCCAGCACTATGACGATGCTCGTGAATATGGGCTCTATTAGAGCAAGGAACGGGTAGAGTGCCCTGAAGCCCTGCTCAATGACCGTCACGTTTCCTGAGCTTATGCTACTTGCCAGCGAGCTGACGTTAAGGCCCCTCAGGCTCCACACGTTGAGGAGGTCGCCCACTATGAGCAGCAGGAAGAACGCGAGGACGTACTTGAGGCCCTTGGCCAGCACGTAGCCCACGCCAAGGCCCAGCAGGAACTCTATCACTGTTACTGCTATAGAGGCCGGCGAGGAGAGGTTTATGCCCAGGGCGCTGAGCAGTGACACAGTTTTCTCACCTGCCTCTCTGTTAGGCCCCAAGGCTTTAAGGCTGATGGCCCGGTGCTACCACCAGCCAAGGCTTCACGTGGGACGACCAGCCTGGAAGGGGTTAACGCTGATTAGCTCCAGAGTTTATGTGTACACCTAAGGTGTTACGTTGGCCAGGCGCCTGGCCCTGACGCTGCTCCTAGCGCTCCTGCTAGTAGCCCTGATGCCCGCGGGCGGCCACGGGGCGAGGGCCGCAGGCGGCGCGTCGCTGCCCCTGCTGTCAAACTCTACGCCCGTGGCCCTCTGTTACCCCTACCTCATAACTGCGAGCGGCGTTATCAACCTGGCGAGCGGCCAGTCCTACAGCCCCTGGCCCGGCGACGTGGCTGTCAATGCATCATGTGGGGAAGGCTACATGGCTGTAGTAGGGGAGGACGGCGCGTACTTCCTCTACATGAGCAACGCCAGCGTCTCCAGCGTGGTCGCCCTGCCGGCCAGCGACGTGGTGGGCATCTATAGCGATCTCATAGCCTACAACGTGAGCGGCTCCGTTTACGTGGAGGGCCCGAGGGGGCTCGAGGCGACCCTTGAGCTCCCAGCTAACTTCAGCGTTGTGTCCTTCAGCTACGCCGGCTCCCCCGTCCTCCTCGAGAGGGCCCCGGGCGGGGCCTTCTACATTCAGTCGCCCCAGGGCCTACTGGGCCTCAACGTCACCTCGCCCGCGCCCTCGGGCTACCTTAACGGCTCCACCGCATACGTCTTCGGCTACATGGGCGGGGCCGGGCCCTACCTGCTAATATATAGGGTGAGCGGCAGGCCCCTCTCGGCCCAGCTGCTGTCAGCTGTCCCAGTGAGCCTCGTGCCCCTCAGGGTCTACTGGGCCTCTGGCAGCTACGTCATGGCGCTGAGCGGGGCCGGCCTGGTGCTCATAAAGGCCTCGCTGACGGGCGCCAGCTACCAGCCCATAGGCTCTGCCGTGCCTGTGCCAGGGGGCTACTACATGCCCCTCACGGGCTACAGCTACATCCTCTACAGGGGCTCCTGGGAGCCCGTTCCAGGCGAGGTCGTTGGCTCCCTTGGCAACATAGCCTTCGTGGTGAACTACGCGGGGGCGTCAGCCCTGGCGCCCGCCCTGCCGACAGCCCTCGACCTCAGCGCCAGGGCCCAGGTCCTTGTCAACGTCAGCGGCCTCCTGGTCTCGCTCAGGCTACCGCCGGGCTCCTACGAGGTACCAACGCCCTCGACGCTTTACGTCAACGGCACTCAGCTTGAGGCGCTCGGCGGCGCCGTGGAGTACCCGCCCAGGTACGGCGCTCCAAGGCTCACGGCCTACTTCGTAAGGCCCAGGGCCCTGGTGCCTATCGAGACCTTCTACCCGGTCACCTACGCCTCCTCCGGCGCCGGGGCAGCGCTCCTGGTCGTGCCAGCTGAGGCGATAGTGCTCACCCAGGCCGGCAGCCAGGGCCTGCCGCCGAGGCCAGTTGAGATACCAGGCGAGTGGCTCTTCGGCGGCGTCGGCCCGGGGGGCGTTGCCCTCTACTCAGCTAACAACACCATTATAGTCTTCAACTACGCCGGTAGGCCCGTGGCCTACTACAGGGCTAACATATCATACGTGCCAACATACATGGGGGTCTACGTGGCCTACGGCGGCTACTACGTCATGGTTGAGGAGGAGACTCTAAGCGGCTGCAAGCTCACAATCTACGGCCCGGGCGGCGCCTCCAGCCTCAGCCTCCCGTGGCCCGTGGCCCTGGACCCCATGACAGGCCTTGAGGTGACCCCCTCCGGCCTGGAGGGCCCAGGGGTCAACCTGACGATCCCAGTCGACGTCCAGACGGCCTCCGTCAACGGCCTCTCCGCCGCCTTCGCAGGGGCCAACGGCGACCTTTACATAGTCAACCTCAGCTCCTCGGAGGAGTACATCATGATAACGGCGCCCCAGGGGAGCCTCAAGTTCCTGCCCCTCTGGGGCGGCGAGCTGTTAATCTATAATGAGACCAGCTTCACGGCCGAGGTCGTGAGCTACAGCGACATGGTGGGCGGCGAGTGGAGGGTCAACGTGAGCGCGAGCCCCAGCGACGCCACAATATACCTGAACGGCACCCCAATAGGGGTTGGCTCCGCCTACTTCTACGACAGCGCTATGCCCGTTAACGTTACAGCCGAGGCGCCTGGCTACGCGCCCCTCTCATACGTGGTGGTGCCCCTGGCGGACACCAGCGTGAGGCTTTCCCTAAGCCCCGCCTTCGTCTACGCCAGGCTCTCGGTCAGCTCCCCCGTGCCAGTCAACTACGTCGAGGCCTACGTCAACGGCACCCCCTTGACCTGGGCTGTCAACGGCAGCGTTAGGCTCCTCTCCAGGGTGCCCTACAGAGTTGACGTTGTCGGCTTCTACCCCTACAACGTCTGCGCCCCCGTCTCCGAGACCATAGCCCTGAGCTCCAACGCGACCATCGACTTGAGCTGCTCCCTTACAATGCCCGTGCTCAGGCTCTTCAGCGCCGTCGAGGCCAGCCTCTCTCTGACCAAGTACGGGGTAACTGTCTTCAGCGGCGTCATAGGGGCCGGCCAGGAGGTCTACATGCCCGTGGCCCCAGGGAGCTATAACATAACGGCGTCAGCTAACGGCATGACGTTCTCGGCCCTGGTCAACGCCACGAGGCCAGCCCTCTACAGCTACAACGTCACACCCACCGCGCCTCCAAGGCCGACGAGGGGCACCATAGAGGTTTACACAAACGTGAGCGACGCCTCAGTAGAGGTGGCATTCCCAAACGGCACGCCCGTCGCTATAGGTGTAGGCAGGGTCGCCGTGGGGGTGGCCCCCGGCGCGTATGTGGTGAGCGCCAGGGCCGCCGGCTATAGGCAGGTCAACAGGACCGTCAGCGTGAGCGCTGGGCAGACGGTTAACGTCAGCCTCGGCCTCGCCCCGGTTAAAGCCGTTAGGCGCGTCAGCGTTAACCTGAGTTACTACGCTATAGGGGCTGCCGTCGCCGCCACGGTCGTGGCGATCTACCTTGGCATGAGGTACTACAGGCCGGGGCAGGCCCCTGGCGGCGAGCAGGAGGTCTGAGCCTGGGAGGCCCTCAGCTGGCGCTCATCCTGAGGAGCCTTAGGAACTCAGAGGGCAGGCCGGCCTCAAGGGCGTCCAAGGCCCTATCAACGTCCTCGGAGGGGGCGCCAAAAGCAAGCCTCAGGGCGGCCCTGAGGGCCGCCCTTATGACGCTCCTAGGGTACCTAGAGGTGGCCAGCCTGTACGTTGCCGCAGGGTCCTCAAGGAGGCTCTGCACGAAGCCCTTGCCGGTGCTTTCCCTGAAGAAGACTTCAAGGTCAGCTATGAGGCCAGCTGCAACCTTCGTAAGGCCGCGCTCAACCGCGAGCCGCCTCCTAAGGGTCTCGCCCAAAACTCGCACCAAGTAAATCTTGCGCCCGGCTCCTTAAAAGTGAAGGCATCACTCCATCGCGGCATCCTAAGGAACCATTTACACGCGAATAATACTGAAGCCGCTGGCCTTCCTGGCCCTGTTCATTACTGCGAGGCCGAGCCCCCTCTCCTCAAAGCCCTCCATGAAGGCCGCGTCAACGTCAGGCAGCTCGTCTATCAGCCTGAACGTCTTAAACAGGTTCCTGGCTACTATGAATATGTTGCCCCTGGGGCCGAGCTCTACGTACCTTATGCCCTGGGCCTCGTAGTAGGGGGCGGTCTCCGATGAGCACAGCACAACGGGCCTAACTCCCTTGGCCGCCTCCCGCCTGACCACATCAATTACCTTTGAGGCGTACGCCCTCAGGTCACCGTAGTCGCCCTCAACTATCACAAGCCTCTTGAGGGGGGCGTAGTGCCTGTACTTCATGCCTGGGGCCAGGGCCACGTCGGCCTGCCCGAGGCCCCTGGCGAACGGGGGCACCTCAACCCTCTTGCCAAGCTCCCTCTCCACCTCCTCAACAGGCAGGCCCCCCGGCCTCAGGAGCACCGGCGGGTCCCTGGTCAGGTCAACTATCGTGGACTCAACGCCGTAGACCGTCTCGCCGGCGTCAAGTATGACGTCGACCCTCCCGAAGAGGTCCCTAACGACGTGCTCCCCCGTGGTTGGCGACGGCCTCCCGGCCAGGTTGGCGCTCGGGGCCGCTATGGGGACCCCGCTCTCCCTTATGAGGGCCAGGGCCACTGGGTGGGCCGGCATCCTGACGGCGACCGTGGGCCTCCCGGCGGTGACCTCTGGGGGGACCCTCTCGGCCTTCCAGAGGAGCAGAGTCACTGGGCCCGGCCAGAGCCTCCTGGCCAGCCTCTCCGCCTCCGGCGGGACCTTCACTGCAACCTCGTAGAGCTGTTCCATTGAGTGTATGTGCACTATGAGCGGGTTATCCATGGGTCTCCTCTTGGCTATGAAGACCTTCTTCACGGCTTCCGGGTTATAAGTGTCGGCGCCGAGGCCGTAGACCGTCTCCGTGGGGAAGGCCACCGTGCCCCCCCTCCTTATGGCCTCGGCAGCCTCCCTTACGGCGTCCATGTCTATGTTCTGGGGGTCAACCCTCAGCACCTTAGTGTTTACCTGTATGTCCTCCATGGCTCCCCTGTCGCTGCTGGGCGAAGGGACCTATACACATTTTTATAGTAAAAGGAAGAAAAAGAAAATTAAAAGTTATAGGGAGTGATTAAGCCCCTTACTTCCTGAAGCCCCACTTGTTTATCTTGAGGCCGAGCACGCCGTAGAGCGTTATCCAGGCGCCTATCAAGACGAATATCATGAAGACGAAGCTCGATATGGCCATCTGCGTGTTGCCGCTGAGTATGTGGCCAGATGCGCAGCCGTTGGCCATCCTGGCGCCGAAGAGCACCAGGTAGGCGCCTATGAAGCTGCCCAGCGCCCTCTTGGCCTCGCTGTTGCCGAACCTCCTGGCCCAGAGGCTCGGCACCTGCCTCCTGTAGGCCAGGAACCTCCTGCTGACGAACAGGGAGCTTATGAGCGCCCCTAGGAAGGTGCCGAGGTCGCTGAAGG
>Ga0080003_1000125_pt1 | contig 55303 bp, 66 predicted proteins | sample JossMetagenome_FD_69206 | JGI IMG/M metagenome (GOLD analysis project Ga0080003, IMG submission 69206) | Hot spring microbial communities from Joseph's Coat, Yellowstone National Park, USA - JC2_E (SPADES assembly) (version 2) | ecosystem: Environmental > Aquatic > Thermal springs > Hot (42-90C)... | reverse complement strand
TAAAGCCCTAACAATGGCTCTGCTTGATAGACTGACCCATAATGCAATAATCTTAAACATGAACGGCGAAAGTTACAGGAGAAGAAAAATAGAAAATTAAATTAAAAAACCAGAAGAAGGGTGGCTCAATTTTAGTGGCCCAGGTGGATCAATTTTAGTTGACTTTTTACAAATGCGGTTTCTCAGTTTCGCATGTAGTGGCTATATTGATTTTGGAGCTGTTTTTTTGAGGATAAGCTTATAGTAAACTCTTTAGCAATAAGTTTTTTGTTTTCATGGTAGATTTCATTGTGCTGGAGCGGTAGTATGGACTCTATATAGTCTTTTCGCATTAGGAATACAACCAGCACTGATAAAGCATGTAATCTACCCTAGCTTTTTTAATGTTAAAGCTACAGTCTAAAAATTGGGAAAATAACCAAAACTAAACACATCCCTATTTCATATATCATTACAACAGTAACTGACAATCAAAAAAATACCAAATTAATACTTAAAAACTCACATGTTCATATAAATAAGCTTGAAATAGCAACTAAAACAAAACAAAAACGGTGGAAAATGAGCAAAAGCAAAATGGGTAAAATAACCAAAACTAAAACAACCTATTATACTGGTTCCAAAAGTGCACATAAAAAATGGTGGAAAATGAATAATTTTTTTAAGTAAAAATATCTTTAATTTCATTTATTACTAAAAAAGTCTAAGAAAATTTTAATGACTTAGGCAATCTGTGAACTCCAACCTGCAAAAAATTGCATTATTTAGAAACTATTTTTTGGAGGTTACAAATGAGAAAGAAAAAAGTTTTGCAGAAAGAGGATATTGGGAAAATAGAAAGGGCCTTAGACAAATTATTTATTTTTGATCTCACACCGGGATTAGTTTTTCATTTGTTCAAAATTCAATTTTTAAGTCAAAAATTCTTGGATTTTATTAGAACAAGCGATCAAATTGAATATGATTATGAAGACGAAAGTGATTCAGAACCTGCTGATGAATTAATACAAGCCGAGTATAGATGCTTAACTTGCATAAATGCTTTAGCAAGTAAAAAAGACATAGAAATTGCAAAATTTTTCTTAAAAAAACTAAGAAAAAGAGACAGAATGAAGGTTATAGAAACATATTCGCTAAACCCCATGGAAACGCACATTTACACTTTTATTAAAAAAAGAATGCAAAACAAACAAAGAATTGATAAAAAGCTTTTGCTAGAATACATAACAAAATACAAAAAATATAAGATAACAAATGAAAAATGCTTTGATGCTTTAGTTAATAGAATAAAAAATAGAGTCAAAAAACAGCTTTATAGAGAAAGGCAAAAAAACAATAGCTAACTCATTAATGCATTTAGACTTTCGCAAATAATAGTTTTACACTACTGCAATACAAGAGAAATATCGGGTCAATTTTTGATTGGCTTTTTATGAAGATACAGCAAAAATTAAGGATCCCTATATAGTGACTTTTCTCTTAACATAAAACCTTAACCTCCAAAAAAAATTAATTTTACATATTTAGGAAGTTTACACAAAGAATATTATAAGCCCGAAGACTATCCTGAAGAAGAAATTTACTACTAAAAAACTGCTAAATGATGTTGACTTTACACAAAATAGAAAAATAGATAAATATTAAAACAACCACAGATACGTGTTTAAAAAACATTTTGTGAGGTTTAAAAATGGACAGCAATGTTTTATTGTTTCCTAAAAATGAATGGGACCCAATAAGAGAAGAAAGACTAGAAAGTATCACAGAATTTGACAACTCTAAAGAAATGCCAAACCACGAAGTGATAGAAAAGCTAGCAAAAGATATTGAAGAAGGCATAAAAAACGGAACAATACTCTCTTGGTTAAAAGATTTCGAAGAAGATTAAAAGTAAAATATAAATATTCTTATTTTACTTTAAAGCCTTAAAGTAAAATACTGAGTCCACCAAAAATACATTTTTCTTAATAATTGCGCTTTAGTTGATAATTGTTACAACTGCTCCAATATATAAATAAGAATACACTTTTTTGGCATTATCAACTGGCAGCTCTACACACCCAGCACTTTGTGGAAAGCCATAGGCATACCGTGGAAATCCATGTATAGCATTGTTGCCGTTAAAAAAGTTGACATAAGGAACATTAGGGTAAAAATATGGCTTAGCGTTTATTGGGAATATTCCGCTCATTGTAAAATGCTTATACCTTGCATAGACAATAAAACTGCCATCTGGCGTTAGATGTTCTACCCCTGTGTTGCAGTTAGATTCAATTACCCAATTACCATCTTGCCAAATCTTTAATCTTTCTGGTGGTTTTTGATTAACTAAAACCCACACAAAAGGCTTAGGAGTTTGCCAGCGGCTTTTGTATTCACTTTCAAGTAAACTGCTTATGTCTGTTTTTGTATTAAGGCCCATATCATTAAGAAAATGATCAATGGCTGATTTGTATAAAATATTTTGCAAACTCTTTGGGGTTAGCAAGGCAAGTTCACTTGGCACTGTTTTTGCATCCCACTGCCATGTAACTAATCCCGTACTACTATCCACTTTTTTTGCATAAAACGGCAAATAACCCATTTTGTAGAGTAAATTTATATTGTTGGTTAGTGTAGGTATATCCAATGGGTTAACTACAGTAGTATTGGTAAAACGTTTTTTGTTTTTTTGGTTGTATATAGTAGACTTCTGTTTATTAAAAATAGTTTCTGTATGCAATGCAAGCGAATTTACTGTTGAGTTTGTTTCTAATAATCCTGTTTGTTTTGTTTGTTTTTGAGTGCAATTACTGTTGTAGTTTTTATTACTATGCTTGCTTTCAAAAGCTTTGTTAAACTCTTTAATTTCTTCTTGAGTTTTTTTGACAACAGCAGTAAGGTAGTTAGCATTAGCACTAGAACAATTCATAAATATCAAAAATACAAAACTTACTGCAAACAAGACTGCTGCTTTAGTAAACATTACACTGCAATCTCCTGCTAATAGATAAATTATATCTCATAAATGTAAAATTTTGCAGTTTTTTGTTAAGAAAAAGCTACTGTTTTTTTTTGATGCAAAATTAGTTTGAATAAATTTGCTGCATTGCTTTAGTGTTTTATGCAGTTTAACTTTATCCAGTAAATGTTTGTTCCAATTAAATAATAACCCTGTAGCTGGGATTCTTTGTTTTAAAGCATATTCTAAAACTATAGGTGAGTCATCAACGACAAGTTCAGTATTTTTATTAAAAAGTTTTCTTTTGTCGTCGCTTATAATTAAGTCATCAAAAATAAGGTTGTGTTTTTCAAGCCATTTGTATGTGCTGAAATATAGTTCTTGGTCTCTATTTGACTCAACTACTATAGTGTAGCCCATATCCTTTAAGTTCTTTAAAAACTTTTGTGCGTAAGCATAAGGTTCGTAGTTGATTTGCTCTTCTTGGACTTCTCTAGTTATTTTATAAAACTTATCAATAGGCACAATGCCTTTTGCAAAGTGCCATTCCCAAAGTCTTGGTGGTAAAACATTATAGCCTTTTGTGTAAAGCTTAACATAAAACGGTGTGCCAAAATCCCATAAAGTGTCATCTATATCTACAAATACCATAAATTACCTCCTATTGAATTACCAAATTACTTTTTCTGTTCCACATGTGCCAAAATACTTGCACTGCTTGGTCTATGTTTTGCTTATCTGTTATGTAAGTTGCATCGTTGTCTTGATTTTCGTTTTCAGTGCATTTATTGTGCCAGCATGAAGCTCCTTCTGCAGATTTAGACCAATTAGCAGAGCCTTCACGATAAACAACATTAGGAATGATAAAAATCTTATCGTGCATTATGTTCCAAAATCCTTTATCATGCTTTGCTTTGATATGAATGTTTTTTATCCCACGAAACATATATGTTATATGTTACATCATTTTTATCACGCATTTGTGAATCATCACGGTAGATGTAGACACCTACACCTTGATTAGCAAGCTGGATTATCTTTTGTGCTAAAGCCTTATCAGTAAAGTTAAACATTGCAACATACAGCGTTTTAGGTATCAGTGCTTTTTGCAGCCAGTTTAGATCTATCGTTTGTAGATTTGTTTGCGGTGAATAATAAGTAACAGTGTAAGCAAAAGAGTTAGACAGCATAAGAGATTTAGATAAGACCAATGACAGACGAAAAAGAAATCGTTACCTTTTTTATACTTGAAAAACTCACAGTAAAAGCCCCCTTTTTGTTGTTTTAACAACGATAATATTATACTCCATTTATACATTTTATCAAGGTTTGGAGACTCTATAAAGCATAAAAAAAGTCCGATATGTGTCCGAATGCTTTTTTATATAAAATAAAAACTCATTTGAAACTTGTTTAAAAATACTTAAACGATAAGCTTTTCTTGATGGCTGGGAGAGGAGGATTCGAACCTCCACTAGCGGATCCAGAGTCCGCGGTCCTACCGTTAGACGATCTCCCAAAGCTAGGGCACTATTGTACTTATTTAATGCTTTTTTGTCAAACTCTTGCAAAAAAACTTTTTATTAAATAATTTACAAAGAAGTTAAAATATGATAAAATTGTCCAACTTTTAATTAATGGGGGTAGTAATGATAGAAAATCAGCTTAAAGATTTACAAATTACAAATCTTAAAAAGATTTACCGCAATTTACCAACACCAATCTTAGTAGAAGAAATTCTAAAAAGAAATGAGGGTGTTATTGCACATTTGGGTCCTATTGTTGTAAAAAGCGGTAAATACACAGGTAGGTCTCCTAAGGATAAGTATATAGTAAAACAAGATCCAAGCAAACAGCAAGTTTGGTGGGGAAAAGAAAATCAAGAAATAAGTCCAGAAGCTTTTGATAACCTATACAAAAAAACAGTATCCTATCTCCAGCAAAAAGAGCTTTTTGTAATGGACGGTTACGCCGGTGCAGATCCACGCTATAGATTGCCAATAAGGGTAATATCTACACTTGCCTGGCAATCATTGTTTGCAAGAAATATGTTTATAAGAGAACTTGATCCTAAAAAATTAGAAAACTTTGAGCCTGGTTTTACAGTAATTGCAGCACCCGAATTTAATGCAATACCTGAAATTGATGGTACAAGAAGCGAAGTGTTTGTACTGCTAAACTTTGAAAAGAAAATTGTCTTGATTGGTGGAAGTGGTTATTCTGGCGAGATAAAAAAATCGATTTTTAGCGTTATGAATTACTTGATGCCACTAAAAGGCATAATGAGCATGCATGCTAGCGCTAATTTAGGCAAAGGGGGTGATGTAGCTATTTTTTTTGGGTTATCTGGTACTGGCAAAACGACACTCTCATCAGATCCTGAGCGTTTTTTAATTGGCGATGATGAACATGGGTGGAGTGATGATGGAGTATTCAATTTTGAAGGTGGCTGTTATGCAAAAGTCATAAACCTATCAAAAGATGATGAACCACTTATTTATGAAACTACAAGAAAATTTGGAACAATACTCGAAAATGTTGTAATAGATGAAAAATCACGCAGGGTAGATTTATTTGATGATTCTATTACAGAAAATACTAGGGCTTCTTATCCCATTAATTATATACCAAATGCGCTAAAAGAAGGCGTAGGTCCACACCCCAAAAATATTATTATGTTAACTTATGATGCATTTGGCGTTTTACCACCAGTATCAAAACTTACAACACAGCAGGCAATGTATCACTTTATTAGTGGTTATACTGCAAAAGTAGCTGGCACAGAAGCGGGCGTTGAAGAGCCAACGGCTGTATTTTCTACATGCTTTGGGGCTCCATTTATGGTATTACCACCTACTGTTTATGCAAAATTATTAGGTGAAAAAATTACAAAACACAATGTACATTGCTGGCTTGTAAACACTGGTTTAAATGGTGGCCCATACGGTGTTGGAAAACGCATCAGTATTTCACACACGCGTGCTATAATTAGAGCAATTCTGAACAATGAATTAAATGATGTAGATTATGAAGTATTACCTATTTTTAACTTGCACATACCAAAGACCTGCCCCGAAGTACCATCTAACATTTTAAATCCTAGACAAAGCTGGAAAGATAAAGATGCTTATGATACCCAACTTAAAAAACTTGCTTTAGCTTTCAAGAAAAACATTGAGTCCTTTGGCTTTGAGATTGACAAGTCTATTATTGATGCAGGCCCACAAATTTAATTTTAAAAAATATTTTTAAGCAATTAGGGAAGTTTATTTAACTTCCCTAATTTTTAGGTATTTTTGTTAGTTTTGCGGTGTTGTATTAGTTGCGGTTGAAGCTAATTCAGAGTTTGAATAAAAATTCATATCTTTTAGTTTATTTAACGCATATTCGCACCCTAAAGTATAAATCTTTATAGGTACGACACCAGCATTAATCATACCAAGCTCTTTTGCTGCACCTCTTGATAAGTCTAGAATGCGACCCTTTACATAAGGTCCTCTATCTACGATTTTAACAAACAGCTCTTTACCGTTGTAGAGATTTTTTACTAATATTTTGCTACCAAATGGCAACGTTTTGCTAGCTGCAAAAATTTCATCGCTGTTATATGTTTTTCCGTTAGCCGTTTGCATCAGAGAGTCTGAAAGTCCATACCAAGAGGCATAACCTTTTTGAATTTGACATGCATTGTTTTCGTTTGAAAGTGATTTCAAAATGTCATCAACTGTAGCTTCACCCGCAAAAGCTCTTGAAAAACTAACAAAAAATACCACCGCTACAATTAACCAAAACTTTCTCATATTTGAATTGTAAAAATTTTCCATAAAATTGTCAAGAAAAATTTCAAATTTCTAAAAAATTAATAATTGTTCTATCTAAAATACATGTTTTTTGTTACGATTTTGAATAAGTAATAAAATTATATACTAAACTAAAAACTTAATCTTAATGTTTTGATTTTTTAATGATCATTTTGTATAATAACAAACAAAAAGGGGTGTGTGGATGTTGTTTTCCAAAAGCGCTATTTATACAATAAAGGAAAAACCCAAAGATGCTACAATTGACAGCCACGAATTACTTATAAGAGCTGGCTTCATCAGCCAAGTTTCAAGCGGTGTGTACACATACATGCTTTTAGGTTTAAAAGTTATCAAAAAGGTTTCTAAAATTATTGAAGAAGAGATGGATGCAAAAGGCGCCCAACAAATACTAATGCCAGCAGTTCAGCCAGCCGAGCTTTGGGTAGAATCGGGTAGATGGAACGAATACGGAAAAGAACTTTTGCGTTTTAAGGACAGGAATGATAGAAGTTTTGTTATAGGTCCAACGCACGAGGAAGTTGTATCCGATATCGTAAGAAGATATGTAAACAGTTACAGACAATTGCCTATAAACTTATATCAAATTCAAACAAAATTTAGAGATGAAATACGCCCTCGATTTGGTTTGATGAGGGCAAAAGAGTTTATCATGAAGGATGCTTATAGTTTTGATACAGATCCTTCTTCATTAGATATAAGTTACGAAAAAATGCGTGATGCCTACTGCAGGATATTTAAGCGATGCGGTATGGATTTTAGAATAGTTCAAGCAGACAGTGGCGCTATTGGGGGCAAAGATTCTGAAGAATTTATGGTATTATCGAATGTTGGAGAAGATGAAATACTTGTGTGTGATACTTGTGATTATGCTGCAAATGTTGAAAAAGCCACAAGTATAGTAAATGAAAAACAATCCCAAGAAAATCCTATTGAAAAGATACATACACCGTTTGTAAAAACTATTGAAGAGGTGTCTAAATTTTTAAATGTTGATGAAAGCGAACTTGCAAAATCACTGCTATTTAAAAACGAAAAAGGCGAAATCTTTTGTTTTGTTGTCTTAGGAAGCGATACTCTAAATCTCACAAAAGCTAAAAATGCAACTTTAAGCGTAGATCTGTTTGCTTTGGACAATAAAGAATTAGAGTCATTTGGTTTGATTGCTGGTTTTTTAGGCCCCATTGGATTAGATAAAAATATACGCATTATTGCTGATAACAGGTTAAAAGAGATTAATAGTGTAATAGTTGGAGCAAACGAAGAAAATTATCATTTAAAAAATGTTTCTTTTAAAAGAGATGTTAACGCAGAGTTTTTTGATATTAGAAGTGCCCAAGAAGGTGAAATTTGTCCAAAATGCAAAAACGGCAAGTTAAAAAAATACATGGGCATTGAGGTAGGTCACATTTTTAAATTAGGCTTAAAATACTCAAAAGCTATGAATGTTGTTTACTTAGATAAAGAGGGAAAACAGCAGTACATTTACATGGGCTGCTATGGTATTGGTGTAGGCCGATGCGCACAAGCTTGCGTTGAGCAAAATCATGATGATGATGGTATAATTTGGCCAATATCCATTGCACCATTTGAAGTAGAAATCGTTCAGCTTGATAAAACTCAAGAAACAACTAAATTTTGCCATTTACTTTATGAGCAGTTGCAAAAATCTAACATAGACTGCTTATTTGATGATAGAGATGAAAGAGCGGGTGTAAAATTCAAAGATATGGATTTAATAGGCATACCAATAAGCGTAATAGTGGGTTCCAAAAATCTTAACAACAATCAAGTAGAGATTAGATTAAGAAAAACGAAAGAAAAAAAATTATGCAAAATAGACTATTGTTTCGATGAAATTATTAAAATAAGAGATTTAATGTACAAGGAAGTGGAGGTTTAAATGAAAGATTTAAAAGAAAAGTTATTCAGGGAGCAAAAAAATGGTTGGTTTGGCAATAAAGAAGAAATTTTTGAGTTTTCTAAAGAATATATCAATTTTTTGAATACATGCAAAACCGAAAGAGAGACTGTAAGTTTTGTGAAAACATTTTTTTCAAAGCATTCAAAACAAGAGCTAATTTTTGTTAATAGAAATAAAAATGTTGCGCTTGTGCGTATTGGGAAAGAAAACGGCATGAGGCTCATTGCTAGCCATATTGATTCACCTCGCATTGATTTAAAGCAAAATCCAATCTTTGAAGATTCAAATTTGTGCTTATTTCATACACACTATTACGGTGGCATTAAAAAATACCAATGGCTAAATATACCACTGTCTTTGCATGGAGTCATTGTAAAATCCGATCTAAAAGTTATAGAGTTTAATATCGGAGAAAATGAGGATGACCCCGTATTTGTAATACCTGATTTACTGCCTCATTTATCGAAAAAAGTAATAGATGATAAGGTTGTTAAAGAAGCTTTTGACGCAGACAAGCTCAATTTAATTGTAGGCTCAATACCGTTTAGCAAAGAAGAAAAAGACCAAATTAAATTAAACATTCTAAAAATACTAAGTGAAACTTACGGTATTAATGAAGAAGATTTTATATCTGCAGAAATTACACTAACACCAGCTTTTAAAGCAAAAGATGCCGGTTTTGATAAAAGTCTTATTGCTGGGTATGGGCAAGATGATAGAATTTGTGCCTATGCTTCTTTGAAAGCGTTTTTCGATTCAAAAAAAGTTTCCCAAACGCAAGTAGTATTAATGGTCGACAAGGAAGAAATTGGCTCAGAAGGTAATACATCTGCACAATCAAGCTTTTTGTTTGAAGTCGTAATTGAAATCTTAAAAGCAAAAAAAATTGAACCAACATTTGAAAACATTATTTCATTCTTCAAAAACTCTGAATGTTTGTCTGCCGATGTTAATGGGGCGGTAAACCCCATGTATAAAGAAGTTCACGAAAAAGACAATGCCTCATATATCAATAACGGCGTAGTATTAACAAAATTTACTGGACACGGTGGCAAATATATGGCAAATGATGCCAATGCTGAATTTGTAGGCAAAATTAGAAAAGTTTTTAATGATAATAATGTAGTATGGCAAACTGGTGAGTTAGGCAAAGTTGATGAAGGTGGTGGCGGTACCATTGCAAAATACATTGCAAATCACAATATAGAAACAATTGATTGTGGACCTGCATTGATTTCAATGCATTCTCCTTACGAAATTTCATCAAAAGCGGATCTGTATGAGACATACAAAGCCTATAAGGCTTTTTTGAGTTATTAATGCTATTTGGAGAAAAGATTGATTTGTATTTATAAATATTTTAGATGCAGTTGTTAGCTTTTTGGCAATATTAATTTGAGGCGCAAAAATCAAATATTGCCATTCTTATATACACACCATTTTCTACTTGCTTTGTAATAAGTACATTTCTATCTATATAAACACAAGAATCTAACTCAACATCTCGATTTACTGGTCCAGGATGCATGATATAGGCATTAATTGTTTTTTTAATACCAAAAAATTTGTTATATTCGCTTAAAGATGGTATATTTACACCACTTTTTCGCTCAAGCTGTATGCGCAAAAGTATTACAAAGTCTTTATTTGATGTAGCTTGCTCTAAACTTTTTTCTATATTTATACCTTCAAAACCTTGAGGCAAAAAGGTGCTTGGGCCATAAAAACTCAAATTCCAATTGAACATCTTTGCTAAATACATGTGACTTCGTGCTACGCGTGAATTAACAATATCACCTATTATACAGACTTTAAGGTTTTCTATGTCTTTTGTGTGCTCATACATTGTCATCAAATCAAGTAAGGCTTGAGAAGGGTGTTCATTTGTCCCATCGCCTGCATTGATTATATTAGCTTGAGTAAATTGGCTTATATATAGAGGAAACCCAGAATACGAATGCCTTGTCACAAAAAAATCCGGATGCATAGCATTTAAATTTGTAACTGTATCTATCCAGTTTTCACCTTTTTGCAAACTTGACTTCGTATAATCAAAGTTAACAACCTTTGCACCTAGTTTAAGCGCAGCTATCTCAAATGATGTTTTTGTCCTTGTGCTATTTTCAAAAAACATATTTATAACAATAGCATCTTGTAGGCTTTTAGTATAATTTGTATTATTTTTAAAGTAGATTGCTTTTTCTAAGATGCTCAGCACTTGATTTTTATTAAAGTATTTAAGACCCAAACAATGCATAAAACTACCTTCCTATATCTCTGTGAATTGTATTTACAATATAATCCATACTTTTTACAAACCCTTCCAAATGCTTAACAATTGCAACCGAACGGTGCTTGCCTCCAGTACAACCAATAGAAATTGTGATGTAACTCTTTGACATCTGAGCAAAAAGAGGCAAAATAAATTGTAAAAAATCTTTGATTTTATCAATAAATTCTTTAGCGTGTGGCTGACTTAACACAAAATTATATGTAACCTCATCCAAACCTGTCGTATTTTTAAGTGACTCGATAAAGTAAGGGTTTGGTAAAAATCTTGCATCAAAAACATAATCGCTTTCAGCTGGCAAACCATACTTAAACCCAAATGATTCAAGCTGAACAATGGGTTTTAACTGCTGATTATCCCCAAATTTTGCTAAAATTAAATTCTTAAGGTTATTAACATTTAAATCGGTTGTGTCTATAACAAGATCGGATATCTTAGCAACACCGTCCATAATTGACTTTTCTTCTTCTATGGCTTGCATAAGGGATAGCTGCTTAAATAAAGTTAGAGGGTGCTGTCTTCTTGTTTCCTGATATCTAGCTATGAGCTTTTCTTTATTGGCATGCAGATATAGTATTATGATATTTATGTTTTTACTTTTAAGCCAATCTACTGACTCAAAAAAATATTTTTGAAAATCAATTTCTCTAATATCACAAACTATAGCTATATCTTTTACTGCAAAAGTACCTTCTTCTACAATGTCAATGAATTTTTTGATTAATTGCAATGGAAAATTATCCATGCAAAAAAATCTTAATTCTTCAAAAACTTTTAGGGCACTACTTTTGCCTGAACCAGATAAACCGCTAATAAATACAAATTTGTTAATTCTGCTCATCTTCTTGTAAGGTTTTTAGATAATCTTTTATTTCTTGAGGACTTTTGTTAAAAAAATGTTCCGTATTCGATTTTTTTAATATTTTGGCAAGAGATGTAAGTGTCTTTAACTGTAATGATGGCTTATCAGAAGCAGATAATACGACAAATACCACACTTACTGGCATATCATCAATTGAATCAAAATCAATTGGCGTTTTTAAAACAAAAACACCAATATAGGGCTTTACGTCTTTAAGTTTTAAATGAGGTAGAGCAAAACCATTACCTATTGCCGTTGATCCCAACAGTTCTCTTTCTTTTAGTAAATCGTAAATAGTATTGCTATCTACATTTACCTTTAAAGCTATAGATTGACTAATTTTTTGAAATAAATCATACTTTTCAACTGCCAAAACATCAACTTCAACATCTTTTATTTGGTTGATTAGATCTTTAAAATTCATTTTAAGTTTCTATAAGTGTAAAACTACCATCATTATTTTTGTACAAAACATTGACATTTTCTGTTTCTGAGTTGTAAAAAGCCAAAATTCCTTCTTGTGATTTTTGAACTAAACTCAGAGCTTCTTCTAAATTAATAGGCTTTTCATCGATATTTTTTCTAATAATCTTGATGCCTTCAAATTCACTTTGAACTTCACTTATTGAGCTAGTTTTTCTTTTATTGGATTTTTTTTCTTTAAGTTTTTTTAATTGTCTTTCAAGATTATCATACAGCAAATCAATGCTTGCATACAGATCGTGAGATGTTTCTGTGGCTTTTATAATATCTTGCTTTGTGATTAATTTTACATCGGCGATATGCCTATATTTTTCAACATTAATCATAATTTCGGCTTGCAATATATCGTAAATCTTTTCAAGCCTGCTTAATTTTTTTACAACATAATCTTTTATAGCATCTGTGAGTTCTATATTTTTTGAAGCAAAAACAAATTCCATGATACCTCCATACGATTAATGTTCGCAAACAGATTTGTTTGTATAAATTAATGTACCGTCTAAATAATCTTGTATGATTTTTGAGTGTTCCTGTGGCGCAACACCGGATATAACATCTATACCATAGCTGTTAAAAAACTCTATAGCTCTTGGCCCAACACCGCAAAGTATAACTAAATTAACATTCTGTGATTTTGCCCAAGCAGGAAAAGCGCCTTCTTGATGCTCTATTGAGTCGTAAAATTGTTTACCTTTTACAACACCATTTTCTATTTCGTAAATTACAAATCTCTGCGCTCTGCCAAAGTGCTCGCTTAAAACTTCACCAATTAACGGTATCATTACCTTCATTAAACATTTCCTCCTAATTTATTTTCAAGTGATTCCATTTTACCTTTCAATGTTAGTTGCTTATCATTTCTTTCATCTATATAGACATTCATAACAACTCTATTTAATCCTTCACTATAAATTGCATCTCGGATTTTTGGTATAAGCTTAAGAATTTCTTCTAACTCACCCTCTATTGCTGTACCAATAGGTGTTGGCATAGCTTTAAAACCGCTTTCTTTTATCAGCGATACAACTTTTGCAATATAGGTACTAGCGCTTGGCGAAGATGTACCAATCGGTATAACTGTAATGCCACAGACAGCCATATTAACCTCCTTATTTAGTAAATATTTCTGTATTGCTCGAAGTATGATTTTTCATCTTTTATTTTAGCCTTTATTTTTATTATCTTTACATCAAAGGTACTTATCGTGGCAAATTTTTCATTTAAAATAGAATCATCCCATTGTGTTAAAATTTTGTAAGATAAGGAAATATCTTGAAATTTTTTTTTGGCTGATTCATTGCTATTAATATCTGGGTGGTACTTTTTTGCTAGGGCAAGGTATCTTTTTTTTATTTCCTTATGCGACTTAGCATCCCATACATTCAAAACTTCCTTTGCTATTGCTTCATATAGTCTTTTTTGTTTAATATTTTCTCTAAAATCAAAATCATATATCATAATTGCACCAATTGTTTTGGAAATCTTGTTAAGCTTTCCACACTGTCTTTTTTTACAAGATAGGTGTTTTCTAAACCCACCGCACCTTCTTTAAAAATAAGCTTTGGCTCAAATGCAAACACCATGTTTTCTTCTAATGAATAATCCATGCCTTTTGCGATAAATGGGTATTCGTCTAACTCCAATCCCACACCGTGGCCTAAAAAACTTACCCTATCTTTACCAATGCCCATAAAAATATTTTCATACCCTGCGCTTTTTGCTTTTTCAAGGGACTTTGCATATATTTCATATGCATTTGTGCCTGCTTTTGCATAATCTTCAAACCAATTTATTAAATCAAGACAAAACTGGTAACCTTTTTTTAACTCGCTACTTACATCACCAATAACAAATGTGCGCGTTTGATCTGCTAGATAACCATTGTAGTTAAAAACGAAATCCACAATAATGGGCTTGTTTTTTTCAATTCTATTTGTACTTGCACCTTCAGGGTAAGTAGGATACATACCTTTGCCTGTTAGAGGCTTCATATACCCAGAAAAACCCACAGCACTACTACCACTAATAACATGACCCATAAAGATCTCGCCGTTAAACATTCGCATGCGGTTTCTACCTTGATGACCCCTTAGGCGAGCAAAGTATTCTAATTTTGCACTAATATCAATTTCTCTTTTGTTTTCTTCCAAATATATTCTTGCATCACTCATTAAACAATCAAGATTTTTGGCAGCTTGTGCTATATTTTCTATCTCATTGGTTTCTTTGATTCTCCTTTGCCATCTAATCAAATCGGAAACATCTACTATTTGGCTTCTATCAAAAATTTCTTTAAATTTTAGGTAAAAATTTGCAGGCAGTACATCAAACTCAAGACCTATTGTGTCAACCTTAAAACCCTGCTGTTGGATAAATTTCTTAATATCAGAAAAACCGTTCATATAACTTACGCTAACATTGGTCTCTTCTTGAGCCCTATCTAAGCCGCGCCTGACAAATAAAAATTTTTCATTATCTTTTGTTATTATAAGAACCCCGTTTGCAAATGTGCCAGTATAATAATAAATATCGGTTGATTGCATAAGTAGCGCAATATCAATATTTTTAACTCTCAAGACATCTGAGAAAATTTTTGTTCTCAAGCAACTCCTCCATCCATTTGTCAGTAATAATACACGCAAAAAATAAAAAATTCAACTATATGTTTTAAAGTATTTGACTTAAAAACGCATAAATGATAAAAAGTAAGCGTATGACGCAAGTGGGTGAGATGTTTTCTTATATATCAAAAACATACGATTTACTAAACCATGTTTTGAGTTTTAATATCGATAAGTCATGGAGAAAAGCTGCTATATCATACATTAGTGGCCAAAATGTATTAGATGTAGCAACTGGCACTGCTGATATTGCCCTTGCTATAAATAAATCTGACCCTCAAAAAAAAGTAATAGGCATTGACATAAGCCTTGGAATGTTACAAATCGCAAAAGAAAAAACAAAAAGTAAAGGTATAATGCTTGCTTGTGCGGATGCTTTAAATTTACCTTTTAGAGATAATTCTTTTGACAATGTGATAATTTCTTTTGGTATAAGAAATATTAAAAATAAAATACAGGCATTGTATGAGTTTAAAAGGGTATTGAAGCCTTCTGGTAAGCTGCTAGTGTTAGAATTTTCAAAGCCAAAAAATCAACTTATAAATGCCGCTTATATACTCTACAAAGATTATTGCTTGCCTAACATAGCCGGACTTGTTTCAGATAACAAAGATGCTTATAGGTACCTTGCTAAAACAATTAGATATTTCCCAGATCCAGAATTTTTGTCAAATGCAATGTTGCAAGTTGGTTTTGAAAAAGTAGATTTTCGCTTTCTTAGCTTTGGTATTGCTTGTTTGCATGTTGCATGCAAGGAGGGATAATTTATGGAGAAATATCTTTTAGATATAGAAGTCCAGCAAAATGCTGTTGACTTTTTTCAGCAAGCGGAAGTTATTAACTACTGCGTATTTGATATTGTTTGCAATGTTTTTTTAGCAGAAGAAGATAAACTATGGATGCTTTTAGCATACAACTATTTTTTTGACGACTTTACTGAGGATAGTATATATGATGAAGTATGCGTTTGGTGATGTGGTTGTAGTATCGTTCCCTTTTACAAATTTAGACAAAACAATAAGAAGACCAGCTTTAGTACTTATTGATACTGGTGATGAGGATATTGTGGTGGCAAGGATTACCACACATAGGCACAATGAAGAGATGGAATTAGAAATCGAAAATTACAGAGAGAAAGGCTTACTATTGCCAAGTTTTGTAAGATTTAATAAAATAGCTACACTAAACAGAAAAGATATGTACAAAAAAATTGGCGAATTATCGTCAAGCGAGATAAAAAAGGCACGAAAGATTTTAAGAAAAATGTTTTTAAATAACCAGAGGGAGAAAGAAAATGACACTCAAAGAATTAAGGAAAAAATTAGATAACATAAAGGAGTATCTTTGACTTAGACAAAAAGTCTCAAGTCATAAAAGAAATTGAAGAGAAACTTCAGAACAAAGAGAGTTGGAATGACTACACTTTATTGCAAAAACTTGAAAGGACAAAAAGAAACTTCCAAAATATTATAACCCAAGTTAAAGAACTAGACGATGAGCTTACCTTGATTGAAGAAATGGTTAGTCAAGAAAATGATGAGAGTCTGTTTGAAAATGAAACTCAAGAATTAAGCAAAAAGATCGAAGCGTTTGAAATTCGATCACTCTTGTCAGGGCCACACGATGAAGATGATGCAATTGTTACTATTCATTCGGGTGCAGGTGGTACTGAGAGTTGTGATTGGGTTGCTATGCTATTTAGAATGTATACAATGTGGGCACAAAACAATAACTATAAAATAGAGATAGCTGACATGCAAGAAGGCGATCAAGCTGGGTATAAAAGTATTACTTTCATTGTTTCTTCAGGCGACCATCCATATGGTTACTTAAAAGGCGAAAATGGTGTTCATAGGCTAGTGAGAATTTCCCCTTTTGATTCTAATAAAAGACGACATACATCATTTGCTGCCGTCAGTGTGCTGCCAGATATTGAAGATGATATAAATATCGAAATAAAACCAGAAGATTTGAAAATTGACACATTTAGGGCAAGTGGGGCAGGTGGGCAGTATGTAAACAAAACTGATTCTGCTATAAGGATAACCCATATCCCAACAGGTATAGTTGTTACCTGCCAGACTGAGCGCAGTCAGATAAAAAACAAAGCTACTGCCATGAAAATACTAAAATCAAAGCTATATAAACTTGAAGAAGAAAAGAAAGCAGCCCAACTAAAAAATATTAGTGGCGAAAAAAAGAAAGTTGAGTGGGGTAGTCAGATTAGATCATATGTACTGCACCCCTATAAAATGGTTAAAGACCATAGGACCAACTTAGAAAAAACAAATGTAGCAGCAGAAAATGTTTTAAATGGCGATATAAACGACTTTTTGTATGAAGACCTAAAGTACTTAAAAGGAGAAGAAAATGAATGAAGATGAGAATAAGCTTATAAGAAGAAGAATAGAAAAATTAGAGGAGATAAAAGTTTTGGGTTATGACCCCTACTTTAATGGTTTTGCGCCAGAGTATTTTTTAAATGACATTGCAAGCCAGTATGCTGACATAGATGCTGAGCAAATAAAAGAAATTCAAACAAATTTTAAAATCGCTGGAAGGATTATTTCTATTAGAGATTTTGGCAAAGCCGCGTTTTTAAAGTTAAAAGATATGAGCGGCACCTTGCAGATTTACTGCCAAAAAAATATTCTAGGCGATCAATACAGTCTGTATAAAAAGCTAGATATCGGCGACATTATTGGTATTGAAGGCAATGTATTTAAAACAAAAACCCAAGAAGTTACAATAAACGCCAACAAATTGTATTTGTTAACAAAATCTATAAGACCATTACCTGAAAAGTTTCACGGACTCCAAGACAAAGAATTAAGATACAGACAGCGCTATGTTGACTTGATAGTAAACGACGATGTTAGGGAGACTTTTTTCAAACGCTCAAAGATTATCGCCTTAATTAGAGAATTTATGATAAACAATAAATTCCTTGAAGTAGAAACGCCTATGCTTCACAAACTCGTAGGCGGCGCTGCTGCCAAACCATTTATTACGCATTTAAATGCGCTTGATCTTGATATGTATTTGAGAATTGCACCAGAATTATACTTAAAACGATTGGTCGTAGGTGGTCTTGAGAGGGTTTTTGAGATAAATAGAAATTTTAGAAATGAGGGTATGGATTTAAAACACAACCCAGAATTTACAATGATGGAATTTTATTGTGCCTACAAAGAGTATAATTTTTTACTGGATTTTACAGAAGAGTTATTTGAGTACTTACTTAAAAATCTAGGTTTAGAGAAAAAAATAACCTATGGCGATTTTGAAATAGACTTTTCTAGACCATACAAAAGAATAAAATTTATTGATGCGCTAAAAGAAATAGGTGGGCTTTCAGATGAAGTAATTTTGGACAAAGCTCAATGTTTAAAACTTGCAAAGCAATTAGAAAAAAAGGTTGATGAAAATACATCGCATGCAAAGATTTTAGCAGAACTCTTTGATGCGTTGGTAGAACCAAAGCTTATTAACCCTACTTTCATTACAGAATACCCAATTGAAATTAGCCCACTTGCAAAGAAAAATAAGCAAAACCCGTTTGTTACAGATAGGTTTGAGTTATTTATAGCTAATATAGAAATAGCAAATGGATTTTCTGAACTAAACGATCCGTTTGATCAAAAAGAGCGATTTATAAAACAACTAGAAGAAAGAGCCAAAGGCGACGAAGAAGCTTCTATGTACGACGAAGACTATATCGTTGCCCTAGAATATGGCCTTGCGCCAACAGCAGGCGAGGGTATTGGTATTGATAGACTTGTTATGCTTTTAACCAACAACACATCTATTAGGGATGTAATTTTGTTTCCTTTGATGAAGTAGCTAGCCTTACAATGTAATCATCTAAATAGCCTGCTTCTTTAAAACCTTGCGCGCGCAAAATACACGAATCACACTCACCGCAAAATTCTTCTTTTCCTTCGTAACAGGAATAAGCGTATGAGTAGTCTGCATCGTGTTTTTTGCCGAGTTGTATAATCTGTGATTTTGTTAGGCCAATTAACGGCGCAATGATATTAAAAGGCTTCTTTTGGCCAATTTTCGTGCCAAGTGTAGCCGTTTGTTGAAAGCTTTTTAAAAAGTTTGGCCTGCAGTCTGGGTAGCCAGAATAATCAATTACATTCCAACCGCCTATAACATCTGTAACACCCAAAGTTTCTGCATAAGCTACAGCAATAGACAAAAAAATACCATTTCTAAAAGGTACATAGGTAATTGGTATCTCATTGCTATTAATGTCCCTATTTTTTGGTACATCAATTGTAAAGTCTGTTAGCGCACTTGCACCTATTGTAGATAAATCTATTTTAAAATCAAAATAACTTATTTGCCTTTTCTTTATACTTTTGGCTAGAGAAATCGTCTTTTGCGCCATTTCTTTTTCTATTATATGCCTTTGGTTATAATCAAAAGTAATTGTATAAACCTCATCGTAATTATCCAGTGCCCAAAAAAGGCATGTTGTAGAGTCAAGGCCCCCAGAAAAAATCAATAAACATTTTTTCTTCATCTATACACCCCTAGTTCTTTCATATATTACTTTATGGTTTTGAATAATAAGCCTTACATTGCTATTTACAAGGTTGCTTTTTTTAAAAGCTTCAATAATATCTGCGGTGCGTTTTATAAATTCATTCATTGACTCATTTGGCAAAAAAATAGGCTGTATCGTAGCTGATGTCATTTGAAGACTTTTAAAAAGTTTCTCAATATTTTTTAATGATTGAGCGTTTTCAACTAAAATTTTAAACTCCACATTCTTTAGCGCTTTATACTTTTTTAGCACTTCATAATCTAAATGATCAAATTTTGGACTAACTACGATATGCTCAAATAAAGAAGCAAAATCTACCCAAATTGTGCCATTTGTTTCTAAAAAATAACTGTATTTTTTATTGTACTTATAGATAAATGATTTGATAAAGTTCGCATAAAGTAAAGGTTCACCGCCTGTAAAAATTATTCTTTTGCAACTATAGGTACATACGATTTCTTCAACTTCTGACAAAGACATGTTTTTATATTCATTAAAAGCGTACTTAGTATCGCAAAAATCACAATTGAGATTACACCCGCTAAACCTTACAAAAACGGCCGGGTAACCAAGCATAGCACCTTCTAATTGAAGGGAATAAAAAATTTCACAAATCCTAGCCTGCATCATTATTCATACTAACATAAAATTCTTGCCATAGCAATCACTCAATTCCTTGTTTTTTTTGGTAATATATGTTAAAAGTTTGCTTAATGAAAGTAATGTTTGTTTTTGGCACAAGGCCAGAGGCTATTAAATTAGCACCTATAATTTTAGAAGCTAAAAAGCATTTTGACACAATTGTATGTGTAAGCGAGCAACACAAAGAAATGCTATATCAGGTCATAAATTTTTTTAATATCCACATTGATTGCAATCTCCAAATAATGAAAAATTCACAATCGCTTTTCGATATTACGAGCAATATCTTGCTTAAAATAAAAGAAATTTATGAAACCCAAAGACCTGATATTGTAATTGTGCAAGGCGATACCACAACAGCTTTTGCAGCAGCATTGTCTGCTTTTTACCTAAAAATTAAAATTGCACATGTTGAAGCAGGACTTAGAAGTTTTGATATTTACAACCCGTTCCCAGAAGAAGCAAATAGAAAGTTTATATCCGCTATAGCCACTTATCATTTTGCACCAACAAAACTTGCCTACAATAATCTACTAAACGAAGGTGTCAAAAAAAATGTTTATTTGACTGGCAATAGTGTAATAGACGCGCTGCATCTCATTTTAAAAAAGCTCAAAGACACAAACATACCTTTAGACGCTTTTAAAGAAGTTGATTTTTCAAAACGCATTGTCTTGTTTACATCTCACAGACGAGAAAGCTTTGGCACACCAATGCAATCAATTTTTAAAGCAATAAAGCAGATCGCCTTAGAGTTTAAAGATATTGAGATAGTATATCCCGTCCACCTAAACCCAAATGTTAAAAGTCTAGCCTATAGCATGCTTTCTGGTTTTGAGAATATAAAACTTATTAAACCTTTAACATACCCAGAATTTGTATATCTATTAAGCAAATCTTACCTTGTTATAACAGACTCAGGGGGTGTTCAAGAAGAAGCCCCTGCTTTTGGTATACCCGTTTTAGTTATTAGAGAAACAACGGAAAGACAAGAAGGCATACAAGCAAATATCGCAAAGCTTGTGGGCACAAATACACAAAACATAGTTAACGCTTGCAAACAATTACTAACAGATAGTAATTACTATAAATCTATGTCAAATCAAATAAACCCTTATGGGGATGGTAAAACATCTCAAAGAATAATTAGTATTTTAAAGGAGATAACATGAAAGTTGTAGTACTAGCGGCCGGTTTTGGGATGAGGCTTGAAAATTCAATGCCAAAAACACTAACTAAAATTCACAACAAATCTATCCTAGAAAGACAAATAGAAAACATAACAAAATACATTGATATAAACGATATTATCATTGTTATAGGCTTTAAGAAAGAAATGATAATGGAAAGTTTTCCACAGCTTTTATTTGTTTATAACAATAACTTCCACTCCACAAATACTGCAAAAAGTCTTTTGCTTGCTTTAAATAAAATTAAAAATGAAGATGTGCTGTGGTTAAATGCTGATATTGTATTTGACGATGCCATTATTGCTGATATTTTAAATCTTAATAAAAACTGTATGGCAACAAATGTGTCAAATACAGCCCAAGAAGAGGTAAAATACATCCTTGACGAAGAAGGATATATTGCAAAGGTATCAAAGAATTTATCAGGTGCAAAAGGCGAAGCGCTTGGAATAAACTTCATAAAAGCTCCTTATTTAGACTTATTTAAAAATTGCTTGCAAGAATGTACAAATAAAGACTACTTTGAAGAAGCAATCAATAAACTCATACAAAAAGGAATCAAAATTGCACCATTAGATGTAGGCAATAAGCGTTGTATTGAGGTTGATTTTTTAGAAGATTTAGAAACTGCAAAGGCGCTCTTTAGTGATAAAGAAGCTTAAAAAATACATTAGTGTTATTTTTTTAAACCTTGTAAAGTATTTCATCTCGCCTTTCATAAAAATAGATAACAATCTTGTTTTATTTTCTTCACTTAACGGCTCATTTGTTGATAACTCTAAGTACTTATATCTAGCTATAATTAAAGAGAACAATTTTAAAACTTTTTGGGTCGCACATGATAAAAACACTTTTAAATTTCTTAAAGATCAAAACCTCCCTGTTTTAAAAATTGGCTATGGGATGTTTTTTAAAGCCCTTAAGGCTAAATTTTTTGTGACAACACACAACTATCAAGATGTATACTATGTAAAAAATAAAAAAACAGTTGTTATTAACCTATGGCATGGTACACCATTGAAAAAGATGGGCTTTGACGCTAAAGTTGATTCAAAAAAATTTTATCTAAAAGAAAAACTTGGGCTTTATGAGCACAAATATATCGATTACCTATGCGTAGCCTCAAAACATACAATTTACGCTTTTGAAAGCTCTTTTGGTATAGCCAAAGAAAAAATCCTACCTACCGGTCAGCCTAGAAACGACATACTATTTAAGGCAAAAAACGATTTTAATTTTGCACAAAGCATAAAAGAAAATGTTTTATCAAAGTTAAATATAAAAAGCCCCAAAATCGCTCTTTATGCTCCAACATTTAGAGATAAATACATCTGTAGGGTAGATTTAATCAAAGAACTTAAAGAAATTTTTAAACAAAATGGGGTTGAATTGGTAATAAAACTTCACCCTTTAGATAAGGATATAGTATATTTCAAACAGCCAAGCATTGATATTCAAGAATTATTAATTGCAAGCGATATGCTTATTAGCGACTATTCATCTGTGTTTTTTGATTACGCAATTTTAGAAAGACCAATTATTTTATTTTTATACGATATAAAGGAATACCAGATTCATAGGGATGGGTTTTATATGGATATTGAACAGTTGCCATTTCATAAGTGCTACAATACAGAACAATTAAAAACAACTTTGCAAAGACTCTTGCGCAATACTGATACTACCAAAATAAGCGAATTTGCCGACAAATTTAACAGAAAGGGGTGCTCAAGTTGCAGAATAATGAAATTTATGAAAAAGATCGCAAACAGTTAAAAGTTTTATTTATAAACAGAAAAGACTATTTAGAAAATCTTGGTGGTGATACAATTCAGATGCTATCAATTATCAATAACCTAAAAAATCAAATAACAAGTGATGTTCAAACAGATCCTTCAATCGTAAAAAAAATCATTAAAAACTACGACATAATCCATATTTTCAATATTCAACGCCTTAGTGAAACAGCTTATTTTGTCAAATTAGCCAAAAGATACAATAAAAAAATAGTTATCTCTCCTATATATGCTGATTTTTCTAGCTTAGAAGAAAAAGGCAGATCTAGCTACTATAAACTTATTAAAAATTTGTTGCCAAAAAATCTTTTTAACCTGGCAAAAGACACAAATAGAGTTATAAAAGGCCTATCTTATGCCGCTTTTTTAAAGGAAAACATACACAGTTTTGATAAATTATTTAAAAACACACTAAACGCCTGTGATTGTATATTGCCTAACTCTATAGCTGAAAAAGATTATTTAAAATCATTTGTAACAGATGAATCAAAAATCACAGTGATAAGAAACGGTGTTGATGAAAATCTTTTAACTAATGCTATGGACGCTTTAGAATTTAGACAAAAATACAAAGTCAATTTTGACAAATTCGTATTGTGTGTAGCACGCATTGACGAAAGAAAAAATATCCTAAACTTGCTTAAGGCAACTTATAATGATAGTAATATAAAAATTGTTTTAATAGGCAAGGTTTACCCTACGCATAAAGAGTACTATAAAAAATGCCTCAAATATATGAAGTCAGGCAAAGTTATACATATAAATGCCACACTGCCACAAAACGAGATTTGCGGTGCATACAAATGTGCCCATACACACGCACTTGTAAGCTGGCTTGAAACGCCAGGTCTTGCAAGCCTTGAGGCTGGTTTATTTGGGGCAAATCTAGTAATTGGAAAATGCAATAGCACGAAAGAGTATTTTGAAAACTACGCTTATTTTTGCGAAAGCGGTAATTTATCTTCTATATACAACGCTATTAAACAATCCTTAAATGATGAAAGAAACCATTTGAAAGCCGATGAGTTTATAAAAACAAGCTATTTGTGGAAAAAAATTGCACAAGAATACTTTCAAGTTTACTCTAATTTACTAAAATAAGCTAATTAATTTTAGCAAATACTAAAAAAAATAATTTTTTATTGACTATATAAAAAAGCGACTTATTTTTATTTTTAGAAATATCGCTTTTTTTACATCTTGGTATTTTAGTATCTTAGGAAGGTGTTTATATGAAAGTTAAAAGTCCAATATTTTGCAGCAAAATTTTATGAAATTAAATTACGATTTTTCTTTTGTTGAACAAATAACCCATATAGATAAAAAAGTATTTAAAGACAAGCTTAGTTATTTTTCCAACCTACCAATTCAAGCCCAAGTTGAAGTACTATATCAGATGAAAATTATAGAAGAAGAAGATGAATATGCCTTTTTTCAGCAAAATTATGACAAAAATAAAGTAGGTGAGTATAGGTTTGGTCTTTTTTTATTAGCTATAGACAAAATCATAAACTTTGAACAAATGGCAATCAAATCAAAATATAGCAAAGCAAAAGTAGCAAAAATAAGCAATTTAAGAAAACAAGGAGGAAATTTATGAATGTTTTAGAAACAATTGAAAAGAGGCGATCATTCAGGTCCTTAGAAAAAACACCGATTACAAAAGATTTAATTTTTGATCTTGCAAAAGTTGCTGTGCTTGCCCCATCATGTTTTAATAAACAACCCGAAAAGTTTGTATTTATATATGAAGAGCCTTACTTGGGTTCCGTCAAAAAAGCTCTTTCAAAAGGCAATGAATGGGCATACAACGCTTCTATGATCATAGCAGTTTTAGCAAAAGAAACAGAAGATTGTATATTGTCAGATAGAAAGTATTATTTGTTTGATACGGGTATGAGCGTGGCATTCTTGATATTAAGAGCAACTGAGCTAGGCTATGTTGCACATCCAATTGCAGGGTATGACCCAACAAAAGTAAAAGAGGCGATTGCAAGCCCAGACGATTTACAGGTTATAGCTTTAATAATTTTTGGCAAACATAAAAAAGAAATTGATCCTTTATTAAGCGAAAAACAAAAACAAGATGAATTAGAAAGACCACCTCGAAAAGCATTTGAAGAGTTTGCCTGTTTAAACACATACTGCTTAAATGCCTAATACATAGGAGGAAAAATGGATAGTTTAAGCACAAAAAATATACTGAAGGTAAAAGATAGAAATTATGTAATATTTAATTTAAAAGCATTATCAAAATTAAATGATAATATTGAATATATGCCATTTTCTTTAAAAATCTTGCTTGAGAATATGCTAAGGCATGAAGATAACAAATATGTAAGTAAAAATGATATTTTAAATTTAATTGATTTTAATAAAACTGAAAAATCACAAGCAATAGCCTTTTTCCCAGAAAGGGTTATCATGCAGGATTTCACAGGCGTGCCGGCTGTTGTAGATATTGCTACTTTAAAAGAGGCGGTAGGCGCGCTCGAAAAAGATCCTAGCAAGGTAGATTTATCTGTACCTGTAGATCTAATTATTGACCACTCTGTACAGGTTGATAAATATGGGACAATTAAGGCTTTAGAATATAACCTTGGCAGGGAATATAAAAGAAATATCGAGCGCTATGAGTTGCTCAAGTGGGCTAGCCTTTCATTTAAAAACTTTAGAGTTTTTCCGCCAAATGCCGGTATTGTACATCAAGTAAACCTTGAATATTTAGGGGAAGTTGTAAAAGTAAAAAAAGTTAATAATGAAGAAATAGCTTACTTTGATACATTAATCGGAACAGATTCGCACACAACAATGATAAATGGTTTAAGTACACTTGGATGGGGTGTAGGTGGAATAGAAGCAGAAGCTGTAATACTAGGTGAGCCATATTATATGAAAATACCAGAAGTTGTAGGAGTTAGATTAAAAGGAAAACTAAAAGAAGGCTCAACGCCAACAGATTTAGCATTAAGCATAACAAATGAGTTGAGAAAACACAATGTTGTGGATAAATTTGTTGAATATTTTGGCCCTGCATTGAGTTATTTAAGTGTGCCAGATAGAGCAACAATATCAAATATGTCACCAGAATATGGCTCTACAGTAGGTTTTTTTCCCATCGATCAACAAACTTTGGATTATCTAGAGTTAACAAATAGGGGTCACCTCATTGATTTAGTAGAAGCATACGCAAAACAACAAGGCTTATTTTACGATAATTCGCATGAGCCAGTATACTCTAAAATTATTGATTTTGATCTTTCAGTTGTAGAACCTTCATTAGCTGGACCATCAAGACCACAGGATAAAATTGTTTTAAAAGATATGAAGCGCGACTTTTATAAATTGCTGAGTAAAGGCTCAGAAAGTAAAGAAAATACCAATATAGACATAACTCTAACAGATGAATTTCTAAAAGATATAAAAATAGGAGAAACACAATTATATAACAACAAAAAGTTTGTAAAAATAGAATTTGAAAATGAAGAGTTTTTACTAGCAGATGGCAGCGTAGCTATTGCAGCTATTACTTCTTGCACTAACACCTCTAACCCCTTTGTTATGATAGGCGCTGGCCTTGTTGCAAAAAAAGCTGTGGAATTAGGACTAGGCGTTAAACCCTATATTAAAACATCGCTAGCACCTGGGTCTTGCGGAGTAGATGAATATTTGCAAAAATCCAACCTATTGCCATACTTAGAAGCATTAAGGTTTCACATTGTAGCTCACGGTTGCACAACATGTATTGGCAACTCAGGCCCCCTGCACCCGGTAATAGAAGAGGTTGTTAAAAAGGAAAATTTAATTGTAGCTAGCGTTTTATCTGGTAATAGAAATTTTGAGGCACGCATCCACAACAGTGTAAGGGCAAATTATCTTGCATCACCTATGCTAGTTATTGCTTTCGCTATCGCTGGTAGAGTAGATATCGATATGATGAGTGAACCATTGGGTGTTGATGTTAATGGCAACAATGTATTCTTAAAAGACTTATGGCCAAGCAGCGACGAAATTAATGAATATATTCGCAAATATATTAGCAAAACCATATTTAGCAACAAATACTCAACAATTTTTAACGATAAAATATGGGATAGCCTACCAGTACAAGCTTCCACTTTGTATAAATGGCAAGAAAATTCCACTTATATAAAAAAAGCTCCGTATTTCGATAATTTTGAAGTAAACATTAAGCCAGAATCAGATATTAATAATGCAAGAGCAATAGCATTACTTGGAGATTCTGTAACTACAGATCATATATCGCCTGCAGGTAAAATTCCAAAAGATTACCCAGCAGGCAAATATTTAATTTATAACGGCGTAGAAGAAAAAAATTTTAACACATACGGTTCAAGAAGAGGTAACCATGAAGTAATGGTGCGAGGCACCTTTGGTAATGTCAGATTAAAAAATTTTCTAGTTGAACCAAAAGAAGGTCCTTATACGTTAAAATTTGATCAAAAAAATATTGAGTTTATTTATGATGCATCAGTACAATACAAAGAAGAAGGCATTCCTTTAATTGTAATTGCAGGAAAAGAGTATGGTAGCGGGTCTTCTCGCGATTGGGCTGCAAAAGGGCCAAAACTGCTTGGAATAAAAGCAATTATTGCAAAATCGTACGAAAGAATTCACCGCAGCAACCTTATTGATATGGGCATACTTCCGTTGCAGTTTCAAGAAAATCAAGACTACAAAACGCTAAATCTTGATGGTAGTGAGGTATTCTTTATAAAAGGACTTGAAAATCTTGAACCTAACAAACCATTGAGTGTTATTGCACTAAAATCTGATAATCAAAAAGTTGAATTTAATGTTATTGCAAGACTAGATACTGAAATAGAAGTTGAATACTATAAAAACGATGGTATTTTAAGTTTTGTTTTAAGGAATCTAGTTAAATAGAAAGCAGGGCAAAAGGAGGATTGGATGAAATTAGAAGAACTATCCAAATTTAATGGTCAAAATGGTGAGAAAGCCTATATTGCCTATAAAGGTAAAGTTTATGATGTAACAAACAGCAAAAGGTGGAAAAACGGCGTTCATATGGCACGCCATAAAGCTGGAGAAGACTTAACTGACTTTTTGGCTCTTGCCCCACATACAGATGAAGTTTTAAAGTCTTTCGAAGTAGTAGACACATTGGAAACTCAAGAATCTTCTGATACAAAAATAAAAGAAACACTCATCAACTTGTATCAAAAATTTCACCCGCACCCAGTACTCATTCATTATCCCTTGGGATTGTTCTTTTTTGCAGCACTTATGCAGGCTTTGTTTTTGCTAACCTCACTTAAAAGTTTTGACGATAGCGCTATTTACGCTTTTTTTGTAGCTACCGTGATGGCAGTACCCGCAATTTCAGCTGGTTTCTTAAGCTGGTGGATAAACTACGATAAACAAACCACTAAAATTTTTAAAAACAAAATTATATTTTCTTTTATACTGCTTTTAATTGGAATTTTTAACATAATTCTTAGACTCACACATCCCAATATAGCAGCAAACCCTGATTTTACATTTGTTTTGTACAATGTATTAATATTTGCAAATTTGTTTATTGTATTGTTTATAGCTTTTCTAGGTGGAAAGATCACTTGGGCTTGATATTTAAACGAGGAGGTAATATATGGAATATACACTTGAAGAATTAGAAGAAATGAAACAGATAATTCTAATTGCCATACCAAAAGAAATTAGTGCAAGAGATTTTTACTTAAAGGCAGCAAAAAAATTTAAAACTCAAGAATCGATACAATTATTTTTGGCTTTAGCCGATCAAGAAAAAGGTCATGAAGCCTCTTTGAGAAAGATATTAACAGAAATTGACGCTAATATTAAAAAGTTAAAAAATGAAAAATAGGATTTTAATAATTATTATTGAAATATTGTTTTTTAGGCATATTTTATAAACAAGAACTTAAAAGGAGGTTTTTATGAAGTCTAAATACTGTGCGTTAATTGGAGGGTTTTTGTTATTTGTAGGTTTAAATAGTGCACTAGCGGGTAATATTAAAACAAATACAGGACTAAAAGTTGAAGGCGATTGCTCGATTATTACAACATATACAGTTAATATCGCACAAAGCCCAACAATAGGAACGTACCTTGTGGGACCAAACGGTATGACATTGTATTATCTAGAAGGCGAAACAGACAATAACATAAAATGTGATAATCAAGTATGTTTAAGTAAATGGCCAATTTTTTACGAAAAAGAACTGGCATTGCCAAGAGCTTTAAAATCGAAAGATTTTAAAGTTTTTAAAAGACCAGACGGAAAACTACAAATTTCTTATGACAACAAACCTTTATATTTTTTTGCAAACGATAAAAAACCTGGCGAAGCTTTAGGTAATGATCTAAAAACACCAGTAGGCGTTTGGCACATTATTAAAATTGAAGAAAAGTAATTTTTAAGAAACTGGCTAATCGTTTTGTTAAAAATTTGTGAAGTTAAGTTTTTTGAAAATTTAACTAGATTGTTATTAAGTAACTAATTTTTTAAAAATAGGAGGTTTTATGGCATTAGCAATTGGCACAAAAATAGAAAATTTTACGCTAAAAGATCAAAATTCAAGTGATGTTAGCCTTGATGCTTACAAGGGTAGTAAAGTGCTTTTATCGTTTCATCCGCTTGCATGGACGGATGTATGCGCAAAACAAATGCAATCTTTAGAAGATAATTATGAGGTTTTTAAAAAATTAAACACAGTATGCTTGGGTCTAAGTATAGATACAGTACCATCTAAAAAAGCTTGGGCAAAGAGTTTAAATATAGAAAAAACCCCGCTCTTGTGCGATTTTTGGCCTCATGGCGAGGTTTCAAAAAAATGCGACGTTTTTATTGAAAAGTATGGATTTTCTGGGAGAGTAAACATATTACTTGATGAAAATTTTAAAGTAATATTTACGAAAGTTTACCCCATAAAAGAACTTCCAGATATAAATGAAATCATTGAATTTTTAAGGAGGTAATTCATGAATGTGATCGATTATGCCCTACATTTTGAAGAAGAGGGTAAAAAATACTATAATGAACAAGCTTTGCGAGCAAAAAAAGATGAGATTAGATCTCTTTTTTTAATGCTTGCAAACGATGAAGATAGGCACTATAAAATTATTGAAAAATTTAAAGAAGGCGTATATGAGTACTTACCAACTGAAACATTTAAAAATGTGCCTAATTTGTTTAATAGCCTTAAAAATCAAAATATTGATCTATCTGATAGTGAAGATTTATTGAAAGTTTATGATGAAGCAATTAAGATTGAGATAAAATCAAGGGATTTTTACAAACAAAACGCACTTGACTCTAACAACCTAAAAGAAAAAGAAATTTTAGAAATTATCTCTAACGAAGAGGACAAACACAGAATAATATTAGAAAATTTAATGGAATTTACAAGAAAAGGCAAAGAATGGGTAGAATCAGCTGAATTTAGTCATATAGATCAACTATTGAGAGGGGAATAACTATGGATTACACGATAGTATTAACTGCTGCAGCAGGACAGGGTGTTGAAACGATAGAAACTCTATTATCTAAAGCTTTTAAAAACTCAAATTTTTTTGTATTTTCAGACAAAGAATACATGTCTCGCGTAAGAGGTGGAGTTAATTCAACCACAATTCGCATATCTTCAAAAGAAAACAAAGGGTACAAACAATTTGCTAACTTTCTGTTTTTGTTTACAAAACAAGCGCTCGAACACTCAAAAGACCGAATATCTAAAGATACTGTTATTTTTGGAGAAGAGGATTTTGTTACCAATCAATATAGTTCTCAATTTTTCGCAATTGATTTTTTAAAAACTGCCAAAAGCTTAGGCAGTGCAGTCTATGCAAATACTGTAGCATTTGGGTTTATATCAGCTCTTTTTGGGATAAATACCGATATTGCGCATAATGCGATAAAAAATCACTTTGCAAACACCGATGTTGCTCAAAAAAACATTGATGCTTGCAATGAAGGTTACAAATTATTCAAAGATAGTCCGTATATTAAAATTAAGCCTAAAGTTGAACAAATTACGCCAAAAAAGTATGCTTTATTAAGTGGCTCGCAAGCAATAGCTTTTGGTGCATTAAGTGCAAATGCTAAATTTTTATCATTTTATCCAATGTCACCATCTACAGATGTAGCAATTTTCTTAGCGCACCAAATGGACAAGTTTGATATTGTGGTAGAACAATTTGAGGATGAGATTGCTTCAGTAAATGCCGCAATAGGCGCATGGTTTGGGGGCACAAGAGCCTTTGTAACTACATCTGGTGGTGGATACGCACTTATGGAAGAAGGTGTTAGCTTGGCTGCAATGAGCGAAACACCTTTAGTTGTTCATTTAGCTCAAAGACCAGCGCCAGCAACTGGTCTTCCTACAAGGACATCTCAAAGTGACCTTAATTTAGTCCTTTATTCTTCACACGGCGATTTTCCAAGGGCTATTTTTTCTCCAAGAAATTTGGAGGATGCGTTTTTTGTGACACAAAAGGCTTTTGATATTGCAGATAAGTATCAATGTGTTTCCTATATTCTAACCGATCAGTTTTTTATGAGTATGATATACAATGTAGATACATCACGTTTAGAATTTATAGAACCCCAAAATTATATTATACAAACACCAACAGATTATAAAAGATATGAATTTACCACAACTGGTGTATCAAAAAGAGGTATTCCTGGATTTGGTAGTGGGATTGTAGTAGCGAATGGAAATGAGCATGATGAGTACGGCGATATTACAGAAGACGAAGAATTAACCAAACTTATGCTTGAAAAAAGAATGCAAAAACTAAACGGCATAAAAAGTGAAGCGCTAGAGCCTATCTATATTGGCCCAGAAACACTTAAAAATCTAGTTGTTTGCTATGGCTCTTTGTATGAAAATACAAAAGAAGCTTTAGGATTGTTAGACAGAAACGATACGGGCCTACTTTCTTATTCACAACTCTACCCCTTAAATGACAAAGGCTTAGATTATCTTACAAAAGCTCAAAATTTAATTTTTGTGGAACAAAATTTTTCTGGTCAGTTTGCTCAATTAATTTGGAGAGAGTATGGTATAAAAACAAATAGATTGATAAATAAATACACTGGAAGACAGTTTTTTGTTGAAGAATTAAAAGAACTTCTACAAAATGCGCTGGAGGTAAAATGAGTAAGTTAGGAGAGTTTGAACCACAAAGGCCAGATTCTTTTGATGTATCGTGGTGTCCTGGATGTGGTAATTTCCCTTTAAGAGATGCTTTAGCTTTAGCATTCAAAAAACTAGAATTAAAACCAACCGATATAGCAATAGTAAGCGGTATAGGCCAGGCAGCAAAAATTGTGCACTACATAAATACACACGGCTTTCACACGCTGCATGGTAGGGCTATACCCATAGCTACAGCCCTAAAAGCCGCAAACCCGGATTTAGTAGTAATTGCAGAAGGCGGCGATGGCGATATGTACTCAGAAGGGGGCAACCACTTCTTGCACGGTATAAGGAGAAATTCAAATATAACTGTTATTATTCATAATAATCAAATTTATGGTCTAACAAAAGGTCAAGGATCACCTACAACAATTATAGGTCAACATACAACAACACAACCATTTGGCGTTTTTGAAGAACCACTAAATGCTGTTGCCCTAGCAATAACATTAAATGCTTCATTTGTGGCGAGGGGTTATGTAGGAAATGTAGGGCATACTACAAAAATTTTAGTTCAGGCAATTACTCATAAAGGCTTTTCTATTGTTGAGCTTTTTCAACCATGCGTTAGCTTCAATAAAGTAAATACTTACCAATGGTATAGTGAACATACATACATAATGCAAAATCACAACCCAAAAGACAAAAACCAAGCCTTGCAAAAAGCACTCGAAAACGACCCGCTGCCGCTTGGGATCTTTTATATAAATGAGAAAATCCCATTTGAAGAAAATTTAATTTGCTACAAGCAAGACAAAGCGCCTCTATTTAAAAGAACTGTCCAAACTGACAAAATCAAGCGTTTTATACAGGATGATTTTTAACATAAGTCAATTATTTTATAAAGTTTTAAAGTAAAATATGGGGTGTGAAAGAAAAGCAAAAGAAAATTGAGCATGACAAAAAAATTTTGAAGATATTTGTAAGTATATATTGCAAAAAACATCATTTAGAAAATGGTGTAGAAATTTATAAAGGTAATTTATGCAAAGATTGTTACGAACTACTAAATTACGCATATACTAAATTAAGCAACTGTCCTTTAGACCCAAAACCTATGTGCAAAAAATGCCATATTCACTGCTACAGCAAACAAAATAGGGAAAAAATTAAAGAAATAATGAAATTTAGTGGTATTTATTTAATCAAACATGGAAGACTAGATTTGCTTTTTCATTATTACTTTTAAATTATAACTTGAATTCACTATTATAACATCCGATTTGATTGAATATGCAATTATGTATTGTTATTCATGAAAACTAAAATGGCGCGCCCGAGAGGATTCGAACCTCTGGCCCACGGCTTAGAAGGCCGTTGCTCTATCCAGCTGAGCTACGGGCGCATTAAGTGGTCGGGGTGAGTGGATTTGAACCACCGACCCCCTGCTCCCAAGGCAGGTGCGCTAACCAAACTGCGCTACACCCCGCAAACAGCTTCAAGTCTTTTACCATATTTATTTTAAAATTGCAACACTTTTTATAGCCTTCAAAGTTAATAAAAATCAATTTGCAAGTTTAGAAAACTTGTGATATATATGAAAAGGAGGTAAACGATGCTTAGCGAAACTCATATAATCCTTGTAGTGTTGCTTATAGCATTAATTTTTGGTGCTAAAAAACTACCAGAAATTGGTGCAGGTCTTGGAAAAGGGATAAAAAATTTTAAAAGCTCCATAAAAGATGCAAAAGAAGATGGAGAAGAGCACGAAAAAATAGAAGACAAAGAAAATAAACAATGAAATCACTTATTAAGTCATTTGTTGATAAGTACCTTGAGTTTAAGCAGTATGGTAATATTAATTATACTATAGATTATCCTCCAGAGCCTAATTTTGGAGATTATTCGACCAACTTGGCTATGGTTTTAGCAAAACAATTAAAACAAAACCCATTAAATATAGCAGATGACTTTAAATTATTTTATCAACAAAGCAATTTTATAAATAAGTTTGATATCAAAGTTGAAAAACCAGGATTTATAAATTTTTTTATAAAAAAAGATTTGCTCATTCAAGAATTAATATCACTTTCGACTAACAAAGATGTATATTTTAAACTAAATGATATTACTGACAAAAGAATACAGATTGAATTTGTTAGCGCTAACCCTACAGGCCCTTTGCACATTGGCCACGGCAGGGGTGCTGCAATTGGCGATAGTTTAGCTAGAATCCTGTCTTTTTTAGGCTATGATGTGGTAAGGGAGTATTACATAAATGACGCTGGATATCAAATGTATATGCTTGGATTGTCAACTTTCTTAAGATACCAAGAGTTATTAGGTAAAGATATCGAATTTCCCCAAGATGGTTATCAAGGTGATTATATTAAAGATATAGCAAGACAATTATTAAACACATACCAAGATAGATTATTGAATATGGACAATGCTATTGAAATTTGTTTGGATAGTGCAAAAAGTACAATAATGAATGATATCTTAAATGATATGGATAATTTTAGGGTTACCTTTGATATATTTTTTAATGAAAGCAGCTTATTTAAAGATAATGAGGTAGATCGCACATTAGAGCTTCTAAAAGAAAAAGGCTATACATATGAAAAAGATGGTGCTTTATGGCTTAAAACAACTGCATTTGGAGATGATAAAGACAGAGTGCTGATAAAAAAAGACAGAAAATACACTTATTTTTCTAGTGATATAGCCTACCATAAAAATAAATTTTTATCGAGAAACTTTGATAAAGTTATTGATATTTGGGGTTCGGACCATCATGGCTATGTAGCAAGAGTAAAGGCAGCGCTAGAGGCACTAAATATTGATAGTAAAAAATTAGTGGTGTTGCTTGTTCAATTTGTAAATTTAATCCAAGAAAATAACAAGATCTCAATGTCAACTAGAAAAGCTAATTATATTGAGCTTAAAGAACTTATAAAGGAAATTGGTACAGATGCTGCAAGATTTATTTTTGTATCTAAAAGTATTAACTCTCACTTAGATGTAAACATATCTCTTTTAAAGCAACATTCTATGGATAATCCTGTCTATTACATACAATATGCACATGCTCGCATAATGAGTATTTTAGAAAAAAGTGAGTGCAATACTGTTGTTAATGAGAATTTATTTGAGCTTTTAACTCAAACAGAAGAAATAAATCTTATAAAAGCTATGCTCCAATTTAAAGACTACTTGCACGATTGTGCAAAAGCCTTAGAACCATATTTGATTACTAAATCTTTGCTTTCTATTGCTGAAAAATTGCACCAATTCTATAATAAACATAAAGTAATTAATGAAAATAAAGAATTAAGTTGTGCAAGGGTTGAATTGATAAAAACCGCTGCTTTTGTTTTAGCTTTAGGCTTATCTTTAATAGGTGTAGAAGCAAAGAATAAAATGTGAGGTTTATTATGGAGCAAGACAAATTTAAATTTGGACAGCAAAATCAAAATCCTCCAAAGAAGACAAGCTTTGGAATTTGGACGCTTATTATTTCTATCGTGGTTGCTTTTGGGTTTGGTTATGGGGTTGGTTTTGTGTCATCTGCATATTTTAGAAACATAAATATCAATAAAGAACTTGCTAACAATATCCAAATACTTCAAGCAAATAGCACATCTGTGAAAAACGAACAAACTCCTAAGGCAGTTATTCCAACAAATCAAGCAAAAATAGCCATTCAAACAAACAACACAAACGCTACCGAGTCTGAAATAAAAGCTATTGCAAGCAGCTTAACAAATCAAACCAACTCAACTAAAACAGCTAATGTTAAAATAAATCAAAAACCAAAAGAGTCGCAAAGCTCAACACAAACTAAAGCAAAGACTCAAGAAAACAAAACTAATGCTTCTACAACAAAAGAAATAAAAGGAAACTACGTGGTTCAAGTAGCATCATTCCCAGACAGGTCAAAAGCTCTTAACTTAGTAATTTCGCTAATACAAAAAGGCTTTAATGCCACAAGCGAACAAACAATGATAAACAATGTAGTCTATACCAGAGTAATAATAGAAGCACATAACTTATCTGAAGCAAATAAAATTGCTACAAAATTAAAAGCAGATGGCATAACTAATTTACCTATAATATATGAGAGGAAACAATGATACCATACCCAAACATTAATCCTATAGCTTTTTCTATAGGTCCATTTAACATTTTTGGTAAAACAATCGGTCCTTTTAGTGCAAGGTGGTATGGCATTGCCTATGCACTAGGATTTTTGATAGGCTATTTTTACATAAAGCATAGAATAAAAATTTCTAGTTACTTTAAAAACAAAGCTATTGCCGATGATTTAATATTTTACTCCATAATCGGTGTAATTGTTGGAGGTAGGTTAGGGTACGTTTTGATTTATAATTTAGCATATTATATGAACCATCCTTTGAGAATATTTTATGTGTGGCAAGGCGGTATGAGCTTTCACGGTGCCTTAATAGGCTTAGTAATTGTGGGCCTTTATATTACAAAAAAGTACAATGTTAGATTTTATAAACTTGCTGACGAGGTGGCAGTTATCGCACCAGTTGGTATTTTTTTTGGAAGAATCGCAAATTTTATAAATGATGAATTATGGGGTAGGCCGTCTAATTTACCGTGGGCTATTGCATTCCCAAGAGGTGGCTATATACCAAGGCAACCTTCTCAACTTTACGAAGCTTTATTTGAAGGTTTGATATTATTTTTAATATTATACTTTTATAGGGACAAACTTATTAAAAAAGAGGGTTTTTTGTTTTGGTTGTTTGTTTTACTGTATGGTATTTTTAGATTTTTTATTGAATTTACAAGAGAGCCAGACCCACAAATAGGCTTTATTTTAGGTCTTACTATGGGGCAATGGCTATGTTTGGCCATGATAGTAACAGCTACAATTTTCTTCATCATTTTAAGGAAAAACTGGAAAAATGCTCCTTGAAGAAATAAAAGCTCTAAAACTTAAAACCATAGAAGATAATAAAAAAAAATTTCCTGTACATATCTTAGAAATGGGCTTAAATATGCTCTATAAAGAGCCAGTTAATTTAAAAGAAACATTTTCGCAAGGTACTTGCGAAATTCTAGAAATCAAAAATTTTAATCAAGATAAATCTTACGAGATTGACAAAAACACTAGCGCTTTAATTATAAATTCTGATGAAGTTTTTTTAAATGGCTCGTTAGAAAACATTTCTTTTGCCAAAGAAAGTTTTAATATTCCTATAATCGCCAAAGATTATTTTTTAGAAGAGTACCAAGTTTACTTAAGCAGAATATATCAGGCAGATGGAATCATTATAGAACCAAAATTAATCAATGATGAGACATTACAAAAAATTTCCCTTTTGAGTCTTGCAATGGGGATAGAGCCAATATTTAACATTCGTACGCAAAGCGATATAGAAAGGCTAAAAAGGTTTGATTTTGCCACTACATTTATCTTTGAAGATGCAAATTTAATATCTTATATCGATAAATCAAAATTAAACCTTTTTTATGATTCAGATAACAAAGAAAATTTAGTGAAAATGGGGGTAAGGCTATTTATCAAGATTTTAATTTAAACAATTTCAAAGAAAAAGTTATTTACTTTGTTGGTATTGGCGGAATTGGGATGAGTTCTATTGCTCAGTATTTGCATTTGAAAGGCTTCAAAGTAGAGGGTTCAGATTTAAGCGAAAATAAGAATGTTCTTGCGCTAAGAGAAATTGGCATTAAAATTCACATAGGTCATAACTCACAAAATATTCCAAACGATGCAGCTCTTGTTGTAGCTTCATCTGCAATAAAGGAAGACAACCCAGAAATCATTGAATCAAAAAAGCGTGGTATAAGATTTTTAAAAAGATACGAATTACTAGCTTTACTATTCAACGAAAAATTCGGTATAGCAATTGCAGGTTCGCATGGAAAAACCACAACTACATCTCTAGCAACAGAACTCTTATTACAATCTTCTCTAAACCCTACCGCTATTATTGGTGGTAGAATTCAAAAAATAAAGCAAAATGTAATGTGTGGAAATAGCCATTTCTTTATCGCAGAAGCAGATGAAAGCGATGGGGGATTTTTGCTCTTAAACCCTAAAATCTCTATTGTAACTAATATAGATAACGATCATCTAAATTATTACAAATTTTTTGAAAACGAAATAGAAGCATTCAAAGAATTTATAAAAAAAAGCGATTACGCAATATTAAATATTGATGATGAAAATCTATCCAAAATTGCAACTCAATTAGGAAAAGAGCGTTGTTTTACTTATTCTTTGAATAATAAAAACGCCCACTTTTGGGCTGAAAGTATAATTCATACAGGAAAATCTAGTCAATTTATTGTTAATACACCTCAAGGTAAAATCGATATAAAATTAAACATACCAGGCATTCACAATATCTCAAATTCATTAGCAATTGTGGGTCTAGCACATATATTACGCATAGACAAACAACAGCTTCAAAAAGCACTCGAGTCTTTTAGCGGTGTTGATAGAAGATTTAGTTTTAGATCATTTTTGAAAGATGGTGTCGTAGTGTATGATGATTATGCACATCATCCAAAAGAGATTGAAGCCACACTGCAAGCAGCTAGACAGGTAGCTAAATCCCGTGTGATAGCTATTTTCCAACCCCATAGATACACAAGAGTCCAATCTTTAATGAATGAATTTTCTAAATGCTTTGGACTTGCAGACATTGTTTTTTTGCTTGATATCTATGCAGCTGGAGAAAAACCAATTGAAGGTATCAATTCAAAAGTTTTGTCTGAAAACATTAATAAATTTTCAAATAATTGTATATATGTGGATGATGTAAACCGCATAAAGCCAATTTTAATGAAAGAAACTAAGGCAGGAGATTTGGTAATCACAATGGGGGCAGGTGATATAACAAAACTTTCATACCAGCTAAACTCTAATGCATCAAGTTGAAATAAACACCAGTAATATAACATCTTTTAAGCAAGATGGTTTGTGTATATTAAATTATATAGAAAACATAGACGATTTAAACAAAGTAGAACAGGGTAGTTTAATTGGTGCTGGCAGCAACTTACTGATCAAAACTAAGCGTCCTTTATATAAACTCTCTAAAGCGTTTTCTTATATAAATATAAGTGGCTCACTAGCAATCATTGGGGGCTCAACAAGCATAAGCCTAATAAATAAAACATTAATAAAAAACGGACTCTCAGGGCTTGAATTTTTAGGTGGTGTACCTGCAAGTATTGGCGGTTGTGTTAGAATGAATGCAGGCGCATTTGGAAAAGCCATAGAAGATATTTTTGAATATGCTGTTTGCTATAGCCCAGATAAGGGTATCTATGCGGTTTATAAGAATGAAGCTAACTTTTATTACAGAGAATCAAATTTTAACAATAAAATCATTTTAGAGGTAGGTTTGAACCTTAAAAAATCAAATGTTTATAGCATAGAAACAGGAATCAAAGAAAATATTAAAATCAGATTATCTAAAGCTCCTATGCTGCGAACATTTGGAAGCACATTTAAAAATCCCCCGCGTATGGTTGCTGGAAAATTAATAGAAGAATGCGGCCTTAAAGGAAAAACTATAAATGATGCTATGATTAGTCAAAAACATGCAAATTATATAATAAATTTACATAAAGCTACCGTAGATGATGTATTACAATTAATTGACATTGTTAAAAATAATGTTTATAAAAAATTTAATATTGAGCTACAAGAGGAGGTTATAATATTATGAGTATTTTGGTTGTCTGCGGTGGTAATTCATCCGAAAAAGATGTGTCTATAAGAAGTGGTACTGCGGTACACCAAGCTCTTCAAAACTTAAAATATGATGCACAAATTTTTATTTGTGAAAACAAAAAAGATTGTATTGAAACAATTCTTGATAGAAAACCAGATGTTGTGTTTATTGCGCTGCACGGTGGTTTTGGAGAAGACGGCACTCTTCAGGCAGCACTTGAAATGCACAATATCAAATACACTGGATCTAATTCCCTTTCAAGTAAAGTTTGCATGAACAAATTTTTTACAAAAGCCATTTTAAAAGAATACCACATTCCCACTAAACCAGCCTTTTTAATAAAAAGCATAGAAGATGTTGAACATATAAAAAACTTTCCTGTATGCATAAAACCAAACAGCGAAGGCTCTTCAATTGGTGTTGAATTTGCCTATGATAGTTTTCAACTTGAAGCAAAATGTATTGAACTAATTAAGCAATTCAAAGAATTAATCATTGAAGAAAAGATAACTGGCACAGAAATTACGCTTAGTATGTTAAATGGCGAATGCCTGCCTTTAATAGAAATTGCACCAAAAAAAGGATTTTACGATTATCAAAATAAATACACAAAAGGTGCAACTGAGTATATAATACCTGCTAGGGTTAACAAGTCTATTATGGATGAAATTAACAGAATTGGTAAAATAATATACAAAGCCCTTTTGTGTAAGGGTGCAATAAGAATTGATATGATGTTAGAAAAAAATATACCATATGTATTAGAAGTAAACACAATACCTGGCATGACTCAAACAAGCCTTTTACCAAATGCAGCAAAACATGTAAACATAAGTTTTGATATGCTTGTAGAGAAAATACTCAAATCTGCATATGAAGGATTTTAAAAACTTTAAAACCTATAAAAAACAAAAAAAAGATTACTCTTTAATTAAAAGAAAAATCTTTTTTGTAGTATTATTGGCATGTTTGTTTATAGCTTTTTTTTATGCAATATATAAAGGTTTGTATTTTCTTAATAACACTACACAAAACTCAAAACTAAGATATGTATACATTAAAGGCAATAAAATTCTTAAATCAAACTATTTAGTTAACAATTTACATATTGGAAACAATACAAAACTTGACAACCAATTAAAAGTAGATGTTTATAATAAATTAATGAAGAACCCATTTATTGCTAAATCAAGCGTAGCCATTATTAAACCAGATACACTCTATATAGATATTAAAGAAAAAGTGCCATTATGTGTTCTAGATTTTAACAACAAGCAGTTTGTTTTTTCTAGTAGTGGTCAATACATTACAGACCACATTGATCCGCAAAAATTAAACATTGATAAAATTTTACATATCAAAATGGCAAGCTTAACACCTCAAATTAATAACAAAAATGTCATATTAGCGCTTGTAGATCTATACAAAAAGTTAGACAAATTAGAAAAAATTAGTTATATTATGATGGAAGGTAATAGGTTTGAAGTTTTTTTAGAAAACGGTGTTATGGTAAAAGCAAATATACTTAATTGCGATTATAATAAGTCTATAGGAAGGCTCGAAACAATTTGGCCTAAACTTTTGCCAGATATCGAAAAAATAGAAAGCATTTCAATATGTTATCCAGATAGAATAATAATAAAATGGAAAACAAAGGAGATAAACAGTGGAAGATAGCGGTAAAATTATAGTAGGTTTGGATATAGGCACAACGAAAGTATGCACAGTTGTTGGCAGATATGAAGCGGCAGAATTAAAAATAATAGGTATAGGAACAAACCCATCTTCCGGACTTAGAAAAGGTATAGTTATAAACATAGATCAAGCCGTTGATTCAATTAAAAAATCAATCTTCAAAGCCGAACAAATGAGCGGCTCTAAAATAACAAATGTCTATACAGGCATTTCAGGCAGTCATATTCGCTCTTATAATTCAACTGGCGTGATAGCAGTAAAAGGTAATGAAGTCACAGAAGCTGATATAAAGAGAGTAATAGACGGTGCTAAAGCAATTATCATACCACCAGATAGGGAAATTATACATGTTATACCTCAAGAATTTATTGTTGATGAGCAAACTGGCATAAAAGAACCACTCGGTATGTCTTGTACACGACTTGAAGCTAAAGTACATGTGGTTACAGGTGTGGTATCAAATATTCAAAACATTATTAAATGTTGCCAAAAAAGTAATTTGAATGTTACCGACATAGTACTTCAACCAATTGCTTCGTCTTTGGCTGTATTGACGCAAGATGAAAAAGATATTGGCGTTTGTTTGGTTGATATTGGCGGTGGTACTACAGATGTAGCTGTTTTCTTGAATAATTCTCTCAAGCACACTTTTGTTTTATCCATTGGGGGCGATCATGTAACAAACGATATTTCGGTGGCATTTAGGCTACCTTACAAAGAAGCCGAAAATTTAAAAATCAATTATGGAACCGCTCTAATTGAAGGAGAATATGAAGATCAGATTATTGATCTTCAAAGAAACTTTTCTTCAAAAATAAAACAAATATACAAAAGCGATTTAGCGCAAGTTATCGAACCCCGAATGGAAGAGATATTTTCTTTTGTAAAAGAAGAATTAGAAAAACTTAATATATTGGGTTTACTTGGTGCTGGAATAGTGCTAACAGGCGGCAGTGCAATGTTAGAAAATATTACCGATCTAGCAGAAAATGTGTTTAAATTACCAGTTAGGGTGGGCTATCCGATAAACATTGGTGGCATAAAAGATGCACTAGATAACCCAATGTACTCAACGACAATTGGTTTAACAATGTATGCAATAGAAAATCGTCAAGAAAAGGGTGATGTTTTAGCAACGCCAAGCAGTGGCGATGCGTCTTTTTCTTCTATCATTTCAAAAATGAAGAAATGGATCAAGGAGATGTTTTAATGAGCGATATAAAACAAAAAATCAATGAATCAATTCGCGATGGTGCCGTCATAAAGGTTGTAGGTATAGGTGGTGGTGGTTCTAACGCTGTAAATAATATGGTAAAATACGGTATAAAACATGTAGAATTTATATCTATCAACACAGATAAGCAAGCGCTTGATTTATCTTTATCACCAAACAAATTACAAATTGGTGGAAACTTAACTAAAGGCTTAGGAGCAGGAAGTGACCCTCAAAAAGGTAAAAAGGCAGCAGAAGAAAGTGTAGAGGATATTAAAAAAGCTTTGCAAGGCGCAGATATGGTCTTTATTACAGCAGGTATGGGTGGTGGCACAGGTACTGGTGCAAGTCCTGTAGTTGCAAAAATTGCAAAAGATTTAGGAGCTTTAACAATTGGTGTTGTTACCAAACCTTTCAGTTATGAAGGGAAAAATAAAGAAAAAATCGCAAAAGAAGGTTTAGAAGAACTAAAACAAATTGTCGATAGTATTATTATAGTGCCTAATCAAAAGTTATTTGATTTCTATAAAAATTTAACATTAATTGATGCTTTTAAAAAAGTTGACGATATCTTAAGACAAGCCGTACAAAGTATCGTTGAACTCGTTCAAAAACCATCTGATAACGCATCTTTTATTATTAACATTGATTTTGCCGACGCCCAAACAATAATGAGCGAAAAGGGTATTGCTTTAATGGGAATAGGTGAGGCAACAGGTGATAATCGCATAAAAATTGCAACAGAAATGGCGATCTCAAATCCTTTGCTTGAAAATACCAGCATAGAAGGTGCAAAAGGTATATTGATGAACATTACAGCAAGCAGCAACTTTGGTTTACAAGAATTAGAAGAAGCTGCTACCATAATTCAAAATGCCATGAACGAACAAGCAATCTTTAAATATGGTTTTATTGTTAATGATGCACTCGAGGAAAAAGTTCGAGTAACAATTATAGCAACTGGTTTTGAAGAAAAGGGTAAAACTACTTTAACCAAAAAAGGAAACACACGATATAGAAACATTGATAAAGATTATTTTAATGAAATACGAAAAATATCTGAGATGCCTATTGAGGATAAATTTGATATACCAACATATATAAGAAACAAAGAAGAGTAGAAAATTGATTTGGATATTATTATTCTTAGTGTCTGTTTTTTCTTTTCTGATAGGTAGCATACCATCTGGTTACTTAATAGGTAAAAATAAAGGTGTTGATTTAAAATCAGAAGGTAGTGGTAATATCGGAGCCTCTAACGTTTATAGAGTGCTTGGTAAAAAAGAGGCTTTGCTAACTTTAATTTTTGATATGACAAAAGGTTTTATAGTTGTATTGGTACTTAAACTCCTACCTTTTGCCCAAAATGTAAAAGATATTTTAATTCCTATTGCTATAATATTTGTTGTTTTGGGACATGATTTTTCGATTTTTTTAAAATTTAAAGGTGGTAAAGGAGTAGCTACAACGTACGGTAGTATTTTATTGTATTCAAATTATGCTTTTGTTGGTTTATTTGTGTGGATTTTAATACTTAAAGTTACAAAATACGCATCTGTCGCTTCTCTATTATCTTTTACTGTTACTACACTTTTAGTTATAATATTTGAGAGTGGTTTTAAAATTAAGTTAGTTTTTCTTATTTTATTGGGCTTGATGGTAATAAGACATTTTAGCAACATAACCAGATTATTTACAAATAGTGAACATAAAATAGAAGGGAGCGTTTAAAAATGGCATTAAATGAAAAAGAAATTAATTTTATTGCAGATAAGATAGTTAATGCAATAATAAAAAAAGGTCTGGTTCAATTAAAAAAAGACAAGATGGTTATTATAGATTTTGTTAAAAAAACATTAGAACAAGATGCGCTAAAAGAAAAAGAAATAGACCAAAAAACGTATTTATATATTGAAAATTATAAAGAACAGATTATTCAGGAAAATATTGATCAAACTAAGTTTTTTCAGATGATGAAAAGAAAAGTGGCAGAAAAGGAAGGTTTTATTTTATGAGATACTCAAAAGATAGAATACGCAACATAGCAAGAAACATTATAAAAAATCTCGAAAATAATAAATTAGTTGACTTTTTAGCCTCAAGAGATATTCTATTATCAGAGATAGAAAACGTTATTGATGATTATTTTAAGATAAATACTCAAGCCTATGAGGCTGCTTTAGATGAAATTAAAAAGAAGAAGAAAATTATGGCTGGTAGTATTGAGTGGGATGTAACATTTAATCAACTATATGAGCAAGAGTTAAATAAAAGGCTGCTAAAATGAAAAAAGCTTATTTGGTATTAGAAAACGGTATAATTTTTGAAGGTTGTTCATTTGGTTCAGAAGGAAACGCAATAGGTGAATTAGTTTTCAACACAAGTATGAGTGGATATCAAGAAATACTTACTGATCCTTCTTATAAAGGACAAATTGTACTTATGACATACCCCCAAATTGGCAACTATGGCGTAAACGATATTGATATTGAAAGCGAAAAACCTATGGCAGAAGGATTTATTGTAAAAGAATTATCGCCTATAGCATCAAATTTCCGAAGTAAATATACACTTGATGAATATCTAAAGGAATACTCAGTGGTTGGCATTTCTGATATTGATACTCGATATTTGACCAAGATTTTACGCCAAAATGGTAGCATGATGGGTATGATAACAACGCAAAACTACACAAAAGATGAGCTTATAGCTCAATCGAAAAAATTAGGCACAATAATTGGGAAAGATTTAGTTCAGTATGTTACATGCTCGTCGTCTTATAAATGGGAAGAGCCATTATATCACTTTGATTTTGAAAACAAAAACACGCCACAAAGTTTATCCCAAAGACCAAAGGTCATTGTATATGATTTTGGAACAAAAAGAAACATTTTGAGACACCTATACAGCGCTGGTTTTGAGGTAATTGTTGTAAATGCTTATAGCAGTTACGCAGATATTAAAAAACTATCTCCAGATGCTATTTTTTTATCAAATGGTCCCGGAGACCCAAGAGGCTTAAAAGACGAGTACTTGAAAGAAATAAAAAAAGCACTTTTGCAATATCCTACATTTGGTATATGTTTCGGACTGCAAATAATCGCAAGGATATTTGGAGCGGAAATTTATAAATTAAAATTTGGTCACCACGGTGCTAATCATCCAGTAAAAAATTTACTTACAGGAAAAATAGAAATAACTGTTCAAAATCACAATTATGCAACAAAAACAGACAGTTTAGAAAATAATGGTTTTGAAGTAACGCATAAAAACCTAAACGATGGTAGCGTAGAAGGCATAAAACACAGAAATTTACCAATATTTGCTGTCCAATACCACCCAGAAGCAAGTGCTGGTCCGCATGATTCACAATATTTATTTGGCAAATTTTATAAAATGGTTACAGGAGGCACAAATTGAGAAAACAAAGAACAATAAGTGAAATTGTCAAAGTATCTGGTATAGGTGTACATACAGGTAAAAAAGTAGATGTTGTAATTGAGCCAGCCCCAGAAGATGCAGGCATTGTATTTTATAGAACAGATAAGAATGTTTATATTCAAGCTAATGCAGGTAATGTTGTGGATACTACGTTATCAACCACATTAGGAATAAATGGAATATATGTGAAAACTGTAGAACATTTATTGTCAAGCTTATATGCACTAAATATAGATAACTGTATTATAAAAATAGACAATGAAGAAGTACCTATACTTGATGGCTCGAGTGCCCCTTGGGTGTATCTGTTAAAAAGCGCTTCATATGTGGAGCAAAAACACTACAAAAAGATTCTTATTGTCACTAAACCTGTAAAAATTAAAGATAGTGGTAAATTTGTTGCACTTCTACCTTGCAGAAAATTTAAAATAAGTTATTCCATTTCATTTGATGGTACTTTTATAAATAAACAAAAATATGAATTAGAAATAAACGAGCATAACTTTATAAAAGAAATCAGTAAAGCAAGGACATTCTGCTTTTTAAGAGATATCGAGTATATGCAGCAAAATAATTTAGCGCTTGGTGGCAGCCTAGATAATGCTGTTGTAGTTGATGATTATGGCATAGTAAATGAAGATCCACTAAGGTATGAAAACGAATTTGTTAGACATAAGATATTAGATGCAATTGGTGATTTATCAATTTTAAATTATGATTTAAAAGCTCACTATATTGCATATAAATCTGGTCATAATTTAAATTACAGGCTTGTATCAAGTTTACTTAAAGACAAAAAATCTTATGTAATTATAGGTTCGCCTAAACAAGAAACGCAAGTTTTAGAAAGTTTGGGCTATTTAAGTCCAGTTGTTGGTTGAATTTTAATTGGTATCTCGTTGCTTTAACTTCGCATAATTTACATTATGTCAACTTGAGGTAAATAATGAAAGTTTTAGTTACAGGTGGTGCTGGGTATATAGGTTCACATACTTTAAAAGCTTTAAGAAACGAAGGAATAGAAACATTAACATTTGACAACTTATCTACTGGTCATGATTGGGCATTATTGGGAAGCAAATTGTATATAGGTGATCTATCTGATTTTGAATCAATAAATAAAGCGATTTTTTATTTTAAACCAGATACTGTTATTCATTTTGCTGCATCAATACAGGTCGGAGAGTCTGTCCTTAATCCATTATTGTATTATACAAACAATCTAAAAAATACAATAAATCTATTAAACGCTATGATAAAAAATGATATCAAAAGAATCGTTTTCTCATCGAGCGCTGCAGTTTATGGCACACCACAAAATAATAAACCAGTGCAAGAAACATGCACAACTGCACCCATTAACCCCTATGGACAAACAAAACTTATGACAGAAAAAATTTTATCTGACATGGCCTGTGCAAACCAAATTGAGTATATAGCATTAAGGTATTTTAATGCAGCAGGTGCAGATAAAGATACAGAAATTGGTCAAGCATATAAATTTGCTACACATTTAATAACAAGAGCATTAAAAACGGCTAAAGGTGAGTTTGAAAAACTCGAAATCTACGGCACAGACTATCCTACACCGGATGGCACTTGCATTAGGGATTATATACATGTAGATGATTTGGCTTTTGCACATGTACTTTCACTAAAAGCACTTTTTGGTAATATTAAAAATGAGATATTTAATGTAGGTTATGGGAACGGCTACTCCGTTAAAGAGGTTATAGGCAAAGTTAAAAAAGTAACAAATATAGACTTTAAAGTTAGTGAATCAGCACGACGAGAAGGTGATCCTCCTTTCCTTGTAGCCGATAGTTCAAAAATTAAACAATTGCTTGGCTGGCTACCAAAGTATAATGATTTAGAATATATTATAAATACCGCTTGGGAATGGGAAAAAAAACTTAGCAAAACCCAATAAAGTTTTATGGATCTTGATCTATGTGATTTTGAATCAGTAAAGTTTTATCAACCAAAAAATGGCTATCGATTCAGTTTTGAACCATTTGTTTTAGCTGACATAAACATAACAAAACGTATTAAACAAGCAGCTGATATAGGCAGTGGATGTGGAATCATTGCTATCTTATTGGCAAAAAAATTTTCAATTGATCGTATTTACGCAGTGGAAAATAATATAGGATTCATCGGCATCATTAAAGAAAACTTAAAGTTAAATAACATTAATAATGTTGAAATTATTGATAGTATGGATAAACTATCAAATGATTCTTTAGACTTAGTTATTAGCAACCCACCTTATTACACCAAATCTAGCTTTAGAATATCAAAAAAATATGAAACACAAAAATTTGAAAACACTTCTTCTCTTAAAGAAATGCTTAACAAAATGAGTATAAAACTAAAAAATGCTGGGGTTCTTAGACTTTCATTCCACCCTACTAGATTGTTTGAATTATTTTGTGAATTAGCTAACAATAATTTTGGCGTAAAAACTATTCAGCCTATATATGGTAATAAAAATAAAATATCAAAAGCTTGTATAGTTGAAGCTAAAAAAAATGCTAAAGCCTATATAACAATAAAAAAACCTATTTTTTTAGAAGACTATAAACTGTAGCTATAAGGTTATCTGTAGATAAGCCGTACTTTTGGCGCAAAAACTCAGGCTCACCCTGCTCTATAAATGAATCTGGCAAAGCCAAGTGAACTATTTTGGGGGTCTTTTTTGTCTTATTTAAATACGCAAAAGCAATTAAGTATTGACCTAATGAACCTATATAGGTGTTTTCTTCCATTATAATAATATTATCAAATGTATTTAGTATATTCAAAAACAAACCAGTATCAAATGGTTTTATAAACCTAGCATTAACAAGATTAAGATTTATCCCTCTTTCTGCTAAAATAGAAGTAGCTTGCATTGCGTATTTTACACAATTTCCATATGTTATTACGCAAATATCAGAAGAATTTGAGTTGTTTAAAACTTGCCACTTACCAAACTCAATCGAATCAGCAAATTGCTCACCAAAATCAACTGATTCCCCTCTAGGATACCTAATAGCAAACGGCCCAAAATTATTATTAATAGCAAAATTTAGCAAAGCATCTAATTCAGTTGCATCCTTTGGCGCAGTAATAACCATATTGGGTATTAAATTTAAGTAAGAAATATCAAAAATACCTTGATGAGTTTCCCCATCGTCACCCACTATTCCAGCCCTATCAATAGCAAATACAACATTTAATTTTTGAAGAGCAATGTCATGTATGATTTGATCATAAGAGCGTTGTAAAAATGTAGAGTAAATTGCTACAATTGGCCTCATGCCAGATATAGCAAGCCCGCCTGCAAATGTTACAGCGTGCTGTTCAGCTATGCCTACATCAAAAACTCTATCTGGAAAATTATTCTTGGCTTTTTCAAGACCAGTTCCTATAAGCATCGCTGCGCTTATTGCTACAACTTTAGAATTACTCTGCATAATATTAATTACACTATTTCCAAAAATTGATGAATAGCTGGGTCGAGTGTTTTTTTCTAATGCTTCTCCTGTTTTTATATCAAAAGGACCAATGCCATGAAATTTTGATGGGTTTTCTTCAGCAAATTTATAACCCTTTCCTTTTTTTGTCAAAACATGAACAAAAACGGGTCCTCTTAAATTTTTTACATTCTCAAATATCGTTACTAAGTCTTCTATGCTTTCACCATCAACAGGCCCAAAATACTTAAAACCAAATTCTTCAAAAAGCAAGCCTGGTGAAAAAAATTTAAAAGATTCTTCAATTTTCTTTGCTAATTTTAGAGCAGGCTCATTTAAGACTGGAAAACCTTTAATTGCTTTCTCAATTTCCCTTCTTAGCATATTGTACGTAGGCCCTGTTAATCGTTTTGTTAGATAGGTAGATATTGCACCTAAAGATTTAGATATAGACATCTTATTGTCGTTTAAGACAACGATCAAATTTTTATCTAACTCACCAGCATTATTCAACGCCTCAAAAGTAATGCCGCTTGTAAGCGCTCCATCACCGATAACAGCTACGACTTTGCTGTTAATTTTCATCAAATCGTTTGTAGTTGCCATACCTAGCGCAGCAGATATAGCTGTACTTGCATGACCTACATTAAAAGTATCATACTCACTTTCGGTAATCTTTGGAAACCCGCTCAAACCAGCGTATGTTCTTAGCGTTTTAAATTGGTCTCTTCTGCCTGTTATGATTTTATGTGCGTACGCCTGGTGTCCTACATCCCACACGATTTTATCTTTAGGTGCATTAAAAACATAATGTAGAGCTAATATAAGCTCAACAGCACCTAAAGAAGATGCTAAGTGACCACCATTTTTTGATGTGACATCAATAATAATATCCCTTATCTCACTAGCAACAACATATAAATCTTTTATTTTGAGTTGCTTTAAGTCGTTTGGTGCATTAATATTTTCAATCATTTGTATTTTTCTAAATAAACTTTTGCTTGCTTTGCTTCTGGAGAATTTGGATATGTTTTTATAACTTTTTCTAAAAGAAAACGTCCATCTATTTTATCACCTAAGTAAATAAATGATAAACCTTCTTTTAGCATAGCTAAACTTGCAAACTTGCTTTTTGGATAAGTATTTACGATTTGGTCAAAATTAATTATAGCTTTATCGTATATTTTTAAATTATAATAGCTATCAGCAATATAATAAATCGCCTGATCGTTTAATTTTGAATTTTTGTAGGTTTTTTGAAAAGCGCTAAAGGCCTTGATAGCTTGATTGTATTCCTTAGCGTCAAATAGTGCTTTTGCTTTTTTAAAATCAGCTTCTTCTGGCGAAAGTGACGATACTTGAGTAGATGTTTGTGGCGCACTAGCTTGAGTTGATGATAAAGACTGAGAAGACACCTGCTGTTTTAACGCATTTACCTCTGCCTCCAATTTATCAACTTTTTCTTTGAGTTCTGGAGAAGCGCCACTGCTTGTTTGAATGCTTTCTATTTTTCTAGCCAAATCATCGATTCTACCTTTCAATTCGCCATACTTTACAAGCAAATCCTCTATCTTTAGATACAAGTTAGCTTGATTAGACTGAAGCGTCTTTATATCCTGTGTATTTTTTGATATCTGCTCTAATTGAGAACTATACGGATTTTCTTGAGCAAATGCACTACATGAAAAACTTAGTAATACAACCAAAACTATCAAAACCTTTTTCATAGTTTTACCTTAAAATAAAATTATTTTGATAGAATTACAAACTGGTCATTTCTGTTTTTAGCCCATGCATATTCGTTGTGCGCAGGATCCACTGGTTTTAGTTTACCATTGCTTAGTGTTTCAATTCTGTCTGCTGCTATTCCGTGCATTACAAGATAATTCTTTGCTGCGTCTGCCCTTCTTTGACCTAATGCTAGGTTATAGGCTTCTGTTCCGCGTTCGTCGCAGTTTCCTTCAATTTTAATTCTGATGTTTGGATGTTTTGCCATATAGTCTGCTATACCGTCTAAAACCTTTGGCACATTTTGGTTAATACCCCATTTGTCAATATGGGTTAAATTAGCTCTGTTGAAATTAAAGTGAATGCGTTGGAAGATTTCTTTTAGCATTTGCTCTTCATTTACCTGAGGCTGAGCTACTGGTGCGGGTGCTGGAGCCTGCTGTTGTACCTCTTGTTTTACTGGTGCTGGTGCCTCTGCTACTGGTTTCTTTGGTGTTGTACAACTACAACTGTAAGCCAAAAAAGATGCACTAACAATTGCTGCGAGCGAAAGATAAGTCTTCTTCATACTAATACCTCCTATCAATTTATTTTTTTACTAACATCTAAACCGCCAAAATCAGAATACAACTTATTAGTCCCAATTGCAAGTGAAAAGTTACCATTAATTGTATTAATTATATATATTCCTTCTTTAGAGTCAATACTACCGTATACGGCAATATATCTTGAATCATATGACCAGCTAGGAGAATCAAGGTAATAGGAGCTGATTATATTTTCGCTGTTTCCGCCATTTATTCCTATAATATTTAAAGCAAAATTGGAACCCGCACAAATATAGGCAATTTTTGTACCATCTGGAGAAACAGCTGGGGATTGGGAGTTTGGACAATCGTAAGTTAATCTACTCGAAACGCCTAAACTCAAATCAAGAGAATAAATTTGAGGCGATCCTTCGGAATTTGAAACATAAATCATTTTAGATAAGCTCGGTGTAAAATAAGGAGAGATAGTAATACCATGATTATTAGTCAACTGTTTTACTATTTGACCCGATTTATTAACCAAAAAAATATTTATATTAGAATCTTTATTAATAGATACTGCATAAAGACCATCTTTATAATAAGTTGCGTTTTCACTAAAATTTGAATTCGTTGATAAATGAGTAATATGACCATTAGACAAATTCAATAAATAAACACTTGGGTATCTATTTAAATATCCAGTAAAGCTTACTTCGTTGTTGTTTACCCACATCGGAAGCAGCAAATTGCTATTGTAATGAGTAATCTGTTGAATATTTTCTCCATCAAAATCTGCTATATATAAATTCTTAACTTTATGATTTCCTGCTGAAAATATAATTTTACTTTCAAACGGACCATATATGCCAGTATCGTATAGCATAAAATTATCCACTAACTTATGTGAAACCCATGCAAAGTTATTAGATGTTATTTTAGTATTTATAACAATTTTTTGATTTGTAACATTGTAGACTTTTGCATCTAACACAACATTACCATTGCTTTCATTCACACTACCAAAAAATGCATAATTACAACCACTAACGCTAGAAGGATTAGTGATTGTTGTATTAATATCGTTTACTTGGTAAAAACCAGCTATATTTAAATCTCTAACTATTACACTTTTTACTTTTTGGGCTAGCACAGGATTGGAAGATTCGAGATTATAAACATTTATCAATATCTTTTGATAATTTGGGTTTGTTATATTCAGCTCATAATTTTGAGCATATGATACACCACTAACACTTAATAAAAATGCAAAAAATAAAAATATAATCTTTTTCATCGTGTCCTCCCTACTCTTTTATAAAGAAATTTAAAATTAAGTCAAGAGTATTTCTATTATTTAAATAGCGCTTTGGCACTGGAGGAAGTGTAGAGTTATTTATAGCGGTTATAACAGTTCTATCATAATAAGGATTTCCACTTGATTTGACAATACTTGCATTAATAATTTTCCCATTTGCGTCAATAACAATTTTAACACGCGTTGTGAGTTTGTTGTTGGGTATTAAATTTTGATCAACAAACCAATTTGAATGAATTATACCTTGTACCACAGATAAATAATCAGAAAAAAGCTTATCTTGGTTACCTACACCACTGCCTTGAGCTTTAATGTTGCCCGTCCCAGATTGAGTTTGAGAATTTTCTTTAAGCTGTTGAGCAATTTCTCTAATTTTATTTTCCAACATAGCTTCTTTTAATTGCGTAATTTTTTCCTGCAGAGCTTTTGCTTTTAATTGTTGAATTTTATTTTGTATATTTTTTTGTACTTCTTCTTTGTTAACTATTTTAGGTTTTGTTACTGGTTTTTCAACTTTTTTTGGTTCTTCCAGTGATTTTTCTAGCTTCTTATTTTGTTCTGGCTTAACTTCTTTTTTTTGTAGAATTTCTTCTTGAGCTTTTTGAATTTCTTTATTTATCTTTGGTGGCAGTGTTGTAGCTGGAGTTGGTATTTCTTTGGGCGATGTAGTTAAGGGCTCGATAGTGTGCTGGTTTCCTGCCCTACCCTCACCGGGTGTAAGCAAACTAACGGTATAAGTTGGTAAAGTATGTGTTGCAATATTCCTAAATAATAAAAATAGCAACCCAATAATTATTATATGTATAGCTAAAGATAATAAAAAACTAATCAGTTTCATCTATGTTTTATTAGATTTATTAGTTGTTGCAAGGCCTACTTTTTCAATACCACTTTGTTTGGCTATGTCAATGATTTTTACTACAAGCCCATATTCTATAGCCTTATCTGCTTCTATAACAACTTCATTTCCGTGATTATTTTCAAATGCTTTTTTTAAGCCATCTAAATCTGTTTGCTGTTTATTTAAGTATATCCTTCCCTGATCATCTATACTTACAACTAAATCTTTTTTTGTAATGTTGGTGCTTCCTGAGTGCGTTTTTGGTAAATTTACTTTTATACCTTTAACTAGCATTGGTGTTGTAACCATAAATATAACAAGCAGTACTAACATTACATCAACTAGGGGCGTTATATTAATATCAGAAAAAACTCCTTTTGAGCCATTTAATTTCATTCAATTGCCTCAATAAAATTTTCTGTTTCTCTGATTATAGAAGTATATAAAGAATACAATAGATTGTAGCCAATTACAGCTACCACAGCAACAAATATACCTGCTGCAGTCGTAATCAATGCTTCAGATATTCCTGGTGCAACCACGCTTATACTTGTTGAATCGGATAAACCAATATTTCTAAATGCGTTTATTATTCCCCAAATCGTTCCAAATAATCCAACAAAAGGTGCAGTTGCACCAACAGATGCTAGTATGCTAAAACCTCTTTCTAAGTGATTCACTTCTTTTGTTAAATAAGCTTTTGCAACAGAAAGCGATTGTTTGCTCAACATGTAAACTTTAGCATTTAAGGATTCATTTATGCGAGCGAAACTGTTTAGTGTACTTTCGCTTTCACCATCAATAAATCTCTCTAAAAAAACATTATTTCTTGTTTTTAAAGAAGATAATTGGATCCACTTATATATCATTATAGTCCATGAAATAATCGACATAATAAGCAAAACAACAAGGACAATAATTGCAATAGAGCCAATGTGCTCAAACCCAATACTTGAAGACATTATTTTTCTCCTTCAAACAAAACATTTAATATGTATTTGTACTTTAATAGATCCTTATTGATATTTTCATATTCTGGCGTGTTAGGCTTTTCTTCTTTAAGCTT
>Ga0080003_1000124_pt1 | contig 55368 bp, 57 predicted proteins | sample JossMetagenome_FD_69206 | JGI IMG/M metagenome (GOLD analysis project Ga0080003, IMG submission 69206) | Hot spring microbial communities from Joseph's Coat, Yellowstone National Park, USA - JC2_E (SPADES assembly) (version 2) | ecosystem: Environmental > Aquatic > Thermal springs > Hot (42-90C)... | reverse complement strand
CCTTAGTGATTGCGCTCTCCTCATCACTCCTCGGCTACGCACTGGGTATTGGGGTTAGGAACTACAGGATTACCAACCAGGTTAGCCAGGTAATACCCTGGCCACTACTACTGCTGGCCCCAGTCTACTACCCAATAACCATACTACCCCAGGCCATTAGGTTAGTCAGCCTTGCCCTACCAACAACCTACATGGCCCTCGCCATATACGGCTCACTGGTTCTTAACCCAATGGAGCTTATTAGGGGGTTGCTGGGTTTGCTGGTCTATTCCTCAGCGTCAATCTTAATAGCTAGGCATGCGGTGATTAGAGGTGAGGTGAATGGTTGAGTTTAAAAGTGGAGTCCATGGAGGACCTGGTGAGGGTTGGGAGGGCTTTGTCAAACCCGTTAAGGGTGAGGATACTGCTAATGCTGGCGAAGAACCCAACGTTCATACAGGACGTGGCCCAGTCACTCCACATACCCTACGCCCTAGCCCACATGCACCTGAAGATCCTGGAGGAGGCTGGCCTAATAGAGGGCTCCTACGTGGTGGAGGAGCAGCCAAGGCCACACCTGAGGAAGGTTTACAGGGTGAGGGACTTCAGGTTAGTCATAGACAGGCAGCTACTGGAGCGTTTGGCGGAGCAGTACAGGTGAAGCTACCGTACTCCTCAATAGCAGTGATGCTGATATCCGGCCTAGTGGTGGGTGCCGGGGTACCCATAGCCCTATTCTACATGGCCTTCAAGATAGGTTCATGGCCCTTCCTACTAGCCGCCACTATACTGGGTGCCCTTGCCATATTCTGGGGCGCCGTCATGGCCATAGTAGCCTTTGTACCAGTGCTGGACAGCGTTGATGAGCAGGTGAACGCCTTGAATAGGCAGTTGAACACCTATAGGGCGTTCATTAGGGCGCTACTGGAGGAGCTTGACGACGTCAACGCAATACTTAAGGACATTAGGGATGAGTTGAAGAAGGTGAGTGAATGAGCGAGCTTAAATACGCAGAGTTAAGTGATGAGGAGGTTATGGAGAGGATTAGGGATAGGATCAGGGAGATGAGGCAGCTACTCAGTGAGATTAGGGAAATGTTAAGGGTGAGGTAATGGCTGAGAGGTTTGACAGGTATTACGAGTACTTCAGCGGTAAGGCTAAGGTGGCTGAGGGTGGTAGGTTCAGGAGGATTAACCTAGGCGTGGTGACCATAAACCTAAGCGGCGGTGGCTCAGTTGTCAGGGTTAACGTCGGGAAGGGCGGTGGTAAGCATACGGTTGAGGCAGCGGGTGGTGTGGTGCAGGGTGAGGAGGTGAACCTAACAAACCCACCGGATAACATTAAGGTCGTTAAGGGTAGGCGGGTTAGAATTGAGAACAGCGACCTGGAATCCGTTGAGGGTGAGGAGGTTACCTTGGTTAATGTTGATGCTGAGAAGGTTGTGGGTAAGGTGGTTAAGGTTGTCCGTGGGGATGTTGACCATGTTGAGGGTGAGGACGTGACGTTGATAAACGTGGACGCCAGGGAGGTTGTGGTGACTAGGGGTAGGTTCGTGAATTGCGATATAGAGGCTTTGAAGTATAGGGAGCATTATGAAGCCGTCAACACGGATATAGGGGAGGTAAGCAGGGTTTAGGTTAAGTTAAGGCATTTAAACCCATGTTGGCTAGGCGCATTATGAGGAACCTTAATGAGGTTCTTAAAATATCGTTCTCAGCCTTCTTCGCTGACCTCGGCTACCAGGCAGCGGTGGTAATGTTCCCACTCATCTTCGTGATCTACCTGGGCGCCCCCGTGTGGCTTTACGGTGTTGCTGAGGCGATTAATTACGGCCTAGGCAGCTTGATGGCGTTCCTGGGTGGCTTGGCTGGTGATAGGTTTGGTAGGAAGAGGATGGCTGTGCTCGGCAATGCTATGATAATATCGGTTTCACTCCTTGGATTCGCTAGGTATTGGTGGCAGGCACTGCTAATATTCATGGTTGGCTGGTGGTTTAGGAACTTCAGGACACCGCCGAGGAGGGCCATGATGACTGAGGTCACTGACCCAGGTGAGAGGAGTGAGGCCTTCGGCATACTGCATGCACTCGACATAGCCGGGGCTGCATTATCAATAACATACACGGCTATACTACTCTTCGTGAAGTTCCCGGTGGAGTACCTACTCCTAATAACGGCGGCGCCACTGGTTGTGTCGACCCTTCTCATAGCCCTAGTCAACGCTGGGCATCATGCCAACGCAGGTTCAGCCTCATTCATGGAGTTGAGGGGGTTGGGTAGGGCGTTGTGGCTGATTGTGGTGTCGACGTTCTTCTTCGGCTTCAGCCAGTACAGCTTCGGCTTCCCAGTCATAACAACGGCTGAGTTCACCCACGAGGATTACCTAGCGGTGGTCACCTACGGCGTCTTCCTAGCCGCATCAGCAGCCTTCGGCTATGTCTTCGGTAAGTCCAGGGTAAATGAATACATGGGCCTCTCATACCTAGGCTACCTACTCGGCGTCTTCGCCTCCCTGGGCTTTGCCCTACTCTCACCAATGGGTATAGCAGGTATATACCCTTCAGCCTTCCTACTCGGCGTTGCGGTGGCCGCTACGGAAACCTTCGAACCAACGATAGTGTCGAAGCTAGCCCCGGAGGAGAGGATGGGCATGGGGATGGGGCTCCTGTCCTTCGGTAGGAGTATTGGCATATTCCTAGCCAACACGATAATGGGGCTTCTCTACCAACTCCACTACTCCTACGCCTACTACTTCGCAGCCGCAAGCTCATTCACAGCCTTCCTGGTGGTCCGCCTACTACTAATGAGGGTGGTTGCGGGTGGAGGCCAATTGCGATGAGAGGTATAGGAGGCTGGCCCAGTACTGTGCCGAGAGGGAGGGTGAGTTGGCTAGGTATAAGAGACTTGCCTACGAGTACTCAGAGGAGCTCAAGAGGCTTACGATGCTACTCTCAGCCGCCGTATCATATCTAAACAACCTCGTTAAGATCACTGGCTACAGCAACGAGAACCTCAATGCCGTGCTCAACAACCTCAACGAGGAGGTGAGATACTACCTAAGCAAGTATGTAGTGACTAGGGAAGAACAGGGCCAATAATCATTGCCAATTAAGGCAGTTCCACGGGCAGCTCACACTCAGGCTTAAGCACCCAGTCGTCGCCCAGGGTTAACCTGTAGGCCCAGGCCCTAACTCCGCTCTTCACAGCTTTCTTAAGCGCATTGGCGAATCTTGGATCAAGTTCGGCGTTAGGCCTAAGCACCCTGGCACCACGCCTAAACACCAGAAACACCACGTGAGCCTCAAACCCAGCCCTCAGGGCGTCGATTAACCTAGCCATGTGCCTAGCCCCACGTGAAGTTGGTGCGTCGGGGAATTTGGCAACCCCATTAACCTCCAGGGTCACCCCCTTAACCTCAACCATAGCCTCAACACCATCCATCCTCCTCAGCAATAGGTCAAACCTACCGTCAAGGAACCTGGGCTCACGCCTAACCACCCTATACCCCTTGAGCAGTAGGCCATTGTCTATGAGCCAGGACGCCACATGGTTGTGGATAGCTGAGTTCACCAAGACAAGCTCATCCCCAGCCCTAACCGCCGTTAGGTAATACCTGGCCTTACCTCCACTTTTAACGTATGCATAAACCTTAACTCCAGGCCTTAGCAATTCGCCTAGGCGCCCCGGGTCGTGGATGTGGATTAGCGACTCCTCACCGTTAATCACGGCCACACCCATGAACCTGTTAATCCTCCTAACGAACACACCCTCAACGTCAGGTGGCCTTATGTTCAACCCAGTCATGCATAATTCAACCTCAAGGGGGTTTAACTGGTTAAGCCTTAGGTGGAACGCGGCTAATGGTTCAATTTAATTAATGATATAAACAATGTATTTAAGAATACATTTAATTATGAGTAACTTTAATTAACCCTTGAAGCAATACCACTTAATGTTGGAGCACAGGAGGCTTGTTAAGTATAATGGTGAGCCGGCGTATAGGGTTAAGATTGCTGGTTTAGAAAGGCTACTGCCCATTGTGAGCATAGGGAGGGTCAAGGTCAATGGTGCCGAGTACATGGCCTACATAGCCTCGGACTCAGAGCTAGTCCTGGGTGACGTTGAATTCATTAATGCTGCCTCCAGGGAGTTGGCCAGATTAATTGAGCGTTACTCACCCAGCATCATAGTTACCCCGGAGGCTAAGTCAATAGCCCTGGCCTACGGGGTAGCTAGGGAGCTTAATCTGCCTAGGTTTGTGGTTGCCCGTAAGGGTGTTAAAGCCTACATGAGCGGCTACATGCACGTTGAAGTTGATTCAATAACAACCAGGGGGCGGCAACTACTGATACTGGACTCCCAGTCGGTAACCCAGGTGGCTGGTAGGGACGTCTGCGTTGTTGATGATGTGGTGTCCACTGGGGGTACAATTAAGGCGCTTGAGGAGTTAATGAGGATGGCTGGGGCTAACGTAGTTTGTAGGGCTGTGGTGTGGGTTGAGGGGCCATGGGTTGATGAACGGGACTACGTGCACCTAGGCGAGCTACCAGTCTTCGTTGAGTAAACGGCCCTCCTACCCCTTTAACCTGGCAAAAAGCATTAATACCCGTGGGGAGGTGGTTTGACAAATGATAACGCTAACCATTGAGATGAATAGTAATGTGCCGCCGGATGCCATATGGAGTGTTGTAAGCAACATACAAAACATGCCCAAGTACTGGCGTCTCCACAGAGATGTTAAGATACTTGAGAGGGCTGACCCCTACCTGAGGGTTCTGGTTAACCTAACCCTACTGAGGCCATTCAACAGAGGTGAGGCTCTGGTTAGGGTGTCTAACGCCGACTTAACGGTGGTTTTCAACTTCATAAGGGGGCCGTTTAGGGGTAGGCACGTGATTAAGGTTAACGGTGATAAAGTGGTAAGCACGTGGATGATTAACCCCACCATACCACTACTGATACGTAAGTCATGGCTTGTCAGTAGGCTAAGGGAGGCCACTATCAACGCCTTAACGAGGCTAATCAACGACGCCGCAAGCCTAGGCAGCTTAAATCAGCCACATGAACAATAACACATGAATATACCGGCACTGGTAGCAGCCTCAGCATCAGCGGTCATCATACTATACTACCTGGTCACCAACTCACCATGGTTAACTAAGGGCATACCGACGGCAAGCCTTAAAGTTGACTCAGAGACAGTTATGGTCTTATCCGACCTACACATAGACGCCAACCCAATGGACCTAGGCATCATTGGTAGTTTGGCTAGGATTAACGGCGTCAACACCCTCGTAATTGCGGGTGACTTGTTTAACTACAGGATTAGAATCAGGGACGAACTTGAACTGGGTGTTATGGTTAGGTACGCAGTTGAGAGACTTGGGCTAAGTCGCGTTAAGGCTAGGTTAACGGTTCTTTACCTAATGAGTTCATCATCCCACGACCCAGAGGTCCATGGAAACCATAGGGTAAGCGTCATGAAGGTTAATAACGTGACCGTGGTGGCGATGCAGGGTGCCGTAAGGCTAAGTTACCCTGACTGCATAGGAAGCGTCTACATTACGCACGGTGACTACGCAGTTAAGGATGGCGTATTGGCGGGGTTACTGAGCTTCATATCACTTAAACTACTTAACTACCCCTTATTTGAGGTGATGCTTAGGAGGATCCTCAACGTTAATGACCATGACTGGGTCATCAGTGGGCACACCCATGTACCCGTCTTCAACAGTGAGCTTAAGGTTGCTAATCCAGGGTCATGGGTAAAGGCCCTAGTAATGAAGCCGCACTTCGGCTACGTGACGATCAGATGCAGCAATGGTGAACTCAAGGTTAGCCTGGGTAGCGTCCGTGGGAATAACGCTTATTAATTAGTCGGGTTATGGGCTTTTCATGAACCTTGCGGATGTTGCGAATGGCTTGGCCCTCGGTATTGTGCAGGGTATCAGCGAGTGGTTGCCCATAAGCAGTAAGACGCAGATAATGATAACGTCAATATACGCACTACACCTAACCTTCAACCAGGCCTATGCCCTTGGCCTATTTCTAGAAGTAGGCACGGTTCTGGCGGCCTTGATCTACTTCAGGAGGGAGGTTTGGGGTATCTTAAAGGCCCTGGTGCTTAGGGGGAGCGCGTACGACTACATGATGCTTAAGTATGTTATCATTATAACGGTCTTAACTGGGTTGGTTGGGGTACCACTCTACCTAACGGTGGCTGAGTCGGTCAAGGGTATTGGAATTGGGTTACCCATGATAGTACTCGGCCTAATACTAATCGCCGACGCTGTACTAATATACATCTCAAGGTTAAGGTACGTACCAAGGAAAAGACTGAACGAGTTAAAGACATGGGAACTGGTACTGATAGGGGCGGTGCAGGGCATTGCAGCACTCCCCGGCGTCAGTAGGTCAGGCGTGACGGTGTCGACGATGCTACTACTTGGCCTAAACCCGGAGGATTCCTTCAGGTTATCATTCATATCAATGATACCAGCTGCCGTAGGGGCCTCAATAGTGCCTGCCTTATTCACAAGGCACTTGTTCCACACCCTCATATCCGATGTCAACATGAATGTAATACTGGTATCCATAGTGGTTGCTGCCCTTGTGAGTCTAGTGTTAATTGATGCTTTACTTAGGTTCGCCAGAAGTAGGCACATAATTCTATTAACAGCAACACTGGGCACATTAGCCATTGTGAGCGGGGTCTTAAGCATATTAACCGGGTTTGGTTGATGCCGCAAGCTAAAGCTTATTAACGCCTCGGGGGATGGCGGTGCGTGGCTGAGGAGGGGGAGAAGAGGGCCATTAGGCCCATTCCATTCGTGGAGGTTCAGGAAGTTAACGGTAGGAGGATTGTTATAGCCACTGGGAAGAGGAAAATGGCAATAGCGAGGGCTGTGGTTAAACCTGGTTCAGGCGTGGTTAGGGTTAATGGAGTGCCGTTGACAATATGGCCCATGGAGGTGGCTAGGCTTAAGATGATGGAGCCTTTGATGCTTGCAGGTAAGGACCTGGTCAATAAGGTTGACATAGACGTGGTGGTTAGGGGTGGTGGGTTCATGGGGCAGGCGTCAGCCGTCAGGATGGCCATAGCGAGGGGGCTTGTGGAGTACTTCCAGAGCAAGGAATTACTCGACCTATACATGCTGTACGATTCAACCATGATTAAGGGTGATGAGAGAAGGACGGAGCCGAAGAAGCCAGGCCTAAAGCATGCTAGAAGTAAGAGACAGAAGGCCTACAGGTAAGCTTACTCATTAACAGTAACCTAACCTTAACAATACCCTTACATACCGGGCACATTACAGTAACGTTTGCCTAATCTTTCTCAAGCCTCATTGGATTCCGTAGCAGTTCATCGCGGTGGGCTAGATCCATAGTTTACCCAAGACCTTGATGAACTATAATTCACTGCGCCTCACTGTACGTTAGCAACTACTTAGGGCATGGCTAGATTGCTGTTGGTTCAGGCTACACTGCAGTGTTTATAAAAATTCATGAGGTATGCTGCATTATGAGGTTCCTCTCAATAGTCACCGGTACCTCCTCTGATGGGGCTGACGTATCCCTCATTGAGCTTGAGGGTTGTGGAAGAGGGACCAGGTTTAAGATACTTAAGTATAGTTACTATCCGTATCCGAATGATTTAAGGAGTATGATGATTCATGTGGCTTCACTCAACCAAGTGACCTCGGAATTCATTAGTAGGGTTCACTGGGAATTAGGCAGGTTCCTGGCTAACTCCATAGTCAAGGATTACGAGCCAAGCGATTACGACGTCATAGTTTACTCAGGCTACACCGTGTACCATGGGCCATCACTGGGTAGGAGGGAATATGGCACCCTTCAGATAGGTGAGGCATCAGTGCTCTACGCTATGACGCATAAAACCGTCGTCTACGACTTCAGGACTAATGACCTAGCCTCAGGTGGATTAGGGGCACCATTAATAGCGTTGAGTGATGCAATACTCTTCGGTGAAGGCACATTAACCATAAACATCGGTGGCATATCTAACGTAACCTACGTCGGCGAGGACTGCGTAATAGCCTTCGATACGGGTCCGGGCAACATACTGATAAATACGTTAACAGAGTTACTTTACGGGGAACCCTACGATAAGGATGGTCTGCACGCCTCACGTGGTAGGGTGATTGATAAGCTTCTACTGGACTTAATGAGCGACGAATACTTCTCAATACCACCACCCAAGAATACTGGGCGAGAGTACTTTGGACTCAGCTACGTTAAGAGTAGGGTGATGCCTTACCTAGGTGAATTCAGCGGCGACGACTTGATTAGGACAGTCACACGTTTCACAGCGGAGAGTATACATGACCAGGTTAGGAGGTTTGTGAAAGGGCCAATAAGGAGGATCATAGTTGGGGGTGGTGGTTCAAAGAACTCGGTACTGATGAATGACCTAAGGGGCCTATTTAGTGATGTAGCCGAGTTAAGGAGGTTTGAGGATTACGGGATCAATGACATGGCTAGGGAGGGCTTGGGCTTCGCAATAATCGCCAATGAGACCCTTCATCTTAGGGTCGGTAACACACCAGCCACAGGCGGCTCACCCACACTGCTGGGTAAAATAATCCCGGGTAGCAACTATAGGGAGTTGGTTAGGCAAACCCTATTCAACGATAGGTGCGATGGCTTTAATCCATTTAAATTAACCTGTGGTAAGGTTTATTAACAACCGACGCTGAGGTTGGGGTAATGATAGTGCCCATTAGGTGTTGGACCTGTGGGAAGCCTCTTGGCCACTTGTGGGAGCCATTTAAGAACAGGGTCTTGGCCGGCGAAGACCCTAAGAAGGTCCTCGATGACCTAGGTGTGACAAGGTACTGCTGTAGGAGGACCCTAATGGCTCATGTGGAGTTGATTAACCAGGTACTGCCTTATAGTCTAATCGAGAAGTAATTACCTCCTAGTTTCATCGTTAAGCCTAAGCATAAGAACACCATTGCTCACTTCAAGGTGGGCGGCGCCAAACATTATTAACCTATTCACATCATTAATAGGCACCCCTAGGTCCACTAAAGCCCTAAGGGGTACCTCATCACCACCGGCCAGTTCCCTAATCCTACCGGCTATACGTTCAATTAAGTGCCTACTGTTGTTGTTACTAATGGGTACTTCAATACTTAACTTACCTTTACCTTTAAACACCCTGTTGAAGAGGGATACATCCTCATTTGCATTATGAGTGGTGTAAATGTTTAGATTGGCTCCCCTCAATTTGAGGTATAGGAGTAGGTCCTTAAGCCTAAACCACCTGTCGCTGAAGACCTCGTAAACCACAGGCCCCCTCATAACCCTGGTTAACGGTAACGCCAGTGTTAAGCCGAGTATCGTGGAGGTTGGTTCAATGGGTGGTATTGGTACCGTGAAGCATTCACCGTTTAATGTGCCAGGGGGTTCAACGTCAACAACCTTCAACGCCTGGCATACTAAACCCTCACACCCACTGATGAAGTTGCTGACGTCACCTAGGCTACTTGACTTAACCATGAAGCCGTACTCTAGGGCCAGCCTGGTTATTATTAACTTATCCTCATCCTCTAGGGGTAGGTTTACGCCCATTAAGCTGCATCTTGGGCTGTACCTCCAAGTGACTATACCCCTAGTTATCGGTTGTGATGATGGAAGAATGAATAGGTTTAATTGACCACTCCCCTTAACCATTGCCCAGCCCCTTAGGCGTTCACAACAGTGCTATAGTAGCCATCACTGGTCTTCACTATTACGTAGTATGCGTAGACGCAGCCCGAGCCCTCTGCATCAACCACCAGTTGGTCACCTCCCTTCAGCACTATGGGGTTCGTTAAGCTCACGGCCACCCCATCGACGTACGCGTTGGTTAGGTAACAGGATACTTGGCCCCCATCTTGGTTAGTTATGTTAAAACCCAGTATAGTCACAGAGCCTAAGCCCATGTTCTTCACCGTTGCCTGTATCATACTTGGGGTCACCTCACTGGCGCTTACAAGCAGTTGGCTGTAAGAACCCATGCTGTTTGAAACGAAGACCCACAGTATCGCCGCCACTATTACAGATAACACAACCCCTATTATAGTCCAGACTATGTTACTTAACCCACTCCTCATAGGTGCAGTGTGGGCTTTTGGTTAAGTTAACTAGGGCCCAGGTAGGGTGATGTTAACCTATCCATCACCCTACCTGCAGTAGGCCCATGGGTGCAGGGCCTCGGTGAGTTTAATGATTTGCCCAGGCTACTATGGGTCATGTATTGCGCTGCTCGGTGCAGTGTTAAACATAGCCTATGGGTACGTGTTGATAAGTAGGGGTAATGCATTGATGAGGAGGGTGGGTGAGGTTCACATATTCGACACTCTAATGGGATTCTTAATGTACATTGTGGCGGTTTTAATGATGAGTAATGAGGATAGGCTAATAGGTATCGTGCTGGGTGGGTTAAACCTCAAGGTGGGTTATGTAACCCATAGTGTTGATGAGCTTCAATGCTCAGTGGTTTACCCATACCACTGCGTCACGGTTAAGTTAACCACCAATGAACCCATTATTAACCCTGGTGCCGCCTTATTGGTGTTCGGCAGCATGGCTAACGCCCTGATTAGGTCAATGACCCAGTTGTACGTGGCTGAGGTGACGCTAACCCTACTGCCCTTCGTTTCACCGGTGGGCTACTACCTCAACGACATCTCAAGGTACTTCACTTGGCAGGCCGAGTGGGCCTTAATGAACACCTACATGCTCTACTACCTATCCATAATATCCAGCTACGCCTCCCAGCTAGCGGCCCTTGGAGCCAGCCTAATACCCATTAGGCAGGTTAGGTGGGTTGGCGGTTTACTATTCTCGCTGGGTCTCGTAACCCCAATATACGTCGTGGCCATGGCCAATTGGCTGGCGTCCCAGAACTTAATGGCATCAGTAAACCCATCGCTTATCAACGACATTAGGGGTATCCTATCCCTCGGGACAAACCTATTCAACCTAGGTGGGAGGCTTGAGGAGTTTAACGTGGTTACTGATGTATCAATGGCAATATACTCATCCATGCTCTACGGGTTAAGCAGGGTGCTGGGCGGCCTGGGTCTATCGGTGGACGTGTAGATAACCTTAATTCACCGGTGGCATAAGGCCCACTGCCCAAATGCCAAGGCACACAGCAGCGCAGCTGGACCTATTAGTGGGGATGGAGTACTACATCAGTGACTGTGAGGGAGTTGGGGGTAGGTTGAGGAGTAGCCCAGAGGACTTCATCGTTGAGGAGGTTTTAGTTAACGGGGATGTTGTGCCATCAACATTGACGGGTAAGGGGCCCTTAAGGGTAGAGCCGAGGCCAGGCCCATACACCTGGGTGGTTGTTGAGAAGAGGAGGCTCGACACAATAAGCCTAGTCCTCATGTTGAGTAGGAGGCTTAATGTTAGGCTTAGGGACATATCCTACGGCGGGTTGAAGGACACTGGGGCAGTCACATCACAGATTATTTCAATCAGGGGTGTTGCACCAGCTCAGTTAAGTGGCGTGGACCTGGGGCCTAGGGTTAAGGTGATGGGCTACTTCTCCATGGATAGGCCATTCACGCCGAGGGAGATTTGGGGTAATGAATTCACGGTTGTTGTTAGGGGCATTAACGGTGATGGGTCGATCTTCGACTGCGTCACTAGGCATGTGTTGGAGAGGGGGTTGCCGTCATACTACGGCTACCAGAGGTTTGGGTTGAGGAGGCCGAACTCACACATAATTGGCAAAATGATTGTGCTGGGTGACTTCGAAGGTGCCGTGAACGAACTAGTGGCTAGGGCTTACCCGCATGAGGATGAGGTGGTTAAGAGGGCTAGGGAGCTGGCTGGTAGGGGTGATTACGCTAAGGCCCTTGAGTTAATGCCAAGGAGCATAAAGTACTTACCTGAGAACCTAATCCTGAGACAGCTGGTGACTGACCCAGGCAACTACATGAATGCCCTAGGTAAGTTACCGGTGAACCTACTTAAACTGTACGTTGAGGCTTACCAATCCTACCTATTCAACAAGGCCCTAAGCCTAAGGATTGGTAGGGGTATTCCGATTAATAGGGCTGTTGAGGGTGACTTAATAATGCTGCTTGATGAGCATGGGTTACCCACAGGTAACGTGATTAGGGTTGAGGGTTCAATGGTTGATAGGGTTAACTCAGCCATAGCCAGGGGTAGGGCGACGGTTGTTGGGCACCTGGTGGGTTACGGCAGCAGGTTCAGTAATGGAATTCAGGGTGAGCTTGAGCTGAGCGTGCTTAGGGCTGAGGGCGTTGAGCCAAGTAACTTCAGGGTTAGTGAAATGCCTAAGTTAGCCACGGCCGGTGGGGTTAGGTGGCTTAGCGTCATTCCAATCATAAAGTTGATCGCAATAAATGGCAATGAGGCTAGGTTAATCTTCAGGCTGCCCAAGGGCAACTACGCCACAACGCTACTTAGGGAGTTCATGAAGCCGAGCAACCCTGAGTTAACCTTCTAAATGCACGCGTCCTTCAGGGCCTCCTGGCACTTAACGTGTATGTCCTTAGGTATCCTGGGTATGACCTCGGTCATAACCCTCTTAGCCAAGTCAAGCTTCTCACCCATAATCCTCTCAACCAACTCAGCCGTAACGGGCTGGTGGGGGACCCATATGTCGTAGTCGGTCACCATGGCCAGGAGCGCATAGCACATGCCCAACTCCCTGGCGAGGTTAACCTCGGGTACCAGCGTCATGCCTATTATGTCGCATCCGTAGACATCCCTCCAAATCCTGGACTCAGCCTTAGTGCTGAACCTGGGCCCCTCAATGCATATGTAGCACCCTGAGTCATGCGTCCTATTGTACTTTGAGGCAGTCTCTATAATCAGTCTCCTAAGGTCGTTGTTGAAGGGCTCGAGGCCTATTTGAACATGGCAGACCCTGGGGCCATCGTAGAACGTGTACTCCCTGCCCTTAGTCATGTCGACAAATTGGTCGGGTACGACGAAATCGCCTGGGGCGTAGTCCTGCCTTAAACTACCCACTGCGCTTATGGAGAGTATCACCCTAACCCCCAACGCCCTGAGGGCCCATATGTTAGCCCTGTAGGGGATTTTATGCGGTGGGTACCTGTGCCCACGTCCATGCCTAGGGAGGAAGGCAACCCACTCCCCCCTAACCCTACCCACTACAATGTTATCGCTGGGTAGGCCGTAGGGTGTATGGATCTGCACCTCAACGGGCTCCTCGAAGATGCCTGGGTCGTAAAGCCCTGAACCACCTATAACGGCAACGTATGGCTTACCAACACCACCAAGCTCCCCCTCACTGACTTCACCTGAGGATAGGCCCTCACCGGATAGTTTAATCAACCTCACACCGAGCCCTTGATACTCGTGTTTTAAGTGTTACTTCAAGTTATTGGGTATGCCTGCTCCAACTGCTCCACATCCTCCTGGCTTAACCTCCACCCCAATGTCTCCAGGTTCTCCCTTAGGTGCTTTTCACTAGTGGCCTTGGGTATGGCCACTGTGTTTGGTTTACCTATTAGCCAGTTTAGGGCCACCTGGGCCGGTGTCTTACCGTACTTTGAGGCTACTCTACTCAACACCTCAAAGCCCTTTGATGATGGGTTTAGCAGTGAACCTGTGCCCAATGGGCTGTAGGCTATTATGGCTATGTTCTCCCTCACGGCCACTGGCATTAAATCTCTCTCAACAAACCTATCTGAAAGGTTGTACTTAACCTCATCAGCAACAACCTCATGCTTCTTAGCAGCGCCCATGGCCTCCATGAGTAGCCTTGAGTCGAAGTTGCTAACACCCATGAATTTAATTAAGCCATCATCAATGAGCTTCTCAAAGGCCCTAATGGTCTCGGAGATTGGAACCTCCCTACTGGGCCAGTGGAGTAGGTAGAGGTCGATGTAGGTTCCAAGCCTAGAGACACTGTTCTTAGCGCTCTTAAGGACGTCATTGTAGGAAGCGTGGTTAGGCCAAACCTTACTGATGATGAAGAATTCATCCCTAGGTAAGCCGGAGCTGGAGACGGCGGCCCCAACAATCTCCTCACTACAGCCGCCGCCATACATCTCGGCGGTATCAAACATCCTATACCCAAACTCAATGGCCCTCCTCAATAGGGCAACCCACTCAGCCTTACGCGAACAGTCAGGGGTCCAGTAACCACCCCCTATTCCCCACGTCCCAAGGCCTATCACGGGCATCTTTAAATTCCCCCTAAAGGTCTTATACTCCATCTCCATGAGTGCCTCCCTGAGGTCTGGATTAATAACACTTATCGTTATGGTTACTAAATCCTTAATGGGATTGACGTTGAGCTCATGTATAATTTATAAGTAAAAATATGCATTACATTTACGTAAATAGGTAGCCGATCACTGGGGCCTAACCTCAAAGCTACCGTCGGGGTGAACAATAGCCCTCGCCCTCCTGGTTGCCCAGCAGGAGAACACTATACCCACGGCGAAGGTGGCTGGGTGCCTATAGGCGTATTCAATGTGGACGTCAAGCGCCGTGACCACGCCGCCGGTGCCATGCGCACCTATGCCCAGTTTATTCACAGCCCTTAGAAGCGCATCCTCAAGCTTAGCCACATCTGGGTTACTGTTCCTTGAGCCGATGGGCCTAAGCACAGCAGCCTTCTTAGCCAACTTAGCCGCCACGTCCACCGACGGCCCAATACCAACGCCAACAATGACGGGTGGGCAGGGCATTGGACCTGCGTCAACAACGGCATCGAGCACTAGTTTAGGTAGCTTCTCCCAGGCGTTACCGGGTGGTATCACGAATGCCTTACTAGGTAGCTCTGTTCCACCACCCTTCGGCGTGTAGACCATTTCAAGGTAATCACCGTCGAAGAGTTCGATGTCGAAGACAGGTACCCCAAGACCCGTATTGTCGCCACTATTCTTCTCACTAACTGGGTCAACAGTGTTTGACCTGAGGGGTAATTCCTTGGTGACCTCCCTAACAGCCTCTGTTAATATTTGAAGTAGCCTGCTTCTAATTGGGAAGCCGTCGCCAAGCCTTATGAAGAATGTAGGCACCCCCGTGTCCTGGCAGACTGCCGCCTTGTAATTCTCAGCTAGGTTAATGTTCTCGAGTATTGCATTTAACTGAACCCTACTGGGTTCATGGGTCTCAACGTTGAGTGAACCCTTAATTGCGTTCTTGACGTCAAGGGCCGGGGACACACTGGCCATTTTTACTATCTCCTTAGCCGCCTCCTTAACGGCATCCTCAAGCTTAACCGGCATGCCTCACTTCACCCCCTCAGCATTAATAAGACTTCCCCCTAACTCACCTACGGCGTTAACGTGGGACACTACCCAACACCTCCCTGGCTGCCTCATCAACCCTCTCCCTAGCCTTCCTCCTCAGGTCCTCGTAGTAGTTGTTGCCCTTTGAGTCTATTATCACTGTTAATGGGCCGAACTCCTCAACCTCAAGAATCCACATAGCCTCCGCTGCGCCTAAGTCAAGCCAGTGAACCCCCAAAACCCTCTTAATGGCCCTGGCAGCCAATACACCTGCACCACCAGTGAATATCAAGTATGCCGCCTTAAACCTCCTCATGGCCTCGGTGGTCCTGGACCCCATGCCCCCCTTCCCTATCACCAGCTTAACCCCAAGCTTCTCAATGACCTCCGGCTCGAACTCCTCCATCCTAGCGCTGGTGGTTGGCCCCATGCTTATTATCCTCCAGGATTCACCCTCCTTGACGGCAACGGGGCCTGCGTGGTATATGACACCTCCCCTTAGGTCAACGGGCAGGGTCTCACCACCCCTAATCGCCTCAACTATCCTAACGTGGGCTGCGTCACGGGCGCTGACTAGGATTCCACTGACGTAAACCGTATCACCAATGTTTAACCTTTCAACGTCCTGGTCACTGATGGGGGTCTTTAGGTGATAAATTGCCATAACCACCTGCACCTTAGCTTACAAATAAGCTTTATGCCCAGCCAGCATGAGGGTGCTGCTTATAAGCGGCGCCATATACCTATAGCCAGGCATGGAGTCGACGTTAGTCATCCTTGCGGGCGGGAGGTCGAGGAGGTTTCAACTTGGTGATTCAAGTAGCGTGGATAAGTGCCTATTCCCATTTAACGGGGAACCCATGATAATGAGGATTATTAGGCAGGCGACAATCTTCAACAACGTGGTCATAGCGGCTGGGGTTAATTACGAGAAATACGTTAAACTGGGCCTAAGGGTGATTAAGGATAGTGAACGGCTTAGGGGTGTGTTGGCTGGGGTGGATTCGGCATCTACACTGGGTGGTGTGTTGGTTTTTTCACCATGCGACACACCCAACGTGAGTGTCGACGTCTTCAAGGCACTCATGGATAATGGCCCGTTGTCAGTCTTCGTAATGCCCAATGGGCTTGTTGAAACCCACTTATTCAGAGTTGACTCAGACCTGCTTAGAGGGATTATGGATATCATCGCCAATCACGGTAGGGAGCGGCTAAGCGACGTGTTTAGGCTTTCAAGCACTGTTAAGTTCCTAAGCCCACTAAGCCATGGATTAAGGTTAACCTACTTCCTCAACGTTAACAGGAGAAGCGACCTAATGGGCTTCAACCTAAGCGGACCCATAGTGTTCACCAGCGATAAGGAACTCAATTGGCGTGAACCACCCCTACTAAGGGTACTTAACGGTATGAGTGACCCTGAGGAGGAGTTGTGGAGTGAGGTTAAGGTTTACGTGCGTGAGGGCATAATGACACTGGCCGCCCATGCCCTAAAGGACCTTGAACACTTGAGTAGGGGCTTTGGGGCTGTGGCCAACATGATACTTAACTCCATTGGCGTTGAGAAGTAGTTAAATGCATGACTAAAAAATGGCCACGGCGGGTTTAAAAGCACTAATAAACATTTAGAATTAATGAGGCTACATGAGGATAAGTACATAACGCTACACGACCTAGACGAGGTGCTGGGTAATGCACCCAGGTGTAACCCAGGCACCGTGGAGTTGGCCCTATGGGATGCGGTGGGCCTAGTCCTAGCGGACGACGTGGTTGCACCCTTCGACACACCGATAATGCCAAGGGCAGCCTACGATGGGTTCGCCGTTAGGTCAAGTGAGACGCCTGGCACATTCAAGGTAGTGGGGTCTGTGTTGATAGGGCAGGTGCCGAGTGGCGTTTTGGGTAAGGGTGAGGCCTACTACGTAACGACCGGCGCTTACCTGCCAAGGGGTGCTGATGTGGTTGTCCCAGAGGAGGACGTGACGGTTAACGGTGACTTAATCACCGTCAGCAAGGCCTACCCGGTGGGCAAGAACATTGATGAACCCGGCTCATATGCGAGGAGGGGCCAAGTACTGGCCAGTAAGGGAACTGTTTTGACCCCATACATAATGTCGGCACTGCTTGAGGCAGGGGTCTTTAAGGCTAGGTTCTACAGTAGACTCAAGGTATCGGTAATATCCACGGGCAGTGAGTTGGTTAGGCCAAACACCCCGGAGGAGGCGTTGAGGGAGTTCATGAATGGTAAGGTTATTGAGAGCACGGGCTCACTGGTTAAGTGGTTCATGGACAACTACATGCCCTACCTAACGGTATTGAGGCATGTTATCGTTAAGGATTCCTACGGTGAAATAATGGAGTCAGTTAAGGGGGCCCTGGCGGAATCCAACATAGTCATCATAACTGGTGGGACAGGCCCAAGTGACATCGACTACGTGCACGAGGTCATAACATCCCTAAGGCCTAGGTACTACGTAAGGGGGGTTAAAATGAGGCCAGGTAGGCCATCAACAGTGGCTGTGTTCGACGATTGCCGTGTGGTTTTCGGCGTTAGTGGCCATCCCATAAGTGCGTTAAACGCCCTAACACTGTTAATTAAACCATTCGTGGAGTCTATGCTTGGTATAACTAGCACTATACCGATACCAAGGGCCTACGGTAAGCTTGCTGGGTCAACCGAGCCAGGTAGGGGTCTCTGGAGGCAGGTTAGGGCTAAGGTTGAGCTTGGTGATGAGGGCTACGTGGTTAAACCCATAAGGGTCACGGGCAGCTCCTTCACATCAACATTAGCCGAAGCCGATGCACTGGTCAACATCCCACCATGGGTTAATGAGGCTAAGGAGGGGTTGCTGGTTGAACTCATTCTACTTAAGGAAACTACTAAAGTTAAGCGATGATCAATATAATGCTATATATTAGTGATTACGTTTTTAGTATAAACATTTGAATAAAGTTTATATATCTAGGCTAATAAGCCTAGTGTATGAAGGCTTCAATAAGGCTCATCCTAGGTATATCAGCTGTAATGCTGGTAATAGTCCTGGTCAGCTACCTCACGATAGTCAACCCCATCGGCCCTGAGGTAGTTTTGAGGGCCCAGCAATACAACATAACACCCTACAACACCCTGTACATGTTCATAATTGAGAGTCCACCGATCACGAGTATGTCCGTGTACAACCCCAACATCTTCCACGGTGGGTTAGCCACCTACGGTCTAGTTCAGGACTTCCTGGCTTCGTTAAACATAACATCAAACACCATGGTCCCGGACCTGGCTGACTGGTGGAACTGGACGGTTCTACCCAACGGCACCCTTGAGGTTCTATTCAACCTTAGGCACACTGGGTGGAATAATGGCGAGTTGGTCACGTGTAAGGACGTTTACGCGACAAACCTCATGCTGGGTCTGGTTGATGACATGGCTGGTAACCTTACCATTATAAACGACACAACGTGCGCCTTCATGGTGCCTAGTGGATTTTACCTACCTCCAACATCACCGGGTAACGTGATTGATGATTTATTTGGGACCTTGGACTGGGGTGGGGTTGCCTTAGTTTGGTCCTACAGCGCCTGGAAGCCTTTAGTTGAAGCCGCCACAGCTAATTACTCGCAGGTTTACCTATATAACTTCGGCCCGCCATCAGTGGCTTCATCAGCTGAACACAACATATCAAGTCTAATTAACGAATTATTCACGCTTAAGCCCACCTACTCGCCATCAATGGCGTTTTACAATGGCCCATTCTACGTGTGCGATGTAACACCTGAGTACATCCTACTCTGTAAGAATCCGTACTTCTACGCTGCAAATCAAATACCGGTCCAATACATAGTGCTTTACCAATACGCCTCAATGGCCCAGGTGTATGCAGCATTGGCCACGGGTAAGCTCAGCTACTGGCAAACCGGCGGCACGTCGTTATCACCAACCCTGCTGCCCCAAATACTAAGCAACCCGTACATTAAGATGCACATCTACCCGGCCTTCGGTGGTGATGCACTTTACTTCAACTTCCTTAACCCGTGGTTGAGGATTACCCAGGTTAGGCAGGCTATCTACTATGCGGTGAACTGGACTGAGCTGGCCCAATCTGCCTATGGGCCATTAATACTGCCCTCACCAATGCCCCAGGTAGGCCTAAACCCAGTGTACTACGAGCAGTGGCTGGTTAATACGAGTAAGTATTGGGCCTCACTGGGCCCTGAGTGGGCCTACGTCAACTACACCTATAACCCAAGCCTAGCTGCTCAGTTGCTTGAGTCCGTTGGTTTTAAGAAGGTGAATGGCATATGGTACACTCCAAACGGCACACAATTCACACTAACACTATACATAGGGTCAAGTGCCGCTCCACCGCAACTCACGCTCGCCAATGAGATAGCTAACGCATTAACAAGCTTCGGAATACCTACAACGGTAGTCACCTTCCCAAGCTCCGAGTATAAGACTATTGTTCAGAAGGGGCAGTATGACCTATTCTTCTCCTACTACAGCGATTCGTACTCACCCTACATACCGTCATTCTTCCCGGAGAGCGACTACTTCTCGGGCCCAACAGCCACGTATAACATTACCCATTGGGATAACGTGATAGTGCTCCCCAACGGCACCTCAGTAAGCCTGGCCCAGGTGTGCTACCAGGCCGTGACGCCGCCGAGGCTCTTCCAGTGCATAGCGGACACCATGTGGGGTATTAACAAATACCCATGGTTCATACAGTTGGATTGGTCCGTTAGCGTGGTCTTCGTTAACACTAAGTACATTAACTGGCCCGTTAATGACTCATCAATATGGATTAACCTAGAGCAGCATTCAACACCAGGCTGGTATGCGCTGTTAACCCACATATCATTCAAGACCCCGGTCACCACAACAACCACAGTGCCGGTAACCACCACTACCGTGGTTACCACAACCACTGTTCCCGTGACCACCACTACAGTAACCACCACTACCACCACCATTTCAACCGCCACAACTACAACCACAACCGTGCCAGTGACCACAACCACGACGGTAACCACAGCAACACCGGTGGTGACCACTGTAACAGTGGCGAAGCCTGTGATAAGCACGCTGGCTATAGTGGGGATAATAGTAGTGGTGATAGTGGTTGCGGCTGTGGTGGCTTTAATAGCACTGAGGAGGAGATAGTTAACCTAAATATCAATTATAGATTATTAAAAACATTCCTTCTTTTCCACCTCTTCCATATAAATATCTTTATAGTACTTAAATAGTGCTGTTGGTGCCCCTTAGGTGTATGTTGGCTGTTGTGGTTACCAGTAAGGGTAGGTTTGAGGTTAGGGATATCCCCATGCCTAGTCTCAACGCTGGTGAAGTCCTGGTTAGGATTAGATATGCGGCGTTGTGTTATAGGGACCTGCTTCAACTTAGGGGCTACTACCCAAGGATGCGTTACCCAGTGGTGCTTGGGCATGAGGCGGTTGGTGTTGTTGAGGAGTCTAGGGACCCTAGGTTTAGTAGGGGGGATAGGGTTGTTCCAATACTCCACAGCATCGATGGAACGTGTGACATGTGCCTTAAGGGTGAGGAGGTTTACTGCAGGAATAGGTTAAGCTTCGGTGAGGAGGTGGATGGGTTCTTCGCCGAGTACGCCAGGGTTACGGGTAACTCACTGGTTAAGGTACCAGACTGGGTTAGTGATGAATTGGCGGTGTTAACCCCATGCGTCCTAGCCATGCTCTACAGGGGATTTAGGAGGATTAACCTAAACATGGGCGAGACAGTGCTGGTCACTGGGGCCAGTGGTGGAGTTGGGGTTCATGCAGTTCAATTGGCCAGGGCAATGGGGGCTAGGGTCATTGCGGTCACCAGGAGTGAAGAGAAGGCCAAGGTGCTTGGCAAATTCGCCGATGACGTCATAGTTGGTTCAGGGTTCAGTGAGGAGGTTAAGAGGAGGTTTAATGGCGGAGTCGATGTTGTTGTGGAGGCCGTGGGGACGCCAACCATTAGCGAATCCATCAGGAGCCTTAGGGCTGGTGGTAGGCTACTTCTCATAGGCAACGTTAACCCTGATGAAACCTACCAATTGAGGTTGGGTTACACAATACTAAAGGACATAATGATACTCGGTAACGCAGCGGCCAATAGGAGTGACGTGGCCTCTGTCTTCGGCATTATTAAGGCTAGGCCCATTGAACCAGTGGTGGCCGCCAAGTACCCACTGAGGGAATTCGCCGAGGCGTTGAGGATGCTTGAATCTGGGTCGAGGATAGGTAAGGTGCTTCTAGTGCCCTAAACCTACTCAACTATCGTCATGAGCAGGGTCAGTATTTTCGAAGGGTCTTGGCTATCCTTAGCCAGCGTCCAAAGGGGGCTGTTGCTGCACACCCTATACCTAATTATGCTCCTGCTCTGATCCTTCTCAATCAGCCCATGTTTATAAAGCTCCTCAAGAATATGCTTAACCAGCGTCAACACCACGGGTATGACATTCTCCCTGTTAATGTACTCAAGGAGCGTCTTAGGTGTGAAGCTCACGCATGTGCCCATGGCCCTATTTATCGACCTATACAGGGCCTCACTAACCCACCTCTCAATCTCCCTGAAGTCCGATGGGTAGCTCACGTGTTCTTGAACCATAACTAAACCTGGGTTGGGTTATTTAACAAGGTATGGTTCACTGAGTATACGTTATCTAGTCCTGAATACTCAGGAGTATGACTCCTGAATATACGCGTTAAGGCAGCTTGGACTGGTTGATTAGGTTAATAAGCGGCTGAATGATAGGGTTATTACTATTGCCAGCACTGCCGCTATTAGGCTCTCAAGTAGGTTAACGGCCTCGTTGCTCAACTTAACCCTTGGGTCATAGATTAACCTAGTCCTCTCACCGCAGGTGTGGACCTCATGCTCAGTCACCACACCACACCTATCGCAGTAATACTTGGGTTGAGTTAAGGCACCCATTACGCTATCCATGACCTCACCCACGTAGCCTAGTGCAATTATAAGTAGAACCAGTTGTATCGATGGGTTAAGCGAACCCCAGTTGAACTTAACCCAGAGGGGTGAGGGGTTGAAGACCCTGGTTAGGGCTAGGTAGGTTAAGGCCACCGAGGCTGAGCCGGCCAATGAGCTTAACTCACCCAGCGGCGTCACTGCGCCTGACGTGCCTGGTGAAACCCTAGCCCTGGGCATTGTGAACAGTATTGGCCTACCCCTGGACAGGACGCCGATTTCACTGGCCCACGTGTCCGCTGATGCAGCTGCCAACGACGCAACATATGATGCCAGGAATACCCCAGACGCCTCGGTTAACCCAACCGCATACATAATTGAGCTGGCCATTGCCATCACAGCTGGGGTGAAGCCAACGGCCACCACTTGATTAGCCTTCCTACCCTCCACATCATCGGCGACGCCTAGCTTAACCTTACGCTCCTTACCGAGCCTAGTGACTAGGGTTGTGTAGGCTAGGAATAGTATGAAGAGTAGGACTGAGGGAAACCCTGAAAGGGTCACCAGGGTCCCAACCATCACAGACTGAGGCATTGCACCCCTCCTAATCACCTTAGCCCTAATAGCCAGTACGCTTAACGCAACCGATGCCAGTAAGCCGGCCACCAGGTACATTATAAGTATGTCGTATGTGTTCATTCACCAATCACCTCAACCACAATCCTCCTCCTGGCCCTAGGCCCATCAAGCTCAATGAGGAGGATGTTCTGCCAAGTACCCCTAACCATGGAGCCATTGACGAGTGGTATAACCTTGCCCTGCCCCAGGAAGGCACTTGCGAGGTGTGAGTTGGCGTTGTTGTCAATTAGGTTGTGGGCGTAGTTACCCTCCCTTGGGAACAATTCAAGGATCTTGTTAACGATATCCCTCATCAACCCCTCCTCAGCCTCATTAAGCACCACGGCTGCTGTGGCGTGGGGTGCGAAGACAAGCACAATCCCATTCCTAACCCCACTCTCCCTCACCACACCCTCAACATCACTCGTTATGTCAATGACCTCAACGCGGCTCCTAGTACTGTAGTCAAGCTCCTTAACGAAGAACTTCATTGAAGCTGTTACGGCTAACACCTAGTTTTAAACGTTCCCATTTCACCTAAATTCTAAAGCACCGCTAGGCCAAGTCTCCTAGAGAACCTTAAGCCAAGCCTATCCTGAAGCATGGCGATGTACTCGCCCAGTTGACCAACCGTGAAATTGGCATAGACGTGGGCCAGGGTTAATAACCCATTGTACCTAACCGGGTCAACGTAGTCGCCGAGCATTAGCCCAGCCACCTCAGTTAGGACACTGGTATCGTTCAATTCCCTGAACCTCGGCCTCTTTAGGAATCCCTCACCCCTAATGGGTACCTCAACCAACATTGGTGAGTCATCCATGGAGGCTGAGACGTAGGTTAAGGCCACTTGAGGTAGGTTAAACAGTACCGATGGGTCTAGGCTGGGCTCAACCCCCCTCAGGGTTAGGGAATCGTTAAGCTTCCTCTTAACCATCCTAACCAATTCGTCGTCACTCAACTCACTTAGCCATGGGCTTAAACCACCGCTCAAGACCATAGGCTTAACCATCCCATGGCTAATCCCCACCCTCCTAGTTGACGATGCTAGGAGCGTTATGTCGCTTACTGATTGGTTGAGGAGTAGGCCCATTAACGATGCCTCCCTAGTACCGCTCAGCCTCCTCATTAGGTTGAAGAAGCGTAGCCTCAGCCTCCTGGACCAGGTAACGGAGTAGTAGTTCAAGCCCTCACTGGCTAATTCACTAACCTGACTAACACTACTCTTGGCCAATTCACGCAGTATAGCGTACTCCTTATACACCCTCAGGTTAGTGTCCTTGCTAACGAAGATTAACCTAACACCCCTCCTGGAGGCCTCGGTGAGTAGGCTTGAGGTTATGTTTAGGAATTCAACGGCCTCGGGTATTGCGTAAACCTCCCCAATACTCCTACCCAGCAGTAGGACGCGTAGGGCCTCAAGTAGCTTGACGAAGAGGGAGCCATCCATGAGTACGTACCTTAACCCACCGTACCTGTTAATGGCCTCTAGGGCTGCCTTAACCTCAAGCGTGCTCATTGTCAGGATACCGCCTGGTGACGACTCTGGGAATAATGCAACCTTAACCACCCTAATGGGCTCCATGCCCATGTTATTCACGGCTATGGCCCTAGCCATACTGAGCAGGTGGCCGTTAGCCAACTTAACCTCCTGTAACCCACCGTCAACGGCGACGGCATTCCTAAAGGAGCCACTGGGGTTAATGCTGATCCAGAGCCCGTCAATAACCCCCTCAAGGCCGTTTAACCTACCCTCAGCACTCTTCATCTCACTTGATATGGAGTTCAATTCCCTAATGAGCAGGTCCATGAATAAGTCAGGCATGGCATAACCATGCTTTGGGTTATTTCAACCTTCTGTGTTGGCTTAAAGTATTAGTGTTATATCCCGTAAACCCGATACCTAAAGGTATTAAACTTATAGGGAATTCTTAACATTACTTACTAACAATGCTTAATAACACCTTTAAGGCTGTTTCATTCGAATGGAGCCTATTGGCTACGTGATTGGCAATAACGGCGTGGATGAGTTAACGATGATAGCTAACCCAAGGTATGCCGATGAAATAAGGCTCTTCGACTACGTTTACTACGACCAAGGGGATTCGAGGATACTGGCCCAGGTCGTTGACATAAGCCGTGAGTTGTACAGGGTCAGCGACTCACTGGCCCCGGTGGTGTTTAATGATGGTATTAAGCCCGTGGAGACTATCCTAATTAAGCTACTTGTCATCGGTAAGAAGGCTGGGGATGTGTTGAGGCTACCCGAGGCACCACCCCCAGTATCAACCCCAGTCTATAGGGCTAACCCAGACCTGGTCAGGTCCTACCTGGGGTTGAGGGGTAGGTTATGCATTGGTTACTTATCCAGCCTGCAGGACGTTAAGGTATGCCTAAACGAGAGGGCCATTAATAGGCATATGGCTATAATAGGGGCAACCGGCAACGGTAAGACCTGGCTCAGTGTATTGATAATTGAGGAGCTGCTCAAACTAGGGGCCACGGTCCTAATCCTGGATCCGCACGGCGAGTACGTTAAGGCTAAGGAGTCCATTGATAAGCTGGGTGGTGCAGGCATAACTGTGTTTAGGCTTTCCAAGCAACACATGGGCGACTTCATGTATAGGGTTGGCTTAATGGCTGCTGACCCTGACCACGTGGCCTCGGTATCCGGTATTGATGATAAGGCCGTTAGGGTTAGGGAGGCCTTCACACTAGCCCACACCTGCGTTAAATTGGCCGCCAAGGCCTATGGGGACCCTAAGCTAGCCACCTTGAGGAACATGGAGAGGCTACTCTCCCAAGTGGCCTCTGGGCACACTGTACAGGTGGCGATGCTTCAAAGGCTGTTTGGAACCAGGTACCCAACCAGCGACCTAAGCGGGAACAGGTACTTCGATAAACTTAAGTCAGCGCTCTCTGACCTAAACGAGCTAGCCTCCCAATCCCAAGGCCGCCATGCAGCCCTGGCCGCTAAGAGGTATGTTAGGAGGCTTAGGAGGCTTAGGGTCTACGCCCCATTAAACACGCCACTGCTTAAACTCCTTAAGGCTAGGCACGCATCAATAGTAAACCTGGCTGGGCTCGATGACGCGGTCCAGGACCACGTGGCCTACAGCATACTAAACAGGGTGCTTAAGGCTAGGATAAACTACGTTAGGAGGCTACCTGGCCCCAAGTACCCCTACCCAGTCGTCATTGTTGTTGAGGAGGCGCATAGGTTTGCCCCGGGTAACGGTAGGAGGACGTTGACGTATAGTGTGCTCTCCAGGATAGCCATGGAGGGTAGGAAGTTCGGCGTATTCCTAATCCTAATAACCCAGAGGCCATCTAAGATAGACCCAGACATACTTAGCCAGGTCCAGAACTACGCACTGCTTAAGATTGTTAACCCCAAGGATAGGGAGGCTTTACTTGAGGCCGGTGAGTTGATGAACAGCAACCTGGATAGGATACTGGCATCGCTTAACGTGGGTGAGTCACTGATGATGGGGCCCATGGTTGGTGGGCAGGTGCCCATAGTGGTTAGGCTTAGGAATAGGGTGCTTGAGTACGGTGGGGGTGACATTAACCTCGACAAGTACTGGGGGGTTAAGGATAGTGACTACGAGGCCAAGTTAAGCAAAATAATGGGGTTAACAATACCCAGACTAACAATTGAGAGGGCTAAGCTACTGCTGGATAAGGTCACCGGCGAATCCATGGAGGGCTCAATAATCAGGGGCTACGTCAACGGGGCCAGGGTTGAGGTTGACTTAAGGAACGGTACCTGGAGCTGCAGCAAATGCAAGAGGCAGGTTAAGCCCTGCGAACACGTCGTAGCCCTACTACTCAAACCTTCAATTCCCCTTCGAGATCCTCATTGAAAGGATGACCTAAACCGCCTCCTTAGCTGCCTTTTTGAGCTTTTAATTCTCTTTCGAGATCCTCTGGTTCTTTTGGCTTTATTTGGGTTTTTAAGTTTTGTGGTTTATTTTAAATGTTTGCCATTAGAACAGGGTTTCAGAGCTCATTGTATGGTTCATTCTTGTTCCGATGGTTTTGATGGTGGGATTGAATGGTTGTTCCAATTGAAAGGTGATGGAGGAATTGAAATAGTGTTCCAATGGTTTTAAATCCAATGCAAAATGAAGAGAATGCATGAAACATGCAAAAACAATGAGGAAACAAATGAACACGAAGAAGCATGAATCAAATGGTAGAAACGCATGAAACATGCATTTTAAACGGTTAAAATGCATGTGCCTTACTTAACTGCCCTTAGCCACACTTACGTGTAGTAGATTGTGAATGTATGCTTTAGCTTACATCGTCTTAACTCCTCGTGTTTAAGTGGTCAATGATGCCTAACTAAGATACTGAACTTTTAGTATATAGCAGTGCCCTACTCTTAGTGTGTTAACAATTGACTTAAATGTGCTTTAGCTTACCATCCATGCAAAATTGCGTAGCCCATAGAGTTCTAGTTTTCTTTTTACTAAGGATTCTACTTGTGGTTTTCTTAACCTTAGCCTTGATTCTATTCCATTGAGGAGAATTAGGCATTGTTTTCATTAGCCTGGGTCAGTGCCTATACTTGGATTCCCCTGTGTTGACCTTACCATCCTTGAACTTGAGTATTCATTCTCCATGGGTAAGTATGCCGCTTTAGCTCACTCAATAGCCTCTGGTCTTAGGAATGCATTAGGTGTTGTTCTTCCGAAGTTAAGTGCATCGCCTAGGAGACGATCTAATTCCTCCAGGTTAAGTGAATTAGCGAGACAACATGCGGTATATCGCATTTGAGGCTCTCGTTTGCCATCCTTAACCATGTTTATCAGGTTTATTGTTAAGTTCAGGTCCCTTGCCCCTTAGGTTTTCTCATCAATGAGGCGGGTTATTCACCCTAATGGCTCCTAGTTTTGGCGTTACCGCGATATCTTCTGGATCTAGTTATATTTCCGTAACGGGTTCTTCATTGAACTGTAACAGAGACTGAGGTTGAGGGATGTGAAATGTGGGAGGTAATTGCAGTGGCGCCGGGGCCGGGATTTGAACCCGGGCCCCCTTGCGGGGATGGGCTTAGCAGGCCCATTAAGGTCCCCATGGGTTAACCCATGGGGATCGCCTTGAACCAGGCTCGGCCACCCCGGCTAACGTAGCCTTTAATGAGGGGACTTAAAAGGTTTCCCCCTTGTACGAGGTTTGTCGGGACCCTGATACCTCATCAACCCTCAGTGATGGCAGCCCTCCCCACCTCGCTTAGGAACTCCTCAACTATTTTTATGAATTCCTCCGTCTTATCAAGGTAGGCTGGGTGCCCGGCCCCCTCTATGTAAGTTACCCTGAAGCCGAACCTCCTCATAAGCTCAGCGTTATACTGGGGTGAAACATCATCCCTACTGCCCCAAACCCCAAGCACAGGTTTCCTTATCCTGGCTAGGTCAATCCTCTGGACGCCCACAGGCCCAATTACAACCGCTGCCGTGGCTGGGTAGCCTAGGGCTAGGTATCTTAGGACCGTTTCGCCGCCTATGGAGGCCCCTATGAGTATCGGGTCCCTTAGGTTGAACACGTCCACTATGGCCTTCAGGTGGTTTGCGTAGTCGTTCTCATTAACCCTCTCGAAGTGGTCGCTCCTGGACCTTGGACCATAGGGCATGTCCACCGCGTAAACCTCATGCCTACCCTTGAAGCGGCCCATGCAGCACTCGCTCCATGTGTCTGCGCTGAAGCTGTAACCGTGGACGAAGAGTATGGGTGGTTGACCTGAACCATCCTGGAGAACCCTAACCCTCCTACCGTTGACGGTAATCCATTTTTCGGTTACCATTACCTAAAAGACACCGTGGGTTTAATTAAACTTACCCCGGTAACGGCAACCATGGCCTATATAGTGGCCCACGCATCCTCGTTAATACCCTTAGTTGAGTCCTAGGCCAATAGTGGTGTGGGTAAAGCTTATATACTCAAGGTTTAATTGGCTAGTATGGAGGGTGTTCTAGAAATCAACCGTTGAGGTCCTGGACACCACGCTTAGGGATGGGGCCCAGGGGGCTAACGTCTCCTTCACACTCAACGATAAGGTTAGGTTAACCCTAGCCCTAGATGAACTGGGGGTTGACTATGTTGAGGGTGGTTGGCCAGGTTCAAACCCAAAGGATGAGGAGTACTTCAGGGAGATTAAGAAATACTCCCTAACCCACAGTAGGGTGGCTGCCTTCGGGAGCACTAGGAGGAGGGGGGTTAAGCCTAGTGATGACCCAAGCCTCAACGCAATAATTAATGCAGACGTTAAAGTGGCCGTGATCTTCGGAAAATCATGGACCCTCCACGTCACTGAGGTCCTCAGGGTTAGTAGGGAGGAGAATTTAGACATGGTTTACGACAGCGTCAACTACCTTAGGTCGCATGGCCTTGAGGTTATCTTTGACGCTGAGCACTTCTACCAGGGGTTTAAGGAGGACCCCGACTACGCCCTATCAGTCATTAGGACTGCTGAGGAGGCTGGGGCGAGGGTCATCGTGCTCGCCGACACTAATGGAGCTATGATGCCTAATGAGGTTTATGAAATAACCAGGAGGGTTGTAGGTGAGGTTAAGGTTAAGGTGGGCCTACACATGCACAACGATTCAGGCTGCGCCGTGGCCAATACAGTCATGGGTGTGCTGGCTGGTGCTAGGCACGTGCAGGGCACGATTAACGGTATTGGTGAGAGGACGGGTAACGCTGACCTGGTTCAGGTCATACCCAACCTCGTGCTTAAGCTTGGTTTAAGGGCCCTTAGGGGTGTTGAGAGCCTTAGGAGGCTTAGGGAGGTTTCAAGGCTGGTCTACGAGTTGACCGGCCTACAGCCAAACCCATACCAACCCTACGTCGGTGACTACGCCTTTACGCATAAGGCCGGCGTTCACGTGGATGCCGTCCTAAAGAACCCAAGGGCCTACGAGCACGTGGACCCTGAGCTTGTGGGTAACTCAAGGCGCTTCTTGGTTTCCGAGCTCTCAGGCTCATCAAACCTGGTGGCCCACCTTAGGGAGCTTGGGGTGCCTGTTGATAAGAGGGATGAGGGGGTTAGGAGGGCCTTAGCGAGGATTAAGGAGCTTGAAAACAGGGGGTACAGCTTCGACCTAGCCACGGCATCTGCAATCCTCATAGCCCTGAGGGAGCTTAACCTATACAGGGGGTTGATTAGGCTGGAGTACTGGAGGGTCATGGATGAGGGGGATAGGAGCATAGCCGTGGTTAAGGTTAATGACCAACTTGAGGTGGCTGAGGGCGTTGGGCCAGTCCACGCAGTCGACATTGCCCTTAGGAAGGCACTCCAGAGGGTCTACCCAGAGCTAAGGAACGTAACCCTGGTTGACTACAGGGTCGTGCTACCATCCGAGGTTAAGAACACTGAAAGCCTGGTTAGGGTAACAGCCGAGTTCACCGATGGCTCAAGGAGGTGGAGGACCGTGGGCGTATCCACGAGCGTCGTTAGGGCGAGCGTGGAGGCCTTGGTTAATGGACTCGACTACTACCTCCAGTTAAGGGAACTTGGTTTAATTAAGGAGGTTAAGGCGCAGGGTTAAACTCACTTACCCACCAGGGGTTTAGCCAACTCGGTTATCTTAGCCTCCCAATCCTTAGCCCTAACTATTGCGCTTGCCACTAGGACGCCTACAGTGCCTAGTTCAAGGGCCTTGGCTACGTCGTTGTAGTCCTCAATACCGGCGCCCGTAATTACCTTAACCTCACCGTTAACCCTCCTAACGGCGTTAACGGTCTCAACCACGACGTCGGGCTTAGTCCTACTAACCGATCTACCCGTTCCAATCAACTCAGGGGGCTCCATGGCCACCGCCGTTGGGTATAGTGCAGCAGCCGCCGCACTTGATGGTGGATCCGGGGCGCAGACCACGGTCTCCAGGTTGAGCGCCTTAGCCTTACCCACCAGGTAGGCTATGTCATTTAGTAGTAGCCTATGCTCACTGTGGTTTATAATCACCCCAGCCGCCCCAGCATCCTTAACGAACTCAAGCGGTATGTGCCCCGTCCTAGCACCCGGGTCCACTGGGTCGGCTGACTGGGCGTAGACTGGTATGCCCACTGCCTCAACCACCTGCCTTAGGTAGGTGTGGGGTGGGGCAACGATTATGCTCGCCCCAAGCTCCCTAGCCACCTTCTCAGCTGCCTTGGCAAGCTTAACAGCACCACCATTAAGTAGCTCTGGGTAGGCCTTCATGTTTATTATGAGTACGGGGACCTTCATGGGTCTGGTTAGGACTGGGGGTGTATAAGTATTAGGTGATTACTGGGTGATTAAAACCTCCCCACCGGCCTCCTTAACAACCCTAATAGCCTTAGCCGAGGCTGCCTTAACCTTAACCACAATTGGCCTCGTAAGCCTCCCCCCACCGAGCAGTTTGCCGTAGCCCAACTGGGTTAGGTCAATGACGTACCTGCCACCCTCCTCCTTAATAAGGCCCTTCCTGATTAGTGAGTCGGCTAGGGCGCTTAGGTCGCCTACGTTAATTGCCTTAACCTCCCTGCTGGGCCTATAGAAGCCGTGCTTACCTATCAGTGGGTATAGTTCACCGTTGGTTAGCTTTAGGAGCAGGCTCTTCTTATGCTTAAGTAAACCCACCCTACCTCCACCTCCCCTCTGCCCCCTACTCCTATGCTGCCCAACCCTACCCCAGGAGTGGGTTCTCCAACCCCTAAGCTTCCTGGACTTCCTTTCCCTACGCCTCACAGGCACCCCTAATAGGTAGGGTTTAAAACTTTGCAACGTTGATAGGGGCGATGAGGGTTGTAGCTAAGGGTGCTGAGGCCCTGCTTTACCTCGAGGATTGGCTTGGATTAACGGTGCTCGTCAAGGAGAGGGTGCCTAAGGGGTATAGGGACCCTGTCTTCGATAGGATGATTAGGGTTAGGAGGACTATTAACGAGGCTAGGTTAATCATGGATGCGGCTGAGTTGGGTGTTAAGACACCTGTGATTTACGATGTTGATGTTGTTAGGGCTAGGATAAGGATGCAGTACATTGAGGCGCCAACGCTGAACAGCATCATAAGGGCCAACGGCTACTCAGGACCCGTGAAGACTCTGATGAGGAGGATGGGCGAGCTAATAGGTACACTCCACGCTGGTGGCGTGCTACACGGCGATCCAACGCCAGCTAACGTGCTGGTTAGTAATGGTGACGAGTACCTGGTGGATTTTGGGCTTGGGGAGAGGGCTAGGCCAACTTGGGATGACAGGTACCTTAAGAGGGCTGCCGTAGACCTAAACGTCCTGCTTAGGTCCCTTGAAAGCAACTATGGTGAAGTTGGCAACGCACTCTTCAGCGACTTCATGGATGGCTACGGCTCAGTGGTTGATAAGTCGGAGCTGGTTATGAGGTGGGTTAGGAGGATTAGGAGCTTGGCCAGGTACTACACGGGTAGGTTAACCTAGCTACCCTGCTTCTCCCCAAGCTTAGATATAGTCCACTTAATGGCCTCAATTATCCTCTTTAACCTGCGTTGATCCCTATAATTCCTAATCACTATCCTAGTGATCAAGCCCTCACTGTTCCTCTCAATGTCATAATTCAACGCCATCGACTCCTCAAGCTCACCATTGTTAACTAATTCCTCATCCTCACCCCTAAGCCCATTAAGCACCTTCTCTATGAAGAATCTCCTTAACGGCGGCTGCTCACTGATTGGCTTACTGAACTCTATGATCACCTCCTCATCGTTGTACGTTAACTTAGCCAACTCCTCGCCACTGGGTGTCGTTAGGCTTATCGAACTTTCCCTCGGCTGAACCTTATCGGCCGTGGTTATTGAGCCGGTTTTTATCAGGGAGTCTATGACCTTAAGAGTGGACTCAAGCATGTTCAACTCATCCCTAAGCTCACTAATCCTCTCCCTAATCCTCCTCCTAAGCTCAAGTAGCTCCTTTACGTCAAGCCCCTCAACACCCACGGTTAACTATCCTGGTTAAGTAAATAAAAGTTACTCCCAGCTTGGCTTAACGATCCAGGGGAGCTAGATTTAAAAAGGGTAACTGGGTTGATTGGGCAATGTCTGAGGTACCCACCGTTAACCTTGAGGAGTGGAAGCCTAGGACTGAGATTGGTAGGCTTGTTAAGGAGGGTAAGGTGAAGTCCATCGACGACATATTCACGGTTAACGCCAGGATACAGGAACCTGAGATAGTGGATGCCCTGCTCACTAACCTTAAGTATGAGGTCCTCAGCATAAACATAGTTCAGAGGCAGACTGATGCAGGTGAAGTTAGCCAATTCCAGGTGGCCGTGGCGCTGGGTAATGAGGATGGTTACGTGGGCCTTGGGGTAGGTAAGGCTAGGCAGATAGGCCCAGCCATGGAGAAGGCCATAAGGAAGGCAAAGGTGAACATAACCCCGGTGAGGAGGGGGTGCGGCTCATGGTACTGCTCATGTGATGAACCGCACAGCGTACCGTTCGTGGTTAGGGGTAGGGCGGGTAGCATAGTGGTTGAGTTAATACCGGCGCCTAAGGGTGTTGGTTTAGTGGCTGGTGACACGATAAAGCCTATACTTAGGTTAGCTGGGATTAAGGACGTTTGGTCTAGAACCATTGGTGAGACGAGGACTACGCTTAACTTTGCCATAGCTACCTGGAACGCCCTGAAGAACACGTATACCTTTAAGATTTAAGCGCTTATTAAAGTTAATTAGCCGTACATAATCCTCTTAACGTAGTCAAGCACCTTAGCCTGGTCGCCACTCAACCTAACGTTCTCAAAGTCCTCCCTTGATAGGTAAAGCATGAGCGCCCTCTTATACAGGTTAGCGAATAACTCCTTCGATAACCTTAACCCATCCACGGGGTTGAGCCTATACGTGAATTGATCCAACGTGAACCAGCTTGAATAGCCTGTGTCCAGTAGTGCGTATATGAAGTCTACGAAGTGCCAAATATCCCCTGTGCCAACGACCCTATCTTCATCATTACTATGCCACTTAGCTGTGTTGATATGCGTAACCACCACAGGAACCCCCATCCACTTAGCCACGTAGACTGTATAGGCCGGTTCAACAGCGTACATCAACTCATGGCCATAGTCTATTGTTATACCGAATAACTTATCACGTAATTCACTGTTTAACCTACTGGCCAGCATAATGGTTACGTGTGATGTTGGTGTTACTAAGTTGCCTTCACGGGGTTCCTTGGGCTTAGCCTCAATTCCAAAGGACTTGATGCCAAGCCTACGCGCCTCCTTACCAAGGTTAAGTAAGCCCTCGTAAAGTAGCTCAAGTTTCCTGCCGTAATTGGCCTCAAGGCTATAGTCCCAGCCGTCGGAGCCAAGCCATATGGAAACTGAGTCTAGGCCAAGTTCACGGGCAATATCAAGGCTTTGGGTAAAGGTACTTATGGCTAGTTCCCTAACCTTAGGGTCTGGGTTTGTTAAGGTACCTAGCTTAAATGCGTGGAACCCCGTTAGATCCATGGCTAACCCGGCCAATTTAAGGCCAAGCTCATTAACCGTTGACTTAACCTCATCTATTAAGTCACGCCTGACCTTAAGCCCATCGTCCAGGAACTGGGCATCAACAGGAACCACACCCTCAATATTCGCCTCCTTAACCCTCCTTAACTGGTTAATTAACCCACCAGGTAGGTTTGGGAAGTAGCCACCCCTATTGAACCTATCCGAGAAGTCCCCCGCGGTCCACGTCCCGGCTGCAAACTTAACGTTAAACTCCCTGAGGAAGGAGTCAACCACCTTACCTTCCATGAAGCCTGAGTAGGCTGACCTTAACCTGTCTAGACTTGCCATGATTAACTGTATGCGGCTTAACTTTTTAAGTTGTAACTAACGTCAACCATTGAACATGTTAGGTGGTTAATGTAGGTGGAGTCTATTTAGGAACTCCGTGTAGAGGTCTCCGTACCTCCTCTCATCCCTAGGTTCAAAAACCTTAATGTTAAAGGACCCTTTAACAATGGACCTAAGCTCACCCAGGTTCTTAACCATGCCGAGACCTGCCGCTTGGATGAGGATGTTACCCAGTGATGTGGATTCCTCAGGCCCCGCATAGACAGGTATACCCATTACGTTGGCTGTTAACTGGTTCATTAGGCTGTTCCTAGAGCCCCCGCCAATAATGTTGACTCCGCTGAGTCTCCTACCTGTTATCTCCATAGCCCTCTCAAGGATGTACCTATGCTTGAGGGCAATGCTGGTTATTATGACTCTGACCAATTCCCCAAGGCTACCGGGTTCCCTCTGCCCAGTCTCCCTTAAGTAACCCTTAACCTCCTCAATCATGTTGACTGGGGCTAGGAACCTTGGGTCATCGACGTCTATGAAGGAGCTTGGTTGATCAACCTCTGAGGCCAGCTTAGTTAACTCATCGTATGAGTAATCCCTACCCTCAACATCAGATATTATCCTTCTAACCTCCTGTATGAACCACATGCCCTGCATATTCCTGAGGAATGTTATTGTCCTAAAGGCCCCACCCTCATTGGTGAAGTTACTCAGCATAGCCCTCTCGTTGATTAATGGTTCACTTAACTCCACGCCAACCAGGTTCCATGTACCTGAGCTGACGTACCCCGTGTGTTCATTAACCATGGGGGCTGCTGCAATTGCCGAGGCTGTGTCGTGTGTTGCTGGGGCGATTATGCTAATGTCCCTACCTAAATTGGGTACACCCAACTCCTCCGCTACGCTTGGCGCCAAGTGGCCGAGCCGTGTGCCTGCATCAACAATATCCTGGAGCATGTGGGTTGGTATACCTAACCTTTCCATTATGTCCACGCTCCATCTCCTACTCCTAGCGTTTAGGAGCTGCGTTGTGGTTGCATTGGTGTATTCATTAACCTTAACGCCACTTAGCCAGTAGTTAAACAGGTCAGGTATCATGAGCATTGCCCCCGCAGCCTTAAGTCTCTGGGGGTTATACTTGACCAGGGCATATAATTGGTATAGGGTGTTTATCCTCATGAATTGTATACCCGTTTCACCGTAAATCACCTCCCTGGGCACTTTGCCGAAGACCTCATCCATTAAGCCCTCCGTCATGGGGTCCCTGTAGGCGTATGGAAGCCCGAGGAGTTCGTCATTTGAGTCCAGGAGGGCGAAGTCAACCCCCCACGTATCCACACCCACCGAGGCTAATTTGCCGCCATACTTCCTGACCGCAGCCTTAATCGAATTCTTAATGTTAACCCACAGTTGCAGCACGTCCCAGTGCATGTGATTGCCAACCCTAATTATTTGGTTGGGAAACCTAAGCAATTCATCCACCGTCAACTTACCATCCTTTAGGTCTAAAACCCCTGCAATAGCCTTACCTCCACTGGCCCCTATATCTATGGCCAGTAAGACGACTACCTCCATGCCCACGTCACTTATTGTTCATATACTTCTCAACTATTGGCAGTATACCCAACTCCTTAAGCGTTTCAATGGTGGGTATCCCATCCTTATCCCACCCCATGTAGCTGTAGTACTCGTCAAGCATAGGCTCAAGCTCAACCACCTGGCCCTTGGCGCCACCCTCGCTTAACGGCTCCTTAAGGAATCTCTCAGGTAATGTGTCGTCCCTTCTACTTATGCCATTTATGACGTTAAACATCCTCTTCAAAGTGAATATACGCCTACCCGCCGTTAAAAGGTCTTGAAGCGTCTTCCTCCTGCCAGTTACAAGGGTGTACATCCCGGCTAGGTGGAGTGGTGGTATGCTTATGAACTTGCATATTACCAGTGATTCAAGAACCTCATGCCAAGTCTCCATTGTGGCCACTATACGCCCCTTGCCCATGTACGAAACCCTATCGTACCTCTCGTAGATCTTGAGGTCCGTGATTCTCTCACCTTGCTCAATCCTGAATGTTAAACCCTGCAGGTGGTCAGCCCCCCTATTTGATGTTGCGTATTGCAACCCCATGCCCTTAAAGGCCCTTGGGTCATGCATGGGCATTTCAGTGCCCTTAACGTGCATGCAGTACTTCTCAGTGCCCCTGCCTATCGCCCTCGATGCCATGCGGCATCCCTCACCAAGTAGCTTACCGAAGCCCTCACGCCTACCTATCATCTCAATTAGCTTAAGCACGGTCTCCTTATCACCCCACTTAAGCTCTAACCCACCTGTATCATCCTTAGTCAATAGGCCCTTTTCAAAGCTCTCCATGGCCCAGGCTATGGTGACTCCGGTGGATATGGTATCTATGCCGTACTTGTTGCATAGGTCATTGGCCTTGATTAGGTATTCCGGGTCATCTATCATTAGCATTGAGCCGAGTGAGGCTATGGTCTCGTACTCAGGCCCCCTACCCTTAACATTATTGACCTCGACGTACTTCCAGCAGTGTATTGGGCATGCCCAACAGGCCCTATGAGCTTTAACAAGGCCCTTCTCCCTAAAGGCCCTACCGCTTATGTTGTATACGTTATCCCACTTGCCAACCGTGAAGTTCTTTATAGGCATATCACCGTACTCGTAGAATTCCTCAACCTCACCCGCTGTGCCGTATATCGAGTATATTTGGGTTGTGGGGTAGGATAGTATGTAGGGTAGTAGCCTATTTATATTGCTCCTAAGCCTCTCAGGCTCCTTAACCTTAACCTGTCCACTGCCCTTAACGGCAATGGCCTTAAGGTTCTTAGAACCCATGACAGCACCCATGCCTGTCCTACCCGCAACCCTAGGTCCATCCGGGGTTATGTCGGAGGCTATTATGGCGTACCTAGCTAGCTTCTCGCCGGCTGGGCCTATTGCGGCTACGCGGACCGCCTTATCGCCGAGCTCCTCCTTGATCCTAAGGTCTGTTTCAACTGTTGTTAAACCCCAGTACCTGGATGCATCACGTATCTCAACCTCGCCATCATGCACGTACAGGTAGACTGGGTTACTGGACTTACCCTTAATTATGATGCCGTCGAACCCAGCCCTCTTCAATTCAACACCCCAGAAGCCTGATGCGTGAGCCTCACCCCAAGCCATGGTTAGGGGTGATTTAGCGGCAACAACGTAACGCCCACTGCACTGCACCATTGTCCCAGTTAACGGCCCAGTCATGAAGATTAGCACGTTATCGGGGCTGAATGGCTCAACCCTGGGATCCATTTCATCGAAGATGAGCTTGGTGGCTAACCCAATGCCGCCTATGAACATGTCGGCGTCCTCCTCCTTCAAATCCCTAACCCTAACCCTGCTGCTGGTTAAGTCAACCTCCAGTATCTTACCCATGTAACCAAACCAATCAACCACACCACTCACCTAACCCTGGAAGTAAAGCTTCATGTACAGTTCAACGTCCTTCTCCGGTATTACAGGTGGCTCCTTACCCAGCGCCATGGCTACGAATTGGGCCGTGGCAACCTCCTCAAGGGTCTCCACTATGGCCTCAGCCTCAAGTAAATTGGCTCCAAGGCCAACCACGCCGTGGTTCATCAGTATTATGGCGCGTGCACCCTTAAGTGCAGCATCAGCCACGAGTTTGGCTAACTGGTCTGTTCCAGGGAAGGCGAAGGGGACGACCTCAACCCTCCTAAGGGTCATGACTGCCTCTACGGATATTGGCTTCAGGTTAACGCCAGCTAGGGCTAGGCCCAGTGTGACTGGGTTGTGTGCGTGTATGACGGCGTTCACGTCCGGCCTAACCCTATATATTGCCGCGTGGAAGGGTGTCTCCGTTGATGGCCTAAGGACACCCTCAATGACGTTGCCATCCAGGTCAACCTTAACTAAGTCATCAACGTTGACGTTGCCCTTAAAGACCCCACTGGGTGTTATCCAAAACTCGCCGGCCCCAGGGACCCTTGCACTTACATTACCTCCAAGTGCCGACACTAGGCCCCTCTCATACAGTGCCCTCATTACACGTGTGATCTCCTGCTTAATCTCATCCTCACTAACCAAGCCTGCACCCTCCTCCCCTGATGACATAGCTTGAAGTTAGCTTTAGGTTGTATATAAACATTAGTAATTATCAGGACCTAACATGTTAGGTCCGCATGAGGGATTAGTAATGGTGACTTAACTTAACCAAGGCTTAAATACGTGCGGTGGACTCGCATCTATGGAGCTTACGGGTTCAGCCCTCCTTGGTAAGATCTACGGCGGATTAATGGGTAAGAACATTGGTGGTAGCTTAGGAACACCCTATGAGAGGGGGTTTGGGCAGGATGACTTAATTGAGGTTAAGCTTGAACACAGGCTATACCCTAATGACGACTTTGAGGTTCAGATGGCTTGGTTAAGGCTGATTGAGGATAGGGGGCTTAACATAAGTGAACATGACTTGGCGCAATGCTGGCTAGACTGCATACACTACAACTGGGATGAGTACGGCTTCAGTAAGAGGAACCTTAGGCTAGGAATACTACCACCGATGTCTGGGTTCTTCAATAACTGGTTTAGGCACTGCATGGGCTCGCCCATTAGGTCTGAGGTGTGGGCCATGATTGCCCCAGGCCTACCTGACGTTGCAGCCACGTACGCCTTCATGGACGCCATAGTAGACCATGGGGGTGGCGAATCGGTCTACGGCGAAGTCTTCAACGCAGTGCTGGAGTCCATGGCATTCGTGAGCAGTGATCTGAAGAGACTTATCGAATACGCCTTAAGCTACATACCCGAATCCAGCATGACCCATAAGGCCATAACCATAGCCCTGAGGGCTCATGAGGAAGGACTTAACCTTAAGGAGGCAAGGAGACTCATAATTGAATCCGCCCCACCTGAGTATAGGAGGATAGCCCAATACTCCCCAATCAACCTCGGCTTCGAGGTGCTCGGCCTACTCTACAGCAATGGTTTCGAGGATGCCATGGTTAAGACCATTAGCCTTGGCTACGATACTGACTGTACAGCAGCTACGGTCGGCGCAATATTGGGCATTATGTATGGTAGGGACTACATACCACCAGACTACGCCAAGGTTTACGAGGAGGTGGTGACCAATGAGTCGTGGGGCGGTGTGTCCAATATTAGGGCTAGTAGGACTGTCTCTGAACTGGCTAATAGAATCATTAAAATTACCTACAGGTTACTGTCCAGCCAGGGCGGTAGGGTCTTTATTGATAGGAACGGGAACGTGGATTGGCTTATTGACCCATTCACAGTAAAGCCCAGTGGGCCGTGGCTTAACTATAAGCCCAATTCATGGACCCTTAGGTTCACGGGCCTTGAGGCAACGGTGGAGTACCCTAATGGCCCAGTGCTTAAGCCCGGTGTTGAGTTGCCCATAGTGGTTACCATTAAGAACCTTAGGTTGAACCCACTGAACCTAAGTTACATTGTGCATGGGGTTAATCCTAAGGCGTACCAGGTTAACCCAGTTAACGGTGGTTTAATCGCCCAGCCTGGCTTAGAGACTAGGGTTGAGTTCAGGGTTAGGCTAATCGACCTGGATGAATTGGGCGCCGTGGAGCACCCAGTGATTCAATTCACGGCTACTGATTCACCTGAATCCGTAAACGTAACCCTGACCATATTACCCCCGGTGGTTTGGTTCATAAACAGGGTTGATGAGTCCGATGAGGATGTGGAAAGGTGGATTAATGATGCCCTAGCCGGTGACTGGGGGGTCATTTATAGGGATGGCTATGACCTGGGCCTGGAGGATTTAATATCCAAGGGTCAATCAATGGCCCTGGTGGGCTTTATTCACAACCCAGGTGACACGAGAATAATCCACGTGGGTATACCTAACAATGCGCCGTACGTTAAACTTTGGTTTAATGGGGAGCCCCTACTTGAGTCTAAGGAGAAGTATATACTTAGGCCCAATTACGATGGCGATGGTAGGAACTACATTGATGCATTAATGAGGCATGGGTGGAATACCGTGGCCATAAAGATTAAGCGTGTTGATGAGCCCGTGAGCGCCCACTTCATAATGAGTGAGTCGGGGAAGCAACTACATAGGGGTTTGACTGACGTTACCCAGCACAGGAAACCTAAGTTAACTGCCTGAATGCGTATTCGGGCTCTGAGGATGGTCTTAAACCCTCCTGGCCAGCCTGCTTCCTAATATCATTGATAGTCCAGAGCAGGAGGATTATGAGGAAGACTAGGGCTGCAAGCGCTATGTAGAAGCTTGTTTCATTAGGCGTCAGGTATATGAATGATATGCCCAGTAGGACCAGTAGGCTAAGTATTATACCGTAGACTGCCTTGCCTATCTCAGGGTGCATTAAAAACACCCATTTCTAATGTTTTTAATATAACCAGCAAGCAACCCACGTATTACCAACCTTCTTAAGCGGGGGCCTCTCCTTAAAGCACCTATCCATGGCGAAGGGGCATCTGTCACTGAACTTGCAGCCAGGCGGTGCCCTGAGTGGGTTGGGTGGGTCAAGGCTCCTCAGCTTCATGACCTTCTTACTCCTTGACTTGGTTGGGTCGGGTTCAGGTATTGCGGAGAGTAGGGCCTGTGTGTATGGGTGTAGTGGGCTTTCAAGCATCTCCTTGGCGGGTCCAAACTCCATTATTGAACCCAGGTACATGACGGCTGCCCTACCCCTCTCACCAGCCATGTAGTATGCCATACCCAGGTCGTGGGTTATGAATAAGATGCTTAGGTTCATCTCCTTTTGGACCGATAGCAGTAGGTCTAGGACCTCAAGCCTAAGTGAGGCGTCAAGCATGGTGACTGGCTCATCCGCGACCACGAACTCAGGTTTAACAAGCAGTGCCCTAGCTATGGAGACCCTCTGTCTCTCGCCACCGCTAAGCTCAAACGGGTACTTATTAATGTAGGCCTTTGGGTTAAGGCCAACGCTCTCAAGGGTCTCGAAAATAGCCTTCTCCTCCTCAGCCTTACTGTGAACCAGTTTATTAGCCCTCAATGGGACAGCCAATATGTCGTAAACGGTCTTATACGGGTTAAGGCTTGAGTATGGGTCCTGGTGTATGTACTGGGATTTAAGCCTATAGACCCTATACTCCTCATCAGTCATCGTTGATACGTCCCTGCCGTGGAAGTATATCCTACCCGTCGTCGGCTTGTATAAACCTACGAGCGTCTTACCCAGGGTGGTTTTACCACTACCTGACTCACCCACAACGGCCAGTGTCTCACCCTTATTCACGGTTATGTTAATGTGGTCAACCGCGTATAGGTCTTTCTTACTGAACATACTCCCAACCTTAAACACAACCGACAGATCCTCGGCGGCTATGACAACATCCTCGCTGTACTTCCTCTCAGGGCCCTTCACGCCAGCCATCCTAGATAGGTGGCCTATGTATATTGGGCAATTCATGTAATCAAACACGCAGTACCAGCCAAGTGGGTTCACTGACCTCTGGGTTATGCTACACACGTAGCCCTGGGGGGTCCTCTGTAGGTATGGGCAGACCGGGGCTGGGCCCCTTGGGCTACCTTGGCTTGGGTTACTCACTGGTGGTCACCTTAGCCAACTGCTGCTGGAGTACGCTTGCCTTTATGCATGATGAGTAGTGGCCTGGTTCAACCTCCACGAGTTTCATGTCAGCATCAGAGCACTCGATGGATGCGAATGGGCACCTGTCTATGAATGGGCAACCCCTATTATTGGTCTTTGCGGTAACGCCAGCGGGCTTAAGCCTAATTATCTTCTTGCCTATTGCTGGGAAGGAGTTTATAAGCATGAGCGTGTATGGTGAGTATGGGCGTGAGTAAACGGTGAATATTTCACCAATCTCCATGACGTAGCCCTTGTATAGGACCAGTAACTTATCGGCTACATCAGCAACCACGGATAGGTCGTGGGTGATTAGTATTATGCCTACGTCACGCTCCTTACGCAGATCCTTAATTAACTCAAGTATCTGCCTCTGGGTTAAGGTGTCTAGGGCTGTGGTTGGCTCGTCAAGTATGATTATGTCTGGGTTCAGCATCAGGGCTAGGGCTATCATAACCCTCTGTTTCATGCCGCCTGACAATTGATGCGGATACGACCTCAGCACCCTAGCTGGCTCAAGCCTAACTGAACGCAGCAACTCAGCCGCCATCTTAAGGGCCTCCTCCTTATCTATGCCGTGCGCCTGCGCCGTATCTACAAAGTGATCCTTAACTGTTAGTAATGGGTTCAGCGAGTTCATTGCGCCCTGGAAAACTATTGATATCTTACCCCACCTGTACCTAATCCTCCTAATCTCACTTTCAGGTATGGAGAGCACATCATCGATTGTGTTGCCATCCCTACTATACAGGGTAGCTTTACCCGACACCACGGCGTTATTGGGGAGTAGCCTCATTAGGGCTAGGGCGATTGTTGTCTTGCCGCTGCCCGATTCACCAACTATACCCAGTATTTCATGCCTATGTAACTCAAACGTAACGTTTTTAACTGCCTCAACGTCGAAGGTGGCTGTCCTATAGGTTACGTTCAGGTCCTTAACGGATAGCACCACAGAGGACATGCTCTCACCTGGCGGTAGCCCTACGCCTGCTGGCTAATTTAATTTCTACCTCCCTCCTCCTCTTGGGGTCGAAGACGTATACTGAGGCGTTTGCGAAGTAGACGAAGCCCATTAGTATTATCGTCTGTATGACTATGAGTATTACAACAGGTATCGTACCCGTCGGTGAGAATATTGCTGCTTCTTGGTAGAATGCGTTACCCATTATTGCCCCCCAGTTTATGTTGCTGTATGGTATTAGTCCTAGGAATGCTAGGCCCATTGCACCGTAGAACCCACCAACGATGCTTAACATGAAGTTCATGACTATGTACGGCGTTATGGCAGGCATTATGTCGTTTGCTATTATTGATAGTGAGTTTAGGCCGAGTAGCCTCGACGCCTCAACGTAATCCCTATTCTTAGCACTCAAGGCAGCAGCCCTAATCGACCTAGCTAAGCCAGCCCAACTCAAAATACCTAAAATGAATCCCAGTATGACCGGGTTACCGGACCTGAATATAACGGCTAGAATCAGCCAAAGGGCGAACGTTGGTATTGTTAACAGTAGGTTAAAGGTGAAGTTCAAAGCCCTATCGGTGAAGCCACCTAGGTAACCAGCTAGTAACCCTAGGAATGTACCTATGGACACCTGGAGTATACCAGCTATTGCGCCTATTTCTAGGAAGTATCTTAGTCCCCATATTATGTCGAGCAGTAGTGGTATGCCTAGGTAGTCTGTACCTAGTATGTACCATGGTGATGGTTTTAGTGTTGGTGGTATGAATTGTAGTGCTACGTTGCTCCACTTTGGCCCTGGGTATGGGAATAGTGGTGCTGCTAGGGCTAGGGCTACTACGAAGACTGTTAAACCAAACCCAGCCTTACCCTGACCAGTACTCGTGAAGATGACTATTGAAACATACAACTGATGCAGAAGATCAACAACCCTATTAACAACCCTCCTACCAAGAGGAACAGAAACACCCATCATACACCCCTCACCCTAGGATCAATCAAACCATAAGTAACATCAGCAATAAAATTACCCAAAATAACAGCAATAATAATAATAAGGAATGAGCCTATGGTTAGTAGGTAGTCCCTTGACCCAGAGCCTATGGCTAACACGTAGCCCAGTCCAGGTATTGCAAAGGTTGACTCTATGAATATGCTGCTACCGAACATTAAACCATATGAGTAGAGTAGCGCAGTTAACTGGGGTAGCAGGGCGTTCTTGCCTATGTAGGTGAAGGTTATCCTCTTCTCAGGTAAGCTCCTAGCCTTTGCCACCAGTACGAAATCCTCGTGAGTAATGCTTATTGCAAGGCTCCTGGTGCCGAAGACCCAGCCTGGGAATATCACCAAGTAATACGTGAGTAGTGGCAACGCCAGGTGCCTCATTACGTCGAGTATGAACTTAGCCGTGAAGCCAGGGGTCACGTTTGATGAGTAGGCACCCGCTATTGGGGCTATCTTAAGCAGCACACCGAATATTATTATGAGTATTAGGGCGAGTACGTACGCCGGTATTGACTGGAAGAATGATAGTGAACCATTTATCAACGCATCCACTATACCTGTCTTTGAGGCTGCGTAAAGCCCCAGTATGTAGCCTGTGGCGAAGGCCAGTGTTAATGAGACAGCCACGAGTAGTATGGTCCAGGGGGCCGCAGTGGCTATTATCTTAATGACCGGAGCCCTGTATATTAATGAGTAACCCAGGTTACCGTGAAGCACATTCCACATGTAGCCGGCCCAACTGACTATTGGGTTAACATTTGGGTTGTAGCCGGCTAAGGCTGCGGCCATTATCTTAGCCTGCTCATATGGTATACCCCTCTGCAGCAGACCAACTAAGATTATCTGGTATGGGTTACCTGGCATTGCGTGTATTAGGAAGAAGGATATGCTTATGGCGAAAATCAGCTCGGCAATCACGATAGCCACGCTCTTAACCGCCCATATAGACGTATTTATAATATCCCTCCTCGCCATACACTATTTCTAACCACTTCCCTATATAAATTTTTTCCCGTAGGGCATCATTAGGTGAATAAACCGTTATCTTTTAGCGTAATCTTTACCTAAGTAAATAAATAAATGTGCTACTTAAAATCAAGAAAACATTAGTGATCACGCAAATAGGCTTAACATGCCCCTATATACCATATATATGCATCCGGTGAATTACATCATGATCCACATGGGCGCTGAGTCTTCAACGCCTTGGATTTGGCTTTCATTTGCAAAAAGTTAATATATGTGTATTGCAAATTGGGTGTACATGAGTTATACTGCTCATGTTTTAAGGAGGTACCTACCCATACTGGCCTTCATATCAATCCTAACTATGTACGTCGAGATGGCCGTGCTACCATCAATCTACAGGATTGAGGAGGAGTTTAGTGTTTCAGCCTCTGAGGTGTCGTGGGTTTTATCAGCCGAAACCCTGGGTGGCTTAGCCTTAGCCCCAGTGATAGGTAAGTTGGCTGATGAGTACGGTAGGAAGAGGATACTAATGATGATACTAGTGATATATACTGTTTCAGTGTTGTTCACGAGCATCTCACCGAACTTCACGGTGCTTATTGCATTTAGAGCTTTACAGGGTATTGGATTAGCCATAAATCCAATAGCCTACACCATACTGAGGGAGAGGTTACCCAAGGAGCAGTTGCCCATGGCCCAAGGCGTCATAGCGTCCACATTCGCCATAGGTGGAGCCGTTGCCTTACCCATAGGTGCGTTTATAGCGCAGTACTATGACTGGCAGACTGTTTACTGGACTGCGCTGCCACTGTTAATAGTGGCTACGGTGGCCGCATATAGGCTATTACCTGACTCAAGGGGGAGCGTCGTTAAGGAGTCCATTGACCTGGTTGGGTTGATTCAGTTATCGCTCAGCTTCCTAATAATTGGACTGGCCTTAACGTACGCCCATCAGGTTGGCTGGACTTCACCAATAACCATAACCGGCATTACCATAGGGCTAGTCATACTTGGCGTATTCCTTAGGCGCTCAAGGAGTGTCGTAAACCCCGTAATTAGCATTGAGGATTTCTCTAACCCAAACGTGGCTGTGCCATTGCTGGCATCCTTCGTGTCGGGCTTTGGGCTATTCCTTCTGTTTCAAGCCTTAGTCTACCTCTTTGAGTTGCCTAGGCCGGTTGGCTTCGGCATGGACATATTGTCCACCGGCCTAACGCTGGCGCCCATAAGCATCATAATGCTCATTGTGGGGCCGGCCTTCGGTTCATTAGCAGGTAGGGTTGGGGTTAAGCCCATATTGATAACCGCACCATTAATAGCGGCGCTTGGGTCACTGGCGTTAGCGGTAATGGTCCTGGACTACTCCATCACAGTGGCGGACGTTATGCTAGTCCTAGTCATCACGTTAATAGGTATAGGTGGTATGATGGTGAGTAGGATAACGCTACTAATGATGTCAGCCCCTGAGAGGAGGCTAGCCACCATAACCGGGACCAACACCACGATGAGGCTGATGGGCAATACCCTCGGCCCTGTCTTCGCAAGCTCAATTCTGGACACCTATAAGCAAGGCGTCTTGGTTGGTATGGTTAGTAACCTACCTATACTGTACATGGTTCCCTCAAGGACCGCGTTCTACTACATCTTCATCTCATCCGCAGTCACGTCAATAGTAACGGCGTTGATGGCGGTGCGCATTAGGGAGACTGTTAGGGGTGTTGCTGAAGCTAGAATAAGTACCGTATTGCGGGTATAGAGACCAGTATTGAGGAGACCATTAACGTTAGCCATAGGCCGTACTCCCTATTCTTGACCACCTGGTAGCCGTCGAGGGGTGGTATTGGTAGTGAGTTGAAGATGGCCAGTATGGAGTTGATTATGTATGTTATGCGGAGGGTGAATAGTAGGGTGCCGGCTACTGATAGTGAGGCAGCGTAGAAGGCTGCGGCCATTAGGACATTAGCCCCCGGCCCTGCTAAGGCTATCAACGCCCTATACCTACTGCTCTCCCTACCCAGTATGTTGGGTCCAATAGCCACTGCGCCGGGTGCACCCATCATGAACGGTGTCCTGGCTGCGAAGCCTATTAGAGCCGTCAACATGAGCATGACTAAGCCGTACCTGACGAGCCTGAAGCACGCTATGTAACCTAGGCTCCTGGCCACGTATCTGTGCATCAACTCATGAGCCATGAATGCTGTTAGGGAGACTAATATGGAGGCCAGTGTGACGGGTACTATTAGGCTGGGGTTAATTATCCAGTACCAGGATAGGAGCAGGAATGAGGCCAGGAAGACCCCTAGCCCCGAGATGACGATATCCCTACGTTCAAGTAGGCACAGGCTCACCCCAACCCCCACCAGCCTTTACACCTCTAAATAAAAACTTTGTTAACCCACACCACCCCCATAGGGTTAAATAGGGTTAACTAGTAGTCCTTAGGATCCTTGCAGCACTTCAAAGTAGCCTAGTCACCTTAACCAGGTTTTGCCTAGCCAAATCCTCAGCCCAAGGTGGTAGCCTCAGGTTCTCTAGGACTGAGTTTACTAGTTGCTCCACTTGGCTGCATTCGTACTCATCCTCAATCTGCTCCCTGCATAACTTAACCAGGTACTTGCACCTCGCCTCAAAGAGACTCCTACTCATCCTTATCCTAACGCACTCATGATTGTAAGTGTACCCCAGCTTAAGATCCCTGAGGTGTAGGTATAGGTGGGCCGCCGCCCTACCCAGGTCCATTAAGCCCGGCTTAACGTAAAGGCCCTCCTTAACGGCGTAGCAGCTTTCCCTACCCATGTATATGTTAGCCATACCGAAACACCACCACGGAAACTTAAATGCTTAATTCAACCCTTTTAACTCCTCTAGGGTTGCTTAGTTAATTAATTCAATATATAGCATCCTATGATTAGGCGTATGCAATTATTCCACATAAGGAATGACACGCCCTAAAGCGTAGTTTCCTTTGTGCCATTAATGCTGATGTGTCGACTTTCGGTTAATCCGTAATGTTAATTAAACTAACGCAGACATAATTCACCATGGGTAATGATGTTGCTAGTGTAATTAACTGGTGCGACTTAGTCATTGAAGTGCTTGATGCTAGAGATCCCTTAGCAACTAGGAACGTGTTGGTGGAGAGGATGGCGGATAGGAAAGGTAAGTTGCTTATACTTGCCATTAATAAGGCTGACCTAGTCCCAATGAGCGTGTTGAGGATGTGGAAGGCGTACTTAAGTAGGGACAGGCCCACCGTGTTCCTCAGCGTTAAGAAGAGGCTAGGCACCAGGATGCTTATAAGGGCCATTAAGGCTAATGCACCCAGGCTACCCGTTAAGGTGGCTGTGGTTGGTTACCCGAATGTAGGTAAATCCTCGATAATAAACTACCTTAAGGAAAGGGCCGTGGCCTCCGTTAGCCCAGTGCCCGGGTGGACCAGGAGTACGCAGGTGTATAGGGCTAAGAGGTGGCTAATCGTGGCAGATACCCCTGGGGTGTTCAGCAACGCTGATTCCAAGGATGACTCACTACTAGTTGTTAGGGGTCTACTTAACCCTGATAGGGCAGGTGACGTGGTGACACCTGTCGTAAGCTTCATTAAAAGGGTGTTAAGCCTAAACCCAGGCGCCTTTAGGGATGCTTACGGTGTTGATGCACAGGACCCATTGACCATACTTGAGTGGGTTGCCAGGAGGAGGGGATTCGTGCTGAAGGGCGGTGGGTTGAACCTTACGGAGGCTGCTAAGGCTGTTGTTAGGGACTGGTTTAACGGTAAGTTAATATATTATTACCCACCACCGGTAGGTGAACATGAAGAGGGTAAGGAGACTAATCCCGGTGGTTAAGAGGGTTCCTGTGGACCCGGTTAAGTACTATGAGGCCATGGGCGAGTTAATGCTCAGCCTTATGACCGGTAGATCCGTGCAGGTCATAATGCAGCAGTCGGGTAACGTTAGGCTTGTTAAGAGCATTGAAGGTAAGCCGATAATGATCAACAGCGTTAATGACCTTAGGCTCTTCGCAGCCCAGGGTGGGTTGGACTTCATGGCCTCCGTTAGGCCCATTGGCTCAGATGAGGTTGATGTACTCGTGGCTGATGTCAAAGTTAAGCAAACTATGTTCAACACGCCGGAGGGTTACCTAGTCATGCACTTGGCCTCAAACGCCGTTAAGGTGGGCTTCGAGGCCGTTGGCATAGGCAACGTGTTAATGTACTTCGACGGCATGAACGGCTTCAAGGTACTTGCCAGGTTAACAGGGGATGGGGGTGTGGAGCTTAAGGACGCCACAAGGCTACTTGGGATAATCATTGACGCTGCGCAGAGGGCCTTAAAGAGGTTCAGCAGGTTCAGCGGCCTAATGGGTGACGTAACCCTGGGCATAAACACCCTGAGTAAGGTTAAGGTGTTTAGGGTGCCTCTATCAATACACTGGTCAACCAAGTTATCCGCAATACCAGTGCCACGCTTCTGTGTTAAGAACTTCTCCCTAATGGATGCGGAGCCCATTAGGGTCATGGGTGACCCAAGCCCCTACTCATTTATGGCAAGCGTTAAGGTAAACTCCGTGGACATTAATTCACTGCTAGCCAATGAGGACTATGTACTAACCTATAGGGTTAAGGCCCACATACTCAGTAACCTAAGACTCGAGTGTTGAACGGTTAGCTTAATAACTCCCAGCCCCACTCAACTGAAGATGAGGATTAGGGCAGTGACCGTGTTCACGGATGACCTGGCATCATTACCCAACCTGCTGGATAGGGTTAACGCCGCCATAGACGCCGTAACCTCTAAGTATGGTGTCAGGGTTTTAACCAGGAGGGTCACTTTACCCTTCACAGGCAGTATTGAGGCAGCTAGGGAGGGGCTAAAGGCCCTAAAGTCCACAGCGGCTAGGAGGGGTTACGTGTACTCGGGTTTAAGTCTCATGGAGCCTGCAGACCCATTAACCGTGGTTAAGTTGATTAGGGAGTACGACACATACTCCATGATTTGGATGCCCGAGTACGATGATGAATTAGCCAACTTCTACACTGAGGTGCTTAAGGCCATGGCCTCTAACTCACCTCTTGACGCCAGGAAACTAGCTGTGCTGGTCGGTGACCTACTGGAGACCCCATACTACCCAGCCTCAGTTAACGTTAAGGGTGGGGTTGGGTTATCAATAGCCCTCCTCTACGCCTCAGACCTAATTGGGAGTGGTGCTAATGTTCAGAGGAGGATTAGGGAGATTGTCGGTAAGGCTAGTGAAATTGGCGAGGAGTTAAGTGAACTGGCTGGCGTCGAGTATAGGGGGGTTGACGCATCCCTATCACCCTGGGGCCAGGACTCAGTGGTTAAGTTGGTTGAGGATTTGGGTAACTTGAGGTTCGGTGAACTGGGGACGATGGCTACGATAAGCCTCCTAAACAGGCTCATAGGCGAATTACCATTCAATAAGACCGGTTTCAACGAGGTTATGCTGCCCTTAGGCGAGGATGAGCTACTTAAGGATAGGTTCAACGAAGGCTCCATGGACCTCTTCAAGTTGATCTCATACACCCAGGTCTGCGTGGCTGGGGTTGACATGGTTCCGATACCCACCGGTGAAGTCAACCTAGTTAAGAGACTGCTCCTAGACCTATCAGAGCTGGTTAAGGTTAAGGGTAGGCCACTGGGGGTTAGGTTGATCCCAGCCAGGGGCAGCAGCATTGACCTTGGTGAGGACTTCGGCAGGGCACCCGTGGTCAGCCTCGCCAATGGCCGTGTTGTTAAGTAGCTAATTTAGTTGACAGTAGTTTATTTAAGCAATATAGTCTATTATAGGTTACGTTTTAATAGCTGAGGGCCGCCTAGGGCTTTATGCCCAACTGGTACTGGGACATTAAACCCAGCGACGTGCCTAGGATTATTATTGAGCCGCCTGGGCCCAATGCACTAAGGGTTGTTAAGACTGATGAGTCGCTGTTGATGCAGTCCTTCGGCAGGTGGTACCCATTAGTGGTTAGGAGGGGGTTCGGCCCAGTGATTGAGGATGTCGACGGTAACCTGTACATAGACTTCAACGCCGGGATAGCGGTCATGAATGTTGGGCACTCCCACCCCAGGGTAATAAGGGCCATTAAGGAGCAAGCCGATAAATTCACCCACTACAGCCTAACGGACTTCTACTATGAGTTAGCCGTTAAACACGCCTCAATGCTGATGGAGATAACCCCAATAAGCGGCCCTAAGAGAGTCTTCTACACGAACTCGGGCACGGAGTCCATAGAGGGTGCGCTTAAGGTGTCTAGGGGTTTCTTCAGGAACCAGAGGCCGTACGTAATGGCATTCCTAGGGGCCTTCCATGGGAGGACCTACGGTTCAATGTCCCTAACGGCCAGTAAACCCATCCAGAGGTTTGGGTTTAACCCAATGATGCCCAACGTAATCCACGTACCCTACCCATACCCCTACAGGTGCCCCTTCGGTAAGGGGCTTAGCGAGGAGGAGTGCGGTGAATCGGCTTTGTCATACATTGAGGATTGGATCTTCGGTAGGTTAGTTGATCCGAGTGAAGTGGCCGCCGTCTTCATAGAACCCATCCAGGGTGAGGGGGGTTACGTGGTACCGCCTAGGAACTTCATGAATGGGTTGAGGAAATTGACGAGGGATAACGGCATACTCCTCGTCGCTGATGAGGTTCAATCCGGGTTTGGTAGGACGGGTAGGTGGTTCGCCGTGGAGCACTTCGGCATTGAACCCGACTTAATAGCAATGGCTAAGGCCATAGCGGCTGGCCTACCACTGGGGGCTATTGTGGGGAAGGGGGAGTTGATGAACCTGCCCAGGGGCTCGCATGCAAACACCTTCGGCGGCAACCCACTTGCCCTAGCCGCTGGGGTTGAGGTGATTAACGTGATTAGGGATGAGGACCTGCTAACAAACGCATCAAGGGTTGGGGATTACATTATCAGGAGGTTTAGGGAGGAGGCTGATTCAAGTAGGCTGATAGGTGATGTCAGGGGGCTTGGGTTAATGATTGGGGTTGAGCTTGTTAGGGATAGGAGGAGTAGGGAACCTGCCGTTAAGGAACTTAGCGAGGTCCTGGTTAGATCCTTCAAGAGGGGTGTGGCCGTCATAGGGGCTGGTAGGTCGACCATCAGGATTGCGCCGCCGTTGAACATACCCATTGAGCTGGCTGAGAGGGCCGTGGACATAATAATTGAATCCATAAGGAGCGTGGAGAGGGACTACGCTAAGTGATTACTAGAGTAAGGGCATTGCCCTACGGACATCTTATGGTTACCTTGGGTTTTGTTAGGGCTATTGCATATGCATCAGCCACATCATCACTCAGCCCATTAACCGAGACCCAACCCCTCAACCTAGACGACTCAAGCTCATCTACGATAAGAACACTACCGGCTATTGCACATAAATCCCCAATACCCTCACCCAGGAAGCTGTGTACCGCTGGGGAGTCACCAACCGCCACGCTGTCTAGCTTACTGTTAATCAACCTAAGGAGTCTCATTAACCCACTGGGCGTGAGTACACTACCCATGAGTGGCGTATTATCGTAAACCAACACAACCCCAGTCCTCTCGGTACCATAGTCAATACCCATTTTTGTTAACCCACCGTTGAGCATTTTAACCACGGCGTTAATTAAGTAGCCCATTAACTCCACGGGTCCTATATTCTTACCAACCTTAATACAGTTGCCAATACACTCAACATTATCAACGTAGTAATCCAGTAAACCCACAGAATTACCCATAGCTGTAATTACACTGGAGTCGATGTACCTGACTTTAATTGAACCAGTAACCATTCTACTCAACTCATTGAATATGCTTCTCCTACCCGCAAACGAAACCTCCAGCACCAAGCATTGCTTACATAGCCCACTTTAAACCTTTCACCAATAATAATCATTGCCTAAGTAATGATATAAAGGGAAGCCTTAAAGATCACAGGAATGAAAAAAGAGATAAATGATTTTAAGCTAGTTACATTACGTACTTTACCTCCTCCTCAATGCTATTACCGCAGCCACTGCTGCTATGACTACTACGATTACTACTATTCCAACCACTAACGCTGTGCTTATTACTGGTTTGGTGACTGTTACCGTTGTTGGTGGTACGGTTGTTGTTACAGTAGTCGTGGAAACCATGGTAGTCGTAGCAGGAGTAGTGGTCACAGTAGTAGTTGTGGTGATTGGTACCTTGAATGAGATGTGTTCTAGTAATACTGTCCATGCCTCAGATTCTATAGTCGGTATTTGAGTCCATATCGACGTGTCATTTATCGGCCAGTTAATGTACTGGGTGTTTAGGAAGAATACACTGGTACTCCTATCTATCTGTATGAATGGCACGTAGTGGTTCCAAGCCCACATCGATATGGCATAACACCTAAGCGTACTTGCCGGTGACAGTAGGTACTTGTAGCATGCCTGCAGCGGAGATACTTGAGTGCCATTGGGTAATGTAACCACCATGTTCCAGTGTGTCGCATTCAATGGGTAGCCTTGGAAGTATGCCGCAGGTATTGGACCCTCTGGGAAGAATGATGGTAGGCCAGGCTCAGGCGCGTCGCCATAATACAGGAGTATTAGATCGTACTTACCCTCTTGAACTACCGTGCTGAATTCTGCACTTGGGTATGTGACTACCGTTGTTGTTATTCCGAAGCTTGTTAATGCATTAGCTATTGAACTGGCTAAGGCTAACTGTGGTGGTGCAGCGCCTGACGATATGTATATTGTTAGTGTGAATTGTGTGCCGTTTGGAGTGTACCATACGCCACCCTTCTTAGTGAAGCCAACGGACTCAAGCAACTGAGCAGCCTTAGCAGGATCATAAGTATAGTTAATCAGCGGCGAACCTTGTGAGGCCCAGTAGCTGGCAACCTCCTGCATCAGACTTGGGTACTCGTCATTCATAATACCAACCTGGGGCATTGGTGAGGGTAGGATGAATTCTGGTCCATAGGCAGCCTGGGCTAGCTGGGTCCAGTTCACTGCGTAGTAGATAGCCTGCCTAACCTGGGTAATCCTCAACCACGGATTAAGGAAGTTGAAGTAAAGCGCATCACCACCCCACCACGGTATCACAAACATCTTCATATTGGGGTTGCTTAGAATAGTAGCTACTATTGATGGTGATAGTGAACCAGGCCCGGTGTTCCAAATGCTTATCTTGCCTGAGGCTAAGGCAGCATAGACCTGGGTCATTGATGAGTACTGCCACTCAACAATGTAATCAACCTTAATGTCCTTCGCATCGTACCAATACGGGTTCTTGCAAAATAGGAAATACTCCGGCGTTACGTCACATAGGTAGAATGGGCCGGTGGTTGGTGAGTTAGGCGGTAACGTAGCTGTGAACAACTCGTTAATTAAAGGTGACAACACCTTTCTGGCCTCAGCCTGCTGAGTGGCATTACCAAAGTTAAATAACCAAAGCCAGCTATAGTTAGCCAAGGCAGCATCAACTAAAGACTTCCACGGAGCATAGGGCCAAACTAGGGCTACACCACCCAAGTTTAACGCCCAGAATATGTCATAAGCCTCAGCCGCCGGGCTTGTTGGAGCTAGGTAGTAGCCCTGCGCCATCCTAACCACGCACGTGTAGTTGTTTATAATCGACACGTTACCCCACATGTTGTGTATCAAACCATTGGCAATGTTATTAGCCAAGACATCCCAACAGGTGACCGGCTGACCATTACTCATACCACTATGCCTAAGGGTGATGAAGATGGCCAGTGAGCCATTGGGCAAAACCTGAAGAGTCCAATTCTCAGCCAAAATAGGAACCTCCTCACCTGTCGTATAGTTGGCGGCAGCCACATGGGATTGAACAACGCCGTACCAAGCGATGCCACCGTGGAAAATATTCGGATTATAAAGTGACATGCCAGTCAAAGGTGGGCTCCTGATAGTGAAGACATACAGCGTATTATAAGGCGTGATATTATACTGCTGGGCCTTAACAACATAACCAGGGGAACCATGCCACACCACAAGCAGACCAACCACTATTGACACACCTAGTACACCGAATAGTAGATACTTACCCCAGTTAACCATAGTATAGGTGCCCGTATACCACTTTATAAATCTTGCCCTATATAAATTATCGTTTTATAAATATTGATAAATATTTGAGTTATTTCCTTAACCTCGGGTTTATTATCTCATCGATACCATAGGCTAACTCAATCAGCGCAACCATGTATAGTGTGACGAAGACCACGGGAACCACTAATATTGGCAGTGCCT
>Ga0080003_1000123_pt1 | contig 55436 bp, 52 predicted proteins | sample JossMetagenome_FD_69206 | JGI IMG/M metagenome (GOLD analysis project Ga0080003, IMG submission 69206) | Hot spring microbial communities from Joseph's Coat, Yellowstone National Park, USA - JC2_E (SPADES assembly) (version 2) | ecosystem: Environmental > Aquatic > Thermal springs > Hot (42-90C)... | reverse complement strand
CAACAGCCGTAATTTGCAATATTAACGCGGCAACAACCAAAGTCCTCAATATCCTTGCCCTAACCATCACGATACAGACCATAATGCATTTTTAAAATTTATTCCAGGGAAAAATGACGATAAGTGTATTTTAAGCACAACGTGAGAAAGTTACGAACATATTCTTTTGAATTTAAATAAATACAAAAGCAAGCACTCTAATTTATAGAATAATTTGGTGCCGGGGCCGGGATTTGAACCCGGGCCCCCTTGCGGGGACGGACTATCTAGTTCTTTTATTTCAACTCCAGGCCCGTTCAGGTCCCCACAGTTAATCCCGTGGGGATCGCCTTGGACCTAGCTCGGCCACCCCGGCGAGTTTAGCCTTGTTTTCAATGGTTTAAAGCTTTCTCCCCGTGCTGATTATTTCCTTGCATGTTTGTGCGTTTATTCTTGCATAGCTTCTTGGTATTGCTATGTCTATTTTCCTTAATTGTTCTATTGATATTTTATTCTGGAATAATTTTGGTTTTGTTATTTTTAATATGAGTATTCTCCTGCTTGATTTAAGGTAGTTGTTTTGTATGAATTCCTCATTGTCTCTGGGTATTTTATGGCATAGTGTTCTTAAGTTATTAATTAGTTCATTCGGTTTTACTACCACTGTATGCTCTGCTATGAAATAGCCTGTAACTGCCATCACAGGCTTTGATGAGTATACGAGAATTACATCACCCTCATTAATTGCCCCTAGGTATGTCCTGACTTCGCAATCCTTATAACCATTGAGTATTTCCTCTGCGAAGTGTGGTTTTAAAGCCATTAGGAAGCAGTTCATTTTTAACCGAACGCCTTGATCAGCCTTGCTAGGTAGTCCCAATACTCGTCGATCTCCTTTTCAATTTCCTTAATATCGTCCTCGGTCAGGTGTGAGAATCTTCCCTGCCTCTTTAGGTACTCAATTATTGGTTTCCTCCTTGACTTATCCAGGTGGGTGTTGCTTGGTGGATTCAGCCTTATCCTCCCATGGTCCCACTCGTACAGTGGGAAGTAACCTGTCTCTGTTGCCAGCCTGGCTATTTCGACAGTCATTTCCTCTGGGTAACGCCACCCTGGTGGGCATGGTGCTAGTACGTGTATGAATGCGGGTCCCTCATCCAGGTAGTCAAGGGCTGTCTTAACCTTATTAGCTAGGTCTATTGGGTAGGCTATGTTTGCTGTTGCTGCGTATGGTATGTGGTGTCCAATGACTATACTCATTATATCCTTCTTCCTCTGGACCTTACCCCTCAACTTACTACCAACTGGTGATGTTGTTGTCCAGGCGAAGTGTGGTGTTCCTCCTGATCTTTGTATTCCTGTGTTCATGTAAGCCTCATTATCATAAAGCACATAAAGCACACCATGACCACGCTCAAGCATACCACTAAGAGACTGCAAACCAATATCATAAGTACCACCATCGCCCGCGATAACCATAACCTTAGCCTTAGTGTCCAGTATCCCCTTCCTCCCAAGTGCCTTAAGCGCCGACTCAACGCCAGATGCCGCGGCGGCTGCGTTCTCAAAGGCTACGTGCAGGTATGGGATACTCCATGCTGTGTACGGGTACGACGTAGTAGTCACCTCCATACACCCCGTCGCATTGACGACAATTATGTCAGAACCTGCGGCCTTTATTAACCATCTAATGGCTATCGAGGGACCGCATCCAGCACATGTTAATTGTCCAGGCCCGAAGTGCTCCTCAACGGGTAAATCCTTTATTGTCCTGAAGTAGACCTTCATGATCTCAACCCCAGGAATACAGTACTTCTTGGATACTCACCAGTCTTTGCGTGTTCATCGAGCATTTTATAAAGATTATAGAAGTCATCAGCAAGCATTGTTCTTTGGGATATGCCGTGGACCACGGATATGACGGGCTTCTCAATATTCCTACTGTATAGGGCGGAAACAACATCGCTAAACACGGGTCCCTCGTAAACATCACCGGGAGTTAATGCCCTATCGACAACAGCCACGATCTTGGCATCCTTTACTGCATTGACTAACTCATCAGTAGGGAAGGGTCTGAATAACCTTATCCTAACCACGCCAGCCCTTAACCCCCTCTCCCTAGCCCTCCTAGCCGCCTCCTTGGCATTACCACTTGATGCGCCTCCATATGTTATTAACACGTAATCGGCATCATCAACCATGTACTTCTCGACTAAGTCGTAATTTGTGCTGAAAGCCTTATTGAATTCCTCATGGACCTCCTTAATTACTTGCTTGGATTCCCTCAGCGCGTGCACTGCCTGGTATTTTATTTCGTAATACCAATCAGGGCTTGCTATGACACCAATGGTTATTGGCTTTCTCGGATCAAGCCTATACCTGCTTAGATTCCTTGGTGTGAATTTTCTTACGTATTCTTCGTGGTATAGTTCCACGGGTTCTGTTGTGTGGCTCATCAGGAATCCATCGTATGAAACCATCACGGGCAATAGCACCCTTTGGTCCTCGGCTATCCTGTACGCCATGATTATTGAGTCATAAACCTCCTGAGCCGAAGAGGCAATTATCATGATCCAACCAGCATCCCTGGCGTTCATGATATCTTGGTAATCACCATGAATACTGATTGGTGCGGACAATGCTCTCCCTGGTACAGCCATAACCACAGGTAACCTAAGGCCCGAGGTTATGTGCAGCACCTCATGCATGAATTCAAGGCCTTGGGCTGCCGTGGCCGTGAACACCCTAGCACCGGCCGCCGAAGCGCCAACAACTGCGGATAAGGCACTGTGTTCGGACTCAACGGGTATATACTCAGCGTCTAGCTCCCCATTGGCAACAAACTCCGCAAGCTTCTCTATTATTGTTGTCTGTGGCGTTATTGGATAAGCAGCAATCACATCAACATCGACAGTCTTAACGGCATAGGCGGCTGCGTAATTCGATGTGAGCCCAAGGCGTTCCTTAACAATCTCCTCCCTAATACCTAGCATCTTAGCCTCCATCATTATCCACCCACCTCGGGTACCATCTTTATTGCCTTAACGGGGCACTCGTGGGCGCATATTCCACATCCCTTACAATGGTCGTAGTCTATTTCATACGTCATATCATACTTCTTACCACCCCTGGTTGTGTATGGCTTATTCAGCTCTAATATGGCTGGCTCTGGGCAGTACATCCAGCATATCCTACACCTTATGCATGCGTCCTGATCTATCACTGGGCGTTCAGTTCTCCAAGTACCAGTCAGGTTATTACGTGCATTACCAGGTTCAATTACGAAGCCACCTATTGGTAGGTCTCTCCATGTTAATCGCATCATCACATAATCACCTCAGCCGCCTTATAAGCCTCTTCTAGGGCTTCGGTATTCGCCTTACCGAGCTTTTTACCGAAGGTTTCCATTACAAGTTCCTTCACGGTCTCTAGATCAACGAGATCGAGAACCTTGAGTAAGGCACCAAGCATTGTGGTGTTTACTATGGGCTTGCCTAGGTGCTTTGTGGCTATTTCATACGCATTCACATAAATAACCCTACCACTAAAGCCAGTCAACTCCTGCCTAACCTCATCCTTACTACTTGCGTTCACAACTATGTAATCTCTCGTGATTGCAGGTATGTTGAAAATCCTCAACAACCTAGTATCAAACACAACAGAAATATTTGGCTTCTCAATAGGTTCCCTAGCTAGGACGGGTTCTCTGGATAATCTAACATAAGCCCTAACAGGGGCACCCCTACGCTCAGCGCCATACTCGGGGAAGGAGCTTGCGAATAAGCCACGCTTAATTGCCGCCTGGGCAATAATCTGGGCAGCCGTAACAGCGCCCTGACCTCCCCTGCCATAGAAGGTTATTTCCACAGTAGAGTTGGTCATCCTAGGTCAAGTCATCGTTATAGAAGCCTCTTATAAACCCTTTAGTCTATATTCTTATAAATAAGTGAAATAGGTATAAGAGTAATTATTTTTGCCCCCTGCATGCACCCACGTCATTGGTGTCGGGTCAGCGGCCCGGTTTGGCCGGGTCGTTGGCCCGGCACCAATGGCGTGAATGCAAGGCAGGTATAGGCTCTGTGTGTATCTTAAGCACTTTGTTTAAATAGGTTTTTGTAAAGTATTATCTTAATATCATCTTGCTTTGGGCTTTTCTTAGTCGTTTTCCCGTGAACATTTATAAGGGTGGTTTATTTATCGTGTTATGATGGGCGATATAATCTGTACGACTGTTAATGAGGATTTTGCCTTCGACTTATTCTCTAGGGCTAGGTACGTTGTTTTGATTAAAGATGGTGCGGTTATTCATAAGGAGATGAATCCAGCCCTTAACTCTACAAATAAGAGACCCGTTGTGGCTAGGAGGTGTGTTGAGCTGGGTGCTACCGTGGTCCTCGCGCCCCATGGTTCGTTGTGCCTTCCTTCGTATCTGATATTGAGGAGGGCTGGTGTTCGTATGTACGTTGTTAAGCCTGGCGTGGCTTTCAACAATGATGTTAGAGCTAGCCCGGTTAATTCCTGGGAGGTTATTTACTCAAGTCTCTTGGCTGTAGCTGAGAGGGTGGATGAGGTGTTTAGCCATGGCCATGGGTAGCTTGGATTTTTACGTCAATACCCTAAACACGTTTTTCGGTATATCCAGGTGCGGTTCTGGTGTGCCTATACTTGGTATTCCGATGGAGGATACCGTCAGTTTTAGGCCTGGTACGCGATTTGCACCTGGTGTGATTAGGCAGTGGAGTCAATACTTCGAGTTCACCCCGAGTATCGATCTTGGATTTGACGTATTAAGTAAGGCCTGTGACCTTGGTGATGTATCGCTCCTCCAGGGCTTGGTTGATAGGAATGTTGAGAGGATTAAAGCTGTCGTTAATGAAGCCCTGAGTAGGTGGGGTAGGGTCATAAGCATTGGTGGCGAGCACACGCTTAGTTTAGGCACTGCGAAGGCTTTAAGCGAGAATAAGGGCTCGTATGGTATTTACGTACATGTTGATGCACACCTTGACTCAAGGGAAGAGTGGCCCATTGGTCAACCCCTATCCCATGCAACCTTTGTTCGGCACATTATTAGGGATGTCAAGCCGCAATTATTGATTTTCCTTGGGCCTAGGTCATATGATCCGGAGGAGCTTACCTTTGTTAAGGATCTCGAGAATTCCGTACTCCTCACGACCAAGGATTTAAAGTTAATGAGTAAGTACGAGCTTAGGATGTGGGTTAGGGAGTTATTGGATGGCTACTCAGGCCCTATACACCTCAGTATTGATGTTGACGTCCTGGATCCCTCAATAATGCCTGGCGTTGGTAATCCCGAGGGGCTTGGGCTAGGTTATGGTGAGTTGTTGAGGGTTGTGGAGGCTGTTCTCGACCACGGTGGTTCTAGGGTTAGGGTTGTGGATTTGGTTGAGTATTCACCGCCAAATGACCCGAATCTAATGTCCTTACCTGTGATTATCAAGCTCATACTTGACGTGCTCAATTACCTAACCTAAAAATTTATTTGATATCTGGGTTCGCCTTGTCTGATGGATCTTGAAAAGTTCCTGGAGCTTATGAGCGAGGCTGGATTTTTCTACCCGAGCTTCGAGATTTATAGAAGCAGGGCTGAGGTTGGCGGCTTCTATGACTATGGTCCGCTGGGTATTGAATTGAAGAGGAGCATTATCGAGAAATGGCGCAGAATATTTGTGTACCCATATCAAGACTTCATAGTTGAGATCGAGACACCCATCATAATGCCCAGGATAGTTTTCGAGGCGAGTGGACACCTTGAACACTTCACGGATACAATTGTTGAATGCACGAGGTGTGGCCGTAAGTACAGGGCTGATCACCTAATAGAGGAGGAGTTGGGTAGGAGGGGTGTTTCCGTTAAGACTGAGGGGCTTAGTTTCGAGGAGCTTGATGAGTTGATTAGGAAATATGGTATTAAATGCCCAGCCTGCGGTGGTGAGCTGGGTAATGTTAGGGCTTTCAACTTGTTGTTTCAAACAACCATAGGCCCATACAGTGAGAACGTTGGCTACCTAAGGCCCGAGACTGCCCAGGGTATGTTCGTATCATTCCCAAAGGTGTTCAATCTAGTTGGTAGGAGATTACCGCTTGGCATTGCCCAGATCGGTAAGGTTGGTAGGAATGAGATATCGCCTAGGCAGGGTCTCATTAGGCTTAGGGAATTTGCACAGATGGAGATAGAGTTCTTCTTTGATCCGGAGGATGCCAAGTGCCCGTACCTGGACGAGCTGGATGTTAAGCTTAGGATAATACCCGAGAGGGACGTGGCTGCTGGTGCCAAGGAGCCCAGGGAGTTCGGTCCTAGGGAGGCTGTTGAGGTTGGTGTGGTGCCGAATGAGTGGATGGCGTTTTTCATGGGTTTAGCCACAATATACATGAACGAGCTTGGTATACCACTCGATCACCAGTACTTCCTGGCCAAGTTACCTCAGGAGAGGGCTCATTATTCTTCGGCCAGCTTTGACCAAATGGTGTATAGTGAGAGGTTTGGTTGGGTTGAGGTTAGCGGGCATGCCTATAGGACCGATTACGACTTGAGTAGGCACATGAAGTATAGTGGTTATGATTTAACGGTGGAGAGAAGGTTAAGCACGCCCAAGGAGGTTACCGAGATTAGGGTATACCCAAACCCACAAAGGATTAGGGATGCCTTCGGTAATGAGGCGTCTAAGGTTATGCAGGCAGTGGGTAAGGCAGACCCGAGCTGGTTAGCCAGTGAGTTGGGCAGTAAGGGTGTGGTTACTGTAAATGGTTACTCAATAACGCGTGACATGGTTTTTATTAGGGAGGAGAGGAGGAAGGTTTTTGTGGAAAGGTTCGTGCCCCATGATGTGGAGCCATCCTTCGGAGTAGATAGGATTGTCTACGTAACGTTGGAGCACGCGTACACCGAAATTGATGGTAAGCCACTACTTAGGCTACCGCCTGACGTGGCGCCAATAAAGGTGGCGGTACTACCAATAATTAGGAAGGATAATTACGTGAGCATTGGCAAGAGATTATTCCGCGAATTCTCAATGGCTGGCGTTAGGGCTGTGTATGATGATGATGGTACCATAGGCAGTAGATACGCTAAATACGACTCACTCGGTGTACCCTTTGCCATAACTATTGATGACAAAACCCCAGTTGATAATACCGTAACCATAAGAGACAGAGATACCAAGGCCCAGGTAAGGGTTAGCGTCGGTGATGTGGTCAATATTGTGGTTAATGCGGTATCGAGAAAAATAACAATAAATGAACTGGCTAGGTCGATGGGTCTTCAATTAATTACGAGAGATTGAAGTAACACCTGAAGCATGAATGATTTTGTCAAGGCTTTATTAATGGAAGAGCGCTGTTTCATTCATTATTCATTGTTAGAGTGCTAATTCTCCTAACCTCACACTGTGGTGATGAAAGATGATGGTGGATTAGACTTATAAACTGATCACTCGCTAACAGTGCCAATGGCGAAGAGAGGCGGAGCACGTCAAGTAGGTGTTAGTTGGCGTTTTCATAAGACACCCGGCATATTCATGAATAGTTTAGTTCCTGTTGCTGATAACAGTGGTGCCAAGCTCGTTAGGGTGGTAGGCATTATAGGGCATACAGCAAAGCCCATACATAGGGAAATACCCGGGGCAGCAGTTGGAGACATGGTTGTTGTAAGCGTCATTGAGGGTAAGCCTGAGGTTAGGAAGCAAATATTAAGGGCTATCGTGATTAGGCAGAGGAGACCTTACAGGAGGCCGGATGGGACCTGGATCGCGTTTGAGGATAATGCCGTGGTCATAACTGACGAGAATGGTGCACCAAAGGGTAGTGAGATACATGGTCCAGTGGCCATGGAGGCAGCCTTAAGGTGGCCTGGTATATCAAATTTAGCAACAATAATAATCTAACAGGAGATTTTTACAAACCCAATAGGTATTCTACCTAGGTTCTTTTCCGAAGAACTACTCTAAGTACGTTAGCCCTCGCATCCTCACTAACAACATCATAATCGTACTGCGAAACGAAGCCTCTTATGAATGCCATAAGGGCCTTATTACCAATATCAGTGGCGCCACTGGGGCCTATGGCCATTAACTCTATCGTGTTGTCACTCAACTTCTTAATCTCCACGTGTCTCACAGCCATTAATCGAGTAAGTCTAGATATGGCCTCAAGTAGCTCCTCAAGGTTATCAAACTCCATCCTAATTAATGCTCCAACCTGGTGCCCATACCTCTCATATATGTCCCATAGCACGTTTACTGTCTTGCTCATATCCTCCCTTAAATCGCTCGGTAATCTATCATCCGTGGACATCCTAATTAATGTTGTGGTCATTGTTGTGCAAACCTCCTCAACGAGTTTCATGGGCATGGGGATCACATCCATCGTACTTAGGATTTTGTATAACCTCCAGAAGTAAATTAAATCCGAAGGCTCAAACCCATCCTTAATCAACTCAGCCGCTAATTTAAGCCCCTCACCAGCGACAAAGAAGAGGGTCTTACCTCTACTCTTAGCTACGTGGGATAGCTCGGTTGCCACATTCTTAGGGATCATAATTGTCGTCCTGGAGTAACCCTCCGCCCCCTGTTCTGTGTTTTCCTTAGACATAAATAATCAACTATTTATGTGAATTCATTAGAATACTTATAAGCCTTATTACACACGGATAAACGTAATAACCGTGAAATATCACGTATTATTGCCATGTAAGTTTCATGAAATCAGAGTGTAGGTTAATAGAATAAATAATTCCATGAGTATTTAGAGGGTAATAGCACCTTCAAGCCTATACCTTTCCCTAGCCGACTTAAATAGTCTCCTCCAAACGAAGACGCTCAGCAGTATCACGTTTATTGCAAGTATTAAACTCATAGCCTCTAAACCAACAATATTACCTACGGCCGTGTAGTAATCCATGAGTGCCGTATACCCATGGACCATGTATACATGACCATTGAGGCCCTGTATGTACTCAGCAACCTCAAGTCCACCCCATGTCGACCCAACGGTACTTGCAAGGCCCGTTATTGTGGCGGGCATAGCCCCCGGTATAGCCAGTCTTCTGAGCTTCTGCCAAGTGCTTAACTTAAGGTTGTCAGCGACGTCCCAAAGGCTCCTTGGTATTGTCTTCATACCAACGTACATGTTGTATATAACGTACCAGGCGGTGCTGAGGAAGGCAACCATGAATACGAGGAGCTCCAGCGATGCGTGTATGCCTAGGGTTACGGCTAGGTATGTCACGAATGGTATGGTCATTAATGGCAGGTATGCGGATACGGGTATTGAAGCAAGGTCTTCGAGTATTGGTAATAGAATTGCCTCAACCTTCCTATTTGTTACCATTAGGTAATTAATGGGTATTGCTATTACTATCGAGGTCAAGGTCACTAAGGCAACCCTTAACCAATCAAGTCCTAGGTAATAGAGATAGAGTATGCCGTGGTTATAGGTATCATTTATTATTGGTACCCATGTAGATTGCCATGTTGAGTAGATTGCGTAAGTAAGCCAAGCAATAATTGCAACCCCAAAGGCTAAGCCAACGTACTTCTCCGTAACCGTTAATACGTTTCTGGGCCTTGGTCTAGTCGTTAATCTATGCCTAATGGCGTAACTCGATGCCTTAATAAAAACAGGCATTACGGCATCCTCTATCGCCGCTACCCTCCTTATGTACCTGATATTCCTTGCCACAAAGGCCCTTGCACGGCTAGTAACCACAGGTCTTCTAATCCTTGTCCTCGTTACCTCCATGAGCGGATCATAGCTATACTTAACGGCCCAGTTCACGAATGGCCTAAGTATTCCAAAGAGAACTGCCGTTACCATAACGATTAATACCCCAAGCCCAGTAAACGCGTTTGTCCACTCACCATTACTTACCCAATTCGCAATTAATGCACCTATGCCAAAGACGGAGTATTGGGTCGTGCCTAGGGTGATGACTTCACTAACGACTATGTAGAATAACGCGTCGGCGAAACTTACGAGCACATTACCTGCAATTCTAGGCATTGTTATTGGTATGTATAAGTACCTAAACTTACCCCAAAACCCCAGTCTCAGCATCTCCGCAGCATCTTCGAGGGATTGCGATGCGGTCTTTATCGACTCGTACTCACCAACCCATATGTTCCAAACAACGGCCGTGAAAACCAGGAAGTCCACGGCCAATTCCGTTCCTATGTAACCACCTATTGATTTCACAAAGAATATTAGAACCACTGGGAAGAAGGTAATGACTGGTACTGCCTCAAGGGTCTGGGTGATGGATAAGAATATGCGTTCAAAAAGCCCACTCTTTGCCGCTGCATACCCTAGGAACCAGCCGAGGACTATACTTAGTATTATCGTTAGAGCGACCCTACCGAATGTCGCCAATGTTGCGAGTATTGCCGTTATAATTGTCGGAATCATTAATACCACGTTCATTAGTATCACCTAAGCCCTTAGGCTTATTGATAACAACGAATAAAGCCTATCTAGGTAGTCCTGGAACTCCACGTCCCTGGTGCTTCTGGGTCTCGGTAACTTGACATCCACCTCCGCAATTATGCTTGCTGGTCTACCACCGAGCACTATGACCCTATCGCTGAGTTCCACGACCTCCTCCAGGTTGTGGCTTACCATCACTATCGCCTTGACCGTGGACTCCTCATTAAAAACCATGTTGTATATTTCGGCCCTCAAACCCTCCGCAGTTATTGCGTCAAGATTTGCGAAAGGCTCGTCCATCAATAGAACGACTGGTTGGGCAGCCAATGCCCTGGCTATCGCAACCCTCTGCTTCATGCCACCACTCAACTCCCTTGGGTAATAATCCTCAAACCCCTCCAAACCAACCAATGCCAGGTACTTCCTTGCTATCTCCCTCCTAACCTCCTTACTAAGGTCTTTCCTGTGCATGAGTGCTAATTCCACATTCTCAAGTGCGGTTAGCCAGGGGAATAATGCGAAGTCTTGAAATATCATGGCTAGCTTGGGCGTTGGTGCCCCAACCTCCTCGCCCATCAGTAATACCTTACCGCTGTCAGGCCTTCTCAATCCAGCAATTATCCTTAGTAATGTTGTCTTGCCCGTACCTGTTGGTGCAACTATTGATACGAATTCGCGATGATGAACCTTGAAACTTATATTCTTGAGGACGGGGATGGGGCCCTTCTCAGTCTTATAACTATAATTAATATCTAGAACCTCAAGGATCGGCTCCTTTGTCGTTGCAATTATCTCACCCCTGAATCGACGGTCTAGAATACTCCTTAAAAACCTTATACCTACGTACTCCTACGTCATGTTAACTCCTTAATATTGATATTATTAATGTTGAATTCTCTATAGGATTCCTGGAAATAGCTCCTGGGCATATCCCCCAACCAATCCTTACTAAGCAATTTAGTCTCAATCAACCGTATTAGGTGGGCAAGCCTAAACTTTCCAAACATGAGCGTCTCGTTCGCAATATCAATAAGCCTTTTCAGTTCATCTGTGGGCGTTATTAACTTTCCGTTAATCACTATGGGAACCTCGAAGCGGTCTTCACCCTGAACCTCAACCACAACCCCATCACGGGTAACCGAGTATATGCCACTGTGCTTAAACCCAGCCTCCCTAGCCATCCTGAGTATGGTTAACGCACCGTGTAAATCCCTAGCTACAAAATGCATTATCGGGGCCCTAACCAGTAACCAAATGTCACTGCCTTCAATACCATTGAGCGCATTGACTACCTCACTATAGGTAACGGGTCTATGCCACTTGACAATGAACTTAAACAAGCCAGAGCCCTTTGAGTAGCTAAGCCTTGGCGCCACCGCCAGCGCGATACGACCGCTGCAGCTACTCGTTGTGTAGTAATCGCTTAATGACTTATTGAATGTTAGTAGGAAGTCGTAGATGTCAAAGTCAACCCTACCATGAGCACCCTCCTCAACCAACCTCCTAACAAATACCGACTTACGCGCATCAAAATTAGTCCTAACCATGCCAGGCACTGATTACGTAATTTCAAAACTTAAAACACTTTAGTGATGTGGTTATGGGCTGAATAGCCATATCAAGACGCTTAAATACACGTAACGCACAATGAAGAATCGATGAGGGTGTCAATAATAGGTTCAATAATAATATCGCTATTGATCGGTCTCTTAGTGGGTTACTTAATACCAACAACGATAATACATACACCACAGACAACCAAGGCAACCCAGGAAACCCTAAGCGTCATAACGGCATCATTATACGCGAATTTATTCAAGGAAACAGGTAAGGAATTAGGGATAAATACTGTGGTGACCGGCATGGGCTCGGTGCAAGCTGCTCGCCAGGTATTACTGAATCCGAGCGGTTATTCAGTATACGCCAGTATAGATCCATACATACTAACATCCCTACTCTACCCAAGCAACGTAACCAGTTGGTACATAGCCATTGCCAGTGACCAAATGGCCATAGCCTACTCACCAAACCTCCCGCAACCGTTACTAGGTACTGTGGAGAATTTAACGAGGACTGAGGAACTTGCGTTAAAGGCTGGGAATTACACGGAAGCGATGCTAGTAACTAGGGAATTCCTAAACCTAATATTCTCAAACAACACCTTCGCCCTAGCGCATGAGTACGGCGCCTACGTCATAGGTATGTCAAACCCAAACACGGACCCGGAGGGTTATCGCGCAATAATGGTTCTACAATTAACGGGGATCTACTGGGGATTGGGTAAGGATTACTACGTTAATTTATTCAATTACGCCAACGGCACAGGGAATGTTTATGAGGTACTTGCGGGTAGCGAGTTGTTCGGTCCTGTGGAGACTGGTAAGGTGTGGTTTGACATAGCCATCTACAGATCATCAGCCATAAGCGCAGGTCTGCCGTACTTCCCACTACCTCCCCAGGTCAACCTTGGATCACCACAGTACTCATCATTCTATGGCGAGGCTAGTGTGGTAATAACTGTTGGTGGTAACAACCTGGTTGTTAAGGGGGCGCCAATACAGTTAGCCATAACGATACCCAACCAGGCGCCTAATAAGGAGCTAGCCGAGGAATTGATCATCTACCTCATAACACCACGCGGGCAGGGGTTAATGAGGAGTTTAGGCATCAATCCACTAGTCCCAGCCATATTCTACGGCAACATAAGTGGAGCACCGCCATTCATTAGGGTTCTGGTGAATTCATCAATCCTAGCCTACGGCGGTTCGGGCAGTTAAGGCTTGGGTGATTGGGTTGGATAGTTCGAAACAATTGTTCCTACCCTTCGTAGTGATGATATCCCTAATACTCACGCTACCAATGGTAGCATTGATTTACGGCGGTTATAAATACGTATTGAGATCCATAATGAGCAGCCTATTCATAGAAAGTGTGGCATTGACACTCCTCGGTGCGTTGATTGCAGCGGCACTGGACCTACTTCTGGGTGCACCGACTGCCTACGCAATATCGAGGAGGTTGATTCCAAGCCCCCTGGATGATATTGTTAGTGGCATACTACTCAGTCCATTGACAATACCTCACACGATAGTTGGTTTATCACTATTAATTCTCGTCTCACCAATATCCCCAATACCCATTGTACGTAGGCTACCCCTGGTGGATACCATATGGGGTCTCGTGGCAGCCTACTTCGTGGTTTCGGCGCCAATAGCGACTGGAGCAATTAAGCAGGTCTTTGATGAGTTAGACCCAACGTACGAATACGTGGGTTTAACGCTTGGTCTAAGTCAATGGGGCGTTTTCATGAGGGTTGTGGTTCCAATGACGCATAGGGAGTTGTTATCCTCATTCATGATTGCGTGGGGTAGGGCTGTCAGTGAGTTTGGTTCAATAGTAATACTCGCTTATTATGTGGTGAATCCACCATTATTTAATTACGTGTATCCACTACCAATACTCATATGGTACACCTACGAGGTTTATGGATTACCCATGGCACTTGGTTACGCATCAGCCTCCTTAATAATATCGATTGTGATACTGGTCCTGGCAGAAATAATCGGCGTTGAAGGTCTTCGATTTAAACCCTAGCTATTCACCGGTGAACTTGGGCCTCCTCTTTTCCAGGAATGCCCTCACGCCCTCAACCGCATCCTTGGTGCTAATCGCGACACCAAATAATGAGGCCTCGCCATTCAATGAGCTCCATATTGGTGCTTCAATTCCATAATTAATGGCGTACTTAGCTAACATAAGCGTCAGCGGTGGTTTGGATGCGAGATCCTTAACCCACCTCCTAACCTCATACTCAAGCACGTGTTTAGGAACGACTCTATTAACGATACCATACTCAAGAGCCTTTGTGGCACTTATCTGCTTACCCGTAAGTATCAACTCCTTACTAATGCTAGGGTTCGTTAGCCTTGTTAACCTCTGCGTACCTCCGGCGCCAGGTATTATACCTAGATTAACCTCAGGTTGTCCGAGCAAGGCGTCCTCGGAGGCAATCCTGAGATCGCAAGCCATGGCTATCTCTAACCCGCCGCCTAGGGCATAACCATTTATCGCGGCTATCACAGGCTTCGTATAATACTCAATCTCTAGAGTCATTGAGTGATAATGCCTCATCGCCTTGAACATCTGTATTGGTGATGTGTTTTGGAACTGATTAATATCAGCACCTGCACAGAATGCCCTACCGTTGCCCGTAATAACCACAACCTTCACCCGTGGGTCGTCCTCAACAGCCCTCAATGCATTCACAATTTCATCAGCCATCCTCTGAGTTAACACGTTTAGTTTATCCGGCTTATTGAACACAATCCATGCGGCGGGTGGGTCAATCCTAAGTGCGACCTCCTCAAACCTCCTTTCCTCAACCTCGGGGTAGTCCCTGAACCCTTTACCAGCCTTCCTACCTAACCTACCAGCCTTCACATAATCAAGAAGTAATGGGTCTGGTTCATACTCCTCCCAGCCGCTAACGCCTCTGAGATTGTTTAGGGCATCCACAATATTATCGAGTCCAGCCTCATCTGCAAAATCTGATAGGCCCCATGGGTAGTTAAGGCCGAGTTTAACGCTTTTATCCACATCATCTACTGTGGCGACGTTTTCCCTAATTAGCCAAGCCAACTCATTAATTGCAGGTGCTATTAACCTAACAGGGTCTAAGTCAAGCCCCTGGTCAGGTAAGACCTTGGGCTTAACGTATTGTCCAGGACCTGGGTATTTATAGAAGCCCTCGCCAGTCTTCACACCAAGCCTTCCTTTATTCACGAGATCCTCAAGCAATGGGCATGGATGCGCCTTGAACCCCCTCTCCATCATTGCCCTGACTATGAATAAGCTCGTGTCAAGACCTATGTAATCAAGAAGTTCGAAGGGTCCCATGGGCAGGCCAAGCACGTTCCTGGCCATCGCATCCAGGTCCACAATCCTGGTGCCCTCCTGAGTAACCTCACGGCATGCCTCAAGCATTACCCTAAACAGGACCCTATTAACTATGAAACCTGGCACATCCTTGTTGACAACGACAGGTTCCTTACCGAGTAATCTCGTTAATTGGATGACAATGTTCATAGTATCATCACTGGTGTACCTACCTCTTATGATCTCGACAAGTTTCATTAATGGTGGGGGATTCATGAAGTGCATGCCTGCAAACCTCTCCCTTCTCCCAGTGGCCTCAGAGAGCTCGGTTATTGGTATTGTGCTCGTGTTTGAGGTGAATATAGCGTGAGGCGGCGCATACCTATCGGCCTCGCTGAACAGCCTCTTTTTCAGCTCAGCATTCTCGGGCACAGCCTCCACTAGGAAGTCCACGTCCTTGACAGCCACTGCTAAGTCTGTGGTTGTACTTATCCTAGCCATTATGGAATCAACACTCTCCCTCAACTCGCCCCTCTTACTTAGTCGCTCAAGACTATCCCTAATTCTATTAAGGGCGTTCCTAAGAATCTCGTCAGATACATCCATGAGCCTAACTTCGAAACCCGCCATTGCAAATACCTCGGCAATTCCGTGACCCATTGTGCCGGCGCCGAGTACCGCAACCCTTCGAATACCCAAGCTTGACATACGGAATAATTAGGATGTCTCATTATTTTAATATTACCATTACACGGGTTATTTTACGAGCAGCATAAGTTCATTGCTGCCTTAACCTTAGTTTGCCCGCGAATTTCCTATTGACCTCCTCATCCAATTCCTTATCCCAATTCTCGTAATCCCAATAATGGATTACTTCATACTGCTCCTGCCTAGTGATCATCTTATCAAGCAAGCCCTTCTGGGTACCCTTCTCCTTAAGCTCAATGAGCGCATCCCTAACAGCCTTCATTGCCACCCTGAATGTAGTCACTGGGAATATCACGATCTTATAACCCATTTCCTCAAACTCCTTAGCCGTTATGTACGGCGTTTTGCCGAACTCAGTCATGTTTGCGAGTAATGGTACCTTAACCTCCCTTGCAAACCTTTCGAACTCCTCCCTACTCTCAAGAGCCTCTGGGAATATGACGTCAGCACCAGCCTCCACGTAGGCTTGTGCTCTCCATATTGCCTCATCTATGCCGTAGACTCCACGGGCGTCTGTCCTGGCGATTATTAGGAAGTTCTCATCCCTTCTAGCCTCAACGGCAGCCCTTATCTTCTTCACCATCTCATCGGCGGAAACAACGTGTTTACCAGAGAGGTGTCCGCACTTTTTCGGTAATTCCTGGTCCTCAATCTGTATTGCGGATGCGCCTATCGCCTCGAACTCCCTCACCGTCCTGACAACATTCAGCGTCTCGCCAAAACCTGTGTCGGTATCGACTATCACGGGTATGTCGACGGCGTCGGTTATGTACTTCGTGAACTTAACAAGCTCATCAAGCGTGAAGACGCCAAGGTCTGGCAGACCCAATGAGCTGCTGAATGCGGCACCAGATACATACAGCGCCTCAAAGCCTAGTTGCTGAATCATCAATGCCACGAAGGCATCGAAGGCGCCTGGTGCCACCACTATGCCGGGCTTTGACAATCTATCCCTAAACCAAGCCCTAACCTCGTGAGGATCCCTCTTAACCCTCCTAAGTAATACGGCATCCATCAACAGGACTACCCAAGCCTCATTATTAAAGATTAAACACATCATTAACAAAGGGTTTTTGTTAGTGAGCGGCATCAGAGATTGATGTCGAGATTAAGAGGCAAGGTTGTGTTGATCACGGGCGCGTCGAGGGGTATAGGTAGGGCTATAGCCGAAGCCGTGGTCGCCGAGGGTGCTAGAGCGATCATTAATTATAGGTCCTCAAGCAGGGAGGCTGAGGAGCTTGTTAGAAGGCTGAAGGAGAGTGGTGCTGATGTACTTGGTATTAGGGCTGATGTGTCTAGGGAGGAGGATGTTGAGAGCATGTTTAGGGTCATTGAGGAGAATTACGGTGAGCTGTACGGCATTGTTAACAATGCAGGGCATGGATCAGCTATTATCTGGAATAAGGGATTCAATGAATTAACATGGGGCGACTTCGAGGAGGTAATCAACGTTGATCTAAAGGGTACATTCCTATGCACCAAGTTTGGCGTCAGGCTTATGAGGAATGGTGGTTCAATAATCAATGTAGCATCGATTCCGGCAAAAACAGGAGATACGATGGGCATACCATACCTGGTAGCCAAGGCTGGTGTGATCGCACTTACGAAATCTATGGCGTTGGTATTAGCACCTAAGATCAGGGTCAATACAGTAATTCTTGGTAGTATCAAGACTGGTTGGGTCGATTGGTTAAGTGATTCGGAGGTTGAGAGATTGATTAGGTACATACCCATGGGTAGACTCGGACTACCTGAGGAGGTTGCCAGGGCCGTCGTATTCCTACTTAGTGATGGTTCATCGTTCATGACAGGGCATGCGATAATCATCGATGGTGGTGAGTGCACGGCATGCGACTAAGGGATTTAAGAGTGGTTATCTAAAGACGTATGGAAATTAAATGCGTAAGGACGTTTATTTACTCATTGCGTCTAGGATGCTTAGGGGTATGGCATTTGGCTATTTAACATTCATAATACCCCTATACCTACATGCGGTGGGTTTCTCAGCAACCCTTGTTGGTGTGTACTTCTTCATAGCCACGATTTCGTCAGCACTGCTAGTATTGCTTTCAGGCTTTATGGGTGATATTATTGGTAGGAGGGATTCGTTAATTATAATGTCAAGCCTATTCATAATCTCGATGCTTATATTCAGTATAACCAGCAATAAACTATTACTATTCCTAACATCCATCTTTGGCACAACCACGGGATCTGCTGGCGGGGGTGGTGCTGGTGGTGGTCCCGTCGCGCCGCTGCAGACCTCATTGCTCGCCGATTATACTGAGCGTGATGAGAGGACTAAGGTCTTTAGTTTGGCGGTGTCTATTACCATGGTATTTACCCTACTTGGTTCCGTGGTATCCTACCTGGTTTTAAGCATAGGTTTTAACGACATGGTGCTTTTCAGGTTATCCCTAGCCTTAAGTGTTGCATCGCTATTCTTACTATTCCCAATTGCTAGGGATAGGCCCAGGGTTAAATCACTTAATATTAAGAATGTTATGCCGAGGAGGTCATCTAGATCCATAACTAAGATAGCAATTGCAGGTTCCCTGGGTAGCCTTGGTCTTGGTATGGTTACACCATTACTACCGCTGTGGTTTAGGCTTTATCTTCATGCAAGTGAGATTGAAATAAATGGTATGTACACGGCATCCTACGCAGTATCGATAATACTCATGCTATTCGCAAGAAGAATTGAGGCCTTCCTGGGTAGGGTTAGGGCAATCACAATACTTAGGTCATTATCCACAGTAATATTCATAATAATGGCATTAATACCCATATTCATAGTTGATGCAGCCCTTTACATAACCAGGGTGGCGCTATACATGATAACAATCCCACTGCGCCAATCCCTATCAGTTGATATTATTGATGAAAGCGAGAGGGCAAGGGGTTTATCACTAACAGGCATAGCGCGTAGAATTCCATACGGTGTCGGTAGTAGTATTGCCGGTTTATTGATGGATTATGCCGATTACCTCCTATCCATGCTGATCGGCGGTTCAATCGCCCTACTGGATCCCATACTATACTTCATATTCTTTAGAGGGTATGATAGAGGTAGTACTTCAATTCCTAACAGCAAATGAACCTTTAATATAAGGTTTACAATTACCTTAACTACCAATTAAAGGGTATTGTGGAATCCGTAGCCCGTACCTGGAATTGCAACTCCTCATTATTAGTTAGCATTAAGTAACCCATGTAGTATGTACCCACCATGAAGGTTTGCGACCCCGCACATGTAAACATAGTCTTCTGGGACCTTGCAGCGCCTGAGTACGTGGTTAACTTAGCGATGCCCATGATTGCATTGTTAGTTGGATATAGAGTTATTACCAAAGTTCCCTGCGAATTGGCATTTAATGTAAGTTCATTATTAAAGCTGCATTTGAGCCCACCTAATTCAAAGCCATTTATGTATAGGTTAGCCTGTGTTGGGTTAATTACGAGCAACGATAGCTCCATGGAACCGCTAGTACTCAATTCGAGACCAATTGGTACGACTTGAGGCTGTTCTTGACTTACGCCGATCATGGGTATGTATCTGCCGGGACCTGGTGTCGTTATGTTAAGGCATCCGGCCACTATTGATTGTATGCTTGAGTTAAGGCTTATGAAGTAATTATTTACGGCATTGATTGCCATCGGCGAAGTCACCGTGCCGTTGAGTATGGAGTTTATTTCCGAGTCTATGATTGAGCTTAGATTACCGTAGATCCTAACCCAACATAACATAGCCTCAGTAGTACCCAGTCCATGCGCCTTGAATTGGTTCATGAGTGTTTCATTAAGCTCCTCAATATTATGCCTACTAATGTTGAGTACCGTTAATGCGTACTTTATACGTTCACCGTACTGGCTAGCTAACGCCGTACAATTATTTATGCTGGCATTTAGGGAGGCCACGTCACCGGCAATCGCGCTACTCAACATCTCGTGAATGCATAGGTTGCCCACACCCGTTAAGTAACTGCTGTAATTAACATACCCAAGCCTGTATAACTCCATGGACTCTCCCTCTATCTCATTGACAGCGCTAGCGCCGCTGTTAGCCAGTAATACTATGGTTTTTACCTTAGCCAAGCATGTGGTATAGTTGCCAATGAGTTGCTGGGGGTTAACCGTACCCACGGCAACACTGGGTACTAGGTTGTTTACCGTGGATAGGCACTCACTAACGTTACCACTCACGTGAGACCAAGCCTTCAATCCAAATGCGCTTGTTATATTTAGGTATGTTGAGTTTACTTCATTGATTAATTGGTGTTCCCAATTACTAATTATTGAGTATAGGTACTCCTCCCTAACTGGTTTACTCACCACCTCAGTAACTATAAGCACCTCAGCCCTAAATAATGCCAATTGCGCGGTGGTGATGTTCTGTGCATACTCCGCCCCCCTTAGTTCTAGGTATAACCTGCTGAGTGTGGGTATTACCGCCTGCGCGGTGGTGCTTATTCCAGGGCTTATTGCAGCGGCGGTATTAATTGTGGCGTTAAGTAGGGTTATTGTCCTTAACGCTCCCGAAAGATTGCCCGAATTAACATAACCATCGGCATAACCCAATGCCTTAAGGAGCACTGACGTAGTTACATTGCTGTTGTTTAATGAGGCCTCGACGTGGGAATTTAGGTCCGTTACAGTGCTTGCATAGTTACTCATAACCACGGATGTGCTATTCGATAGGTAGTTAGACATTAATTGCGCTGATAATGCCACAGCCTGGTTGAGTAGAATTATGGCTTCGGTATAATTGCCAACCGATGCCTCCACCTGTGCCTTACTTATTAATTGATTAACGGCGGTGGTATTGATGCCATATTCATTAAGCTTAGCAACCCACTGCTCCGCAACCTGTAGGTGAACCTCATAGGAGACCTCAAGACCAACCGAGGCTTGGGCATGCACAACGGCTATCACGGCTATTGAAAGGATCAATACCGTGATTATGATTACTGAGGACTTCATCACTACGGAAATACCCATATCCAAATTTAAGGAATATTACGTGGAAAGACCGTGAAAAGGCGTGAAAAGGGGTTATTGATCGGGCACTAGTACATGTGCACCGTGCCCTCCCTAAGGATTCTACTGAATGCGTAATTCGATAATGAGATACCAATCACTAGATAGGCCAGCGTGAGCACAGCCAATGGCCATAGGTAACCCAGTAATTGTGGTATGCCGTAGTTATTGAGCATGGCTGCCCTAAGGCCTGATAATGCCCAGGTCAGCGATAATGAGTAACTAATGTACCTCAACCACGTGGGTAGGATGGATATTGGAAAAACCACACCACCCAATAGGTTTGAGGCGACTGAGGTGAATAATGCCACGGGGTTTCCCTGCTTAACAATAAGCACCACAGCACCTGCTATTAGGTTTAATCCGATTATTGATAATAGGTAGAGTAGTAGAAATAATAATGTTGATGCGGCGTTAACGTGGTATTGAACACCAAGTCCAGCGCCTATGGCTAGCACCATGATGGCGCTCATGGAGTTAATGACCAATCCCCATATGGTATTATACATCATTAATGCCATTGGCTTTAGTGGTGATGCCATTAGGTACTCCAGTGTACCAATTAATTCCTCGTTCCTAATACGACCAGCCAGCGTAACCACGGATGCTGAGAAGTACCCTTGAAATGCCGTGCCTATTACCATGAATGCCGTATAATCCTTAATTAATGAGAATTTACCAAAACCGAGGGTTAGTCCAATGAAGAAGTATATGAATACAGGAATCACCCAATTAATGGCTGTCAGGAAAACCTGGGTCTTGTAACTAATCCACATCTTCCAACCCCTAATAACAACGAAGGCATAAACCCTATCCAATACGCCCATCACGCCCACCCCTCCCTCCTCCTCATAACTCTCTCCATCCTACGTGCATTACCCTCAGCCGTGGCAACCTCAACATCGATATCCACCACCCTAACCCTACCATTAAGCATCGCCAATCTACTTATTAATTCATTAAACCTATCAATGCTCGTTACCACCACATACTCGCCCTGCCCAATACTCTCCGCGTTAAATCCATCAAGGTTACCAACATCACCCCTGATTAGGACTTTAACGGTCTTAAGGGCTGGTGCTTCATTCAATATTCGCTTATTGATGTAAATCACCGTATCGGCAAGCTCTATCTCCTGGGGATCGTGAGATGCAAGCACTATTGTCTTCTCACCCCTAAGGCTCCTTATGAAATTAAGTACGCCATGCTTAGCGTCAACATCAATGCCGCTGGTTGGTTCATCAAGCAGTAGCACGTCGGGATCGTGTATGAGCGCCCTGGCAATCTCCAACCTCCTCATCATGCCTGTGCTGTATGTGGCGACCCAATCATTAGCCCTTTCACCAAGACCCAAGTCCCTAAGTAATTCAATCGCCCGAGCCCTGGCCTCCCTAAGCGATAAGCCATACAACGCCCCAAAGAATACTAGGTTATCCACTGCGGAGATTCTCCAGTAAACTCCACGATCCATGGGCGTCATAAATCCAACCCTGCGCTTAGCCCTTGGGTCCGTAGACCTGTAACCATATACCGAGACATAACCACTGTCGGGAATTAATATACCAGCCGCTAGCCTAAGCAAGGTTGTTTTGCCAGCTCCATTGGGGCCAACAAGCACGACAATCCTGCCCTCGGGTATTTCCAGGTAGACATCCTCAACAGCAATAACGTGACCAAACCTCTTGGTAACATGATTGAACACAACAGCCGACACTTAGTCGTTATCGAAAAATACACTTATAACTCTTTCTAATGGTATTGAACAACGTTTTCGTAAGTTCGTAAGTAATCTTTATAAGTTTGTGACTGTGCATCCAAACCCGCGGGGGTGCCCGAGCCAGGTCAAAGGGGGCGGACACCTCAGGTCAGTTAAAAGAGGCCGCACTTAAGATCCGCTGGCGAAGGCCTGCGTGGGTTCGAATCCCACCCCCCGCACCAAATAAAACTCATTAATTGTTATTTTGGAAATTGAAATTTAATTGCATTAATTCGAGATTTAATTCGGGATTATGCTTTATTCTTTTGTAAAATATCTTTAATATACGTTGATTAATAATATTTCAATCCTAAGAATCACGTAATATTTATAAAGATTTCTCAAAAAATGTGTCCCATGACGGCAGCCGTGATATTACAAGCAACAACGTCTGTATGGACTGCTTTATCGAGCATGTTGTCTACGATAATACTTGCAATACCATCCATAATACTGTTCATAATAATAGCGTTGATAGGTTATGCCATAGCCGTTATCGTGGCGAAGGTAATAAAGAGGCTACTGCCAATGCTGATTAAGCAGGCTGGCTTGAGTACTGAGATTGTGAGTATCATTGCTGGTGCTGTTGAGGCGTTCATAATACTCATTGCCTTGGCAATCGCATTCTCCGTACTTAACCTCGGGCCCGCTACCGTGTGGGTTGCCATGATTGCGAAGTACCTGCCATCACTCGCAGGTGCCATAATACTGCTAACCCTCGGCTTGCTCCTCGTTGATTTGCTCGTGGACTACATGCAGAAGAAGATGGGTACCACCGATGAGTTGCTCGGTACGGTAATCAACGTGTTGAGGTTCGGTCTTTATGCGGTCATAATAACGATAGCGGCTAACCTAGCCATATTCTATTGGATACCGAATATAAGTCCGTACCTATTTTACGACATAATAATCGCATCCATAATACTGCTCTTCAGCTTTAGCATCGTTAACAAGGCAATTAATGACCTTAAGAAGGAGCATCCAGAGATGGGTAGTGTGCTTGGTTATGCTAGGCTCATCTTATACGCCGTGTTCATACTGGTTGTTGTTGCAATAATAGTTCAGCCGTTTGCGAATATAACGCAAATAATATACGCCATGTCATGGGGCCTGGCCATAGCCTTCGGCATAATAGTCATACCACTCATATACGCACTCGCTAAGAGGCTTGTTCAATCATCATAATAATAAAAATAAGGCAACGCTTCAAAATTAAAAATCATCATTACCTATCTTGGGTAAATACGGAAGCCTATACTGGAGCTTTACGTAAATTTTCACCCAATCAATCTTGAATATTACCACCGCCAAGGCCGTGAATATGACAGCCATGATGACCTGGAATAAGGATAGGCCTATGCTATATCTAAATGCTGTGTATATTGATGAGAATAGCAATAGCTCTATCGGTATCTCAACGGAGCTCTTTATGACCTTACCAATTAGAACGTAGGTGTTTAGCTTTAATGGGCTTATAATGGCCGCCCCAGCCCCTATGTAGAGGTAATCATCAAGTGGAAGGCCCGGTATTGCGGCGAGCACGATTACCAAGATCCATAGTGGTGCCTTGTTCGATAAGGCCCCTATCAATCTGACGGCGCTCGTCTTCCTCAACGACCTCTTTAACGCATAACCCAACGCGTAGGATACGTTCTTTGATATCGCAGCGCCCACGGCAGTCACAATAATTACTATTAGGGTGTTGTAGGGAGAGGCACCAATGTCTAGTAGTAACAGTGAGGCGTAGACGGTGTAGGCCTCGCCGAAGAATGGTAATGCATTGCTTACGAAACTTATTATGAATACTGCAATTAACACGGATATAAAATCCATACAAACCCCGGCTTATTCGTTAATTTTTAGGCTTTTTAATGAAAATATGGCGACACCCACAGCCAATGCCACCAACGCTATACCAACCACTAAGAATGCCATGTTGTAACCAGTTAATGAGGTGTTTTGAATATTGAATGACGCATTGCTTACATTTATTGGTTGTATATTAGTTATTGTGAAGGGCGTACCACACGAGTTAGTTGATGCAGCTAGTTCGTAAAGTGCCTGTGAATACGATGCCGCTAATTCATAGAGTTGGAGCGCTGCCGCTAAATCATTAATGTTACCTGTTGAGTTATAGTCACTTAGGTAGTAATTGCCAAAGTCTATGTAAGATACCGCAAGCATTGGGAATAGACCGCACCTATTCTCGGCCTCGTACGTGTTGAATACCGCTAACTTCCTAACGTATTCCGTTATATTTATCAAATAACCAGCACTTTCCTGCCCATTGATTGTTGGTGTAAATAGCAAGTGTAGCATTGCATCATTACTCGATATTGCATCAAGGCTCTGCGCCAGGGCTAGTGGGTAAAGCCCATTTTGGTAATTGTTTTGGGCATTCTGAACCTCTTGCGTTATGGAATTCATCTCCTGCATTGCATTGGGAAGGCCTATTGCGTTTGATAGCGAGATTGTGTACTCAGTTATTGACTGAGCATAGACCAGGTACATACTCGTTAGTTCCTCGAGATAATTAGTCGATATTGGTGCACCACCACTTATTGCATTGAGTACTGCAAGCCAGTCACCCAAGGTCTCAATCCTAGCCTCAGCATATGCTAAGTTACTTATTGCGTCGGTAATATCGTTCGTTGCCAAGTCCTGGCTTGCTGCCGTTAATGACTGCTGCGCATCCTCAATCCTATCGTATATTCCAATTATTATGTCTATGTTTGCCGTGGTTACGTTGTAGTGGGAAACGGCGTTACTGTAGTAGTTGAGTTCATTGTTTAATTGATTAAGTAATCCGTAGAGTTGGCTTGTGGTATAATTCTGCATCTCATCTTGGTAATAATTAATTAATCCTTGGAAACCGAGGCTTGCCGCTGTGTAGTACATGCCCTGGTTTGCATAATTGATTGCCTGTTTTACGTATTTGGAAACGTTTGGATCCGTGGAATTAATGGCCCCGCTCTTAATTAACCTGTCATATATTCTCATCCAGAGGAATTTCGTAATATTGACGTAGGCCGTATTCTTCAATTCCTCACTTGATATCGATGGTATTGTGAGGTTAACACCAGTGAAGTAGTAAATGGCTTGCCTAACGCTCATTATGGGTATAACATCCACACCAAGGCTTCTACCATAACTCACTAGATTAATAACTTGCCCAGTACTCGTTTGATACTCCTGCTGTCCATACGGTATCAACACAACCTCGTAACCCTCTTGGGCGGCGGCCTTTATTTTAGCTGGCAATCCTCCCACTGGTCCTATGGACCCATCTGGCAATATCATGCCGGTCATCACGACGTCGGGATTTAATGTGTGGTTTGTTATTAATGCCCACATGGCAACGGTCATGTAACCACTGGCTGAGGGTCCGCCGATCTCGAGGGTTGTTGGTTCCACATTTATTAGGAAGTTGTACTTATTGAATGGTTGGTTCGCCAAGTATGTGGCGACCAGGGAGGCTATTTGCGATGATGAGATGAACGTGCCACTTTCGGCGGTTGGTAATGGGCTTGAGGCAACGTACACATAGCCCGAGCCTGGCATCATTGCTGTTACCGTTATGTTTATGACAGCGCCTGTGTCGTTTGAGGATACTGCGAGCGCGTGTATTGTTATTGATCTCGTGTAAACAATAACCTGTTGCCACTCAGCGGCCAATGCCGCGGTTAACAATGCCACGGTTAGGGATAAGGCTAATATTACGATTATTCCAGCCCACCTTCTCATACGACATGATCAAGACCCCGTTATTAATAAAGCTTACACACTTCCTCAACATGTTTAGTTCAGGAATTTTTGAGTTCATGTAAGTAGGGATATCAATACCGCCTTTGATGTATGAAGCCTATTCTCCGCCTGATCCCACACAACGCTCTGGGGTCCGTCAATTACGTCATCCGTAACCTCCTCACCCCTATGGGCAGGTAGGCAATGCATGAAGACGGCTTGTGGACCTGCAACCCTCATGAGCTCCGAATTAACCTGGTATGGTCTGAATATCTTCCTCCTCTCCTCAGCCTCGGCCTCCATGCCCATGCTAACCCAGACATCGGTGTATACTGCATCAACTCCTCTAGCATCCTCTGTATTATCGCTGATGATAATATTAGCACCTGTCCTTCTTAAATCCTCGGTTAGGGATTCCATGAACTTCGTCGGCCAGTACTTCCTTGGTGATATTATCCTAACCTCCCAGCCGAGTTTGGCACCTATTATCATGAGGGAGTGGGCGATGTTGTTGTCACCATCGCCAACAAAGGCCACCCTTAAACCATCAAGCCTACCCTTAACCTCCCATAAAGTTAGTGCATCAGCAAGGGCTTGAAGCGGGTGCTCCTGGTCACTCAGGGCATTAATCACAGGCGCTACCGCATACCTAGCCATCTCGACCAATGACTCATGCTTATAGACCCTGGCTGCTATGGCGTCTACGAACCTATCAACAACCCTAGCCGTATCTGCTATGGTCTCTCCACGACCGAGCTGAAGCTCCTGCGGGTTCGAGTATATGACATGCATACCCAATTGTGTCGCGGCTACATCGAGGCTAACCCTCGTCCTAGTACTCGGTTTTTCAAAGATCATGAGTAACGTCCTACCCCTTAAGGCGTCACTATACCTATCTCCCTGGTAATACCGCGATTTAAAATCCCTGGATAACCCAAGGAGGTACTTAACCTCCTCGGTTGTGTAGTCCATGAGGGTTATGAAATCACGACCCCTGAGTGCCTTAACGTTTGTCATACACATTACGCATAATGCTGTGCTATTAAAGCATGACCTTACGCTGTACACGGGGTTATCTGTGCAGGCTGTTTCTGTGGGTTTGCATTCCTTAACTTAGGGTTATCATAAATCTCGAAACCAAAAGCCTTATTTTGCCTAATAAGCATCCATCGCCGTGGTTAAGAGCAGGGATGAGGTGCTGAAGGTACTTGAGGATTGGGGTAATTCTGTGGCTGATGAGGTGCTAAATAATGAGGAACCGATACTGGAGATACCAGCTAGGACCCTAAGCAACACAATTTGGGATTCAAAGAAGAGGATGTTGGTGCTAGGTCCTGAGAAGGTTAGGAGAAGGTTTCTGGATCTGAAGGAGTCGAAGAGGTTCATGCAGACAATGTTGATGTTCAAGTTGATAGTTCAAGCCATTAGGGAGGGTGTATACCCAACAATAAGGGATCTGTACTACAACGGTAAGCACACAATGGAGTTTAAGGCTGATGTAATCAATAGGGTGATTAGGGAGAATACCTGGGATGAGCAATCCGAGTCCAACGCCGTTATTGAGGATATCGAGGTAGCCACGGGAATACTTAGGGAGGAGATGGGACTATCAGCCGATGTTAAGGGAAAGGTTGTTGGACCCATAATAGTTAGGTCCAAGGGCTTCGAGATAGATGCAACAAAACTTGGCGACACCGCGCTAAGCCTTCCGCCAAATCCCGATGACCTGGACATAGTCAAGGTCGAGGCAAACTATGTGCTGGTTATAGAGAAGGACGCAATATTCCAGAGACTCAATAGGGAGGGTTTTTGGAGTAAGGAGAGTTGTTTGTTAATAACAGCGAAGGGCATGCCCGATAGGGCAACGAGGAGGTTCGTGAGGAGGTTAAACGAGGAGTACAACCTCCCTATCTACGTATTGACTGATGGGGATCCATATGGTTGGTACATATACAGCGTGTACAAGAGTGGTTCGATAAAGCTGAGTTATGAGAGCGATAGATTGGCAACGCCAGAGGCTAAGTTCGTGGGTGTTACGGCAACGGATATACGTGGTTATAAGATTAGTGATGAGTACGTTATAAAGGCCACGGATAGGGACTTAAAGAGGGCGCAGGAACTCCTTAGGTACCCGTGGTTCCAGAGCGATCATTGGAAGAGGGAGATAGAGTTATTCCTGAGGACTAAGAAGAAGGTTGAGATTGAGGCTCTCTCGACACACGGGCTTAAGTTCCTGCACGATTACCTATTTGATAAAATACACAAAGCGAAGTTTATCGATTAAAAAACAATCGCATTAAATTGATAGCGTGCTAATGACAGTCCTTGCCCCTTCTTGTCGTGGGTGGTTTTTATTTTTAGTTGCTACTTTTTCCTGTGGATGTTGCGTAGGGCTGTGGCTGTTGAGCTTGAGGTTTCACGTGAGGTCTCTAAGCTACTATACTCCGTTGAAGCTGCGTACCTAGGCATTGTTCGTGAGGTTGTTGAATACGCTGTCGCGAACAATGTTACGAATGCAACACAACTCCATGAGCTGTTCTACAGCAAGTATAGGAGTGAGTACCAAGGCTTGCATGCTCACTTAATCATCCAAGCAATTAGGCAAGCAGCGCAAATCGCCAAGTCATTCATTGCACGAAGAAGGAATGGCTTGATGGATAAGCCCTACCCGGAGGTTAGGAGCGTCTCGATTAGGTTTACAGAGAAAGCATGGAGTTATGGGCAGTTCGTTAAATCAATAGCACCGGTTAGGCTTAGCCTATCACTGCTCGGCGAGAGAAGGGAGACTTGGTTGAGGTTGCACAAGCGTTTTTGGCTCTACTGGTGGAGGGTTTTGATTGGTGAGGCTGGGTTAGGAAGAACGCTGATTGTTAAGAGAAAGGCTAACAATTGGTATGCGGTGTTTATCTTTGAGATCAAGCCAAAGAAAGAGTTGCCACGTGCAATCGTGGCATTCGATATTAACGAGAACACCGTTGCGGTGGGTAGGATTGACTTGCTAACTACTGTGAACGAGGTTACTAACTGGAACAAGCAATACATGGTTCCAGAACTATACGCAATTAGGACAGACTTCGGCAGGCTAGCCAGGAGGTACGAAAGGGTTAGGAACGCAATTATCGAGAGACTCAAGCCTGAATTTGCCTTACCGAATGGTAAATACATAAACATAACAAACACCAGGGAATACAGGAAGCAGGTAAGGAAATTACGAGAAAGGGATAGGAAGTTGAGTAGGGTTAGGCACGTGGCTAATGAACTAACAAAAACGCCAGGAATCATTGTAACCGAGGAGCTTGGCGAGAATCCACAGGAGGAGATGATTGATGGAATTGGGAAGGACGAGTTGAGACATAGGATTAAACAAACACCGTTCAAGGCTTTGGAAAGAGTTGTCGAAGACAAGGCTTTGGAGCGCGGCTCCAAACTATTCCGCGTATCATCATACCGCAATAGTAGGGTGTGTCCAATACACTTCGTGAGGTTGGAGAGGACTGATGATTGGCATACATTGCGATGCCCAAAGGGTCATTACGTGCATAGGGACTACGCCTCCGTGATGAATATGGCTTGGAAGCTAACACCAGAGACATGGATAAAGGGTGTTTGGTGGGACTTGAGGAAGAAGATGGATTGGAGAGGATACGAAAGTGAATCAAACCCACTTGTTCCATACTTCATGGCAAAAATCCTACACACCACACTCAAGACCTTCACGGCCAGCGAACAAAGCCCCGCGGTGCTGGCCCGGGGCAGTCCCATGAACCCAGCCGGAGAAGCCAATGAAGGCAGGGCGAGGACTAAGTCCCTGTGCTCGAAGCAGGGGCAAACAGGCCAGATAAATAAAACCGACCAACAGCAAGATCAGCCTACCACAGCTTGGAAGTCACCACCCAAGTGGCCCCACAAACCCACACCCACGGGTATTTAAATAACTGGATGTTACACGCGAGATGATGTTAATCCGAGTGTCTTTCCTAGGCACAGGTGCTGGAACGCCTGGAAAGGATAGGTACCTACCTGCAATACTCATTGAGGATGGACAGAGGAGGGTATTGCTGGACTCCGGCGAGGGTGTTCAGTACAGGCTGCTTGAGGTTGGCATTAGCCCGCTGAAAATAACGCATATATTCATAACGCACCTACATGGTGATCACGTGTTTGGGTTGCCAGGTCTATTAGCCACGATGGCAATGCTCGGTAGGAAGGACGACCTCATAATTGCTGGACCGAGGGGTATTACGAATTTTGTGAAGGGTGCCATGGAGGTTGTTGGTGATCCGCCCTTCAACGTGTTAATATACGAGGTTGAGCCTGCGGAGAGTGCGAGGGACGTTGTTAATGAGGAGAACTTCTACGTGCAATGCACCTTGGCTCGGCATACAATAGCTGACTGCGCGTATGCGCTTCATTGGAGAACGTATGTTGGTAGGTTTAACCCAGAGAGGGCTAGGGAGCTTGATGTGCCGGTGACCTACTGGAAGAAGTTACATATGGGTGAAACGGTGGTCCTGGATGATGGCAGGATTGTGAAGCCGGAGGATGTTGTCGACATTTCATCAAGTGGCACTGTCAAGCTGGTTTATACGGGTGACACGGCTCCCACGGACACCGTGGTTAACATCTCAAGGAATGCCCAATTACTCATTCACGAATCAACATTCTCAGCTAGGGAGGATGGGAATCTCGTTTGGAATCAAGGTCACTCTAGGTCTATTGATGCAGCCTCAATAGCCAAGGAGGCTGGTGTTGAGAGGCTTGTGCTTACGCACATAAGTAATAGGTACTCAGACCCAGAATTACTTGCTTTAGAAGCATCCGAGATCTTCCCGAACGTGTTGGCAGCTAGGGATTTAATGAGTCTCGTAATCACTGTTTAACGTCCCTATAACGGTTTTCAACCTATCCATGTATGGTCTCAGTATCTTGGTAATGCTCACAATATCATCAACACCCAATTGCCTCACCCTTAAGCCGACATCAATACCGCCCTTAACGACATCATTCAAGGCCTCAGAGCCTAGGTACTTATTCAACACCCACCTGAGAACCCTATTCCTATGCCTAAAGAGCATGTTCGTGACCAACTCAAGCTCCTCCAGGTTTTGATGGCACGGCTCCCTCCTGACCAACATGACGAGCGATGAGTAAACCTCAGGGCTTGGGTAGAACGCCTCGGGTGTGTACGTGTTGAGTAGGGCGACGTTATAATTGCACCTGGTTATCACCGTGAGTCTTCCGTAATCATCACCACCAGGCTCGCTAACCAACCTATTAGCCACCTCCCTCTGGATCGTAAGTAACACCTTAGGTGCACCCTCTCTAATGATGCGTATTATTAGGGCTGATGTTATTGAGTAAGGCACGTTGGAAACGACAATATCGACCTGGGGCCATGGTAATCTCAAGGCGTCACCCTGTATGATGGACACGTTCCTCAAGTCACCGAGAAGTCTCTCGGCAATCTTCACAAGCCTACCATCAACCTCAATAGTAATTACCTGGGATGCGCGTTTAGCTAAATAATAGGTGAGTGTGCCAATACCTGTACCAATCTCGAGCACCCTTGAACCTGCATCAACGTGATTGACCATGTCCTTAATGACCGTTGGATCAACCACGAAGTGTTGGCTCAACCTCTTACTGGGCTTCAACCTGTACTTACTCATTAAGCTCATTAACTCATCCCTCGTTAACTCATCTAACTCAGGGAGCACTAGGATATTCTCGTGAATTTTGTTAATAAGCTTTTAAATGAGGTTGAACCCATAATCGAGTGGCATCGCAAATCATTAAGGTCTTGAATATTGTGGATTCACTGCTGAACATACCCAGGATTGGGTGGATACAACGTGGGGTGCCTAGAGCCTTGGCTGAGAGCGTTGGGGAACACACGCTTCTCGTGAGCTATATAACCCTTATATTATGCAATGAAATCAGGAGGACTGGTGCAAATGTTGATGCTAGTAAATGCCTATCTATGGCATTATTGCATGACGCCCATGAGGCTTTGATAGGTAATGTTGGTAATAGCGTTAGGTCCATGCTCACTGATTGGAGGGATTTGGAGGTCAGGGTTTTTGAGGATCTTGGCTTTAGCGAGGAGTTGAACAACTACTTCAGGGAGTATAGGTATGGGTTGAGTATTGAGGGTAAGCTCGTGAGTATTGCCGATAAGCTCGCAACATACATGAGGGCATGTAAATACGCCATGGCAGGGTATAGTACGGAAGAACTAATTAATAACTATAAGGAATTAGTCACTAGATTAACCGACGATCTACCAAGCGACGTCCGGGAGGTGATTAAGGAGTTAATAGCACCAATAAATACATGGTGCATAAGTAAACAATCCAATAATGATAAGGTGTAATTCCTTTACCGCGCCATCTAGGTACGGTGGTATCGGCAATATGTATACGGCGGTAATCAACCGTTAGCACCGGCACTGTTCAATTCTTAGGCGTGACCAATCCCCTACCTAGGTGAAATGAGTATATGTGAACTTCAACATGCAATCCTTTAAATGCCAACCACAGCACCATAACCCAATGACTCATGGCACCCAGAGGGCGTTGGTCCTCCACGGACCCATGGACGCGAGGATAGAGGAGGTAGACATACCAAAACCACCCGAGGGCTGGGTCTTAGTGAAGACTCTGGCTGTCGGGATATGCGGTACGGACAAGGCGTTTTACAGGGGGACATACCCATTATTTAAGAGACCACTAATACCTGGTCATGAGGTCTCTGGGGTTGTTATTGGTGGGGACCTGGATGGTAGGTTTGTGGTTAGCGAGATCAACTTTCCATGCGGAAAATGCCACTTCTGCAGGCAGGGACTTTACACCCACTGCCCCTATAGGAAAACACTGGGTATCGACTTCGATGGAGGCTTCGCCGAGTACTTCATAGCACCAATAACAGCATTACATACGATAGACGGCATAGACCCGGTTGTTGCCACCCAGGTCGAGCCGTTGGCAGCCGTGCTTAATGACCTCGAGCAGTATCCAATAACGCCGTCAATGAACGTAGCCATAATAGGCACTGGAAACCTGGCATACCTAACTGCGCAGGTGTTGAGGGCCATGGGCGTTAACTACGTTGTCATAGCTAGACGGGGTAGCGCAAAGGCCAGGTACTTCAGGGCGATTGGTGCGGAGATATTGTTCGAGGATGAAGTTAATGATTACATAGCCAGGAATACACCAGAGGGGCAGGGTTTTGATGCGACCTTCGAGGTAAGTGGTAATGCCGAGGTAATTAATACGGCAATCAACATAACAAGGCCTAGGGGCTTTATTCATCTGAAGTCGACGCCAGGTTCGCAATTCAAAGCCGACTTAACAAAGGCTGTGGTTAAGGAGTTGAGGATAGTTGGGTCGCGCTGTGGTACGTTTAGGGAGTTCAAGAGGGCTATTGAGCTTATTAGAAATGGTACCGTAAAGCCGCTTATAACGTCTGTCGTTAATGGGATTGACAACAGCCTACAGGCACTTGAGAGGTCGCTGAAGGGTGATGAGATGAAGGTTGTGGTTAGGATTTGATTATTAGGGCGTTATCACAGTGCCCGCACCAACACCCTTGGTCACCACGTTCTTTAGGGCTTCTGGCTTATTGCAGCTAACCACGTATATTGCTATTTTACCTCTCTGGGCTATGCTCAGGGCCCATGGATCGAGTAAGTCGTAAGTGCCCGCCATCGTCCTCGATTTAAGGATCCCCATTAACTCACCAATGCTCACCCTCTCTAGTCTCTTGGCGTTTGGATCCCTCCTGGGATCACTTGTGTATACGGCATCAACATTGGCACAATCAATAAGTTTCCTGACGCCTAATAATTCACTAACGAGCATCGCCACAGTCGCCGTTGACTGGCCTGGTTGAAAGCCTCCAACAATTACGAGCCTACCTGTGGTCCAGGCGCTAAATGCTTCATTCAAGTCCTTGGGTATGGGTAGGTAGGCTATGTCGCTGAGGGCTGATGCCAATAACTGGGCGTTTAACCTGCTTGCTGATATCCCCAGCATATCTAGTAATGATTCGTTAATACCCAGGCCTCTACCAAGCTCTATGTAACGCCTAGCTAGGGAACCACCGCCTGTAACCACAACCATCCTGTACCCACCAACCCATAGTTCACGGATTAAATCAACGTATGTGGGTAGTAAGTCCCCATTGTCGAATAAATGTCCACTTAGCTTAAGGGTGAAGATCTCCATGAAGCCCTCCATCAACTGCTTACGAGTGTTTCTTAAGCTTTCCCAACTGTACCCCTCGCAAAGTCGTTGACGGCGTTGGCAATTCCATTCGCAACATAGGTGGGTAAGCCATTTAGGTTGAGGTTCGGTATTGCATTATCGCAAACTCTCCTTAACTCCTCCAAATTCCTCGCTAGGAACTCCTTGATTGCGTCATAGTGGTCGGCCCCAATCATCGGTTGCATTAAGGAGTCTATAGAGCAATCAGAGTCATACCATTCCTTAAAAAACCTAGCTGTCGATAATAACCTATTAACCTCGTCAATACTCACTTCCCTACTATCAAGTATGACAGTCACTTGATGACCCAGGAACTTCTTAACAACCCTGACCTCTATGAAGCCTAGGTTGCAGGGTCTTCTTTCTTTTACGCACCTCGCAACCTCATCACCGATACCCAACAGCCTCAGTAAATCCTTATTCCTCTCATACTCGCGCCTACACATACATACCTGCTGAAGTACCCTAATGAAGCGTGATTCATACTCCTCAGTAAGAGCATCGATTGCATCATGACTGATCATTTTTTGAATCAAAAACCTAAGCCAATTTTAAGGATAACTAATCAATGCTTCAATCACTCAGCCTTACCAATGGCCTTCCTAACAACCTTACCACTGGGGCACTTGAAGAGGCCTATTATTACACCGCGTCGACCCTTTGGTGCAAGCATCCATACCTTAACTGGCTTGAGCTTCACTATTTGACCGTCACATTCAACCTCGTATTCCTTCTCCATGTAACTTGAGAACTCGGACATTGTTATCCCCTAATTATTCTATCCTTAATAAACAATCATGAGCATCAATAAGGCGAAAACAAGGCATAAAAATGCTCTTTTTACGGGGGTAATTACAGGGAATAAAATGGATATCATTGATGAAAATTATGGAAATAAACACTAATTAGTATGGTAATAATACGGTGAATACCATGATATAATGAACGAATTATACGTGTAGAATCACTTGAAAACGGTATATAAATGAAATACAGATAGTTGAGAAAACACATTTAATGCACCTAGGTAATACTCATATTGGGTGATGATGGGCCCTAGCATTGATTGATGATGAGGAGTGACGAATGATTCACAAAACTGATTCCACGCTTAACGGTAATAATTATTAATCACTTGCCCAGTTAAACTGACGTGACCATCAGGGCTGTTGTTTACGGCGTTGGTCCAATAGGGCAGTTAATAGCCAGGGTTGCCCTCGAGAAGGGCTTTGACGTTGTTGGTGCCATAGACATTGATCCGCAGAAGGTTGGTAAGGACCTCGGTGAGGTACTCGGACTGGGTAAAACCTTGGGTATCAAGGTCGAGAGTGATGCCGATAAGGTCCTCAGAGATTCAAACCCAGACGTGGTCCTGCACTCAACGGGAAGCTTCTTTGACAAGGTCTACCCACAGATAATGAGGGCGGTCAGGGTTGGTGCGGATGTTGTCTCGACATGCGAGACCCTGGCATGGCCCTGGTACAGATACCCAGACCTGGCTGAATTGGTCGATAACTACGCCAGGAATTACGGCTCAACAGTACTAGGTGCAGGTGTCAACCCAGGCTTTGTCTTTGATGTCTTACCCGCAGTCCTGTCCACAACCCTAACAAGGCTTGAGAAGATAACTGTCACGAGATCCCTAGATGCATCAAAGAGGAGGTACTCATTCCAGAAGAAGATAGGCCTCGGAATGACACCGACACAGTTCAGGGAGGCCCTTGGTAGGGGTGAGATAACTGCCCACGTGGGTTTCGCGGAGTCAGTACTACTCATGGCGAGCATTATGGGGCTTAGGTTGGATAGGGTTGAGGAGGGGCAGGAGGCCATAATAGCCGATAAGCGTTACGAAACCCAATACTTCAGGATTGAGGAGGGCCAGGTCAGGGGCGTTGTCGGTCATGGCAGCGGCTTCATAGGCGATAAGGAGGTCATTAGGGTGGAGTTGAGGGCTTGCGTTGAATGTGAGGATTTTGAGGAGGTTAGGCTAATGGGTGAGCCGTCAATTACCTGGAGAAGCACGGGAACCTCAGGCGATCCTGCAACGGCTGCCGTAATAGTGAACCTAGCACCCAGGGTATTGAATGCAAGGCCAGGCCTGGTAACACTCAAGGATCTGGTGAATTACTCATACACGGCGTAGTATTCAGGCTCATTGAAGGTTCATGGTTTAAATAGTCATTTAATCATACCCATTAGCGTTGGCTTAGGGATGTCTATGTTCTATTGCAAATATTGGGTTATATGGTATGATAAACACGAAGATAATCCAACCCGAGATGGATCTACACCCACCTGTCGTGGATTATTAATGTTAATGGCGGATATAAGCATTTTGCTCACCAAAATTGCTCATTACTGCCTCTAAAGGGCGAGGTTTGTTGTCGTTTTTACCAACGCCTCTTCTCAATAATCCTAACGAACTCCTTAATCACCCAAGCCTTTATTACCTCATCCCTACCACCAATCCTAACAACCACATCATCATAATCACCAAACCTAAGCACAACCCTGGGGTCAACCTCCACATTATTTATCACAACCCTCAGATTAACCAAATCAGCGTGCCTCGTAATCAACCTCTCCAGGACATACCTAGCAATCAATGACGTAACTCCACCATCAAGACCCCTCAATACACCCAACTCCGTACTTACCGTACGCAGTGCACCGACGGGATCGCCCATCGACTCCTCAATCCTCTGTATAACCCTAATCACGGCATTACCCAAACCACGCGAGGTTGCTCTAATGGCTATGTAAAATGCCAGGCGATGGTCTAAATAATGCTTAATCGCTGAGTAGACACGGGAGGCATCATTGATAGCATTACCAATGTATTGCGTTGCGGTTGTGATCAAGAATCGGGAGGTAAACCTTAATGTGGAGTATGGCCTCAGCACTATCGAAGGACCAATTAAACCGCTAACCAATGACCTCATCGTAATCCTCAAAGCCCTATTGTCGATTGACCCAACCCTCCTTAATAGGTAATCCCTGGCTACCGAGGTTGTGTATAGGAGTGGTAACGCTACATGGGGTGCAACGACCACCCTGGGCAAATCCCTAACCGCCCAATAACTAGTCCTGACCAGGTGTTTCATGTACCAACGTCTTGCGGCAAACCCATGGATTGCCCTAAACAACCTATATCTACTTAACGAACCACTACGATCAACCCTCCTGGCAACCCTTCCAACAGCAATGGCGCCCACGGTAGATATGGCATCCCAATAACTAACACCAAGCCTAACCCTAACAATGCTCATTAATTTGCTCCATGTATTGATTCTCGGCACCACAGCCGCAAGGCCCACTAATCCGAGTATTAATGCGGACGAATACGCTATATTGACGAACATGGCTATTACGGGTCCAAGCCCAATTATACTGACGGCATTTCTAATAATGGTCACGGAATCATTGAGCCAAGCCACATAACTACCGCTCCACAGTGCGTAGTAATTAAGGGAATAGGGCTGTACACCAATTACCGTAATGGTGACATGCGTATCATTACACCTACCCAAGCACGCCAGGGTCACCAAAACCTTAATGCCCCTCAACTCATTGATGGACTCGTTATAATACCCAACACCACTGCATGATTCGTTTAGGGTGTTTAGTAGTAGCTTGAGGACTTGTGGCGGGACCTCAGGTGCGTAGGTTGGTGATGGGTTAAGTAGTAGCTTGAGGTCTTGGCAGAATAGTTCATGGTTCATTACCACATCATTAAGCCATCCCTGTGAAACAACGTTGGTGGGTCTCCACTGCGTTATTGAGTATTTTATTGAGCAATTGCTAACCTCTTCGGCATTAATTAGGGCATAATCTGCGTAGGCAGTTACGGTTAGGTTACCACTACAGGGCGTGGTTACATTAATCGCAGCATAACCACTGCCGAAGTAGATATCAACCCAACCTGCGCCGTTCCACGTGTAATTGAATAAAGCCACCAAACTACTACCATTAAACACAGCAATGAGGGGTAACCTAATGATGGTGGGTGAGGTGGGGAACCGCGGGCTTGGCACTAGGTAAGTCTTCACTGGGAATCTCATGAACAACACCACCACGTAGTCCACCACATATTGAGCAGCAAACCTCGGGTTTTCGTAGACCGGTAGTGGCACCAAACCAACGCCACTTGGCAAGCCAATAGTCTCACTATAACCAAAACCGGGAACCGATATGTGCAGTACGGCGGGTAGTGGCCTACCTAACTCATCAATAACCTCCACATCAGCCAAACCAAGCCCGCTAGGCAGTGCCAAGCGCGGCGTGTTAATCACATTAACTACCGGGTGAGTGATCGCCATGTTTATGCCCAGGGGTAATGCGACGCCAATGGCTAGGTATATCGACACAGGCACTACGGCAACGGTCCTAACCCTCGGTATAACGAGCAGCACCGCTAAGTAGGGCACCAATGCGCCCAGGGCTTTGCCCATCACAATAGCAAGCTTAATGAGGAGTAGAACCTCGGTTAGTATTGATATGAAATTAACAATGTAGTGGATGACGGCGGAAATAAGCAGCTCAATCACATCCACGGCAATAGCTATAGGGCTTAAATTAACGTCTGCGAATACCCCAACCACAGCCTCAATTATGGGTAAGCCCATGTTCGTAGCCATGGAGATTGAGAAATCAGCCAGTGACATGGCATTAAGCATGCCATAGTAAATATGTAGCATGTCTGTAACCCTGGCAATCGCCGTGCTGGGTGATGATAGGTAACTGGGGATTAAACCGAAGAATTTCGTGACCAAAGCCAGGGCTAGCACGTACCAAATCACATCGGCAGCATCTATGTGGAACTCACGATCCCTGATTAAACTCATTAAAACCCTAATCAATAGGATGCCCGTTATTGCGGTAACCACGAGGGCGAGCCCGATCATTGTCATCACGATAGGGCTGACCTTATGGCGTAGATTGTTGCGAACAATATGGCGTAGAGTATGATTACTATTACGTTTGCCTGGGCTATGTACACCGCAAGTCTATTGTAAGAGTTGAGTATGTTATTGAAGCCATCAATGCTAATACCAACGTTTTGGCAGAACATGGTCTCAAAGTTCTTCGCATTGACTATGTAGTTAATGCCATGGTCGTTGATCATAGCCGTGTAGAATGGTTGTGAGGCGATTACGGCTGCGCCACCAATAACTACGACGTAGAGGCCGAGGCCTATGGCTATGAGGAGGGAACCAATGCTCCTAAGCCTCGATACTGATAAACCGAGGCCAAGCGATATTAGTAGGGACGCTATGCCCGGGACCCATTGTGCCAGGTACATCATTGGGACTACATCCTCTGTGGACTCGAGTATTAATGTGGCATTCTCGGTCTGGATTTGGCGTACATCGCACCATGGGTAGGTTAATGGGCAGGTGCAGGTGTTCCAGATTAACCATGCCCTGAACCTCACGGCATTCCATGCATAGTCATAGATTGTCTTATAAACCGTGTATGGGTCTATGGCCAGGTTCCCAACGAGTACCTTATTGATTATGGCTATGGCTAGGAGTACACCGCCAATTATTGCCAGGTAATTAATCACCTCCTCGATGTAATCCCAAACCTCCCTGGGTTTGCCCATTAGGTAGAGGGCTATGGTTGTTAGTCCCATTATTACCAGGGCTGCTATGCCTATGTATATGAAGCCCGTGGAAACCAGTAGGTTTAGTACCTCGCCTACCGTAACCACCCATTGAGCAACCGACATAAGAAAACAATCAATGAACCCCCTTATAAGCAGTAATGCTTAATTACCTAGGTGCGCAGTTAATGCTATGTCGGGCGGCCCCAAGGCTGGCTTCACGCTTGGTGGTTTGGTGGTGTTGGGGCTCGTTGTAATTGCAGTGGCGTTAATCGTGTATTTAGTGGGTGATTACCTATACGTCACTTATGAGACCGGTAAGTACTTCCTCGAATTGAGCAATAGGCTCTCCTCACTATCGAGATCCTGCATCGCCTACATTGTCAACAACTCCCTCTACTTCCCCTACGGGACATACGTTGAGTACTCAATACCGAGCACCGTGAGGCCTGGTTGGTATAGTACCTTGAATCTAACGGGGTTCAAGGGTGAGGTATTGATATTCACGGATGGCTGCACAATACTTGTTAAGTCTACCGGTAACGCCACAGGTTTTGAGGTGCTTGGTTATGGCTCTGGCTGACATAGTCCTCGAGGGCTTAACACTCATCCTAGTCATTGCACTGGGCGCGGTGCTAATTGGCGGCCTATCATACCTAACCACAACAACAGCCTCAGCAAACAATGCAAGGCTCATAACGGCCGGAACCTACGTATACCTGGCAGGACCAACATACATCAACGGAACCCTCTATGTGCCAATGTACAACATCGGTGAATACACGGTTGATGTAAAATACTTATTCGTTGAGGGGTTAAACGGAGTTCAGGAGTACGCGACGAACATAATTCTAAAGCCAGGTCAATACTACGTTTATGAACTCAGCATTGATTACACGCCCAAAGCCGTGACCATAGTTGTTTCACCAACGAGAGACCCAAAGCTAGTCCTTGAGTTTAACTCGAACGTCTCCACACCAGGACCAATAGCACTAACGCCGATGAGCCAAGGCAGTAGTGGCGGTGGCTTGATTGCGGTGTCTGTGGTTGACCCGTACAACGCCGGTTGGACTGTTTCATGGAGCTACTCGGGACAGTCATACTCATTGAGTAAGTCGACGAGCTACACCTGGTTCATAAACCCACCGTACGTCCCAATACAGATCACGTTTAGCGCATCAATAACCCAAAACCCAACAGGCTACGCATGCCAGGTAGTGCCCAGCTCGGTTACCAACACCTACAACGCCGGCAGTGTGCAGGCATTCAATGTCACATGCTCGATAGCGCCGATAACCGTCTCCGTGAGCGATCCCTACAACGCCGGGTGGAGCATAACCTGGTCCGGGGCAGCCAGCGGCAGTCAGAGCGGCTCCTCATCAACCACATTCACGGTGCAACCAAGCAGTAATAATGCGGTGACGTTCACAGCGTCGATAACGAGCACACCCAACGGCTACACCTCATGCTCAATAAGCCCACAATCCACAACGGCAAACCCAGGACAGACAGTGACGTTCAAGGTGAGCTGCTCAGGCGGGTCATCACCACCGCCTGGCGGTGGTAATGAGTATGCCTACGTGTACACGGACATTAGTGCGCCGAGCAATGTTTCGTGGACCGTCTACCTGTACTTCGATGGGCAGTTGGACGCGACCTACCAGGGCAGTGGCAGCCAGCACTATGGCCCGGCGGTATTCAGCTCAAGCGGCACAGTGAGCTACAAGGTCTCGGGAATACCCAGCACCTGCACCGTATCCTACTCACCAAGCCAAAGCTTCAGCATAAGCCCGGGCAACTCGTACACCGAGACAATAACAATAACATGCCAAGGACAACAGCCCCCACCGCCACCAACCACCTACGGATGTCTCCTAACAGTGAGCGGGCAAGGAAGCCCATCCGGTGCACCGACACCGAGCGTGAGCCCATCGGGCACGGTCTTCGTGTCCAGCGGCCAGACACTCTCCATCAAAGCCACGGCCCAACTATCCTCGGGCGGCAGCAGTAACTGGTATGAGTTCGATTACTGGTCGGACAGCTTTAGCGGGTCGGGCTCATTGAGCGAGACTTCCTCAGCGCCAAGCGGTGGTAATGATATCTCCTACTGGCAGTACGCATGCCCAAGCGGGCTGACGAGCAACGTCACGGCGACGGCGACAATAATAGCCAACTACGTATGGGACTATATAACACTCTCGGGGCCTACAACAGTATCGCCACCAAGCTCAGGTGCCGAAGCAAGCATACAATACAACCTCACGTGGTACGTAGCCCCAGGTAGCGCGGACCAGGTCAGCTGGTCAGTAAGTCAACTCAGCGGTACTCAATTTAAGGTCTCCGCAAGCTTAACCTACACGGAGTATGGTAGCCAATCATCGGGCGGCGCGTATATAACAACAACCGTAACATGCAATACTGGCGAAGTTAGGAACCTCCAGGTGAGCGGCTCATCACCAAGCACATACTCAGTCAGCGGGACGAGCGGCTCAACAACATGGACAGTATACGCAACCTGGGAATGTGCTGTGAACACGGGTCCTCCACCATAATAATAAATATTTAGGGTTTTTGTTATTTTAAAATATCAAAAACCCCTCCTTCTCTTTAACTCGTTGGGTATGGCAGTGATGCGTTTGTTGTTGGTATTAACAGCTTCCAGACCCAGTAGCCAAAATTATTGTATTGATATATATGCTCCACGGCGCTCATTGTTAGGTTGCCCTCAAATGCCGCAAATATCTCAGCAGACGTCCACGCATACGGTATTGGGTAACTCATTATTGCACTCGGGTCCACCGGGCCTATTACCGTCCAATTACAGGCGAATGGGTTCGCTATTTGGTTAGATAGGTAGGTGCCGATCAAGACTCTGGGGAAGAAGAGTACCGTGTAAGTCCTGTTGTAGTAGAACACCGTAGTCACGTTAATAAGCGGTGTCTGTAGTGAGTAGGGATTCAGGTATTGCGAAATCATCACCATGTAACCACCCGTGTTGTTTATCACGGCAGCGTAGAAGCGATCCCCAGGGCCGATCCCATACCAGTCACCGAATATGTACACCGCCGGTACACTGGTGTTCTTCGGAACAAACAACTCACCATCTATGTCCCACAACTTAGTTAAGTTAATTGAGCCGCCTATGGCGTATATGTACGTAAGTGGGAAGCTATTGTCCTGCAGTATACCGTATGGGTAGTACCACGTGGAATTCGTCTCGTAAGGCAGGGTTTCGTTGAACTTGCTCAGTAGTTGTTGTGGTACTATCATTGTGCCTATCGTGGTCATGGAGCCCCACGTTGTTTTATTACCCTCGTAGTAGTACGGCGTTGCGTTGTCGTAAATAAACGTGACTATCCAGCACCTAAGGCCGTTCCACCCAAACATGTTATTGAAGTATGTTGATAGTGACTCATTAAGCCCAACAGGCACGTAAACCGTCCTGTTTATGTAGACAGGCACTGTCTGGTTGATGTACTTAACCACTGTTTGGTTCACGTAGATTGTCCTGTTCACGTAGACCGTGTGGTTCACTGGCACGTAAATTGTCTGTGTCTGCATTAAGCCGAGTCTCTGGGCTATTGGTTTTAGGAAGCTTACGTGTGGTGCTAGTAGGGTTAGTGTTAGGAGTGCCAGTGCTGTCATGCCTATGAGCACGAGGGTCTTCGTAATGGCACCCGTGTAATACCACCAATCACTAAATCCCATGGTATCGAGTACACACAATGCCTTAAAAATTTTGTTTTTTAAGTAATTGAAATAATCTGGGCGGAATGGGCGTATGAATTCTTCCTATTAATGGTTGGTTCTTCTGAATGGGTGGGCTTTGCCTGTTTTTCGACCTTTACCTAAATGTGTGGGTGGTTGTTGGGGAGTGGTTTTAATGATGACTGTGGTTATGCCGATTTAATGACCTGGGCTATCTCTGGCATTAGGCCCATGATCATCTGCGGCCTACTCAGCGTCCTTAGCCAAACCCTGCCTGGTCCCTCTATGTGTGCTAGCCAGATGCCTTCCTCCCCGAAGAGCATTGTTCTTAAGCCGCCAACCCTCCTAATGCCGACTCTCATGCCGTCCTCGAAGGCTAGTACGTGACCCGCCTCAACATCCGCGGCCTGGCCGGGCCCAAGGGTTATCATGAGCGCATCACCAACGGCGTGTAGGAAGACCCTACCGACGCCCTTAAAGTGCGCCATGAGGAGACCCTCACCGCCAAGCCAGCCGAAGCCTAGCCCGGTTAATTTCGCATCATACTCAACAGAGTCCTCCGCGGCTAGGAAGCTTCTGTGCTCCGCCATTATTCCCCTTGACCCATCCAATTCAATCTCCACTATCTTGCCTGGTGCAAAGCCTGCTAGGTCGGTTTGTCCAGGGCCTTCGATCTCTAGCACGAAGAAGGTGGCTCCCGTGAGGGATCGCTTAAGTCCCGCGAGCAATCCTCCCTTTACGGCCGCCTTTATGTTCACGGTTGACTGCTTCCATATCAAGTGCCCGCCTTCGGCGTAGACCTTCTCACCTGGCCCTAGGTCAATTAGTAGGTGTTGTATGTCGTTACCCATTATCCTGAATTGAGGCATTGGGTATATGTTGGTGAGAGTTATTTAAGTTTTAGTTCAATTTCATTTAATAATGCCCATTAAATCATGAGATTATAGCAACATCTATGAAATGGGGTGGGTTATTGAGGGTGAGAGTTTGCTTTTTATTTTCCGCAGGTCACAACGTGTTGATGAGGTTGGGTGGGGTTATCGCTGTTGTGGTCATTGCCCTGGTGGCTTTGGCTGCCATTACCAATCCCTCATTTAATCAATTCATGCTCTCACTAATACGTAATGCAACCGCCTACATAATCAACGGCACATCAGCAACAGGCGAGCAATCCATAATTCATTCGCTACAGGGTCCCTGCTCATCATGGGGTTCGGTGAATCTAGCGTTCAGTAATGGTGAATCCCTGTTCCTGGATATGCCTAACGACTCGAGCATATACCTACTAACTAGTGATGAGTTTAGTCAATGGGGTGGCGGACCAAATGCCCCGAGTAATTACGTGTGGTTTAGTTCCTTGCCAGGCATATATGTGGTTACCCCATCAGGCCCTGGCAATTATGACTTGGTTGTTTGTGGGAATACCGACATTGCGTATAGGATCCTTAACTACACGGCCATGGGTGTTGCCGCGTACTACGGGCCTGGGTTGGGGAATATAACCACGAATGCCGTGCTCGGTATCTTCAACATAACAGAGGCATTGATCGAGAACTCCACGGGAATGCCTGGCATGGGCTTCTCGCTTCAGTTGAATGCCTACGTGGTGGTTAAGTATGGCGGTGGTGAGTTTGTTCATTGGGTTCAGGACGCCTTGGTCGTTAGTGGTGGTGAGTATTGGTTTCAGGGTGAGGCTGATGTTACGAACTACATAGGCTCATCCCAAAACCTAATTTATGAGGGTGGTAGATGCGTACTCGGTTGTTTCGTGACGCCTATATCTGGTGCGTTGATTATTTCTGTGAACTCCACGGGGCGGGGTGTGGTTATTAACTACGGCTACATACTGCTCAGGCTTGGTAATGAAACCTTTAGGCCTGTTGTTCATTGGTTTGCTCATCAATTAATACCCATACCAAACGCCACCGCCTACATAATCACAAGCCCCAGTTTAGGTCCCTACGGTTGGCCAATGGACACGGAGTTCGTGGTTGGTGGTCCAGGTAATGGTGGTGGTGTTGAGTTCGGTGCGTTAAATGCCTACCTAGCCCTCTATTACTGGAACGGTACCTCCTGGTCCCCATACCCAATAACCTACACCTTCGGTGTGAGCACTGGTGAGTATGCGATTAATGTGTACTCAATGCCCATTGGGACCTCCTCCGTGGAGTTGGTTGTTGGGCGTAATAATTATCAAGTAATTGGCAATGGCAATTAGTAAGCAATTGCATTATTAACCACAGAGCATAATAACCTGCGTGGATGAGGAGGAGTTTAGGAAAATGGCTAGGGAGAGGCCGGATTTACTCGTGAGTGTGTTGGGCGATGTGTTGGCATCAAACCCAGAGGGCTTGGTTAGGGCCTTGGTTAATAGGCCCGAGGTCCTCTTAAGGCTTATGGTGACTATGGCGGCTTTACCTGCTGTTTTACCGACATTGATATTGAGACTATTATTACTGCCTGGGCTATCGATGGGTTCCTGCGGTGATATTGATGCCCTTAGGTCCAGGGTTAGTGAGGTTGAGAGGAGGGTTGCGGAGCTTGAGGGTGGTTTTGTTAGGAGGGATGAGTTGGAGAGGGTTGTTAGGGAATTGCTTAGTAAGTATGGTGTTGGTGCTCAGGGACCGTGATACAAAACCCTATGCGTAACCACTGAGTGTGCATAATCAACGAGGCGGTTGAGTTCGCCTATTTTGTTTATTGCCGAGTCGTAATCGCAGGGGCTCTGGGATAGGCATTTAGCAATGTAATCCCTGAGGCCTGGGTCTATTGTGTTACTTGGTACTATGTAGTTAAGGACCTGGGATACGTAACCCCAATCCTTAATCCTAATCCCCCTGGCCATTAGGAGTGCCGTTAGCGCCTTATCAATGATGGAGAGACCTAGTTTTAACGCCTCATTGAGGGTTTCCGAGTCCTTAGTCCGTTCATACTTATTTATTAGTTCCGTGAGATTTTGGAGACCTCTCCGGGCATCCCCTATGAGAATTATTGGTTCTGTATCCACGAATAATTGCATAATGTCTTACTTATAAGGTTTTAGTTATAGAACATCGTTTTCTATAGTAGCTTGGTGCAGATACTATATTGCTTGTCAACAATTATATAAACAATAATTGGGATAGCTGTTTTGTATATATTTTTATTATCATAAAGGTTAACGCACGGAGTATATGGCATCCCAAAAGGCCTTCTCGTAAGCCTGTATTATGCGGGCCATGTTAATAACCCTAACCGCGGAGTCCTCATCCAGGTCCCCGGCAATGTTCACGGCCTTATTCTCTAACTCTGTGTATGGGCCTTTGAATATATCGAAGAATCCAACCTCGCGTATACCGTACCTACTCCTCAATGCATTACCGAGCCTAATCACGTTGCTACCCCAAACAGGCATGTTAACTGTTATTGCCAGGGCAAACTCCCTAGTGGTGGCATAATTCGCCAGCCAGGAGAGGTAGTGGGTGTATTGAATAGCCTCGGGCACGACCTCGAGCGTCACTGGGTCCTTAACCTCAATGCCCAATTCCCTCATTAGCTTCATTAATTCATGAAGTGCTACGTAGTCTCCATCAAGTAGTGTTTTGAAGAATTCGAGTTCCTCAATTGTTCTTGACCTACTCAGGGCTATTGCCAGTGATTTCGGGTCATGGTTTATTATGTACCATTGATTTATTACGAAGGCCCTTATCGCGTTCATGCTTAATTTACCGTCCTCGGCATCCCTGATCAGTGGGTGGTTCAGTATTTGATTGTTGAGCGGCTCCAATTCCCTCCTGACCCTGTTCAGAAGCTCCCTGGCGCTAACCATGTATTAAATCACCTATATTATTAAAATTAAAGTTTATTGATAGCGTGCTAATGATAAGTCTCGCCCCTTCTTGTCGTGGGTGGCTTTTAAGTCTGGTTGTTACTTTTCTTGTGGATGTTGTGTAGGGCTGTGGCTGTTGGGCTTGAGGTCACTAAGGAACTCAACAAGCTACTCCACTCCGTTGAGTCTATGTATCTCAGCATTGTTCGTGAGGTCGTTGAATACGCCGTTAAGCACAATGCTACGGGTGCGAGTCAACTCCATGGGCTGTTTTATCACAAGTATAGGAGTGAGTACCCAAGCCTTAACTCGCAATTGGTCATCCAAGCCATTAAACAAGCCTCTGAGATCGCCAAGTCATTTATTACACGAAGGAGGAAGGGCTTGGTGAACAAGCCCTATCCTGAGGTTAGGAGCGTCTCAATTAGGTTTGCAAAGGATACATGGAGTTATGAGGAGTTCGTTAAATCAGTAGCCCCAGTCAGGCTCGCCATATCACCCATCAGCACCGGTAAGAGAGGTAGAGGCGGCAGAAAATTCGAAGCCTGGTTAAGGCTTCATAAGAGATTTTGGTTGCTTTGGTGGAGGGTATTAACTGGAGAGGCTGGGTTAGGAAGAACGTTAATCATTAAGAGGAAGGCGAACAAGTGGTACGCCATATTCGTCTTTGAGCTGAAGCCTAGGGTGGAGGAGCCAAATTCAATCATTGCCTTCGACATTAACGAGAACACGGTAGCTGTTGGTAGGATTGATTTACCATTCACTGTGGATAGGGTGGTTGGTTGGAATAGGCAACACGTAACGCCAGAACTGTATACCATAAGGACTGATTTTGGTAGGCTAGCTAAGAGGTATGGGAGGATTAGGAATGCGATCATTGAGAGGTTGAAGCCTGGATTCGCATTACCGAGCGGTAATTACGTGAATGTGACAAACACTAGAGAATACAGGAGGCGCGTTAAGCACCTAAGGGAGAGGGGTAGGAAGCTTGGTAGGGTTAGGCAAATCGCCAACGAACTAACAAGGACACCAGCAATCATAATCACCGAGGAACTTGGTGATAACCCACAAGAATCGATGATTGAGGATATCATGAAAGACGAGTTGAGACATAGGATCAAGCAGACACCATTCAAGGCTGTGGAGAGGGCTGTTGGGGATAAGGCATTGGAGCGCGGCTCCAAACTATTTCGTGTCTCATCATACCGCAATAGTAGGGTATGCCCAATTCATTTCGTGAAGTTTGAGGGAACAGATGATTGGCACATCCTAAAATGCCCACTTGGGCATTATGTAGATAGGGATCACACATCCGTGATGAATATGACGTGGAAAACAACACCAGAAGCGTGGACAAAGGCGTTTTGGTGGAACATAAAGAAAGACATGAACTGGAGAAAGCATAAAGAAAAGTCAAACCCACTAATACCATATGAAATCGTACAATACATACATGCAGTACTAAAGACTTTCGTGGCCAGACTGGAGCGATGCCCTGCGATGCTGGCCCAGGGCGACCCCATGAACCACCACCGGATACAAAATGAAGGTGGCGGCGAGGAAACCTCCCACACCCTAAGGGAACCCACGCCCTTCAGGGCGGGGAGGAGGTCAGCGCACACTGTTTATTCAATTCAGAGAATACTTCATTCCAGGTTGGTTTTTCGAATGGTCCAAACCAAATCTTGTCAGCCTCAAGTGCCTGTCTCACCAGGATCTCGAGACCATCTATGTACCTTATCGAGCGCCTCTTGGCTAATTTTATGAGCGACGTATCGCCATTTACTGTATAGGCTAGGTCAAGGATTAAATTCGCCTCGGTTCTAACGGGGTCTATTGGGAACTCCTCACTTATGCCTAGGGGTGTTGCATTAATGAGTAACCATGCCTTAATAGAAACATTCCCAATACCCAGTGCTTTGCAATCCATACCCAGTGAGTTGGCTAATGAGCATAATTCCTCGGCCTTACTCACAGTCCTATTAACCACATAAATCCTACCACAGCCTAGATCGGCCAATGCCAGCACCACGGCCCTGGCAACACCACCTGCGCCGATAATTAACGAATCCTCACCCGAATAACTTCTATTCATAAGGGCTTGTTTTACGGCCTCATAATCCGTGTTATAGCCTATCAACTCACCATCACTGTTAATCACAGTGTTCACACTGCCCAGGACACGGGCCGCACCGACGACACCATCCAGTAGATCAACAATGGGAACCTTATGGGGCATAGTTACATTGAAACCACTTAAGGCATCTCTTGCGAACTCAATAAAGTGCTTAAGCCTGCCTGGGGATACCTTAAGTGGCACGTAAATGGCGTCCTTACCCAAGGCCTTAAATACGTAATTATGGATCACCGGGGATAATGTATAGGTCAGCGGGTAACCAATTACGGAATAGACCTGCATTCATTTATCACCATCCTTACGAACTCGTCAACACTAATCCTAACTAATTCCCATTTACCAACGTCAATAACCACAGGCAGTTTCAGGAAATTACCGCTCTTCTTCTTATCCCTGGATATTGCCTTGGTCACCGAATCAATAATGTTTGAAATATCAATCTTCGTAATTAAACCGTAACTATCCAAGGCACTCAGTAAGGTCTTTGGTAAATCAGGGTTTGTAAGGCCAAGCTTAACACCAACCCTCGCCTCGCAAATCATGCCCAGAGCAACGGCTCTACCGTGACTTACCGAGAACTCGGTGGCTGATTCAACAGCATGACCAACCGTATGCCCATAATTAAGGACAACCCTCTCACCACCCTTATCCAACTCGTCTCTCTCCACGATAAATGCCTTATTAATTAATGATTTATACACAACAAACTCCAACGCACCCCTATCCTTGCTCAACAATGCGTCCTTATTATTAATAACGTAATTAAGCAACTCTCCATCCATCGTTACACCATACTTTATGACCTCAGCAAACCCATCAACATAGTTATGCATCGGTAATGTGTTTAGGAATGATAAATCAACGATTATAGCCCTAGGCTGCCTAATCACACCAACCACATTCTTAATCCCCATGGCATTAACACCAGTCTTACCACCAAGCGATGCATCGACCATGGATAGCATTGTCGTGGGGACGTTTATGTAATCCACACCCCTCAGGTATATTGACGCTGAGAAGCCCACGATATCGAGGACACTACCACCACCAACGCCAATGAGCACGCCATCCCTATCGAGTCCCAACCCATGGACCCACTTAATTATGCCTAGGACGGTGTTTATGTCCTTACCCGACTCACCATCATTAATAATCATTGTTGGGCAATCGACCTTTACGGCGTCGGGTAAGCTCCTCGACACAAGAGCCGCGCAACCCGTGTATTCACGTATCAATTCCCCCAATGACCTGGCGTAATCCACGTTTATGAGAACCCTAACCTCGCCATCCCGTGATTTGTACGTGAACTCCCTCATATGTACCTACCAATGGCCCTGGCGACTTCCCTACCCTTAACCATCAACTCCCTAAACATCTCAGGGGTTAGTTGTTGCTCGGCATCAGACAATGCCTCCCAGGGCCTTGGATGTACCTCAATAAGTAGCATGTCTGCGCCGGCGGCTATGGCGGCTAGAGCTAGGGGTATGACCAAATCCCTCCTACCTGCTGGATGCGATGGGTCAACGCATACTGGCAAATGCGTTAATTTCTTAACTGCCACAACCGCGCCAAGATCCAGTGTGAACCTTGTGGATCGCTCAAAGGTCCTAATACCCCTCTCACAGAGCACCACATTACTATTGCCCTCGAGCAGTATGTATTCGGCGGCCTCGAGCCACTCCTCCACGGTATTACCCAAACCCCTCTTCAGGAGCACAGGCTTTCCTGACCTACCAACCTCCTTCAGCAAATCAAAGTTCTGGGCGTTCCTAGCACCAATCTGTAGCATGTCCACGTATTCGCTGATTGTCTTAACCATCCTCGTATCCATAACCTCGGAAACCACAGGCAAGCCAACCTCATCCCCAACCCTCCTAAGTATTTTCAACCCCTCAACACCAAGACCCTGAAAACTATACGGACTGGTCCTCGGCTTAAACGCACCACCCCTGAGCATCCTAGCACCAGCCTCCTTAACGGCTACGGCAGCCTCCCTAACCTGCTCATAACTTTCCACGGCACAAGGTCCCGCGGCAATAATAACACCATCATCCCCAATCCTAACGCCACTAACGTTCACGATGGTCTTACTTCTCCATTCAGAGCTTGCGAGTTGATACCTAGCCTTTACATTGATTATGACGGCGCCCCCATCCACGCTCCTTATAAGTGCCTCATCAACCTTAGCCTCCGGCGATGTGACGATAAGATCCTCGCCAAACAATCTAACCTCCCTAAACCAAATACCCGCCTTATCTAAGGCATGGGTGAGATCCCCAACCTTGTTAGGTGTCGGTTTAATAATCATCTAACCACCTCATCCAATCTACCCTCACTCATTAAATCAATAACGAGTCTCAACGTGTTTATAAGCTCCTCCTTAACGGAGCTTGAGTACGGATTAAGCCTCTGTATTTCATAAACCACATCCAACTGCGTTATCACCCTCTCCATAGCCCTGACCGTGTACTTAAGGCTATGCGTCAACAAGGGCCCCCTTAAGTCAATCCCCGCATTCCTAAGCAACGCATAGAGTGCCAGTAAGGCTGTGTGATGGGCAACCTGTAGATAAGCCATTAACCTATCATGCTCCTCAGGACTCTTCAGCATTACAACGCTTAAACCCGCATTACTAAATAAATCCCTAACAAGGTTTAGGTAATCACCACTCGTCCTAGACGGTATCAGGACTATACCCTCACTAATTGGTTCACCAACATCACCAAACAATGGATGGGCACTCACATAATGAAACCCATGTTTAATCGATAAGTCCTCAAACGTGGTAAAGAAGGTAGATTTCACCGAGAATAAATCCAGAAGCACCGAACCACGAATTACCTCCACATTGTTTATCACAAAATCCACAGAATCACGTGTTGGTTTAGTAGCCATGATGAACACATCAGACCTAGCTGGTTTATCATTTAGATGAATAAGTGACACGTTAGCAACACGGTTAAGAACCCTTGCCATGGTTCTACCAACGCGTCCAGACCCAATTATGGTTACGTTAATACCGAGGTTGCCGCCAACCTGGACGTAAGTCGAGGCCTTAATTATTGCGTTAACCAATTCATAGGCGACATCTTCATTCAACCCAGCACTCCTCAATTTACTAACCCATCTATTAATAACCTCATTCTCGCGGGACTTATCAACAATAGAAAGTCCAAGGCTCCTCTTAATATTACCTAACCTCCTGACAAGCTCTAGGCGCTTAATTAATAGGTTAATTAGCTCCTCATCTAATAGGTCAACCTCATCCCTAATGGCATCCAGCATGTACATCACCCATGTAATACATAATAATTATTGATTCGCCACCTAAAGCCTTAGCCGATCCCATTAACGATATTGATATTCCATATAGGTACCCCAAAGCTCTAAAGAAGCTATATTTTTAAGCGTTACCATAAAATAAGCACCTGGACCCACAACATGGCGACTTAGAATCAATAAAGTTCAGGGGCTAGGACCCTATTTCTTAACAACCCTAGGTATTAAGCCAGCCCTCATCGCGTGGTCCACGAGAACAATAGCCGTCATGGCCTCCGCAGCAACTAAGGCTTTCGGCGCTGTAGATACGTCGTAACGTCCCTTAAACACTATGGTTGTCTCCTCCATCTTGCTTAGGTCAACAGTCCTCTGGGGCTTCCTAATGCTTGGCGTTGGCTTAAAGGCCACCCTAAACCTAATTGGTTCACCAACGCTCATGCCACCCAATAAACCACCAACCCTATTCGTCTCAAGCCTTGGTCTGCCACCCCTAAGCACGATTTGGTCGTTGGCTTCACTACCCCTCATCCTAGCCAACCTAAAGCCTAACCCGAACTCGACACCCACGACAGTACCTATCGAAAATACCGCCTTCGCTAGATCTGCCTTAAGCTTATCGAAAACAGGCTCACCCAGGCCAGGTGGCACCTCGGTTGTTAATACCTCACCTATGCCGCCGACGCTATCACCCTCGGTGGCTGTTTTAATGAGTAGGTCGACAGCCCTCTTAACGGCCTCATCATCAATCATTGGAAGCGGCTTCTCCCAAGCCTTAACAACATCCTCAAAGGTATAATCATCCCTACTAATCGAGACACCACCCAACTCAACCAGGTGGCTGCTAACCTCAACACCAATGGTTTGCCTAAGCACAGCCTTAGCAATGGCGCCAGCAGCAATCCTAGCCGCAGTCTCCCTACCACTGGCCCTACCGCCACCCCTATGGTCATAGAACCTACCAAACTTTAGGTACCAGGCTAGGTCAGCATGGTTCGGCCTAGGCTTCATCCAAAGCTCCTCATAATAACTCGAGATAGCTCTCTTATTCCAAATGACTATGGCTATAGGCGTACCCTCAGTAAACCCATCCTTTATGCCAGAGAGTATTTGGAATTCCTCATCCTCACACCTAGGGTTGAGGACAGGTATGTGGCAAAACCTCCTCCTATTAAGCTCCCTCCTAACATCCTCCTCACTAACAGCCACACCAGCAGGCACACCATCAACCACAACACCAATGGCAGCACCATGGGACTCCCCAAACGTAGTCACCCTAAACAAAACACCAATACTACTCATCAAAACCAAAACTATTGAGACAAATATAAGCATTAAATAATTTATAAACCCAAAACAACAAACCATGAAGATGAACCACCGCACCAATAAAGAGAGGGTTTCGCCAAAGCCGTTACCCACGGGGAAAATTTAAAAATCATAACAGTAAGGATAAGGTAGCGGCCGTCGTCTAGGCTGGTCTAGGATGGCGGCCCCCCGGTCCAGGCGGAGTGGAAAGCCGCAGAACCCGGGTTCAAATCCCGGCGGCCGCACCAGATTTTTATGTATCCTTATTATTGTGGGTTTATGTGCTTTTATTTCAAGCTTTCATTGGTGAGATTATCTTGTGTATACAGAGTAGTTGCGTGTTTAATGTTGGGTAGTGTGGCAATGTGTACTGGTACGGTTTCTCTTAAGATTGAGCTATTGATATTCATTGGTATCATATTGACGTTATGGTACTCATATCAATACTTATATTCAACGAACTATACAGTGAGTTATAAGTTAAGGGTAATTTTATGGTATATTTGTGCTAAATACTTATTTATTCATTTATAAATGATTAATATAGAATGTGATTATATAGATATATTCTTAATATTTAAAGGGTACTACTTATATACTCCCAAGTAGGTGATCAACGGCTATGGGTGAGGTGGGGTTAAGGAGGGGCGTTGTGACGTTTTGGGAACTTGTATTTCAATCACTAAGTTTTACCGCACCCGCAGTTGCGGCTTTAGCCACCTTAAGTGGAGCTGTTGCCTTTGCTTATGGCTCTTCCCCATTATCAGTGATTTTGGCTGCGATTGGTGTTGCAT